>Ga0315273_10014611_pt1 | contig 10120 bp, 6 predicted proteins | sample YL17G02_0_MG_FD_205753 | JGI IMG/M metagenome (GOLD analysis project Ga0315273, IMG submission 205753) | Sediment microbial communities from Yellowstone Lake, YNP, Wyoming, USA - YL17G02_0 | ecosystem: Environmental > Aquatic > Freshwater > Lake > Sediment | place: USA: Wyoming | collected... | reverse complement strand
CAGATCGAGGACGATCCCGACCGTGCCATCATCGCGCCACATGCACGCGGCCGCGTTGATCGCCCCTCCGGTGAACGCCACACACCGGTACTCGGTTCCACTGCGCTCGCCGCTGTCGGTCGCGCTCTCGTTAACGGTGGCCCCACCCCGCGCCATCCCTTGGACGAGCGAGTCGAACAGCTCATCGGTGGACTCGATGGCGCGGCCCTCTACGAGCATCACCAGGAACGCCGGCGTGGCGCCCGTCCCGTAGGCCGCCACGGCCGTCTTCAAGTCGTAGTCCTTGCCCCGGTCCGCCATCTGCTCCTCTAAGTCCCTGATCGCCTGAGTGGTCAGGCGAGGTTGACCGGCCAGCTCGTCGGGAAGCGATGGTCCCCGATCGAACAGGAACCGCACCCCGTACATCCCCAGGAACGCCGCGATCAGACCCAAAGCGATCCGAACCACCAGTGAGACCCCGGTCGGTTTCACAGACCCTGGAACCCCGGACGGAGGCGGCGTAGACGGAGGAAGGGGCATCCCGACTCCCGGACGTAGCGGCATCCCCGGACGCGCCGGGACCGGCGAAGCGAACGCCGCGTAGCACTTCCAGCAGAAGTCGACGGCCCCGGGGTTCTCGGTGCCGCATGACGGACACGCCTTGCGTTCCTCGACTTGCATCGCAAGCTCCTCGCCGTGGAGCGGTACCTGTAGAACATCGGTTCGCTTCGACTCAGCCTGAACCACGCCGATGGCGGGCGGCTAGACTGCCACCATGCCAGGCCGACGCTCGGAGCCGACGTCCGAGGCCGCCGACGCGGGAGGATCCAGGGGCGTCGGTCTTGGGGTCGCCGGCGTGTTGGTCACGTTCTTGACCACGTTACCGTTCGTGTTCATCGCGGTGCTGTACCTGTTCATGACCATCTACGCGATCGTCCGCGCGATCGGGCCGGGCTCGGGTGAGAACCCGGTCACGATCGTCGTCGGGTTCGTGCTCCTGACCTCGCTGTTCGCGGTCCTGATGGCCGTCACGGTCAACCTGGTGGGCCGCTCGCTCACCCCGCGCAAGAGGCGTTCGAAGCCCTGACAGCCACCTGACAGGGGGGTTTGCGACCCCGGCGCTCCTTCGATAGGGTCCTTCAGCATGACCGACGCTCGGCGGTTCGTGCGCGCTTTGGCCATTCCCCTCCTACTCGTCACCCTTCTCACCGTCACGGCTCAACCCGCGTTGGCCGGCGCCCAATCGGAGCGGTTCCGGGCAGAGATGGTTCGTCTGGTCAATCAGACGCGAAGCTCACACGGACTGCACACCCTCCGGCTGAACAACCACCTCTCGCGTGAGGCCTGGCGTCACAGCGTCGAGATGGGACAGCGATACGTGCTGTTCCACACCTCCGACGTGTGGGACCTGGTGCAGCCCTACGACGCCAGGGTGTGGGGCGAGAACGTGGCGTACGCCGGCACGCTCCGTCGCGTTGAACAGCTATGGATGCACAGCTACGAGCATCGCGTTAACCTGCTGAACCCCTCGTTCCGGTGGGCGGCCATCGGCGTCATGAAGGCGAATGGCTGGCTCTGGGTGACGCTCCAGCTGTACGGTTGAACCGAGCTGGCCAGGGAGCCGGGCGAAGTGATAGAGGTCCCGCTGACATGACCACCCCCCCGCCGCGTTCGCGTTTGGTCGTGCTATTGATGCTCGGCACGATCGTGGCCGCGACGTTCGCTGTGCCCTCTGTCCACGCGCGACCGCACGTCGCTCATCGACAGCCGTCCGATCACGAGCTGCGCGACAAGATCCTCGGGTTGGTCGATCGTTCGCGCGCGAGCCGAGGGCTCCCGGGCCTGGAGCTCAACGCTCGGTTGAGCCGTGAGGCCTTCCACCACGCTCGACGCATGGCCCATTCGAACCACTTGACGCACACCCCCAACCTGTCCGACCTGATCAGCGACGTCGGCGGCACCGTCTTCGGAGAGAATCTGGGCAAGGGCCGCAGCCTTCGGGGGATCCGCGACGCATGGCTCCGCACCGACGCCACCCGCCACATCCTGCTGGACCCGAGGTTCCGCCACGTGGGCCTAGGCGTCGTGCACTGGGATGGCTTCTTCTGGGTCACGCTGCAGGTCTTCGACTGAAGCACCTAGTCGCTAGCCGGTTAGCGAGCGGATCTGCCGGAGGGCGACCGTGAACTGCGCCAGGTCGGTGACGCCCTCCACCGACAGGTTCCTGATGAACCGCTGAAGCCTCTCTTCCGCCTCGGTCCGCTGACCGAAGAACCCTTCGATCGTCTCGTCGACCGAAACGTCCGGACGTTCGGCGATCACCCGTTCGACCAGCTGACGCCGGATAAGGAACAGATCGTCCTCCATCGATTGAGCGGCCCATCGCTGCCAGTGCGTGCCCACCGGCAGTGCCTCCAGCTGGTGCTCGAACCAGTCCAGACCCACGCGTTCGCCCAGCACGAAGAATGCGCGGGCGACCTCCAGCACCTCCCACCCGGTCGCGTGGGCAACCGCGATGATGTCTGGGCCGTGGACCAGCTCGCCCTGGAACGCGTGGCTGCGCGCGATGCCCTCGGGAACACCTTCCGATGCCAAACGCCGGACGATCTCTTCGTGCTCCTCACGCCATACGTCGGGTCCGATGCGGCCGATAAGCGAGGAGAGCTCAGCGAACGAAGTCCGTTGGTCGGCGATCGCCTCCGAGAGACGCTGGCCGTGCGACTGAACCAGGTACCACCGCGACGCCGTCTCGACCAGGTAGTCGACCCCTTTCATGAGCTCGCTCTGCACGAGCGGATCGATCGACACGTCGAGCGCCTCGATCGCCTCCCACCTTTCCACGGCCCCAGTTACGTCCCGCGCGATCCGATAGGCGCGGACGACGTCGGCGGGACGCGAGCCCGTCTCGCTCACCATGCGCGACACGAACGTGATGCCCGACGAGTTCACGACGTCGTTCGCGACCATGGTTGCGATCAGCTCTCTCTTGAGCGGATGTTCCACGATCAAGTGGGCGAACCTGTCCACGATCGACGGGGGGAAGTAGCGCTGAAGATCGTCCTGCTGCAGGTACTCAGAGTCCGGCAGGTCCGAGCCGAGCAGCTCCTTCGCGATCGAGCGCTTCGCGTATGCGAGCAGGACCGCCAGCTCCGGCCGCACCATCCCCAGTCCATTCGCGCGGCGCTCCAGCATCTCTTCGGACGTGGGCAGGAACTCCACCTCTCGCTCGAGCTCACCGTCGGCGACCATCTGCTGCATCAGATCCTCGTACGCGTCGATCCGCGAAGCCGAGAACTCCATCTCCTGCGACAGGATCTGCGCCTGCAGGTAGTTGTCGTAGAGGACGTGCTGGACCACGTCGCCGGCGCAGGCCTCCAACAGCTCGTTGCGCGACTCCAAGGTCAGCTCGCCACGACTCACCGCGAGACCGAGGAGGATCTTCCAGTTCACCTCGTGGTCGGAGGTGTCGACCCCTGCGGAGTTGTCGATGAAGTCGGTGTTGATCCGCCCGCCCGACAGGGCGTACTCGATCCGACCGAGCTGCGTGCAACCCAGGTTGCCGCCCTCCCCCACCACCCGGGCCCGGACCTCGTTGCCGCTGATCCTGACCGGATCGTTGGTCCGGTCGCCCGAGTCGGCGTTCGATTCCTTGGACGACTTCACGTACGTCCCGATCCCGCCGTTCCAGAGCAGGTCGACAGGTGCCTTGAGGATCGCCTTGATCAGCTCGTTCGGCGTCATCTCCTCCGGTGCGTCGTCCGGGATGCCAAGCACCGCCCGCACCTGAGGCGCCGGCGTCACAGACTTCGCCTTACGATCCAACACCGCTCCCGCCGGGGAGATCTTGGTGCGGTCGTAATCGTCCCAAGACGAGCCGGGGAGGTCGAACAGCCGGCGGCGTTCCTCGAAGCTCACGGCCAGATCGGGATCCGGATCGACGAACACGTGGCGGTGATCGAACGCGGCGACCAGCTTGATCGAGGGCGAGAGCAGCATGCCGTTGCCGAAGACGTCGCCCGACATGTCGCCGACACCGATAACGGTGAACGGCGTCGACATCACGTCGATGCCCAGTTCGCGGAAGTGCCGCTTGACGGACTCCCATGCGCCTCGGGCCGTGATGCCCAGCTTCTTGTGATCGAACCCCGCGCTGCCGCCGGAGGCAAATGCGTCACCCAACCAGAACCCGTACTCGGCCGAAACGCTGTTCGCGGTGTCGGAGAACGTCGCCGTGCCCTTATCCGCAGCCACGACCAGGTAGGGGTCGTCGCCGTCCAGCACGCGGACCCGGTCGGGATGCACGACCTTCCCCAGCTCCAGGTTGTCGGTGACGTCCAGCAACCCTCGCATGAACGCGATGTACTGCTTGGTGACCTCGAGTTTCAGCAGGTCGGGCGTTGCGGGACTGCGCTTCAGGATGAAACCGCCCTTCGAACCGTCGGGCACGATCACCGCGTTCTTCACCTTCTGCGCCTTCATCAGGCCCAGGACCTCGGTCCGGTAGTCCTCCTTGCGATCGGACCAGCGGATGCCGCCGCGCGCGACCGCGCCGCCCCGGAGGTGGATCGCCTCCATCTCGGCCGAGTACACGAAGACCTCGAACAGCGGGAACGGCTTCACCATGTCCGGCACATCGGCCGAGCGGAGCTTGAACGAGAGCGATACGCGGTCGGGTTGATAGGCGTTCGTTCGGACGGTGGCTTTGATGGTCCCGAGCAGGTGGCGCAGGATCTGATCCTGGTCGAGCGACGCTACCTGCCGGAGGTCGTTCACGATGTCACGGCGGATCGCCTCCAGCTCGTCATCGGTGAGCTGACGCTCCGGATCGAAGCGGGCTTCGAAGTAGGAGACGAGCTTGGCCGCGATCGTCGGGTTCTCGGCGAACGCGTCGTTGCGATATTCCTCGGTGAAACGCATCGAGATGCGTTGGCGATACTTGCGGTAGGCCCGCAGGATCCCCACCTGCTTCCAGGTCAGCCCGCCGGTGACCACCAGCCGGTTCAGCGAGTCTGATTCAGCGTGGCCTCGCCAAACGGCGCTGATGCACTCCTCGACCCGAGCCGAACTCTGCTCCAGGTCGAGCACGGCGCCCCGGGAGTCCAAGACGCCGAAGTCGTGGATGTAGACCTTCCCCTCACCCAGGAGTCCGGTCGGAACCTCCTCGACGACGCGCAATCCGAGCGCCTCCAGGATCGGCATGAACGCCGAGAGATCTACCTTCCCGCCTGTCTTGTAGAGCTTGACGCGGGTGAGTCGCTCACCGGTGGCCTCGTTCCCCAGCCCGACCACGAACCCGTCGACACCGTGCTCCAGCTCTTCCAAACGAAGAACGTCGTCGACGATCAGCGCCCAACCCCGGTTCGACTTGAAGTACTCGGGGAAGCGCGGTCCGTACGCATCGGCGAGCGCGGCGCTCCGCTCGGGGCCCACCCGCTCGATCAGGGCGTCGCGCAGATCGTCGTCCCAGGTGCGGGCCAGACGTTCGACCTCATCCTCGAGCTCCTCGTACGGCACGTCAGGGATCTGCACGCCGCGATCCACGTGCACGGTGAAGAAGATCCGCGCGCTCTCGGTCTCGCCGAGCGACAGGTGGTAGTCGACCGTCGAACCATGGAAGCGCTCGACGAAGAGCTTCTGCAGGCTCTTGCGCAGGTCGGCGTTGAAGCGGTCGCGGGGCAGAGCCACGACGATGGAGACGCTCCTGCCGTACAGGTCCCGGCGGACCAACACGCGGATGCCGCCGTGGCGCTCGAGCTGCAGCAGGCCGGCGATGAGCCGTCGGAGTTCGCTCGCCGACGCCTGGAACAGCTCGTCCTTCGGGAACGACTCGAAGATCGTTGTCGCGGCCTTGTAGTCGTGTGATCCCGGGATCATGTCCTCGGCGGTGAGGACCTGCTCCAGCTTGTGGTGAAGGAGCGGGGTCTTGGCCGCCGGCTCCATGTACGCCTTCGAGGTGAACAGGCCGATCATCCGCGCCTCGCCCACGATCTCGCCCTCGGGGTTCACGCGGCGGACGCCGATGTAGTCCATCCGCGCCCGTCGATGCACGGAGGAGTAGGCATTGGTCTTGGAGAAGACCAGCAGGTCGCCGTCCTCGATACGGCGGCGCAGGCTCGCATCCAACGAGTCGAGCGGCGTTACGTCCGCGAACGTGGACCTCCCCACGTCGGACAGGATCCCCAGACCACTCCCGGGCGCCACGTGGATCGCACGCCCGTCCGGCGTGTCCACCAACTCGTAGTCGCGGTAGCCCAGGAACACGAAGTTCAGCTGCAGCAACCAGTCCAGGAAGTCGACCGTCTCGCCGACCTCCTGCGGGGAGTACCGGATAGCGGCCTGCCTTGCCATGTCGAGCATCTGGTGCGCCCGGTCCTGCATGAGCTCGAAGTCACGTACCACCAACCGTACGTCGCCCAGGATCGTCCGGACGCGCTCCCGCAGGTCGGCTCGCTCGTCATCGGCGAGGCGACGGTCGAGCTCGAAGTGCATGACGGACTCGCGATGCGAAGCGTCTCGCGCCGATGAGATGCGCTCCACCCTTCCCTCCGCGTCGCGGGATGTCCCGATCACGGGGTGCAGGATCCGACGCACAGTGATCGAGCGCGCCGTCAGCTCCTCCATGACGGAGTCCACAAGGAACGGCGAATCGTCTACGTCCGATTCGAGCACTGTGGTTGGGCACTCGAACCCGTCGGTCACCGGGTCGGGGTTGAAGACGCGAACGACCGACGGCTGCAGCCCCCGGGAGTCCACGAAGTCGAAGGTTGAGCGGACCAGGCCGTAGAGCTGCTCGGGTGGGGCGGCGGCGACCTCCTCATCGGACAACCTGCGAAGGTAGGCCTTCGCGAACGCCGTAACGGCGTCGCGCCGCTCGATAGGGGTTCGCTCCTCGATCAGAGCGACGACGGGCGCGAGCGCGAGTCGGCCGTCGGAGGTCGACGGGGTGGCGGGTCTATCGCCCGCATGCGTGGTGGAACCGGTCGCCTCTGCGTGTTCTGCCGCGTTCGACACGTAGTCCCTGCTGGCGTCGATAGCCTCGGCCGCCATTCTGGCAGACGGCTGGGGCCACCGACGGCGTTACCGTCGCGGCGTCTGGCCTCTCAGGTGGGGTCGACCTCGTACGAGTGGGAGATCTCGACGCTCGAACGCAGCGCGGCGGCCACGGCGCGGTACTTCGATCCAACGATACCGCCAACAGATCCGACGGCTCGGCGCCCGGCCCTTCGGATCCCCGCCGACTAGAACCGGCTAACCGTAGGTGGTTGCGCCGTCGATCTGGAGCCCGTTCCGCTCCAGATCGATCGCTGTCTTCCCACGTCACGGGCGGTCTATCGGCCTCCGACGTTCGGCAGAGTCCTCGGGACTTTCGTCCGTCGTCCCGCCTCGGGGCCACAAGTAGGCTGACTGACGGACATGAGCGAACGCCGCGTACGCGTGTTGGTCGGCGAGGGTCGATCTGCCAAGAAGGGCCTGCTTCGCTTCGTGCTGGAGAACGAGGGCTACGACGTGGTGGCCGAGGCGGCCTCCACGCTCGAGCTGGCGCAGCAAGTGGCGGTGCACCGGCCCGACATCGTGGTTCTGGACGACGGGATCGATGCGAGCGCCGTCGGCATGATGCGCGAGGTCCTGCCCTCGGCCAAGGTGGTCCTGGTGTGGCCACGCGGCGTCACCGCGGTCGGGGCCGACGCGCGGCTCGAGCCTTCCGAAGTCATGACGTCGCTCGGTTCCACGATGGCGCGGGTCTCGCGTGGCGGACCGTCGATCCCCCCCGCCAAGCCACGGTTGCCGGTCCCCGACGTGATCGTCGTGCCCGACCTGGAACCGCCGGCCGCCGGCGACACGACCATGGATGGAACGGCGACATCGGTCGGCGCCACGACGAGCGAGGCTCCGCTTGAACAACCCGCGGCCACGGCCGTCGCGGTGGAAGCTCCGGGCGTCGAGGATACGTCCATCATCGTTGTGCCGGAGACGCTCTCGGGTGTGATGATGGAACCCAGCCCTCTGAGTGCCCCCTCCTGGACCTACACCGCTCCTGGTGTCGCCCCCGGCGCCGCCAGGTCTCGGCTCCGGGGGGTTCTCGCCGTGCTGGCAGCGTTCGTCGCCGTCCTTGCGATCGCTCTAGGGGCGATCGCGTTGGATGATCGGGTGGTGGTGGTGCGAAGCATCTCCGGGACGGTGGGCGACTTCCAGCTCCCGGACGCCGACGGTGACGGGGCCACGAGTGGGGTCACCGACCAGCCGGGCACCTACGAGGGCCTGTTTCGGATCCAGGCCGACGGCACGCTGGCCCTGTCGGTGACCGGTGACGTCCGGCTGCGCCTCGACGGTCTCGTCCATCTCACGGCACAGGGAACCACGAAGGTGCGCGGTGACGGCGTTGTGAAGAACATCTCCTCGCGCGTGGTTCGGGTGAGCGGCAACGGCACGATCCGCATCACCGTCCAGAACGGCCGGGTGCAGCTACGCCTCCAGGGATCCGTGGTTGGGCAGGGCGAGGGCGTCGTGAAGATCTCCGGCAGCGGCCGTTTCTTGATCGACCACTCCTCGAACGACGACGCCGCCGGTCTAACTGCGCCGCCGATCGCGTCAGCGCCCGCCGATCCCCATCCCGGGGATATGTTCTAGGTCTTCCCGCCGAGCCACTAGTTCCTTCGTCTGTCGCCCGTTCCTGGGCGCTGCGGTAGGCTCCGCATCGTGGAACAGGACGCAACCCCTGAGCGTCCGCGCATCGGCGTCGTCGTCGGCGAGGGACATCTGATGCGTCGAGGCCTGCTCCGATTCGTCCTCGAAGGCGAAGGATTCCTGGTGCTCGGCGATGCCTCGACGACCGTCGAGCTGGTGCAAGCGCTCTCGGTCCATCGACCCGAGGCCGTGGTGTTGGACGATGCCATCGGTGCGACCGCGATCGTCGTCGCCCGCGAGATGCGTCCCGAAGCGAAGATCGTTCTGGTCTGGCCGCCGGACGTCTACCCGATCAACGGCGACGCGACCGTCGATCCCACACAGGTGCTCCGCGACCTCGGCCCCGCAGTGAAGAAAGCCTGCGGGCTGCCCGACCCCCAGCCTGAGACCGCCACCGTTCGGAGGCTCCCCGTACGCACGGTTGCGTCCGGGCACCACCATCCCTCGGCGATGGCCGATGTCTTACCGGGCCCCGGAATGGCACGGGTGCGGGGCGAGGCGCCCATCGTGGTCGACCGGGATCCCGCTCCGATCCTGATCCTGCCCGTCTCGCCCGAGATCGAGCGGGAACCGCAGCCGTGACGTCTCCGCGCTGACCATACTGTCGCCGTGTCCATCCAGGATCAGACGTCCGCCCTCACCCGCGTGATGGTTCGCGAGCCCCTCCGGGAAGATCTCATCGCATGGCAGAACTACGGCTGGCGCGAGCCGCCGGACCCGGCCCGAGCCGCCGACGAGCACGCGGCGTTCCGCGCCCGGCTGGAGGAAGCCGGCGCCACGGTGGTCGTCGGACAGACACCGACCCAGGGCGATCCCGACGCGATCTACGCTTACGACCCGACCTTGATGACCGATGAGGGAGCCATCCTCCTGCGCCCTGGGAAGGAAGGCAGGCGCGGGGAGCCCGCCGCGTTCGAGGCCGACTTGGCCGGCGCAGGGATACCGATAAGGGGTCGACTCACCGATCCAGCCTTGGCCGAGGGCGGCGACATGTTCTGGCTCGATACCTCGACGCTGCTCGTGGGTCGCGGGTACCGCACGAACGATGCTGGCATCGCCCAGCTCCGGGAGATCCTGGGTCCCTCGGTGACGGTCCTCGACTTCGACCTGCCGCATCTCCACGGTCCGAACGAGTGCCTGCATCTGATGTCGTTGATCTCGCCCCTCGACTTGGATCTGGCAGTCGTCTACATGCCCATGATGCCGGTCAGGCTGCTCGACCTGCTTCGCGATCGCGGTGTCGGGCTGGTCGAGGTTCCTGATCAGGAGTTCGGCTCCATGGGTCCGAACGTGCTGGCACTCGGGCCACGCGTCGCATTGGCCTTGGAGGGCAACCCCGAGACCAGGCGGCGCATGGAGATGGCGGGAGTCGATGTTCGGTCCTACCAGGGCGAAGAGATCTCTCGCAAGGGCGACGGTGGGCCTACCTGCCTTACGCGGCCGATCGAACGCGGCT
>Ga0315273_10014610_pt1 | contig 10121 bp, 8 predicted proteins | sample YL17G02_0_MG_FD_205753 | JGI IMG/M metagenome (GOLD analysis project Ga0315273, IMG submission 205753) | Sediment microbial communities from Yellowstone Lake, YNP, Wyoming, USA - YL17G02_0 | ecosystem: Environmental > Aquatic > Freshwater > Lake > Sediment | place: USA: Wyoming | collected... | reverse complement strand
GTTCCATAAGTTTGGAAATTGGTATGTCCTTAATAAATATCCTACCTTGCGTATATCTGAATCAAGATCCGAGTACGATCGAATTATCTGTAGAGGTTGAACAAATCGATTTTTATATTGGAATTAGTCCTGTTGTTCCGATCAGAATTTATGACATCGTTCTTGATCTGAGTCCAAAAGGCATTGCAATCCAGCACATAGACAAAATTATCATTGGATCAGATTCGGAAGTATATGTTGGATTTGCATCAGACAAACATAATATTTGTACATTTGATCAAATATCTCGTACGATTATTTTTAGCTCTACAATTGATATCCATTTAAAAAAATTTGACATCTTGCATAAACTATCTTTATTCGTGCCAATGTTTGTATCTATGCTAAATAATAAATTCATCAGTACGACAGTCATTCACAATGATCTGATTATTCAAAAAGTCCCGAATATACTCTCCATTGTGAATATCTATTATGCACAAAAAAACTTTTCTGTATCGTTTGAAAAAATATTTGTTAGCGGTGGTTCAGAAATAAAATTTTTGTCTGTGATCTTGACAGATAAAATTAATGATGTAGAATTATTTATTACAGAGATGGATGTAATGTCTGATGATGCGTCTAAAAAAATATTTTTGACTAAATCATCATTGAAAACTATGTCGGGATTATTTGGAGGAAATTTTGAATTGGTTATCATTTCGATTTGGCAATCAATGACAGAAATTCATTTTAAGAATGCATTTATTCGCCAATTGGTATTGTTTGTGACATATGTTTTGAATGATATCATTATTTCGAATAATAATGTTGAGGAAAATATCGAAACACAATCCTTGGAACAAACTCAAAGATCCCTTATGGGTTCGACGAACGACTTTAGCGGAGGAAGATCTGTTATTTCTGAAGATCCTGAGGCAAAGATTATAATCGTTGTTCATGACTCAAGGTTCAGTATTGAGGTCGGGGTCGCGATCGCTCCTCACCCCCCCTTACGTGGTGAAAAAGATGCACAAATGTTAGAATTTGAAATAAGTGACGGAACGATTCATCCGATCGACAAGATTATTTTAAAAACGAATCTTAAATGGTATCTGAATGCGTCACACATTGGAGATTTCCAAATCGACCAGATTGATTCGGCGAATATGCTGTTAGGCATGTGTAAAGTTTATTTGACGCCGGAAATATTTGATCAATTACATTATTTGATCGGAACCTTAGTACCAGATCCCGAGACGGATCCTCAGGTCCAAAAGTCTAAACTTATTATGAGTACATCCGTCTTGGCCGAATCCCCTGCCCGATTGGATGTGATTCTGAGGGAATTGAGTTTGGATAAAGAATATTTTGGACAAGGAATCGCGTCTGCGACCAATCCGAAAATAAATTTCTTACTTGATTCTCTGTCTGATCTAAAAGGAATTTTTGTCAATGATTACGGAAATGAAGAACCTCAATCTTACGATATGTCTGTGTACGTGGAATCGATCCATACGTATTTGACCGACGAACAATCTGTTTGGACATATGCACCACCCGAACCGTTTATGTGTGTAGTATTAAGTGGCATTTCTTTCGGGAAGGAAAACTTATCCGCAGACAAAAATCAAAGTCCGAAGGTCAAGTACACACTCCAAATCAAAAATGCATATGCGATAGATATGCAAACGACTAATACCGAATGGAAACACTTTATGAGACAATCTTATGCGGAAAACTTATTGAATGTGAGTGTTGTAACTCACGATGATATTTATGTAATTAAGGCCGATCTTAGGACTCTGACTGTGAATATCCGAGAAGAAATTTTGGTCAGATTGTTAGGATTTTTTTCGAATTCGTACAAGAATCCGAGTCCTAAGTCTGGAATGGGTCCCATGGCTTTTATCGAACGCTTCGAAATGAATGAACTGAGTATTTATGTTAATTTTTTTCCGATGATGTTCGATGAGAATACTCTGACAGCGAATATGCTCACATTAAAAGATTTTCGACTCAGATTGTCCGGACAAAAATTATGCAACATCGATGGATTTGATGCTTTGGCAGAGAAAATTATTTCTGAATGGAAATCTGATATTAACCCGTACAACATCATGCGACTCATACCTAACGTCAGAGTAATCCAACCGTTTGCTCATACGTTCGGTCAGTTAGTTTGGACGATCAACAAATACTTCGGGAACGGACATAATAAACGAATCATCCGATCTGTCACCATACACATTCACAAAGGTTATACTTTCGTCAAAGCTCTCATGAAAGCCGGATTCCAAAATTTGTCTGATTTATTTATTTGATTGAGTAGTCTAATAAATAAATCTGTTTTAACAATATAAATGAAAATTCAAAAAGTGACAGTCCGAATTCTATTATATGGAATTCCAATCTCATATATGTTCCTATCATCAATTAAATCAAATCCGACGACATTTATTCCAATCGGTCGCATGGTAACATATTCGACCGGACATAATTCCTATACATTCTATGCAGACCTTCCTCGAATGCAAATTTATCGTTCGCAAGTCAAAATTTTAGATGAAGATTTATTTAGAGAATTACTGGAGAAAATTGCTGCTAGGATTCCATCTGGCGAAAAGGAAGATTTAAATTTGCAGGGATCTTTTGTAGGATTATCTATTGTCACCCCAATTAATCCGTTCAATTTGGATCGAAAATCTGGCGTCCAAATTCAATACGTAGATGCAGAACCGATAATCAATTCTGACAATGGTCGAGTTCGTACGTTAGTTCACGGTCAAACACCCCGCCAAGAAAATATTCGAGCTATGTTAGATGTCATTGACCAATTACACGGATTCAGACCTAGAGGATCGACTGTCATAACATTTTACTCAAGAAGCCAAAACGATCCAAGAAAATTTTTTATAACGCAACTCCGAACCCCAACAGAATACGCATATGATGGTGTTTATTTGTATTTTATCAGCAAATCTGTGGGAAAATTCAAATATAATTTGTTGACAGGCAACATTTCTTTTGAGCTTGAAGACAAATTCAAAATCGACTTAGCTATGCAATTCAAATTAAATTACCCATCAGTTCCAGACGCTGATATCAGATTTAATGTCATTGCGATTGAACCGGATGTAACAATGGCAACGATAACGTACTCATAATTTCTATCTAAAGTATATAGATTGAAATAATGAGAGTAGGAACACATCCGATTAGATATCCAGATGCATTCCAATCTTTTAGACAAAATGGACCATATCCGATGCAATTTATGCAAGCGCCGTCATTTAATCATCAGCTCTTGATTGATTATGGAGGCCAAACTGCTCTACAAGGGTTGAGTACGGTCAGAGGTCCATTCATGTTCCCAGTCCGACGAGAAATTATTTATCCGGTCGGGCGGAGTAATCGACCAGCTTATCCGATAACACACTCGATCCCGAGTCCATTTCAGCAAAAATATATTGGATTGATGGGGGAATTAATGGGACCGCAGATGGGGGAATCAATGGGACCGCAGATGGGGGAATCAATGGGACCGCAGATGGGGGAATCAATGGGACCGCAGATGGGGTGGGATGAGGGACAGCAATTCGCACCAGTAATAGGGGCGCAGATGCAACCGCAATACGCGCCAGTCATGCAACCACAATACGCGCCAGTCATGCAACCGCAAATGCCATCTGCCACGTTTGGGTTTTACACCAGAAAATAATCGTATTTTTGTAGTAAATAAATTTGATCTAAGACATGTGAGAGTAGCGTTTGATTTGATTGATTGATTAGGTCGGCATTGTGCATCGCGTATGAAATCAGAATTGGATCATCAGTGAAAGTTGAAATGTGTTCAGGCGGAATATCCGGATGGCATTGAATACCCCACATATTAGAGCTTTTGATCTTGAAAACGTAGGGGATAGATTCGTATTGGACTGGAAGTCCAGGATGAGAAGCAACGGTGACAGCGACAGCGACAGCGACAGCGACGATATCCTCGCCGAGGACTTCCATCTGATCATTCGGCACAATATAATCAATATGATATCTAAAAATATTCTTGAAGGATTTCATTAGGCTAAGATCATAATCGCACACGACGTCTTCGAAGGATTTGATCTCGGCTCCAAATGCATGAGCGATGAGTTGAGATCCGAGGCAAATTCCGAGGACCGGGACTCTTTGGGTTGCACATCTATGAATGAGGTCACAGACCACCTGCAAGGATCGATGAGTCTGTATATCTTTGACACTTTGATTCCCGCCTAAAATAATTATGAGTGAATAGATTAAAAGATCAGTTGTCTTGTCTTTAAAATCTGCCGAATCGTACGATTTCGTTAAGATCATCGGCTCTGTCAAATAATTCTGAATGAATGATTTGCAGTATCCGTTTTGTATGACTAATATCATTTAACTTGAAGTAAAATGATATTATTTATGAACAAATGGGTTGCTCACTTGCCGTATATACCACAAATCTTAATAAAGTCATCAAATCTCCCCTTCAGAATTTGTGTATTGATTTCTAGTTCGGTTAAAATTGGCACCACATTAAGCGTGCGCCAAGTGCTGAAATATTTAGTGTGATGGTATGATACTTTCTTTTCTAATTGGATTAGATTTTGATGAATTTCTCCAATGATCTTCGAGAGATATGACAAACTGACCTCGATCGGATTGTCTGAGCGATCTGATCGAACGAGGCCTCCGGGCCCCATTGTTTGATGCATTTGTTGAGACCTATCCGGAACCGTAGTGAAAATTACCGACTGATTGTCAATGTGTTCTTTAATCGTAGTAGCTCTGGATTGCGTATGTTTATTCAGGATTGAACTGATCAATCGCAAATGATATTCTATGTCGATCTTTTTCAGGAAATTCGTTATGTCTGGATTTTCATGCTTGTAAATGGATCTGACGGTGGAAAAGATCCCACCACTCATGACGCTGATCCCCGCTACCATGCTCGAACAAATACCTTGGGTAAAAACCGCCGTATATGGTATGGCGGCTAATGCTAACATTTTGTACTTAATATGTGAGAAGAAATGATTTATATTATTGGGTCACACATTAGATTTGATTGAGGATCTTTTGGAATGACCATAGAATCGGAATTAGTTTCTTCGTTTGACATTTGGGTCTGGTTGATGCTTTGAGACTATATGTTGGTTGCTCATATACGAAGAACTTTTTTGGAATTGGATTGATTTGTTTCTTGGAATTCACCCAAAAGTATGTAGAACATTTGGAGTCAGTCTCTGATGTAATATGAAACAAATTGTATGGCAGACCCGTTTCCACATAATACGAGTCCCATTGGCCTTGATAAATCGTGACGTGATATTTGTGCTTGGGGAATTGAATGATAAAATAATCTGATTTGAAATGAATAACGAATTTATCCGATTGCAATTCAAATAATCGTTCAAGAAGAATCTTATATGTCAGCAGTTCCGGTTGCATTAATTCTAGCCAATATATGATTTCCAATACGGATTGTCCGATGGGAGATTATAAACACGATGAATAATTGAGCAAAGCGTTTTGATTTCGGTCCTAACAGATATGATTTCATCTTCCAACCTATTATTGCGATTAATGAGATTCGTCAGGATTGTATTTCTTCGTTCTGATTCTTTTTCTAAATGTATGATATTGCCTTGTAGTTCTCTTATTTGGGCGTACAAATCAAACTCGGAATCAGATATGTTTGATTGTTGTATTTTAGTAGTCAATAATTCTATCTCTGGGTCGGGTTGGTAAGGAAGATCGAATCTGGGTCTTTTATTGGAGTTCGTGTCATGATATTCGCATTTCCTTTTTAGTACGGATACGGCCATTTGTTGACAAAGGAATGATATGTATTTATACGTATGTATTTTATCTATTCAAATTTTTTTATCGGGTAGGTTGGCCAAATGTAATTCTATATATCATATATAATATGACATACAAAATGGATGCACTATTTGATATGCTTTATGAAGGATATGCTCCAACAAAGAAAGTAGCGAATCTGTCTGAGGAAAATATTTTCCTCAATGAATCAAATCAAGACCTACCCATCGAATGGACACATACGAACAGATGATTATGAGATCAAAACAAAGGTCTTCGTCGGATTTGTTCATATGTAACTAAAAAAATTGATAAATCAAATCAGTAATACATAATATTATTGACTTGAATTATCTCAATGGATTCGCCAAATCAAATTTTAGACGCGATCAACCAAGAAATCTCTGAAAAGATCGGTGACCAGAAACTCCGCTTGGTTTGCGCTGAATTTGAACATCCGCGCATTTTCTATGGCGAGCTCGCCATTAAGTCCGATGGTGCGCGCCTGATCTTAGGTTATGATCCTTTGTACGACAAAGGATCTGGAGAAATTATGTCAAAACATCTCATCATGTGCGGACCTCAAGAAGATTTTATTTTTATTGGATTCGAAAATGATCATCGAGTTCATATCCTACCAATTAGTTTCATCAAGCAAGTCCCCAAATCCGTTTTGTACGGATACAATGAATCGGTTGGATGCGATTATGACAACAAGTTCGTGTTGAGCAAATTCGCTTATGATACGTTTAGTACGGTCATCGGGTCCTTTACCGATCCTTCATCCATCGCAAAAATTCCCCCAAATGTTTTGGATTTGATGGATTCATACGGAATGGTCCATGAAGCAATTTATTTCTACAATAAGAATTTACTCGACAAATATGCTCGAATGAGAGAATTGGAAGTGGTAGAATTCGTTGACTTTTTGAATTCGCCAGGGAAATTTTTCTTTGTGGGGACAGAGTCAGAGTATTGGACGTACAAAGCTATGTTCGCATCTAATGCTAGGATTGTACCGATACAATTGATGTATGATGTGTCCGATTTTAAAAAAATATACAATGGAACACTTATTGATAGATCAATCCCAATTGCCGTAAGCGTTCATAATGGAATTCCATTAGGTTATAGAAGAAATATGACTAATGTCGAAATTAACACCAGTCGTACAAAACTTGTCAGCGAAACAAATAATTTGAATGATTTGAGATATTCAATGTTATCTGTTATTACTGGCGTATCACGCATGAGTGATCATTATTTTTATAAACTCGGCGACAAATTCCCTGTGGATAGCTCTGATTTGGATGATGATTACGTGCTAACTAAATCTTCTGATCGTTTAGGTTCAAGTGATCTTCAAAATTTTATGAAAGATCTTATCGATTGTGAATTTTTGTCTATGGGTAATTTAGTAAATCAAGACATAAAATCTGTTGATATGTACAATATCATTATTGAATCACAATTAGATTGCGACAAATTATATAATTCGAACGAAATTGATTTTGCGAAGACTGTCGTGACACGATTTTTTTTGGAAAGATATTATTCTTATACTTCTGGAGCAAGATATTTTTTTGATGTGTATTCCACACAAAATCCTCCATCAGTAGATAAAGTCAAGGTTTTAAGAGAAGCCAAGAAAAAGATAGTTCCGTTCGACTTGGGAACTTCCGATATTGAATCATTTACTACACGTATATTTGACCTAGTGAAAACGATTGACGCAAATAATTTATCCAATCGAATCTGCTTTATGGAAAGTACAAATAATATACTAAAAGCCAAAACATTCATAGGATTTGTCCACATATAATTTTTGCACGCATTAACAATTGTCAACGCATCCAAACATAAATTATTATCGCAATAGGATTATATATAGATAATGACTACGAATAATTTAGCACAATTAAATCTTACCGCGATCAAATGTGCTGATCACACCGGTTCATATTCTTACAGAGCGAACGTTAGCATTTATAATCAGTTGTTAGCGGATCAAGCAAATAATTTAGCCACGGTCGATATGAACACCGTGATTAATTTCAAAGTCGTCTTTCATCTCCTAGCAGCTGCCGACTCATTCAACAGAGACACAGCCAGAAATCGCGCCCAACAAATCGTCACGACTATGAATGATGACTTCAGCAATTATGGGCCGAATAATACTATTTTAAATGGAGGAAAATACAGATCCATCATCAACCAAGTCTTCGTGCAAAATGCACCCAAACGTGATACTTACTTGGGAAAGTTCTTCACAGATCAAATTCCGACAGGACCATCAAACATCGTATTCGATTTTTCCGAAATACGTTTTTATCCGACGAGCGGGCCGCTTAAATTAGCCGCTTACAATGATTTCACTCAGACTGAAACGAAGGAACAAGCAATCAAACAATTCATTAATACAAGCAGAGCCATTGGAGTTGGCGGACGTCGGACTTTAAACATCTGGGTCGTCGATATGTCGGATACGAGATTTATGGGATTTTCAACGTTTCCTTGGGAGCCGCTAGATGCATTTAGCGGCATCATTGCCAATCGTAAAATATTTTTTCCTGAGGAGTACGCAGGCTTTACGGCTTACGCGATGTTCAAGTCATTCAGTCATCATGCCGGCCACTTCTTAGGACTGATTCACATTTTTGATGAGCGTGATGGTCTGACAATTAGCCCGAATCCAGTCCCAACGTTCGATCCGACTGACCGATCGACTAATCAGCGACTAATGACGGATCCGCTGTATAATCCATTGTTCCCTGATTTTATGGATTTCACGTATGATGCGTATTCAGCGATTTTTACGAGTCGTCAGGTTAGGGTCATGCGTCTGATGATCGAATTGTTTCGACACAATAGACCTAATATGTGTATATGTGTACCACAACCAATTATCGCTGCAGAGGTCGCCGCCGAGGTCGCTTCAGAAATAGTGTGTGTCCCTGTTTGCGTCGAAAAGACTTGTTGTGAGGTTAATTGTTGTAAGACCGATTGTTGCGGTAATCCAGTGTGTGAAAAGGTATATTATACGACCGTTTGCTGCGAGCTCGTGTGTTGTGAAGTCGGATGTTTGGCCCCAACTCTATGTGCACACCCAAAGAAGAATAAGGGATGTGATAAGTGTAGGGGAAGTCTAGATAATCTGCTCCTAGGTGCGGCTCCGGACCAAGTATTTAATAGACCTCGATTGAATAATTTAGCTACGAGGCAAACTGATCCAAACGTAACGGCCGGTCTGACTGGTCTGACAGCCCAACCGACCGACGTAGTTGCCCAATCAGCATTTAATCGAACTCCATTGCAATCGGTCCCAAACAAAATTAAACGATCGGATTTGGCGGCGGTCACAGCGGCTACGACACCAACCAAATCAACCAGACCATTTAGACAGGCTCAGAATCCTAGAGCCAATGTCGCTTCTAACCAAGTCGTCTCTGCTCCACAAACTAATTTGATGGTTGCGCCAGAATCGTTTGATAATACTCCGCGCCATGAAAATCATAATAATGTCGTTTGGAGTGGTGTGGAAGAATTTCCTAAATCTTTTGTCAAAAAGAAATCAAAAAAATCTTCCAAATCAAAAAAATCAAAAAAACATTGGGACCCGTCTTTCGAACAATCAAACCATTCCGATTTCAATAATAACGATTACAATAATAATAATTTCAATAATAAATTCAATCATAACAATTTCGATCATTCCGGTTTCAATCATTCCGATTTCAACCATAACGATTTCAATCATAACGATTTCAATCATAACGATTTCAATCATAATAATTATAATTATAATAATACTAACGCTTCTTGGGAATATACTACGGATGTGCATGGTAATATTATCCCTCCTTGGGAACTTATGGACAACTCCAAACCAGCCTTAATTCCAGCATCAATGTCGCCAACATCCGCACATCCAGAATGTCGATTCGTTCCAGAAATCAGACCCATAAGCAAAGCGCAAGCTCCGGTGCTCCCGAATGGACAGTGTGTGATATCAAATCCGAATCCATCTTTCAGACCCAGACTCCAACCATCTGATTTGAACCCGAGAGCTTTGTCGTTCGGAGCCGTACCAACTGCTAGACCAACGATCAGGTACGGTGAAACTCCGAATTTATTGAGTCAGACTGGCGGTCTAGTATCACCATCCACATCAATCCCATCTTTCATCTACAACAAGTCCGGACAGCGTAGATTCTAATCGAGATAAATTTTTTGAACTAAAATATTTTTAATTCAGAAAATTCTAAAATTAAATATCCATTTCATTCGGCACAAAT
>Ga0315273_10014609_pt1 | contig 10121 bp, 9 predicted proteins | sample YL17G02_0_MG_FD_205753 | JGI IMG/M metagenome (GOLD analysis project Ga0315273, IMG submission 205753) | Sediment microbial communities from Yellowstone Lake, YNP, Wyoming, USA - YL17G02_0 | ecosystem: Environmental > Aquatic > Freshwater > Lake > Sediment | place: USA: Wyoming | collected... | reverse complement strand
TGGTTTATGGCAATCAGTGTCATCCAACATAATCCTGTATTCAGAAATTACTTTTTAAAGAGACGAAACGAAGGACAACCGTTTAAAAAGGCTGTCTTTGCAACAGCTCATAAGCTTATGAGGGTTATCTTTGCGATGTTATCAAAGAAAACTTCTTTTGTAGCGGAGTTCGTATAGTTGACTGAACAACACGACTGAAAGCTGTATCTAAAAAGAGTGTGTTTCAACAGGAATTTATCAGCAGTTTTTCTCAAAATTCATTGACAATCTACCTGAGAAGTAATAATCTTTTAAGCAAATATAGAATATGCATAAAAATGAATGTTAAACGCAAATGAATAAAGATAACATGAATAAAGATAACAAAAATAAGGTTACGTGGCTATGCGAAACGTGTGATCTACGCATGGAGACTGCAGAAACAATACAAGATGCCCTATGTTGCCCTGTTTGTCGGCGGCCTCTCGCCAAGCTTCGCGAAATTATAGTTTCTGATCTGGCCGTTGGTCATGAGTTTGTTGATCTGAAATGTAAAGACAACAAATATCCGAGCAGAGAAAAACTTAGACGGCATATCCAGACAGGAATACGACGCGGCGCAGATAAGCGACTCGTTGAATTGAAGCAAATTATGGACCGTAACTCAGGCCAATATGAAAAGAAGGTTGTTGATTGGGAAACTGGCGAAATAATACGTGATTGCAAAGAACCACTCCGTGATCATCGTGGTCGAGGTTCAGCACGAAAAAAGAAAAGCAACGTTTAACAAGAAAATCGATGCGACAGATAATAACCCCTGTGTTTTTTGCAGAAGCTGGTTGCTCCTGCACTTCATTTACTGCGTTCTATGGATTGAGTGGATCAGAATAAAAGAAAAGACCTATTTAAAGGAGACTCATCAGTTAAATGTCTAACCATCAATCAGCACTTGTCCCACTAGAAACATGGACATTCTCGAGCCCAGATTTGTACATCACAGGGAAAGAAGTGGACATTGGTTTATTTGCTGAATCCTTAATTTATTATGACAGCGTTTATGTTGTTCCAGGAAACCCACATTTCTTTAGTCTTTTCTTAAAATGGTTTTCCGATCAGGGAATGCTAGAAGATTTTCGTTTATTGGTACGCGATGGGGTAATCAAGGTTTATGATTACGCATTTTTAACAACAGCTGTTGAAAAGGAAGGTATTTATTCAATATGGAATATACAAGATGAAAAACAGGAAATTGAAAATGTCTTTGAACAAAGATATTTATACAACCCAGAAGTTGAAAAGATTCTTCCTAAAAAAAGTCGTAATCGGATAAAATTTTATTCTGCTTTTAGAGAAAATGTTATTGAAGTAAAAGCTGAATCCTTTGAAAAAGCTGTAGAGGACGCAAGAAATGATTTAGAAGATCCAGAAAGAAGTTCCTTAATCATTCAAGCTTTTGTAGATGAATTATATAGTCTTAAAAATATCATAGACATCCCTGAAATTAAAGCAAGTGTTACAAAAAATGAATCCGCAGGAATAAATATTATTGATTGGAATATTAATTTTCCCACTTTATCAGAGATAGCTAAATTTGATCTGAAATTAAACAGCGGAACACCACTTACAGCGAACGCTCATTCAAATAGATTTATTTGGTCTGCTGCAAATATGGGATGTGACTTGTACCTTCCAAGACCTATGAGTCGCCTTGTCGGAGACAAACTCTATGAATCAGTGGGGAAAAGTCAAAAATTGAAAGATACAATAGAGAATCTACAGTCAGAAGTTGAGTTCCCAAGTCTTAGGCAACTTGTAAATCGAGGAATTCTTTCCTTTACCGATATTTTAGCAATACGCAGAAAATCAATAAAATTCAGAACATGGTTACAAACTGAAGTAGAAAGAGATCGGGACGCAATAATTGCTTATCATAATGAACTTGCAAAGGAGACAGGTTTATCAAAATTTGGACGGAACTCACTCCGAATGTTTGGAATAATTGGCGGTGGGGCAGTGGGGGGAATTATTGGTGGAGCAGTTGCTGGACCTGTTGGTGGTGCACTAGGTGGCGTTGCTGGAAGCGCACTGAGCTTTACTACTGATGTTTGCTCAAAAATTGGAGAAAATTGGAAACCTGTGGTTTTCGGGAATTGGTTAGAGGATAGAATTAAGAAAATAATGAAATAGGGTTTTTTGATAAATGTAGTAAACTGTCTAACAATCAGTGCGGTTTGATTGCGCGGACGAACCGCTTGCAAATCAACTGAATGTTGTAAGTGTTATTTTCGGAAATGTTCACTGTTGCTTTTCCTGCAAAGTGTCGAGTAGCGCGGTGAACCACTCAAACTGGGACAGAACTTGAGCATGCAGATTTGATGAAGTAAGGAAACATAGAGTAAGGAAACATAGAGTAAGGAAACATAGAGTAAGGAAACATAGGGACAACCCCCATATTAAAATCCCGCATTAAAATATCTGCTAACAGCTCTGATTTGATGACTTTCAGAGTAACGGTGATCAAAGGTACGTCGGCAGTATCGATTAAAATATGGGGGTTGTCTCTTTTCTACTTTTTAAACAGGTTTAATTTTGATGTATATTTTGTAAAATGATGAATAAGATAAAAAGCAAAGGAGAGACATGTATATTTTAGAAAACATAACTATGAATGAGTTTAAGAAATATCTCAGGCAGACAAAGACGATTGTCTTCCCGTTTGGAACGATCGAAGAGCATGGGAGTCATCTCCCCCTGAATACCGATTCTCTCATTATTCAGGAAGTCCTTGAGCTGGCTGCCAGGAAAAAGAAATTTTTCCTGGCGCCAATAATCTATTATGGCGTCTGTACAACTACAGGAGACCATCCGGGAACGATAGGCATTACTCCTGAGACACTGAGGCGACTTTCATTTGACCTTGTTACAGACGCTTATAAAAAAGGACTGAGGAACTTTTTACTGATTTCAGGTCATGGCGGAAGTCTCCATATGTCAGCGCTGAAGGAGACAGCTGAGATATTGGCAGGGAGACTGGGAGATATCACGATAGCAGTCTGTTCCCCGTACGATATTTTGTGGAAGGAGCTGTCGGATATCGCTGAAACACCGAATGACTCTCATGCAGGTGAACTGGAAACATCCATTATGCTTAGCCTGGCTCCTGAACTCGTAAAAGGCAGGGCTCGCGAAGAATATCCCCGGATCCCCAAACCGTTCATTGTGAAGAATAAGGTAAAATACTGGCCTGGCGGAGTCTGGGGAAACCCGAAAAAGGCATCTGCAGAAAAAGGGGAAAGGGCGGTTAAGATAATCACTGATAAAATTATCGAGATACTCGACAGGATCGAAAAGATGAAAGAGATTGGCATATGAAAAAAGAGATTGTGGATTTTCTCATCATAGGCAGCGGTGTTGCAGGACTCAGGGCTGCGATAGAGCTTGCACCACATGGCAATGTTCTTGTAGTGACAAAAGACCGTCCTGCTGAGAGCAGTACCGAATATGCACAGGGTGGAATTGCAGTAGCCCTGAGTGATGAGGACGAGGTTGGAATCCATTTTGAAGATACCTTGCGGGCTGGTGATGGTCTCTGCAGGGAGGATGCTGTAAAGATACTTGTCGAGGAAGGACCCCAAAGAATACTTGAACTCATATCGTGGGGCGCTGAATTTGACAAAGAAGGTACAAAACTCGACTTTACCATGGAGGCAGCACATTCAAGGAAGAGGGTTTTGCATAGCCATGGAGATTCCACAGGCAAAGAGCTTGAAAGGGTGCTTCTCAAGAAGGTTATTTCATTGCCTTCGATCAGAAAATATCCATTTGCCTTTACCGAGGATCTCATTGTATCAGATGATAATTGTCTCGGGGCATATGTCCTTATAGGAGGAGAAAGGAGAGCATTATTTGCAAAATCCACAATCCTCGCAACAGGAGGTGCGGGTCAAATATTCCTGAGGACGACAAACCCTGCTGTGGCAACCGGTGACGGCATGGCCATTGCCTTTAGATCCGGCGCTGTTCTTGAGGATATGGAATTCATCCAGTTTCATCCGACTGTTCTCCTGGCTCCTTCTGCTCCACAGTTTCTCCTGAGTGAGGCAATGAGGGGAGAGGGTGCAATCTTGCGGAATATTCATAAAGAACCTTTTATGAAAAGTTATCATCCTGATGCTGAACTTGCACCACGGGATGTTGTCACCAGAGCGATTCTGTCACAGATGGTGAGGACAATGGCCAATCATGTTTACCTTGATCTTACCCACCGTAATAATAATTTTGTAAAGAACAGATTCCCAAGGATTTATGCAACGTGTCTGCAGTATGATGTGGACATTACAAAAGAACTCATCCCGGTTTCTCCTGCAGTCCACTATATTATGGGCGGGGTAAAAACAGACAATAACGGCGCTACGAATCTTGGAGGATTGTATGCAGCAGGGGAGGTTGCGTGTACAGGGGTGCATGGCGCAAACAGGCTTGCTTCAAACAGCCTGCTTGAGGGCCTTGTTTTCGGTGCAAGGGCAGGGATGGCAGCAGCAGATTACGGGTTAAGCAGAGCTGAACATGCAATGCAGGATGTAGAATTTAAGAAAAGAAAAGAAAAAGCAGGTCCGGACAGATCTTTTTCAGGCAGGCAGAAGCCGAACTTTGATATGGAAGAGATAAGGCATTTGTTGAGGAAGCTGATGTGGGAGAGGGTAGGTATTATACGATGCGAAGAATCTCTCAGTGAGGCAAGAAAGAAACTTGAAGAATGGTCATTTATAGAGGACAGAACTTTCATGACAAGACGCGAACTCGAACTCAAGAATATGTATGCAGTATCGAAGTTAATAACAGAATCGGCATTTTTGCGGAAGGGCAGTGTAGGCGCTCATTACAGGTCTGATTATCCACAGACAGGGGACGGATGGGAAAGACACATAGTCTGGAAAAAATAAGAATCGCTCAAATATGAGTTTCTTAAATAGCAGATTAAAGAAGGTGAAGCAGAATTAAGGCGTTTTGATATCGTATGCCTTGATTTTTCTGTGCAGGTTGCTTCGTTCAACGTCAAGTATTTCAGCTGTTTTTGAGATATTCCAGTTATTCTCCTCAAGCTTTTTCGTGATAAAGTCTTTTTCGAATGAATCCCTCGCATCTTTCAAGGTGTTAAAGGAAAAATAATCTGAACGGACGTTTTCTCCGACAATAATATTTTTTGCTGTTATAGTGGTTGATGGGGTCATGATAACAAGCCTCTCAATAAGGTTTCTGACTTCTCTGATATTGCCCGGCCAGTCATAAGCGTCTAATACCTTAAGTCCGTCAGCAGTCATTTTCTTCGGTTTCTGACCGTATTCTGCTGCAAAGTGTTCGAGAAAAAATTCAATGAGTTCAGGTATGTCTTCCTTTCTTTCTCTCAGTGGGGGAACGATAATAGGAATAACGTTAAGCCTGTAAAGAAGGTCTTCTCTGAAATTGGCTTTTTTAACCTCTTCGATCAGGTCTTTATTTGTAGCTGAAATAATCCTTACGTCAACTTTTATATTCTTGCTGCCTCCAACCCGCTGAAATTCCTGAGTCTCTATGACCCGGAGCACTTTTGACTGGGTGGAGGAAGACATGTCCCCCACTTCATCAAGAAACAGTGTGCCTTCATCTGCAAGTTCGAATTTGCCTTTTTTCCTCTCGAATGCGCCTGTGAATGACCCCTTTTCATGCCCGAAAAGTTCACTTTCAATAAGTTCCTGCGGTATTGCTGCGCAGTTCATCTCTACAAAGGGCTTATCTGCCCTGCTGCTGTTTGCGTGCAGGGTATGGGCAACAAGCTCTTTGCCTGAGCCGCTCTCCCCGAGTATCAATACCCTGCCGTTGCTTTTTGCAGCCATATCTATCTGTTCCCTGAGCTGGTTTATCTTCTGAGAAGTGCCGATAAGTTTCCATTTTTTTACAAGATTCTCCCTGAGTGCCCTGTTTTCCATTTCGAGCGTCCGTTTTTCGAGCGCCCTTCTTGCTACCAGCAAGACCCTTTCGAGAGAGAGTGGTTTTTCGAGGAAATCATATGCCCCTGTTCTGGTTGCCTTAACAGCAAGTTCGATATTTCCGTGTCCTGAGATCATGATTACCGGCAGGTCCGGTTTCTGGTCTTTTATCTCTTTCAATGTCTGAATACCGTCCATCCCCTTCAGCCATACATCAAGCAGTATTACATCAGGACTCTGGTCTTTCAGGACCCTGAGTGTTTCCTCACCGGAACCGGCTGTAAGGACAACGTATCCCTCATCCTCAAAAATACCTGCGAGACTTTCACGGATCCCCTCTTCATCATCCACTATCAGTACAGTAAATTCTGTCATTTGCGCTCCTTTACAGGTATCTCAATGGTAAAGACAGTCCCCTTTGGTTGATTGTCCCTTACCTTGATAATCCCCCTGTGCTCTTTTATAATCCTGTTTGCTATAGCAAGCCCGAGACCAGTGCCATCCTTTTTTGTCGAAAAATATGGAAGGAATAATTTCTCTTTATCCTCATCTCTGATGCCGGGCCCATTGTCTGCAATTTCAACAGATGTCTTGTTGGAAGGTATATCTACGTTAAATCTCACATGGATCATCCCGCTGTTTGTCATTGCCTGTATTGCATTATCAAAAATATTTATCAGAACCCTTCTGAACTGTTCTCCATCGAGTTCAGACAGTGGAGGATTATCCGGCGCCGAGACAATGATCTCAATTCCCTTATAATCTTTATACAAATTGACCACCTCATCTATGAGGGCGGGGATATCTGTCGGCGATTTAATTATCTCCGGCATCTTTCCGAACCTGGCAAACTCGTCAACCAGTTTCTTAAGGCTTTCGACCTCCTTTACTATTGTACTTGCAGACCGGTGGAAGACTTCATCGAAATCAGGATCCTTATTCTCCCATTTCTTTATCATACGTTCAGTCGAAAGTTTGATAGGGGTCAGAGGGTTTTTTATCTCATGGGCTATTTTCCTGGCAACATCCTGCCAGGTGAGCGCCTTCTGGGCCTCTATAAACTCAGTGAGATCATCGAAGACAACAAGAAGGCCGATATATTTTTGGGAGTCCCTGAGACTCGTTATAAAGACGAAGAGGATGACCCTTCTGTCACCGATGACTGCTTTAATCTCTTTTTTAACAGGCCTGAATTCACGTCCTTCTATATTGCTGACAAGGGTTTCGAGTTCTTTCGAATTTACTTTTGACAGGAGGTCTCTATAATGTTTATTGATGACCTCTTCTGATTTAATATCGAGTATTGTGCATGCAGCGCCATTTATCATGGAAATATTACCTGTGGTATCGAGCATGATTACTCCGGAATCTATGTTATCAAGGATATTTTTCATATAAAGATATGCTGACTGCAGCGATTCCTTGCTTATTTTAAGCTTCTTCACCATGTCATTAAATGAGCTGATAAGAAGCCCTATCTCATCCTCCCTTTCTATGGAAACTTTTACATCGAGATCCCCGGCTGCAACCTGCTCAGTTGCCAGCGCAAGAGTCTGTATGGGATCTGTGATGCCTTTGGATATCCTGAGGGCAATCCAGAGCGCCATGAAAGTGACAATAAGGGTAAGAAAGCCGAGTGTAAGGAGGTAATTTGCCTTAATGGGAAATTTCCATGATTCAAGCGTTAAGTAGTTTTCGAACGCAGCCTTTATATTTTCGACATTCTTTGTGATCTTTACCGGGATAGAGGATTCGACTAACAATATGCCTGTCAATCTCCCTTTTTGATATTCCGGAACCACAGCCCGGACAATATCCCCTTTTTTATCCGATATGACCTCTGTGCCTTCTTTCCCTTCAAAGGCGGCTTTCAGTGTTTCAGATGCATCTTTTGGTAATGTTGTGAGATGAGTAACTCTGTAACTGCCCGAAGAAGTCCTGCCTGTATAGAAAGTCTTTGCATAATCGAGTGTCTTTTCTCTTTCAATCTCGTAAAAAGATTTTGCTATTTCAATCGAACTGTCCAGAGGCTGTTTTATCTGCGGGGTGAACCACCTGTCGATGTAATTTGTAATGAGACCGCTTGATACAATGAAGAGGAAGGTTGCAGGGATTAGTGTCAGAACAACAAGTATAACAACAAGTTTTGTCTTAAATTTATATCCGAGGATTCTGTTCTTTCTCTCAATATAGAGTTTTATAAGGCTTTTTGCGACAAAGAACATCAGGATTAACAATAAGATGACAGTCAGGTTTAAGAGTAAAAGGAGCATGAGCCTTGTGAGAAACGGAACTGCCTCAAGTCTTACGAAATGCAGTTCAACCCCGAAAGATGCGATGACTAACAGCGATATGATTATTAATAAGATATGAAACCGGCGATCTTTCATTTTGGAGACCCTGCGGAAAATGTAAAGGAATCTTTTACAATCTTGAATTCTGTTTCTGGTGAGAAAATCATAAAATAGCCGATTACAGGAGGCAATTTTCTTATTTTGGACTCAGCAGTTACCCTGACAAAATATACTCCTGGTTCAAGTTCACGTAAATTTGCAAGTTTCAGGTCATTAATGGTCAGTGCCCATTTTGTCATCGATTCAAATGATTTGAACCTTTTCTCTACTAAGGTGGTCCCATCATTCGATGTTGCGATATATTCCTTTTTTACAGGATCGCACATTAATCTCCTTACGAAAGATCTGCTCAAAATAAATTCGTCCGGCCATATCTTCCAGACCCTGAAGATATCTACATAGAACCTGAATTCCTTTGTTATGCCGTTATTAAGTTCCTGAAGATACTTATTATCAAGGGAGAGAGAAGCTGTGACGAAAATATCATTTTCATGAAATCTTACTTCATGCCCGCTGATTTCGGCGCCGATAGAGAGGGAATGCGAAAGCAACAGAAAAGTAAAAAGTGAAAAGTAAAAAGTGAAAAGATGCAGAATTCTTTGCCTGATAAGTTTTGATTTATAACCCTTTATTTTCAATTTTTGATTTATCATATAATATTTAAGGCTTGACATCTTTAGGAAAATTTATTTTCATTATATCATAGCATGTAGCCGGTTTTTATTAGCCGCAGACTTCCCGCTCCAGCGGATCGCCTGAGGCGATAGCCTGCGTATATTCTGCGCAAACTAAAGTTTGCGGCTACAAAGGATAAAATGTTTCATGTATTCTTGTATAAAAGGAGGCGGAAATGGAATTGAAGACAGTAAAAATAGATATTCCGGAAGGGTGCAACATCATCCTTGGACAGACACATTTTATAAAAACAATAGAAGACCTCTATGAGATCATTGCAACAACTGTCCCTCAGGCAAAATATGGCATTGCCTTTACAGAAGCTTCAGGCCCGTGTCTTATCAGGACAGAGGGCAACGATACCGAACTCGTAGATATATGTGTCAGAAACCTGCAGGAAATAGGGGCTGGTCATGTTTTCTGTATTTTCCTCAAAAATGCCTTTCCAATCAATATCCTCAACCAGATAAAGAACTGCGCAGAGGTATGCAGGATTTTCTGCGCAAGTGCAAACCCTGTCGAAGTGATTGTTGCGACAAGTTCTCAGGGCAGCGGCGTGCTCGGCGTGATAGACGGATTTGCACCCAAGGGAGTTGAAATGCCTGAAGATAAAGCGCACCGGAAAGAGTTTTTAAGAAAGATAGGATATAAATTATAGAAGAATGGAGAGGTCACTATGATACCGGATCTGAAATATGATGACAAAGGATTAATACCTGCTATCGTACAGGATATAAAAAATGGCGATATCCTGATGATGGCCTATATGAACAGGAAATCACTTGAGATGACCCTTGAGACCGGGTTTACCCATTTCTGGTCACGTTCGAGGCAGAAATACTGGAAGAAAGGGGAGACGTCAGGCCACGTTCAGGAGGTCAGGGAAATCCTCTATGACTGCGATGAAGACACGCTGCTTGTTAAAGTTGTTCAGCATGGCCCCGGAGCCTGCCATACAGGCAACCGGACCTGTTTTTACAGGAGTATCACAAAGGGGGAGAAATAATGAGCAAATACAAATGCACGGTCTGCGGATATATTTATGACCCTGAGCTCGGGGAAGAGGATTCCGGCATTCCGCCGGGAACTCCTTTTGAGGAACTGCCGGATGACTGGAAATGTCCTGTCTGTGGCGCTCCCAAGGATT
>Ga0315273_10014606_pt1 | contig 10121 bp, 11 predicted proteins | sample YL17G02_0_MG_FD_205753 | JGI IMG/M metagenome (GOLD analysis project Ga0315273, IMG submission 205753) | Sediment microbial communities from Yellowstone Lake, YNP, Wyoming, USA - YL17G02_0 | ecosystem: Environmental > Aquatic > Freshwater > Lake > Sediment | place: USA: Wyoming | collected... | reverse complement strand
ATTACCCGCGCGGCTCGCCCCTGCCGTTGACGGTGATCGTTGGTCCGGGAGGCGCGCTCATCTGCATGCGATGCTCCTGCCCCAGGAAGACGTAGGTCACGTCCCAGAATTCCGGCCGCGTGCTAGGCACACTGGCGCAACGCTGGACGTCCTGGGTATAGACCTGCCCGCTGCCGCGACCCGTGTTCGCTCCGATCGCCGCCCCGGCGACCGCGCCGCCGGCCGTGGCGACGTCCTGGCCGCGTCCGCCGCCGATCTGATGCCCGAGAACACCGCCGATGAGCGCGCCGACGATCGCGCCCGGAACGTTGGCGCCGCCGGGTCGATCTTCGACGACTTGCTGGCGCTCGATCCAGCAACGCTGCTCGGGCGGGCCGACAATCGCCCGCACCAAAATAACATTCGCCTGGTAGAGCCGCTCGTCCGGACGCTGGCGATACTCGTAGGTCGGCGCGGGAAGCGGTGGAGGCGCCTCATTCTCGTAGCGCGCCTCCCGGGTGATCGGACGCACCGACGAAATGAGGTTGTTCATGCCCATCCCGGCCAGCGAGTCATAGCTTCCCGGGCGCAGGATCACGCAACGGCCTTCGAAATACGCGTGCTCGCAGACTTCCCAGCGTCCGCGCTCGACGACCGCCGACGAGGCGCGATCGTTGAATCCGACCCGGGCGAAGTTGTCGACCGGACTGGACGCGGCAAAAACACGGCCGCGGAAACCTTCGCCTTCGTAAAACGTTATCTGCGCCGCCGCGTGTGTGCCGAGGACAATTGCGCCCACGCCCAGCGCAGCGCTCAACGTCATTCGCATGAGTCCCTCCGAATCCTTTCCGCAGACACGCGGAGTTTCCACTGACCACAGGAAATTGTAACGCACATCCAATCAACGACAGGGTGCGCGCTCCCGATCGCATCGATCCCGCCACCGCCAGTTTCCAGCCGAGCACGGTTCAGGAAACCGTTCGGGAGACCTTCATGCATCGACACGGGCAGCGAACGATTGGCCAAGCCCGAACGCGTCGAGTCGCGTATGCTAGTCACGAGGAGAACACGGCGCAAGCCGCCAGCCAGATTGGCGTGAGAGCAACCCGACCGACAACTGCAGCGCGCGTCGTCGTCGCCCCGCGGCGTGGCATCGGCACCGCTGTCGCCGCGTTCCTGTTGGCCGCCTGCACGTCGACGCCGAACTACCCGCCGACCGCTCCGTCAACAGGCCACCGGCCGCCGCCGCGAGACGCGCCATTCACCACAGGCGATCTCTTCCGATCCGACATCGACGCCGTTACGGCAGTGCACCTGCGCGAGAGCATCGCGTCGGCAAAACTGCTGACGGAAAAACTCTACCGGCGCAACCCGCGCGAGTTGAGGAAGAGCGGCGACGCGACACCGGAAGCCGCGGTGGCCCGGGCGTTCGATCCGCGCCACGCGTGGCGATTTGCGGAACTCTCCAACCTGCGGAGCAGCGAGGCGCTGCAGCTCGCCTTCCGGCCGGACTTCACCGGCGACCGGGTATTCGCGTTTGGCGTCGGACTCGGCAGCATGATCGCGCAGGCGTACGACGACAAGACGCAGTTCTACCTCACGGACAGACTTGACGCGCAGCGCCTTTACAACGCCGCGCGCAACGTCGAGATTGCCGCGTGGAAGCTCGCCAACGCCCGCGCGCCGAATGGCGAGCCGATGCTCCTCAGCAACGAAATGTCCGGAGCCGCGCCCAACCTTTCGTTCGAACGCGAAATCGGCAAGCTCGTCGCCTATCAGGACGCGATCGCGCAGGTGATGGCGCAGCGGACGAACCGCACCATCCGGTTCTTCAGCCAGAGTCTCGCGACGGCGGTGTTCCTGCCGCTGTAACGGATCGCCGGCACGGTCGTGCCCGGTCGCGTCGGATGGCGGGGCTCAGCGTCCTTCCTGCGTATCGCTGTGACTGGGCGGACCGTCGTCGTCTTCGTCCGGTTCGTCTTCCCAGGTATAGCGAATGCGTGGAGGGATATCGAGGTGACGCAGCACGATCGCCATCGACACGCCGATCAGCGCGGCCGCCAGATGGGTTTGCCAGGACACCCCGGGCTTGATCGGCAGTACCCCCCAGGCCAGCGTGCCGTACACGAAGCTGACCAGCAGCGACGCGGCGATGGCGCGCCTGTCCCGCCGGATCAAGCCCGCGGCGAAGATATAGCTCACCAAGCCATAGACCAGGCCGCTGGCACCGACATGTACGCCGCCGCCGGCGAACAACCACACCGCGATGCCGGGTCCCACGTAGACCGCCGGCAACACCCGAAGCGCCGAATTCGGATAGAGGTACAACATCGCCGTACCCAGCACCAGCAGCGGCAGCGAGTTGGCGATCAGGTGGTCGAACCCGGCGTGCAGCAGCGGGGCGAAAAGGATTCCGGGAAGTCCGGCGAGTTGCAGCGGACGGACGCCAAAGCGCTGAAGCTCCAGGTCCAGTCCCCAGTTAAACGCATCGACGAGCCAGATCAGGGCAACGAAGCCCAGCGCGATCTTTACCGCCAACCAGAAACTGGCGCGGGAACGCTCGGAACCGGTGTAGGCCGGATCGGGGGTATGCAATTCCATCGCCGCACAGATTACCAGTCCGCGCCGCGCCGTACGGGCCTTGACGTCGGCGCCCTGTGCTTCGCGCGGCAAGGCTCCTGGAAACGCCGCGATCGCTTAGACTGTGCGGTTTCACCTGCCCAACGGACGCAATGATGACCCTCGATCCACGCCGCACCACGCACGCGTTCCTTGCCAACCTCATCGCCGCCCTGGGCCTGCTATCGGGTGTTGTCGGCTGTTCGACGATGCCGACCGAAGATTCGAAGGCCGCGGCGGAGCGTTACCAGAAGGTGATCGCGAGTCCGGTCCGGACAGACCAGGACCGGCGCATGGACGCGGCGCGCCACCCCGCCGAGTTCCTGCCGTTCACGCAGGCGAGGCCGGGCATGATGGTGCTCGACGCCGCGGCGGGCGGCGGCTACACGTCGCAATTGCTCGCCCTCGCCGTCGCGCCCGGCGGGACGGTCTGGGCGCAACGGGAGCAGCCGGGCGCGGCGCTCAGCAAACGGCTCGCCGATCAGCCGCAGGGGAACCTCATTCCGGCATACCGTCCGTTCGAGGATCCTGTTCCGCCCGACGCGCCAGGACTCGATCTCATCACCATCGTCCTCAACTACCACGACATCACCTACCTGCCGGTCGATCGCACGAAAATGAACCAGCGGTGGTTCGCCGCGTTGAAGCCGGGCGGTCGTCTGGTCGTGGTCGATCATTCGGGCCGGCCGGGCACCGGCATCACCGAAGGCAAGACATTGCATCGCATCGACGAGGCGGTCGTCATTGCGGAAGCCAGGCAGGCGGGATTCGTCCTGGAAGCCGAGGGCGGTTTTCTGCGCAACCCCGCCGATCCGCGCGATCAAACGTCGTCCGACTCGAAGATTCCGACGGACAAATTCGCGCTTCGGTTTGTCAAGCCGTAACGAAGGTGATGAACGGTACGCCGAACCGCGCAAACGTCATGGAGGGGTTATGAAAACGAAGCTTTATGTTCGGCTGGTGCCGGTCGCACTTGCTTTCGCATGTTGTTCCGTCTGGGCGCAGAACGTGAAAATCACGCCGCTGGGATCGCACGCCGGGGAACTGTGCGACCGTGACCGAGCCACGATCTTCGAGGATCCGACCGGCGTCCGGATTCTCTACGATCCCGGCCACTCCGTGACCGGCGCCGACGATCCGCGGCTAGGCGACGTGCATGTCGTGTTGGTGAGCCACGCCCACGGCGATCACATGGGCGACCGGAAGATGAAGGCGCAGGACGCCGGGACCTGCGCCAGCCCCGAAACCGTCTCCGCGGCGCCCAACTCGACCACCGCCGAGATCGCGGCGGCCAAGAACGCCGCCATCATGATGATCCTGCCGATGGCCGCATTCATCGGCAGGAAGGTCGAGAACATCCGCGGCAAGCCGACGATCGCCTGCGCGCAAACAGGCCCGGATATCGTGGTCCCGCTTGCGGCATCCTGCAACGCCGCCGCGCATCTTGGAGGTGCGCGAACGTTCAAGACCACCGGCGCGCCGCGCGCGGTCGAGGTCACGATCGTCACCGCCGCGCACGACAGCACCGTGTCGCGCGAACTCCTCTCCGACCCGGAAAGGAAGAACCTGGACGCGGACAGCGTCAGCCTCACCCTGGGTCCGTCGAGCGGCTACGTCGTCCATTTCACCAACGGCCTCAAGATCTATCTGTCGGGCGACACCGGCCTCCACGCGGAGATGAAGACCATCGTCAACGAGTTTCACAAGGTCAATCTGGCGATGTTCAACCTCGGCCCGACCGCGGTGACAAGTTTTTCGGCGGCTTACGCGATCAACGAATTCGTCAAACCGGCAGCCGTCATCGCGACGCATGTGAACGAGGCGGCGACCGCCGGCGGCAAGGTCCGGCCGACCTCCCGGACCGCCGCATTCACGAATCTGGTCAAGGGCCGCCCTGTGTATCCTGCGTTGAGCGGCAAGACCATGGAATTCGACGGCGACGCCAAATGTGTCGCCGGCTGCTGACGGTGGGTCGCGGGCTCGCGAGGAAACCGCATTGAAAACGCCGAAGAGGCTCCAGCCGCTCGTCCACGAAGGACTCATCGACGGCGTGATCCGGCAGCTCATGAGCGGCAAGGAGGCCACGGTCTACGTGGTCCGCAGCGGCGACGACATCCGCTGCGCCAAGGTCTACAAGGAGGCCAACAAGCGCGGCTTTCGCCAGGCCGCCCTGTACCAGGAAGGGCGCAAGACCAAGAACACCCGCCAGGCGCGCGCGATGGCCAAGGGCACGCGGTTCGGGCGCCGGGCGCAGGAAGAAGCCTGGCAGAACGTCGAGGTCGACGCGTTGTATCGCCTCGCCGCCGCCGGCGTGCGCGTCCCGCGTCCGTATGCGTTTTCGCATGGCGTGGTGCTGATGGAGCTGCTGACCGACGCGGAAGGCAATGCCGCACCGCGGCTCAACGACGTGGCGCTCTCCGAAGCGCTGGCGCTGGAATACCACGGCACGTTGATCGCGCAAATCGTGCGCATGCTCTGCGCCGGCGTCATCCACGGCGACCTGTCGGAGTACAACGTGCTCGTCACCGGTGAAGGCCCGGTCATCATCGACCTGCCGCAGGCCGTCGACGCCGCGGCCAACAACAACGCCGCCGGCATGCTGAAGCGCGACGTCCACAACATCACCACGTACTTCAGCCGGTTTGCCCCGACGCTCGCGTCCACGCAGTACGGGAACGAGATCTGGTCGCTCTACGAGAGCGCGTCGCTGCACCCCGAGGTCACGCTCACCGGTCGCTTCGCGACGAGCACCAAACCGGCCGACGTCGCCGCGGTGATGCAGGAGATCGCCGCCGTGCGCGCCGAGCACGAAGCGCGGCAGCGGTACAAGGCCATGATGGAAGAGTGACGTCGGCAATACTGGCGGGGCCGCACGCGCACAACGCTATCGCGATCCATCCCCGGCGGTGGATAATGGGCGACTCGTTCCATCTTTCTGGCGCGACCTGAAGGCCAGATCATGATTCGCGCCACATTCACGCTTATCCTGACAGCGACACTCACTGCCTGCACGACAACCGCCATGCCGCAGAATGCACCGCCCGCCCCCGCTGCCGCCATCGCCGAACTCGCGCCCACGGGCAAACTGCGTGCCGCGATCAACTTCGGCAATCCGATTCTCGCGACCCGGGATCCGGCGACGGGCGACGCGCGCGGCGTGTCGGTCGATCTCTCGCGAGAACTCGCGACGCGTCTCGGCGTGCCGGTGGAGCTGGTGCTCTATCCCGCGGCGGGCAAGGTGGTGGATGGACTTCGATCCGACGCATGGGACGTGGCCTTTGTCGCGATCGATCCGGCGCGCGCGGTCGACATGGACTTCACCGCGCCGTACGTGATGATCGAAGGCGCCTATCTGGTGCCGCAGGGCTCGCCGATCAGAAGCAACGCCGAGGTCGATCGCGAGGGCGTGCGCGTCGTCGTGGGCGCGGGCAGCGCCTATGATCTTTACCTGTTGCGGGAACTCAAGAAAGCGCAGATCGTCCGCGCGCCGACGTCACCCGCGGTCGTGGACATGATGGTCGAGCAGAATTTCGAGGTCGCGGCCGGCGTCAAGCAGCAGCTTCAGGCCGACGCGAAACGCATTCCCGGCATGCGTCTGCTCGACGGCCGCTTCATGGTCATCAACCAGGCGATGGCGACGCCCAAGGGCCGCGCGTCCGGCCTGCGTTACCTCGCCGGGTTCGTCGACGAGATGAAAGCCTCCGGTTTCGTTGCCTCCGCGCTGGCGAAGCAGGGCATCGAAGGCGCAACGATCGCGCCTTGACGGTCCGTTCACCGACACGGTAACGACGGGGAACCTTCGATGACACCAAAGGATGCGCACGCGGCGTTTGCACCGGGGTACAGTCGGATGCGCCGGCGCATGCTGCAGGGCGCGCTCGCGGCCGGTGCGCTGACGTTCGCCCTCCGCCGTGCGCGGGCCCAATCCGACTCGCCGCTTTACCGCCTGCCGCGCTATGCGTTGGTCATCGGCAACAGCAACTACGAGAGTTCGCCGCTCGGCAATCCGGCAAACGATGCGAAGGCGATCGCCGCGGAACTCAAAGCTGCGGGATTCGAGGTCACCGTGCAGCTCGACGTCGGGCGCGACGCGATGCTCAAGGCGATCGACGCCTACACCAGGACGCTTGCAAGCCGCAACGTCGTCGGGCTCTTCTACTTCGCCGGACACGGCACGCAACTGGCGTGGCGCAACTACCTGCTGCCGGTCGACGCCGTGATACGGACGCTGGACGACATACCGGCGCGCGGGGTTGCGCTCAACACGCTGCTGCAGGGCCTGACCCAGGCGAAGAATCCGATGAACGTGATCGTCCTGGACGCCTGCCGCGACAACCCGTTCGGCAAGGTGTTGCCCGCCGAGCAAAAGGGCCTGAGCCAGTTCGACGCGCCGCCGGGCTCGCTGCTGGCTTACGCGACATCCCCGGGCAATGTCGCGAGCGACGGCGACGGCGCCAACGGTCTCTACACGGAGAACCTGCTGCGTGAACTCAAGGCGCCCGAGGCGAAGATCGAGGATGTCTTCAAACGCGTCCGTCTCGCCGTGCGGCGCCGCTCCGACGGCCAGCAGATCCCGTGGGAAAGCACGTCGCTCGAACAGGATTTCTATTTCCGGCCGCCGCAGGAGTTCGCGAAGATCTCCGATGCGGAAGCCACCCGGCGATACGAGGAAGAACTCGCCCTCTGGGAGCGGATCAAGACAGCGAGCGACCCTGCCCCGCTGGAAGACTACCTGCGGCGCTACCCGAGCGGACTGTTTTCCGAATTTGCGCAACTGCGGCTGGATCAGGTGCTCGCGAAGCGCGGCGAGAGGAAGATCCAGATCGCCTCGAGCGACCAGAATCCGTACACGAAAGGTACCGCGCGCGCCGATACGCGGGTCAAACTCGGCGACCGCTACAGCTACCGGGAAATCGATCTGGCCACCAACCAGGAGATTCGCAAGTACACGCTGGTCGTGACCGAAATCACCGATACGCAGGTCCTCTACAACAAGGGCGACTTCATCACGGACCTGATCGGGAACCCGGTCAAGCTGGCGAACGGAACCCGCTATACCGATGCGCAGCACAACATCGCCGAATACAGCGTCGGCAAGCGGTGGACGGCGCGCCACCGGGTGACGCTGGCGAACGGCTCGACGTACGACACGCAGATCGAGTACAAGGTTGTAGGCAAGGAAACCATAACGTTGCCGGCGGGGGTCTTCGACGCTTTCCGGGTCGAAGGAACGGGTTGGGCGCAGGGCGAGAAGTTTGGGGTCAACGTGTACAACCTGTTCTGGTTCACGCCCGAAGTGCGACGCATGGTCGCCCACGAGACCAAGCAACGGTTCGCGAACGGCAAGCTCGTCAAGCACGAGCGCTTCGAATTGACCGGGTACGTGCAGCGATAGGCGAGCGGGCGGTTGGCGCGCGGGGGCGCGATCACATCCGGCCGGCAATGAACCCATCCGACGGAGGCGATGCCAGTGAACTCTTCCCATTCCAAGCCGTACTCGGGCATCTACCCGATTGCGCCGACGCCTTTCACCGATTCCGGCGAGATCGACATCGAGGGACAGCGTCGCGTTCTCGACTGCATGATCGATCAGGGCGTCGACGGGATCTGCATTCTCGCGAACTACTCGGAGCAGTTCCTGCTGACCGACGACGAGCGCAACACGCTTCTCGACATCTGTCTTTCGCACGTCGGCGGGCGCGTCCCGGTCATCGTGACCTGCAGCCATTTCAGCACGCGAATCGCGGCCGATCGGGCCCGCGCCGCGGCCGCCGCCGGCGCGGCCATGTTGATGCTGATGCCGCCGTACCACGGCGCCACGCTGCGGGCCGACGAGAAGGGAACGCTCGAACATTTCGCGCAGGTAGCAGACGCCGCCGCCATCCCGATCATGTTTCAGGATGCGCCATTGAGCGGCGCCAGCCTCTCCGTCCCGTTTCTGGTGCGGCTCGCGCGCGAAGTGCCGGCGGTCTGCTACTTCAAGATCGAGGTGCCGGGCTCCGCGGCAAAGTTGCGCAACCTGGTCGAGTCGGGCGGCGACGCGATCGTGGGACCCTTCGATGGCGAGGAGTCGATCACGTTGATGGCGGACCTCGATGCCGGCGCGACCGGCACGATGCCGAGCGCCCTGCTGCCGGACCTGATCAAGCCGGTGTTCCTGCATTACCGCGCGGGACGCCGGAAGGAAGCGGCCGTGGCCTACGCACGCATTCTTCCGCTGATCAACTTCGAGAACCGCCAATGTGGCCTTCGCGCGACGAAAACCGTCATGGCTGCGGGCGGCGTCATCGCGAGCGACGCCGTGCGCCATCCCCTCGAATCTTTGCACCCGGCAACCAAGGCGGGATTGCTCGAACTCGCCCGCGAACTCGACCCGCTGGCATTGCACTGGGCCTAAGCGCCTGCCGGGCCTGCCTTCGCGCAGGCGACCGAGGCAAGCCCGGGAAGCACCAGGACCGCGGGAACACAGTCGACCCCATTCGACTATTCCCCTGATCCCCACTTTCTCGGCCGACGCGGCCCGGTCGGAGCGGAATCACGGCGCCGGCATCGCGCCATGCGCCCACGGACGGCGCGAAGTGCTATCGTAGCGGCCCGCCGCGATGCGAGGCGTCGCGGTTCCCGCGGACGGCAATTCTTTCATTGGAGAAAATTCATGTACACGATGTTGAGCAAGAGCGGTTGGTTCGCCGCAATGGCGCTGGCGGGCGCGGTAGGAATCCTCGCGAGCTGCCAGTCGATGGAGATGATGTCCGGCCAGCAGGTTGCTTTGTCCGGCAGCAATGAAGTGCCCGCGGTCGCCACGTCTGCGTCCGGTTCGGGGACCGTGACGATCAAGGACGATCGCTCGGTGAGCGTCCACATCATGGTGACCGGCATGACCGCGACGGCAGCGCACATCCACGAGGCCGCGGCGGGCGCCAACGGGCCGGTCATCGTCCCGTTCACCAAGACCGGCGACAACGTGTTCGATGCCCCGGCCGGTGCGAAGCTGACGGACGCGCAATATGCGGCCTACAAGGCGGGCAATCTCTACGTCAACGTGCACAGCGCCAAGAACCCCGGTGGAGAAGTCCGTGCGCAGCTGAAAGGCAATTGACGCGACGGTTTTCCGCTGCGCAACGTCAGAAATTGACGACGGCGCGGATCGAATTGCCCGTGCGCATGAGTTCGAAGCCGTCGTTGATGCGCTCGAGCGGCAGGACGTGGGTCATCAGGTCGTCGATGTTGATCTTGCCGTCCATGCACCAGTCGACAAACTTCGGAACGTCGGTGCGGCGGCGACATTGCAACGCCAGCATGGCGCGCGAACATCGGCCGTTGCCACCGGGAGCGGGTGGAGGCCGCGACCGCCGCCTGGTCGTTGCCCGGCGCCTACGCGGTGCCACGCGCCTGTGGCGGCAAGTACCGCGGATCCGGTGTCGGACCGCGCGACGCGGGCGCCTGCTTGTCGGAGGCCTCCAGCCGCTTGACGTCGCCGTTGATTTCGCCGCCCTCCGCGACGATCAGCTGCCCGTACCGGA
>Ga0315273_10014605_pt1 | contig 10122 bp, 7 predicted proteins | sample YL17G02_0_MG_FD_205753 | JGI IMG/M metagenome (GOLD analysis project Ga0315273, IMG submission 205753) | Sediment microbial communities from Yellowstone Lake, YNP, Wyoming, USA - YL17G02_0 | ecosystem: Environmental > Aquatic > Freshwater > Lake > Sediment | place: USA: Wyoming | collected... | reverse complement strand
TCCGGTTCCGAATTCGACGACGGGTCTTGCATCGGATCAGGGGGTACCCAGGCATCGTCCAGGTCGACGATCGTCGATCCTGACGCATCCTGGAGCGTCGTTTTCTTCGCCGGCGGGTTGATCCACGCGGCTTCGGGCAAGATCGGTGGTTGCGGCACCTTGCGCACGAAGCGTTCGGGGTGACGGGCGTAGGCGGCGAGAAGCGTCTCCCGCCGCGCCGCGGTGATCTGTGGCGCGAGCCCGTGATGCACTGCGTACGGGGTCATGAGGCCGATGCCCGAATGACGATGTTCGTGGTTGTAGTAACGGAAGAACGGGTGGCAGAAGCCTTGGGCATCTTGGTAGCTCCCGAAGCGATCGGGAAACGCCGGGCAGTACTTGATCGTCTTGAACTGGGCCTCGGAGTAAGGGTTGTCGTTGGAGACGTGTGGTCGGCTGTGGGTTTTGGTGATCCCCAGCGAGGCGAGCAGCAAGGCGACGCCCTTGCTCTTCATCGACGAACCGCGGTCCGCATGAATTGTCAGCTGGCCCGGCACGATGCGCTGCTTGGCGTAGGAATCGTCGATCAAGCGCTTGGCGAGCCGGGCGGATTCGTGATCCGCGAGCATCCAGCCCACGACGTACCGACTGAAGATGTCGAGGATCACGTACAAGTAGAAGTAGGTCCACTTGGCGGGCCCGAGGAGCTTCGTGATGTCCCACGACCAGACTTGGTTCGGGGCGGTCGCGAGCAGTTCGGGCTTCTGGTAGATCGGATGCCGGAGTTGATCGCGTCGTTCGCGGACCTCGCGGTTCGACTCGAGCACGCGGTACATCGTGCGGGTCGAGCAGTGGTAGACGTCCTCATCGAGCAGCGTGGCGACGACTTGGGCGGGTGCTTTGTCCACGAAGCGCTCCGAATGGAGCACGTCGCGAACGGTCTGACGCTCGACCGGACTGAGAGCGCGTGGGGGCGTCGGGCGCCGGCGTGGGACGGTTATCGGGCGGTGGCGTCGCCGGTACAGCGAAGCCCGGTTGATCGTCAGCGCCTCGCACGCCGGGGCCGTCCCAACCACGGGTGCCAGGGTCTCGACGGCGTCCATCAGTCGTTCTCGTCGGGATCGTGGGGATTCAGGGGGATCCCCAGGAGCTCGGACGCTTTTTTTTGGATAGAGAGCATGAGTTCGACGCGCTCGTTGCGCCGACGCAGCTTGGCGTTCTCACGCTCGAGCTGCTTGACCCTCGGGTCGACCGTCTTCGCCTTGGGGCCGCGCTTGCGCGCTGCCAGTCCTGTCTTCGCCACACGGTCACGATCTCGGCGCCACTGGGTCAGGAGCGAGGAGTACAACCCTTCGCGTCGAAGGATCGCTCCGACCTCGCCCGGTGCTTTCGCACGTTCGACCTCGCGCAGGATGCGCACCTTGTACTCCGCCGTGAACCGTCGCCGCTGCGGCTTGGCTTCGACCGCTGGGTCGGGGACCCCCTCGGGCGCGCCGGCGGGAGAAACTGCACTCGCCCTCCGGGCTCCTTCCGTTTCTCCCGCCAAGACCATCTCTCGCCGGTACTCCATGCTCTTACGCCTCCCCGCCCTCTACACTAAACTCGATGGGGGTCGGTGTCTCAAGCACGTTGGCACAGAGGGCCCGCGCTATTCACCGGATTCGCGCGGGTCCTGGTCACCGTTCACATCGAGCGAGAACTCGTCGCTCCTACGGATGAATTTGGTACGTTTTGCGAACTCTTGGGCCGATCCTCGACGTGGCATCGCTCACATCGAGGAACATCATCCCATTATTTATGCTGCAGTCGTCAACCGCAGGCGGCATGGAGCACCTCGACGTACTGCCGAGTGACATCGCTCCATGTTAGGCAGTGCAGGCGTGCTCTCTCCCTCGCCCGCGATTGCAGATGGCGTACCGTTTCGGGCTGGCTTGCAAGGCGGGCTATGACGCTTGCGATCGCACTGGGATCCAATGGATCGAAATAGAGAGCCGCGTCCGCGCATACCTCACGAGCAAAGTCGTAGTTACTTGTGAGAATCGGCATTCCGCAGCGCATAGCTTCCAAATACGACAGGCTGAAGGATTCCAGAAGAGTCGGCATCAGCAAACCGTGGGAATACCGATAGACGGTTGGGACCGCAGATTGGTCCAAGTGGCCGAGATTGACGATCTGATGACTCAATCCGAGCGCGTCGACCGCCGAGAGGAACCGTTGCGCGTTGCTCGAGTCACCGGGCTCAACAGTGACGAAGATCGCGACATCGTCGATACCGAACTTGAGGCGCAGTACACGAAGCACCTCCGGCAACACCTCGTGGTTCTTGTGCGCGTGTCCGAGCGCCGGATAGCAAAGGCGCAATCGTGCCGGGTGTCTCATCATCCGTTCGCGGACACGCGGGTCGTCGGGCAGGTCAAGGCGAGAGTCCGGAGTTGCCGCGTTCGGCACAACAACAACACGCGGTGACGCGAGAGCGAACGCCTCCGCCATTCGGGCCGCGGAAGTGGCGGTGAGCGCGCAAACGCGATCGACATGTGCGATCACGACCGAGAAGTACAGTGCCTGTGCTCGCAAGAGAAGACGGTCGCGCGGAGAGAGCCGCTCCCATATAGGCCACACTGGGTAGGCGAGGTATCCGAGGTGAATTCCCACAACGTGGGGACAGGGTGCACGGTACGGACCAAAATTGCTCATCGAGAAGAGAACGTCCGCCCCAAACTCACGGCACAGCGCCGGGATCCTAACGTGGTCGATCCAGAACCGCCTGATGCGCTTAGCTGAAGAGACCTCGAAGACCAGCTTGGCGGCATTGGCCGGCATCGCAACGCGGTCATAGGCGGGGACGGCCGGCACCAAGACCAGGAACCGGTCGTTGGGCGCAGCCTCGGCAAGACACTTCAAGACGCTCAAGCCGACCGACAGCCCGCCGCCGGAGGTGAAACCAAGCATATTGAGGACGGCGCGCAAGCCTAAGGCCGCCGATCGGCTTCTACCAGCGCAGCCGCGAAGAGCGACTTGACGTCGCAGGACTCGTACAGACGCTGGGCGCCTAGCCGGTACACTGATTCGTCTTCGATGAGTCGCTGGATACCCTGGGCGACCTCCTCGGGACGTTCGAACTCGACGCAAACGCCAGCGCTGAACCCCTCTACGTAAGGGATGACGCCAGGCAATCTCTGCGCAAGGATCGGTAGGCCGAATCCCGAGTACTCCCAGACCTTGTTTGGCGCACAGAAGATGTTGTTGAGTGACTCGAAGCTATAGCAAACGATTCCCACGCTTGCGTGTGATGTGACCATTAGGTGTTTGGGAGCTGCAATAGGCGGGATATGGATCATTGCAGGGCATACGGCGCGCAGCAAATTCACCGATCCATGGTCGGGGCCCATCGTTACAAGTTGGTAGTCTGGCCCCAGGTAGTGGAATGCCTTCGCGACCGTTAGAAGCGAGCGGCGAACATCGACGTGGCCTTGGTAGACGACGATCTTCTTGCCGACGGCCGCGTGGAACTCCTTTGGCAACGTGAGCCCTTCCAGCGGCATCCGCCTCTCACGCGGGTGCAGTAGCGGCTTGTTGGGGATGACGATCGGTGTCGCCTTCAGCCCGTACCAGTGCCTGAAGATGGCGGCTCGCGTACCCTCCGGCACCACCACAACACGAGCGGCACGAACGTATTCGGCGAGTAGGCGGCGAAATCCCGGACGCTCGTCATACAACTCGTTAATTTGCAGCACGAAGCGCTTCGAGAGTAACCGGCGCCCGAGAGCAAGGGCGGTGTCGGCGCTCGAAATCCAGAGCAGGGCATTGTCCGGTTCACCAGACAATGCGGTCCACGCCTCGCGGCGAAACCGCATCCAGTATGCGATTCGCGTGCCGATCGACGTGCCGGGACGCCCTGGCGATCCCACCTCGCCGACTTCAACGCCACGGCTGGAAAGAGACTCCTTGTTGTGTGCCGCGACTGAGGAAGCGAGCAGCTTGGCCCTCTCGGCCAGATCACTCAGGCAAAGAGCAGTCGTCAATACCGGCGGCAAATCTTCAACGGGATTCTTGCATACCACGACTACACGCGACACCCGTCGCGCCGGTCCCGAGCCCAGGACCGAGTTGGTTGACGATAGCTCCGGAACCGACGCGGCACTCGTCGCGCGCTGCGGGCGAAAGGCGTTCAGCGTTTCGATGAATGCGTTGAGCATCGCCCCAGTATCGAAACCACGCTGCACGATACCAAGTGAAGCTGAACCCATCTGCTGGCGCAGATTCGGTGACCGTACGAGTTGAACAATGGCATCACGCAGCGCGGATTCGTTGGCGGGCTCAACAGAGAGTCCGTTCTCGCCATCGCGCACGAGGTCCCTCTCCGAACCGTCGCCGCCTGCCACAATTACCGGGAGACCCCAGCACACGGCCTCCTGCAAAGCGAGCCCACCGAGACCTGGCATGACAAAGACATCGGCCGCCATCATCACGCTGTCGAGGTCGGCTCCGCGTGTTTCGCCCAGAAAATGGGCCGACACGCCCAATTTTCGCGCGAGCGCCTCAAGAGATGTGCGTTCGCTACCATCGCCCACGATAACGAGAACGGCCTCGTCTTGGAGGCCTTGAAACGCACGAAGTAACAACTCGACACCCTTCCCACGCACGAGCCTCCCCAAGAACAGGACGATGGGCAAATCGCGAATCCCCCTCTCACGGCGGAAGGCGAGTTCTTGCGTGGGAGCGCCGCGCCGTAATCCCTTGGGGAGATCGACCCGTTGCCTCCCGAACGCATTGGGAGCGATTCTGATCTTCTCAATCGGGATCCCGAGCGCGACGTAATCAGACTCGGCCTTTGAACTGTATGCGAGGATCGCATCAAATCGAGTGAAACTCGCGCGCAACAGACGACGACGGCCGCGCTCGAGGACGGACAAGTCTGTCCAATGGAGAACCCCGAGGCCCCAACCGATGACGGGGCGACCCTTTGCGCGCGCCGCAGCCATGAGGGCTCTGTTCGAGAACGTACGGATACTCGCCTCCAGAATCACAACATCAGGGTCCCATTCGTCCAGCCACCTGACGGCGTCAGATTGGTAACAGAGGTAGTGCCTTGCACCGCCAAAGTGGAGATTAGAGGTCCGACGAAGGGAAGCTGCACGCAACTCGTCACCACCATCTTTGATCCCTTCCCAAGGACGTGGAGAGCCCGCGAAGATCGACAAGCCTCCCCCGCAGCGGACAGCAAGTTCCTCAAAAAAGGGAACCCGGTAGCTCGTCACAACGCGTTGTTGAATGCCGAGGCGACCCTCGAAACGCATCGTCATGGAACGCTCCCCACGGCCACCGCTTGAATCACCCGCCCCGCTGGTGCTCGCCAATGAAAGCAGCCCGGATAGAAAGCCGCATCGAGCCGGATCGTAGACTTACAGCTTTCCCGTCCGGTCTTCGTCATACAATTCATCAAGACGCGTTTACGAAACGGAATCGGGGGTCTCGAACGCGGCGGTTTCAAGTCCCAAGCCACTGTGAACGCCACTCGACGATGAATACGGCTGCACACACGCGTGGCACCTTTCGTTCTCAAGCAGGCGTCTTCGCCACGACCCTCATATAGATTGCTTCACATGCGAACAAGGCAGGGTGGGAACCATTGTGCACGTCCCGGCGAGATGCGAATTTGAAGGAACGGCCTCGAACCATCCACTCGGCACGAGGGCGATTGGATGCCGCGCTCAATGCGTATCCTCTGGCGCAGATTCCCCAACTCACACCGCTCGGTCGCGCGACATCATCACGAATGGCGTCATCAGAAGGATGGCCAAGTTGAGCGTCGGGCTGCGGTGCTCGACGTAGTAGAGGTCGTACTGCATGTTGTCGTGAATCCGAAAGGCTCGATCGGCGCTGATCTGCCAAAGACCTGTGATCCCGGGCTTCACGGTCAGCCGCTGGCGCTCGATGTCCCGGTATTCGCTCACGATTTGAGGCATTTCGGGCCGAGGGCCGACGAGGCTCATGTCGCCAAGCAACACGTTCCAAAGCTGCGGCAACTCATCGATACAGGTCCGGCGCAAGAACCGCCCCACAGGCGTCACACGTGGGTCCTGTGCAGATCGCGGGTGCTCGGCATAAGCCGGAGCGTCTTGGCGCATCGTCCGCAGCTTGAAGATCGTGAACGGGCGTCCCGCGAGGCCGATCCGCTTCTGTCGGAAGAACACCGGGCCGGGAGAATCCACTCGAACAGCGATTGCCCCTGCGGCGATGAATGGCGCTGTCAACAACAAGAGCGCGGCCGAACCCACGACATCGATCATCCGCTCCCCAGCGTCGCGCAGAGAATCGCTCGTCACGACGCGACGCGTGTAGACGGGAATACTCCCCACCTGTCCGAAGCTAAGGGACGAAAAGAGCAGATTACCTGAGCTGGGAACGGCGTAGAACGGGATGTTCCACTCCTCCAGCTTCGCGATGATCTGCGCAATTCTGTCGGGAGACGCGGAGGGTATCGCCAGAAAGACCGCCCGAGCTCCGGTCCTCGCGAGGGCGGCGCCCAAATGCTCCTCGCCACCGAGGACCGGGAGACGGATTCCGTTCACACCGGGTCCCGCTCGGACATCTGAGAGCCAGAGGTCTTCCCGGTCGTCCAGAAACGCGCCTGGTGTGAGGCCGACCGTATGTTGTTCGAGCAGGTGCTGCGCAAGCAGCCGTCCTGTTTCGCCCGCTCCGTAGACCAGGACGGGCGCAGTGACCCGGCTTCGTCCACGGATCGATTCCTGCAGGCGCCATAACCCGAACCGCTGAACGAGCAGAGCGATGGCGACCACCGGACCCGCGAGGAGCATATGGAACCTGGAGAACGAAGGCAGCTGCAAGAAGAAAGACGCCACCAGGATCATGAGTACGGCGCTGGCGACGGCGCGAAGCATCCGGCAAACCCATTCGATTCGAAGCAGACTGATGTTGCTCCGGTCCGAGCCGTGGCCGTGCAAAGCAAAGGTCGCAATACCGGCAAGAACGAGGTCGAGTCGCGCGTAGTACTCAGGCGCATAGTGCGCCAGACCCACGCCGCTCATCAGGTACGCTAGATACGAGCCATACGCCGCCAAGAAAACGGTCGCAAAATCCGCCGCGATCTGCGCCAACTGCCATGGCCGCCTGGATTGCAGCGGCAAGACACGGGCGCCGGCAACGGGCGAGGCACGAGGAAGTTCTAGTACCCTTTCGAGGACTTCCTGCTCCATCGAATTCAACACCTCACGATCGTAGGAAACGGGCAGATCATAACCCGGCTTGCCGTCGTTTCAACGGTCGAGTGAAGGAGCCGTGCGTTAAGAGGCTCACGATACCGGCGAGCTCGCGAGGGGCTACTCTCGCTCGTTCCATTGCGGCTTGGACATTTGAGGATGCCTTCCGAATTGGGCGGTGCAGATCCTCCAGACCCGTGCCCGCAAGCATGTAATCATGTGGCTCCGTGGGAGGGGTTGGGCCCGACCGACGAAGACGCGGCTCTTGGCGAATGCTGGCGACGATTCGGAGACTGCCTTGAACGACGGTAGCGACACCCGAACGAGGTCGGACCGAAGCCGGGATGAACTCAGTATGAGGATTCTTGTCAACGGCCGATGGACTCCTGGCTACCCACGCTACGCGCGTTTGCCGGGCCAGGTGCGACTTCGGGTATGCGCATGGATGCGCCTGGCACCTGTTCAGGATGCGTTCTTCACCCAGCACGGGTTGAGAAAACTCCTCAACTACCTTAGAGCGTACGGATACCTCGACACATGGCGCCGCATCCGCTCGCGACTGTCCGAAGCGGGTAGGAACGAGAAATTCGTCGCGTTTGGGGTCGGTATAGTGATGGAGACCGACGGGGATCCGAGCGCCGTAGCCTCAACGGTCGCTTTCGTGGCGCCGATTCACCCCGCGTGCGTCGAAGAGATCACTTTGGCGCAGGAACTGGTCCGCCCCATCACCCGTGCGGCCGCCTCACCTTTCCCCGAGAACTCGGTCCTCTCAGGCGAAATGAAGGCAACGAACTGCGCCGTCGAGGCCATCATGGGGTGGCGCGACGAATCGGGGTCTGCGGTTCCGGACAAGGCCGTCGACTCGATCGTCGCCGAGTGTCTATCCCGGCTCGCCGACGCGCACCAGATGCGAGACGTGCAGGCGTTTCCGCTTACCAAGGTGGGGGACGAGCCGGCGGATGCCACCGACGCCCGGAGATTCGGATTGCCATCTCGTCGCCCCCGAGCGGTCCTTTTCGGACTCGGGCACTACGCGCGCTTCGCCTTGATCCCGCGCGTCACGCCGTTCGTGGACCTCGTGTGCTGCCACGAAGTGGACCCGACCCAGGCCGGGCGCGTCGCCGATCAACCGTGGGCGGTCCGCACGTCCCCCTACCCCGATATCAACGAGACCTTCGACGTCGCGTTTGCCGCGGGGTTTCACCATTCGCATGCGCGAATCGCTATCGAGGCACTCCGTCGGGGGAAAGACGCAGTCGTTGAGAAGCCGCTCGCGACCACCCGAGAGGATCTGGGCGTGCTGCTGGCGGCCGCGCAGAACTCGTCCGGCAGAGTCTTTGTCGCGTATCAGCGGCGCTACTCCGCGTTCAACCGATTTCTTGCCGACGATCTTCGCCTCACCGCGGGCACACCGGTATCCGTGGCTGCGCTCGTGTACGAGGTACCCCTCCCTCGTCACCATTGGTACCGCTGGCCCAACTCGAGGGGTCGAATCATCTGCAACGGCTGCCACTGGATCGACTACTTCCTCTTCTTGAACGGATTCTGCCCTCCGAAACATGCGTATGCCCGCTCGAGCCCGAGTGGGGGTCACGTCGTTCAAATGACGCTCGAGAACGGCGCGGGGTTTTCTATGGTTATCACCGAGGAGGGATCGCCCCTCCTCAACGTGCGCGACGTCGTACGCGTAGCCGCAGGCCGGCGATCAGCGCTGATCGTCGATCAGTGCCGCTACGAAGCCGAGGGCCCCGACCGTGTCCTGCGGCGCACGCGAACCCGTCGTGCGAACTCGATCGATCGGATGTATCGAACGATCGCCCGAGGACTGGCGGAAGGGGCTAACGGGGACTCTCTCGAGTCACTCCGGGTCTCCGGTACGGCCGTCCTCGACATCCAGGATCTAGTCGACGAGTCTCTTGGTAATCGGAGTGGCGTCGTATGACGTGCCCCGCGATTACACCGCGCGTCTGGCTCGTTCCCGCATGGGTGTGCGCGTCGTGCATTGCAGGCGTCGCCTTCGCCCGGGCTACGGAGTGTCGATTCGGACTAGAATTCACGTCATGATGAACTTCCCTCGTCTCGCTACCGCCATGAGCTTCGCGGTGCTCACCGCCGCATCGTGCGGCGGGAGCGCACCGCCCCCCACGTCCCCCGCCCCGCCCACGGCCAGTGCCCCGAAGCCGCCTCCCGCGCAGACCGTGGACACCGCCGTCAACTCGAAGGGGCTTCGGGAAGCCCGCGAGGTCGACTACGCCAAGCCCAAGGGGCGCATGCGAATCGTCTGTGTCGGGGGATCGGTCACCTTCGGCGAGGGCGTCCCGCGCGATGCGACCTACGAAGCGTGGATGCAGAAGAACATGCGCGGCCGTGCGTACGACGTCGAGGTGTTGAACGCCGGGAAACCGGGCCGCGGCGCCTTGGAGTCGGCGGTCTTGCTCGAGACCGACTTGCTGAAGTACGAGCCGGATCTCGTCATCGTGTCTATTCAAGAAGGCGAAGGTACGACCACCCCAGAAGCGCTTCAGCGCATTGAGACTTTTCTGAAGGTGCGGAAGATCGTCTACGTTCTCCTCGCGGTCCCGGCGTTCGCCGACCACCCCGCCCGGCTCGTCGAGACGTTTTCGAAGGATCGCTACGACCCGAAGCAGCCGAACGTCTACCTCGTTCCCGCAAAGGCCGCGCTGGACGCCTACGTTGGCAAGGAGCCCCTTTTCGACGCGACGGGCGGTTGGACCGGCGACGCTCACAAGAGGATGGGGAATGCGCTCGCCGAAATGATTGTGGGTATACCGCTCATTTGCTGCGCCAAGGGACCGGTGACACCCGAGCCCTGAAACCGCGCGCCGCCCTCGCGAGGCGGAACGAGATGTCCGGTCGCGCACTAGGCAGCCATGAATCACGATGTGCCCGCGCCTTGGGGGGG
>Ga0315273_10014602_pt1 | contig 10124 bp, 4 predicted proteins | sample YL17G02_0_MG_FD_205753 | JGI IMG/M metagenome (GOLD analysis project Ga0315273, IMG submission 205753) | Sediment microbial communities from Yellowstone Lake, YNP, Wyoming, USA - YL17G02_0 | ecosystem: Environmental > Aquatic > Freshwater > Lake > Sediment | place: USA: Wyoming | collected... | reverse complement strand
TATCTTCGATATCGTAAGACGTTACCTTCTGATGGAAAAAGCCCTGAAGTTCTGATGGAAGAAATCTTTGGCGTTCTGCAATAAAAGCTGCGAGGTCGTGCTTTAGTTCTTCTTCTTTGGCTTTACACCATTCTATATCTATCGGATTCTTCTCCAAAAGCTCTTGAATTTCCAAGTAGTCTTTTTCAGATATCATTCCTAATTTAGCCATTGCCTTAATTACTGCGAGCTCAACAGTTTGCCATTTTAACAACTTGTTTTCCGTAGACCAGATTTCGGTTATTTCCTTATCTGCATATCTTTCGATCATTTTTCTTATTCTCCTTTTTCAAAGGACTAATAGGAATATAAAATTTTAATAAGAATGTGTCAACCAAAAAAACCGCCCGGCGCGTTAGCGCATAGGGGCGATTTCTGTTGGCTCCCCCTTCGCCCCTCCAAATTAAAACCCCTTCGTAAAACAGAAATGTTCTGAAGGGGCTTATATATTGAAAAGCTACGAAAGAAATAAAGGGGGTTCTCCTTTCTCCCTTGGAGAGTCTATTTGAAAATGCTTACAAGGCATACCGCAAATAGAAGTGCACCTAGACCTCCTAGAAGAAATGCACCCGGTATCGCTATCAGACCCAGTCCTAGCGCTCCGAAGAAGCTTCCTCCATACCCTGCTATTAGTATGATCAGGCCTCCCACGAAGCATCCACCGAGCGGTCTCACAGTTCTGGAATTCCTCCATAGCGACTTACCCATTCTCAGTCCTTCTTTGCCGATTCCCTTGGCTTCTTTGCCTAGTCCCAGTACTCCAGCCAGCATTATTTTCTGTGTTTGCTTGCTCTTGTAAACAAGGTTTCCTAGAAAACAGACTGTTACTGCGCTTATTATGGCTAGGGCTAACCAGAACCACGGGAATCCGATCTCCGGTACTGTCGCTTGTGCTGGCTTTCCTTCTTGATCCGGTCTGTTGATTACGTTTGGTATCGTCGGTGTTATCGGCGCCTTCAAAGAAAACTTTAGCGTGGTAGTATTTGTCACCTTGTCGTCAAACGTTCTGCGTACTGTGAAGTTCACTGTTGCCTCAATGTCGTTTGCCACTCCTAGATTTGCAAGCCAGAAATCGATGGTTTTTGTCTGATTAAATGCCAGCGTTATTGTCTGCGGGAAGTTGCTGACCGATGCTTTGTCAGTTGAGACCGTTGCTGAAATTGTCGCGCTGCTCTCCGATATTGCGAACTGCTTCACTGTCAATTGTCCGTGTATCACGTTGCTTGCATTGGCTGCTGAACCATTGATCCAGTATGCATCTACTATCCGCATCAGACTGAGTTTCGGATGCCATACTATTGTATCTGCCAGCTCTGATGGTATCAAGCAAGTAACCACCGGGATTCCTGAATAGGCACCCCAGGGCAGCTCAACTATCACTGCTGATGGCTTACCATTCGCATTGTATTCCAGTTTCCAGTCGTATCCTCTTAGCCAAGTCTGGGCGATGTTTCCCATCGAACACTTCCTGTTCAGATAGCTCAGCAGCGAGTCACTTCCATTCTCTGGGAAGATAACAGGCCTCACCGGCTCTCTGATGAAGTTTGGCCAGCTGGATACATCTTTCCATCCTCGGCCGCTATCAATCATGTCGTAGCCGGTCCAAGATGGCGACTGAAACGGTGCTGGCGTGTCGTTGACATCAATGTCGTCTTGCTTCCACCTGCACTGGCCGTACCAGTATAAGGAAAAAGCTTCGGTGTTCTCGATGTAGTACGCCATTCCGGAAACTCCTTTTCTTGCTGTTCGGCCATGGTCGTATCGGACAAACTGCAACGCTTCCTCTGAGTAGATGTAGTCTTTGCTGAATATCACCGGGTTCGCTGGTACGTCTGGTTCTGAGACATCAGGCGCGAAGGTCCCCACGTTTTTGAAGATTGCATCTCCATATGGCGTAGGAACAACCAATGTTTTTGTTCCAGCTTCTGTATTCATTGTCGAACTACCGACGATTGTTCCATTGATAGACACTGTCACAGTGAAAACTGTGTATCTTGTCCAGGCTCTGTCTGCAAAGGTGTAGTGATCGCATACCACCGGATCTGCGTAGGTGTTTTTATCAAACCATCCAAGCCCTGCCAGCCAGTGATAATCGATGCCTCCCTTATATACCTTAGGAGCTACGTATCGGTTGCTTATATCTGATTGCATCAGTGTTCTCTTGTAGTATGCTCGCTGTGGCTTGATAGATATCTCCACTGTTCTGTTAGTGAAGACTCTTGTCCCTATGTCCTGCTTACCTGTCGTATTCTGTTGAAGGATTATGCTTCCCTCATACTCATCAGCTTGGTCTACAGCTACGGTGAATTGCCAGTAGCCGCCAGTCCAAACTCCATTTGACTCACTTCCTCCCTCCAGCTGTATTACTGTCGGGGGAGTGATCAGGGTCGCACGACACTCCAAGATACTCACCATAAAAAAGGCAAGCATCGCGAGCGCTGCTATCACGCATTTATTCACATATTTCATTATATTCCTCCTGGTTTTTTGTGTCTCCGTCATTGTGGAGCAAACTCATCATGGTTATGCCATGACTTTATGCTCCCCCTTTCTCCTTTGTCTTCTTTGCTTTTTTCCGTTGTTTTCGTTGCTTTTTTCCTATCTCCTCAGATAGAGAACTAATGGTATGCTTACAATAAGCTTTAGTTCCCTTTCTGAGGAGATAAGGTCATTATTCTATTTTAAAAGAACTTTGAGTGTTCTAACTATAGCAAACATCTTTATTTTTGTCAAGCCCAAACAAAAAACCGCCCAAAGATGAACGGTCAACTAACAACTAAAAACTAATTTGCTCCCCCTGCCGGACGATGCCTGCCCCGTAGCGAGCTCTGCTCTGCTACCTGGGGTTCGTACCTGTTTTATGAGGGCTTCTTCTTAATTTTATCGTAAATCCAAATTATGAGACAGGAAACAAAATACCAAATTATGATATCGGTAATTAAATAAACATAAATACCATTAAACTTTGACACATAAAAATATTTAGCAGCCATTAAAATAATGGTTAAAACAATCTTTCTCCAGTCTGGTTTTAAAAATTGTTTAAATTTTTGCCAAACCCAAACTAAGAAACAGGCTATTAAGTAAGAAAATATTAAATTAAAAACATGATTAAAAATAAAAATTAATAGATTTAATTGAGGCGCGGGAGAATTACAAACTGCTCCTTTGGGACATTGAAACGGCGGGAAATAGACAGAATTTAGTGGGAAGGTGAGATATAATCTAGAAAAAAAAGCTAAACAAAGAAGAAAAACTGTCAAGATAATTTTAATCAAAGTGGGCTTCAAAAATTTATTCATTACCCCATTCTACCACTTCGACTAACTGAACATAAGCCCTGAACCGGTCGAAGGGCTCAGTGTAAACAAAAAACCCCAGTAGTAGTGGTCTATCGACAAGCTCGGGACACTACGGGGCTACGCCGCCCGAAAATGAACGGCGAACTATCGGAGCACTGGTCCAAAGCAGACAGAAAATCGGGTAATTTAGACATCATTTACGATAAAGATGCCAAAAATCGCTTTTGTCTCTTTGTTTTCTCGCCGGAAGAAATCTTTTTAAATTCTTTTGCCACTTCTTTAGACGATTCCCTAAGGTCTTTATCTATATTAAAAGCTTTCTCGTTTACATAAAATGCCAAATCATTTATAGCAACTAGTTTCAAACCGGCCAGCGAGCGCAAACGCGATAAAGCCACATAACCCATTCCTTCAACAAAACATTTAGAAAGATCAATTTCTGCAGTATCTAAATTCATGCCTTGGCTTTTATGCACTGTTATTGCCCAGGCAAGGCGAAGCGGTATTTGTGTTATTTTGGCTATAATCATTCCGTCTTCATCAACTGTCCAAAGGGCGGATTTTGCAACAATCTGTTTGCCAGAAAGAGTTTCCACGACGGGCAGGCCTTCGTAGTTAAACCCAACCACCTTGCCCTGCGTTCCATTTACATATCCTGTATCAAAATTATTTTTTATAAACATTACCTGAGCCCCTTCTTTTAACACCAACCTTTCCGGCGCCAAACAACTTTTCTTTAAAGACGCCACAACTTCCTGCTGTCCCGAGGCAGTCATTTGATAAACAAATTCTTCCCCCTTAATCTTTTGCAATTCAAGGCTGTTAACAGCATCAACATCTACATTATGAGTGTATAATTTCGTTGGCACAGCCAAAAAATCTTCAGGCTGCCTCCTGGCCAATAGCATTCTTTTTGATTCTTCAACAGAATTATTTCTGATATGGTTCAGCAGGGCAAATAAATATTTGTCTTTGTGCCTATGCTGTTCTTCAAGGTAGCAAGTTTTCATATCCATATTTTTCCAAGCCCGCCCTTCAACCACGAATTTTGTTTTTTCCTTTCTATTAATAGGAGGAAGCTGGAAAAGATCGCCCGAACAGACAACCTGCATTCCTCCAAAAGACGCAAAAGTAGCTTTAAAATATTGGCAGGTACGGTCAACCGCATCAAACTGGGTGGCGTTAAGCATTGAAATTTCATCAATAATTAAAATATTCGTTTTTCTGAAATGCTTTCTCAGATAAGGCTTTTTCATTAATTTGCGGATATCCTTATCAGTAAGCTTTTCTTTGATTCCCAGCCCCGACCACGAATGCAAAGTTACGCCATTCATATGGGTGGCGGCAATTCCAGTGGAGGCGGTTACTGCCACCGCTTTATTGTTTTCTTTTAAATAATCTATGTATTTGTTTAATAAAAATGTCTTCCCGCTTCCAGGCGGGCCAGTTAAAAATACGTTATATCCCATTTTCATTACATTTAGCGCTTCTGCTTGGGTCATAGATTCTACCAATTAACCTCTTCTACCTTGGAATTTTTCCCTTCAACTGAATCTTTTGATGGGCAAACTTTTATATACTCGCACCAAGGGCATAATTTATTAATTTTAGGCAAAAGTTCTTTATCTTTTCTGGCTGTGTTAATGACAGAAATAATATTTTTTTCAACTTCTTCTAATTCTTCCATTGTCCAAGATTTGGTATATACTTTTGAATATTTAATATAAATTAACCCTGCTTTAATTTTTTCCACAAAGGGAAAAAGCTTTGAAGCAATAACCGCATAAATAGGAACCTGCAAATCTTCCTGTATTATTTTTTCAATAGTGCCATGAAAGGGCAGTTTTCCGGTTTTATAATCCCAGACAGAAATTGCAGAATTTGAATCCTGGTCAATTCTATCTATTCTGCCCGCTATTTTAAATTCGCCCGCGGGACATTCCATCCAATCCTCCAGCGACAAAGGCACCACTGACAAATCCGCGCCGGAAATATAATTATTAAGTATTGCGATTGCCTGAAGCCCGAAAGCCTTTTCCTGCTCGACTGACCCGAATAATCCTGACCGCTCTTTGGCATTCCAGCAATCTTTATTCCAGCCACTTTTTTGGATTCTTGCCCATGACTGCCTTAACAATTTTCCAATATCCTGATTTTTTCTTTCCTCTATGGGAACCGTAAAAATATCAAAAAAATCCCGCAAAGCCAAATGCATTGCTTTTCCCGCAAAGTTTTCCGGCGTATCAACATACTCTGTTTTAACTTCGCTGTCGCTCTGGCACTTAAACTTAAAGGGGCACTGCAAATATGTGTTTATTGTTTTTGCAAATATTTTTTCTGGAAATTTATATGCCATACCCCTTTAGAAGTCCCTGACGAAAAAATTTTAGGGCAAAATTTTTTCTGTTCTAAGGATAAATTATTATTTAATATATCTTTTTTTACGCCCCGATGAAAATATTTCCTGCAATACTCAGACTTCTAACGGGGCATAAATTATCTGTCAGGGCTATTGTTTAAAGTCGCAAATGCTTTTGAAATCACAAAATTCGCATTGCCAGCCTGGAGTTGGTTCAAAATTACTATTTTTTATTTCTTCAATTTCCTGTATTATCTTTTCCTTGCGGTCTTGTTTATCTTTCTCTGATCCTAAAAACGATGCCTGGCTGCCATTGTCTAAATAATAATAGGCCAATTCTTTAGGTTTAATTCCCAACACTTCTTCAGCGGCTATTTGATAGATTAACAGCTGGGATTTATCATCAGCCTCGAGCTTTTTTTTCGGCTTGCCTGTTTTATAATCAACAATCTTTACGCCATCGCCCAAATCATCAATTCTATCTATCACGCCATATAAATTATAACCTCCAATCTTTAAATTAAAAGGCAGTTCCAGGGCTAAATCGCTATTGATTTTTAGAATGTTCGGAGGGTTCTTTTCAAATTCCCCATAAAAATCCTTAATTATTTTTCTCCCCAGCTTATAATAATCCTCCTTTTGTTTTTTGTTTTCATACCATTCGTCCAGCCAATTTTTCTCATAAAGTTCTTTCAGCATTCCGAAATTATCTTCCTTGCCTTTCTTTTTATCAACTGGGCTCTCTGCTATCCCGAATAAATTTTTTTGTTTACCCTGAGGACTTCGATTGAGCTCAGTCGAATATCCTTGTCGAAGGGCATTCACGTTTTTTAAAAAGTTATAAAAAGTGGCATGCATTGTTTTTCCAAAAGAAAAAACTGCCTTGCCTTTTATAGGAATTTTCAAAATAAAACCAAACTTATACTGCAAAGGGCATTTTTCAAAAGCAGCCAATTGCGAAAAAGAAAAATGCTCCGGTAGATATTCGCTCTTTGTCTTTTTACTTATACCGGCAAGCGGCGGCTTTGCTTCAAGCAATTCGCTTTGGGGTTTATGATTTGAGGCTTGGGATTTATCTTGGTACCCCATTTCAATTAAAAAGCGCGACAGCTTCTTTTTTCTTTGCCCGCCATAATCCTGGGCTGAAGTAAAATATAATTCTTTTTTAGCTCTAGTCATGGCCACATAGCAAATACGCCTTTCCTCTTGTAAATGCACGTCGCCTGTTGGTTTTATGTCTTTTATTAATTCATCTGGCAGTTCAATTGGATCTTTTCTCTCAATTGTGGGAAATCGTTTATCAACCATATTAACCAAAAACACATACTTAAACTCCAACCCCTTTGCGCCATGAATAGTCATAACCTTGAGTATGTCGGGGCCTTGCTCTGGGTCAAACTCCAGCTTGCCCTCCTCGCCCGATTCCAGTTCTAAATTCATTCCTTCCATAAAATACTTTAGAGTTGGTTCAATTGCCGACTCTTCAAAACTTTTAATCTTTTTATAAAACTGGTTAAGCAAATCAATTTTTTCTTGCTCGCCTCGATTTACTAAATACCTTAAATATCCGGAATCCCCCAAAAACGCCACCAAAATTTCTCCAACCGATTTTTCCCTGGCTAAAATACTGTGCCTCTTAACCAAACTCAAAATCAAACCAACCTTTTCTTTGGTTCTGGCTGTAATTCCTGGGATTAATGGCGCCTCCTGCAAAGTCTCAAAAAGTGATTTGGTTTTACGATGGCTGTATTGGGTTATTGTCGCAATATCAAGAGCCGGAATTTCAAAAAACGGTAGATTCAGAATTCTGTAGACAGCAATGCCTTCGTGATAATTATCCAAAATTTTAAAGTAAGAAATAATATCTAAAATAATCGGCTTTGAATAAAGGCCTTTTGAAGCTAAAAATTGGTAAGGCAGGCCCGCCCTTTCAAGCGCCCTGATAAAAGGAACTGCGTGATCGTTAGCCCTTACTAAAATGGCAAGGTCGTTATAATTTGCGTCTTTATCCCTTTTAAAAATTTCAAAAATCTTTTTTACTGTTTTTCCGACTTCTTGGTCTAATGTTTTGGCGGTTATATGTTCAATCACTCCCTCGCCCTTATTTTCGGCAACCAATTTTTTATCAATCTTATTTACAAACTCCAATCTGTCAGGATCATTGGCTTTTATAAACTTGTAAGCCTGATCTAAAATATTTTGGCAGGACCTGTAATTTTTAACCAAAGATACTTGTTTTACCTTGAGAAAATCATTTTTAAACTGCACAATATTGGAAAACGAAGCCCCGCGCCACCTGTAAATTGCTTGGTCGTCGTCAGCCGATACGGTTAAATTATTTTCTGGTTCAGCCAATATTTTTATTAACTCATACTGCACCCAGTTTGTATCCTGGAATTCATCAACTAAGATATATTTAAATTTTTCCCTATACCTTTTTAAAACCATCGGCCTTTTTTTAAACAGCAACAGGCAGTAGTTTATCAAATCGCCAAAATCCAGCGATCCGCTTTCCAAAAGCATTCTTTGATAAACATGGTAGGCATTGGCAATTTCTTTTATTCTTTCTGTTTCCTGTTTTTCTGGCAAATCATTTAAGCTTGTTTTTAACCCTTCGGCATATTTTAAATAATCTTCAGGATAAATTCCCTGGTCCTTGCAATGGGAAAAATGAGAAATCAATGATTGTATAAATTTTGCTGGGTTCCCCAGCGCCCTATAATAATCAAGCTCAAATTTATCCAAATTCTGCCTGGCCAACAGCCAGCCGGCTGTTGGGTCTACAATCTTAAAATTCAGAGCCAAGCCAATATCTAAAGCATTGTCCCTTAAAACCCTTTCGCAAAAAGCATGGAATGTAGAAATCCATAAATCCACATAACCAATTTCTAAAAGACGGTCTACCCTTTCCTCCATTTCCCCTGCCGCCTTTTCAGTAAAAGTAACTGCTAAAATTTCCTCAGGCTTTGCCAAACCTTTTTCAATTAAATTAACAATCCTTTGGGTGATAACCGTTGTTTTGCCGGTGCCAGCCCCCGCAACAATTAAAAGAGGCCCCTTCCCATGGACCACCGCCTCCTTTTGCTCTTTATTCAATTTTTCCAAATCTAGCGCCATTTATTTTACCCGGTTAATATTTACCCAGTTAAATGCCGTGAAGCGGCAACCCAGCCCTCTAGGGTCATTTAAATTTACTAATTAGACAATCAATAAGCATAGAGGGCTGGGTTATTTAACAGGGTGAAACTGGGTGAATTTCCTTATTCTACCACAAACAAAACCCGAGAAATAATCCCCGAATATTTTACCTGCTCCGTACTCTAGATAAAATCCGAACTTTTTCAAGGGAAATCCCGATGCTGACTTCTGAAATTTTACGCTCGGGCGCGGCGGAATTCCGGTGGGGATGACACTCTCGCCCCTTCCTTCCGCCGCGCCCTCGCTTGGGCTGACGAATTTTTTGGCGACGATTTAATTTTCAAAGAAATTCTTTCGTCTTGTTATTCCCGCCAAATCCTTTTGTACAAAATCAATTTGAGTGGCATTTTTATACTGACCAATCCATTCTTGTAATTGACCAACGCCAACAGATTGAATTATATAAGACTCCAGAACGAATAACGTTTTATCGGTTATATTACAAAGTGAATCAAGATATTTTCTCGAATCATACGTATTAGAACCCAAAATAAATATATCTACATCTCGATAATTCGACCTAGTACGCAATCGATAGAAACAATCGAGAAATGATAAATCTCTAGTGTTAGCATCCAATTCCACCCTTTTCCCTTTTGGCAGTTTCATCCTCGCTCCTCTCCGTGTTGGATTCTTTATCTTCCAATCATCGGCCTTTTCATCGATAACACGTTCTCGCGTTGTCTTCAAAAACATACGGAAATTATTTATTAATTTATTTTCATCATTCCTAAAATGATAAGGATTTTCTTGAATATTTAAATCACAATGTTGAAAATCGGTTGGCAAATTTTTAAAATCGCCCCTGCACGAACAAAGTATATTCCATGGCTTTGGGAAAAGTTTTTGGCCAATAATAAAATTAGAAACGCATACTTGTAAGGTTGTACTATGATCTCCCTTAGCTCCTATCCCCCTTGCTATAATCAATCCTCTAAGTGCTAAATAAATTGCGTAATAACTCTGCACTGGAGACCAGTGATTGGAAAATTTAACAAATTCTTCGTCAAGAAATTTAGGGAGATTTAGTAATGCTTCTGAATTCCAACTATTAAATAGAAGACTGCGAATTTTATTCACATCAGGGCCATGCTGTGAACGTATATTTTTAAGAGATGTGAGAATTGATGGATAATCTTGATATGATGAATCAATTAGAAAAGAAAGTCCCGCCAAGTAATTTTTATAGGCGGAAAATCCGTATCTCGCATTTTCTATTTCATTTT
>Ga0315273_10014601_pt1 | contig 10124 bp, 8 predicted proteins | sample YL17G02_0_MG_FD_205753 | JGI IMG/M metagenome (GOLD analysis project Ga0315273, IMG submission 205753) | Sediment microbial communities from Yellowstone Lake, YNP, Wyoming, USA - YL17G02_0 | ecosystem: Environmental > Aquatic > Freshwater > Lake > Sediment | place: USA: Wyoming | collected... | reverse complement strand
AGGTTGCCCGGTCGTTGAAGGAGATGAGCCGTGAACAGAACTCGGCGGTGACCGTCGGGACGTTCGACGGGGTTCACCTGGCCCACCGGGAGATTATCCGCGAGACGGTCAGCCGGGCCAGAATCAAAGGGGGGCGGAGCGTGGTGGTGACGTTCGATCCGCACCCCAAGGAAGTCGTCGCATCGGCGGAGGGAAGCGTCCGGCTCCTCTCGACGGTTGATGAACGGATTGACCTGATCGGGGAGCAGAACGTCGACGTCCTGCTCGTCCTCGAGTTCACGTTCGTCTTCTCGCGTATCGGCTCGAGGGAATTCTACAGAGACTACGTTGTCCGTGGCACCGGGGTTCAGGAGGTCGTGGTCGGTTACGACCATATGTTCGGAAGGGACAGGGAAGCGGGGATCGACGATCTGATGCGACTCGGCCGGGAATTCGGCTTTTCGGTTTTCACCGTCCAGCCGTTCTGCGTCGACGGCGAAACAGTCAGCAGCACGAAGATCCGGGACGCGCTTGCCGCCGGCGATGTGGGCAGGGCCGCGCGGTATCTCGGTCGGCCCTACTCCTTCAGCGGCCGGGTGGTACGCGGAGACGGCCGCGGGAAATCGATAGGGTTTCCCACGGCGAACATCGAGCCGCCGGGGAAGGCCAAGACGATGCCCGCACGGGGTGTGTACGCCGTGGCTGTCCGGATCGGGGGCGAACAGTACCAGGGAATGATGAATATCGGCGTGAGGCCGACGGTATCGGATGGGCTGACGGAAACAACGGAGGTGCACCTCTTCGATTTCAACCGCGAGCTCTACGACGAGACGATGACCGTCTCGTTCATCCGGCGGCTGCGCGAGGAGAGAATGTTCGGGTCGCTGGGTGCGCTGGTGACCCAGCTCAAAAAAGACAGGGACGAGGCACGGCGTATCATCGCCGGACAGGGGGAGTGAATTCGTAGTCAACACAATTACTTCAGAGAGACGAAGGAGCAGGACAATGGCAATAACGAAGGAACAGAAAGCGGAAATCATCGCGAAGTTCGGCAAGAACCCTAAAGACACCGGCGAGCCGGAGGTCCAGATCGCCCTTCTTACGGCACGGATCAACGATCTGACGCCGCACTTCGAGAAATTCTCCAAGGATCACCATTCGCGTGTGGGACTGCTGAAGATGGTCGGAAGGCGCCGCCGCCTGCTCGACTATCTCCAGGAAAAGAATGTCGAACGTTACCGCAAGGTGATTGCGGAACTCCAGATCAGGAAGTAAGCATTTACTGCGCCGTGACGCCACTAGGGGCGTACGCGTGCGGTGTCATTTCTTGTAAGAGAGCATACTACAATGAAGGTATTAAAGGAAATCAGCGTAGGCGGGAAGACGTTCTCGCTTGAGACCGGACGGCTTGCGAAACAGGCCGACGGTGCGGTCATGGCCCGGTTCGGCGATACGATGGTCCTGGCAACCGTCGTCGCGAACAAGGAGGAGAGTGACAGGTTTGACTATTTTCCCCTCCAGGTGGAATACCGTGAAAAGTTCGCGTCTGCCGGCAAGATCCCCGGGGGCTTCTTCAAACGTGAAGCGCGCCCTTCGGAGAAGGAGGTTCTCTCTTCGCGGCTGATCGACCGCCCGATCCGTCCGATGTTCCCGGAATGGTTCCGGTGCGAAACCCAGGTGATCGTCACCGTCTACTCCTCCGATCAGGAGCATGACGGAGATATTCTCGGCGCAGTTGCGGCGTCCGCCGCGCTCACGATCTCGGACATTCCCTTTGAGGGACCGATCGCGGAAGTTCGCGTCGGCCGCATCGACGGACAGATGGTGATCAATCCGACCTTCACCCAGCTCCAGAAGAGCGACATGGACGTGACGGTGGCGGGTACAGACGACTCGATCGTGATGGTGGAGGGGGACGCACGCGAGATCAGCGAGCAGGACATGCTCTCGGCCCTCGAGTTCGCCCACGGCTTCATCAAGCAGATGTGCGCGATCCAGACCGAGCTCGCCAAAGAAGTCGGACGTCCGAAGCGGGAGACCCCCTCTGCGGTCATCGACGAGGCATTACTCGCCGGCGTGAAGGCAGCGGTGGGCGAGAGGATCACGGTCCTCGCCAACACCCCCATGCTCAAAGACGACCGGGCAAAGCAAACATCCGCCATCCAGCAGGAAGTGCTGCTCACGCTGGCCGAGAAGTACCCCGAGAAGGAAAAACAGATTGCCACCATCTTGCACGACATGGAATATGTGGCGATGCGTGAAACCATCCTCAGCAAGGGAAAGCGCCTGGACGGCCGCGGACTGAAGGACATCCGCCCGATAACGATCGAAGTCGGCCTCCTCCCGCGCACGCACGGATCAGCCCTCTTCCAGCGTGGAGAAACCCAGAGCCTCACCACGCTCACCCTTGGAACGAAGATGGACGAGCAGGTCATCGATGGCCTGCTCCCCGACTCGACAAAACGCTTCATGCTCCACTACAATTTCCCCCCCTTCTCGGTAGGCGAAGTGGGGCGCCTCGGGACCACAGGCCGCCGAGAAATCGGCCATGGCAACCTCGCGGAACGCTCCATCAAGAACATCATGCCCCCCGAAACGGAGTTCCCGTATACCATCCGCATTGTGTCGGATATTCTGGAATCCAACGGATCCTCGTCGATGGCCACCGTCTGTGCGGCCACGCTCGCGCTCCTGGACGGGGGCGCCCCGCTGCGCAGGCCGGTCGCCGGCATAGCGATGGGTCTCGTCAAAGAGGGCGACCGGGTTGCCATCCTGAGCGATATCCTTGGGAACGAAGACCACCTTGGTGACATGGATTTTAAGGTGGCAGGTACCCGGAACGGAATCTCCGCCTTCCAGATGGACATCAAGATACGCGGGATCTCGCTCGCCATCATGCGCGATGCCCTCCAGCAGGCACGGGAAGGGCGGATGCACATCCTGGGCAAGATGGACGAAGTGATATCGGCACCGCGCGGAGACCTCTCCCCGTATGCCCCGCGGCTGACCTCCTTCAAGATCCCGATCGACCTCATCGGCGCCCTCATCGGACCGGGTGGGAAGAACATCCGTGCGATCGTGGCCGACAGCGGGGCCGAGATCAATGTCGAGGATGACGGCACGGTGGTCGTGGCCGCAACCTCACAGGAATCGGCCGACAAGGCCATCTACGCGATCAAGAAGATCGCGGAGGTGCCGGAGGTCGGCAAGGTCTATCACGCCACAGTGAAAAAAGTGACGGACTTCGGCGCGTTCGTGGAGTTCCTTCCGGGTAAAGAGGGACTCGTGCACGTGTCGCAACTCGACGTGAAGAGGGTCAACAAACCCTCGGATGTCGTCAAGGTCGGCGATACCTTTGATGTGAAGATCACCGACCAGGACGAACAGGGTCGCTACAAATTGAGCAAAAAGGTGCTGATGAAGGAGTACCAGGGGGGAGAGCACCAGAGCGACGATAAGGAGAAACCGAGACAGTAGGCCTTCGCTCTTTGCGGACTGAGCGCCCATCCCGGCAACGGGGCGGGCGCTTTTCTTTGTATGCCCCGCGGCCGCGTGTCGTTTTTTGCTTCTTCTTCCACCTTTCCCTATATTCTCCCTGAATTCCACCACTTAATCGCCCTCCCGCATGATTGTCATGAAGTTCGGCGGCACCTCAAACAAGGACGCCGCCGCAATGTCGAACGTCATCCGGATCGTCAAAGATCACCTCCCGCAACGACCGGTCGTTGTTATCTCCGCCATCGCAAAAGCGACCAATGAACTCGAGGAAAGCGCCCGTACGGCGGCCTCCGGCGACGCCACGGGGGCAGAGGAGATCCTGAGCCGACTCTTCGCCCGCCACGGGGAGATCGTCCGGAACCTTCTGCGCAACCCGGCGCGGGTGGCTGGACTGATGTCGGCGTTCAGTTCGTACGGGGCCGAGATCAGAAGGCTCGTCCAGGGAGTGGCGGTCCTGAAGGAACTGACCCCCCGGACTCTGGACGCCTTTTGCTCCTACGGGGAGCGTCTTTCATCAAGGATTATCGCTGCGGGCTTGGAGGAGTCCGGTGTCGCGGCGTCATGGATCGACGTGAAGGATTTCATGCTTACCGACGACAACTTCGGGCGGGCACTGCCGCTCACGGACGCCGTCACCACAAACCTCGAACGTGTTTTTCGCCCCCTTATCGGGAAGGGGATCGTCCCCGTCACCCAGGGATTCATCGGCATCAGCCGCGACGGCATCTATACGACGATGGGGCGGGAGAGCTCGGATTACAGCGCTTCGATCATCGGTGCCTGCATGAACGCCGAGCGCGTTCAGATCTGGACCGACGTTGACGGCATCCTTACGGCTGACCCCCGGATGGTCGGCGACGTCATGAAGGTGCAACGAATGTCGTTCGAAGAGGCGTTCGAGCTTTCGTACTTCGGGGCGAAGATTCTCCACCCCAATACGATGCTCCCCCTCCTGGAGAAGAATATCCCGGTCGAAATCCGGAATTCGAGACGAGAGGGTGGAACCGGAACTCTCGTGAACCTTCCCGCACAGGACCGGACCTCCGCTCCTCTTGTCAAGTCGATTGCATTCAAGAATGACGTCACCGTCGTCACGGTCTCCCCCCTCAAGCGGCTCAACCCCTACCTCTTCTGGGAGAGCATATTCAGCGTCCTTAACCGCTGCGGCATCACGACCGGAAACGTCAGCACATCCGAGTACAGCATCGCCTTTACGATCGACGGGGACGCCGGTATTGACACGCTCCAGCAGGAGCTTGAACGATACGGCAACGTGACTATCCTGGCCGGGAAGGGGAGTGTCTGTATCGTCGGGAGTTGCCTCCGGGGAGGGGCAGGGCTCCTGGACAGGGTCTTCAAGGTTCTATCGGACGTGAACATCACCATGGTCGCCTACGGCGCTTCAGCTATGAACTTCACGCTGGTCGTCGACGGTAACAGGGTGAAGGATGTCCTGACGCGGCTGCACCGGGAGTTTTTTGGAGATCATGCACACGACGATGTCTTCAGTGCCCCGGTCAATTAAAGGAGTTCGTCGCGCTGTTCCAACGGTGTCCCGCCGGACCACCGCCCGGGTAGTGCGTGTCCTGGAAGGGTATTTGGGCATCCCCCGTCAGCCCGTCCCGCTTCCGGTTCCGCTGGATATGCTTATGGCGACCGTCCTGTCACAGAATACGAACGACAAAAACAGTCACCGGGCGTACACCCGCCTCACGGAGAAGTACCCGGAGTGGCGCGCAGTGGCGGAAGCACCCGCGAGAGGCATCCGCGCCGCGATCAGGACGGGGGGCATGGCGGATCAGAAGAGCCGCCGTATCAAAGAGATCCTCGCCGCCGTCTACGCCGTCAACGGAGAGTACGACCTGGCCCCCCTGTCCCGCATGGGGGATGAGGAGGTCATCGAGTGGCTCACCCGCATGAAGGGGATAGGACTCAAGACGGCGTCCTGCGTCCTCTTGTTTTCATTGGGGCGCGACGTCTTTCCTGTGGATACGCATGTCCACCGCCTCTGCACCCGCCTCGGGCTTGCCCCCGGAAGCAGGAATCCGGAACAGACGTTCGCGGCGATGAAGGGGCTGATCCCGAAGGGGAAGGGATACTCATTGCATACAAACCTGATCCGGTTCGGCCGTAAGGTCTGTCGCGCGAACAACCCCGTCTGCGGGATCTGTCCGCTCGCCTCGATCTGCGTCTATCCGGGGAAGACGAAACGCCCCAATGTGTGTCGCACTTCCTCCCGTGCCGACCACGATTTCATGCTTCTTGATAACGTGTGACCATGGTCGCGCACTCTGAGCTGGCGTCCGTCAGGAAGATACTCGTCATCAAGCTGCGGGCAGTGGGGGACGTCGTTCTCTCAACGATAGTGACGAAGAATCTCCGCGTAGCATTTCCGGAGGCCACGATCCACTACCTGACGGAACCCGCGGGTCACGACGTGGTAAAGAACAATCCCTACCTGAACGGCGCGCTGGTGTACGATCGCGCATCGATGACGGGCCTGGGGTTGATCCGGATGGTGAGAAATGAAAGGTATGATCTTGTCATTGATCTCTTCGGAAATCCCCGGACCGCGCTTGTCACGCGATTGAGCGGGGCACGGTTTCGTGTTGGATACCGTTTTCGTGGACGGGCGTACGCTTACAACATTCTCGCCGAGCCTCGCGGCAATCGCGTCCACAATACCCAGTTCAACCTGGATGCCCTCGCGGCGCTCGGTGTTGATATTCAGGACCGCAATATTTACTTTTCATATTCAAAAGAGGATGAGGAGTTTGTCGAGCGCTTCATGCCTGCCTCCCCTGGCAGGTTGAGCGTGTGCCTGAATGCGGGGGGGGGGTGGTACACGAAGAGATGGGGACTCGACAGATATGCCGCTCTGGCTGACCGGCTCATCGAGGAGTGTCATGTCCTGATCGTGCTCGCGTGGGGACCGGGGGAACAGGCGGTTGTTGACACCATCAGGCAGGCGATGACGCATGACGCGTTTGTTCCCCCCGCAACCACCCTGCCGCAGCTCGGCGCTTTGCTCAAACGATGCACGGTGATGATCACGAATGATTCGGGGCCTCTGCATATCGGGGCAGCCCTCGGCGTGCCGGTGCTTGGCATCTATGGCCCGACAAACCCGCTCCTGCAGGGTCCGTACGGCGATCGTCATCTCATGGTGCGGAACGAAGGCCTCAGCTGCCTCGGCTGCAATTATACCGAGTGCCCGATCGGGCATCCATGCATGCTCGAGCTAAGCGTTGCGACCGTCATGCTGGGAGTTCGGGAACTGCTGAGAAAGAATCGTATTACCCTATGAAAAAGACGAAGACGCTCGCCCACTCGAAGCGGATCCCCCGGCTGACGATTCCTGATTGCAGGAATTTTACCGGCTATAAGCCATGTTTCCCGGGGACCCGCTGCTATGAAAAATGCGCCGAGAATGAACCCATGGGCACCCGGATCCTGATTGTGAACCTCGACGCAATGGGAAACATCCTGGCGACAACAGGCATCTTGCCGGCAGTCAAGCGGAAATACCCCCGGAGCACGATCACCTGGATCACGGAGAAGAACACGGCGCCGCTCCTACACAACAACCAGCTTGTCGACCGGATCATGACCTGGGAGCCCGAGAACTGGCTGATTCTTCAGCAGATGAAATTCGACGTGGTGATGAACGTCGATAAATCCCGCCGCTCCGGAGCCTTCACCATGGGAATCAAGGCGAAGAAGAAGCTCGGTTTCGGGATGAACGTGAGGGGACAGATCGTCCCGCTCAACAAGGGAGCGCATGAGAACTACATCCTGGGGCTTGACGATCACCTGAAGTTCAGAGTGAACAAGAAGACCGTCGCCGAGCTGCAGTGCGACGAGTTCGATTTGAAGTTCAGGCGCGATGAGTACATCCTCAATCTTTCGTCTGAGGAGGCGCAGTACTGCGCCGGGTACGCGGAGAGAAACGGACTCGCGGGGGGAAAACTGGTTGTCGGGTTCAATACGGGATGTTCGGAGCTCTACCCAAACAAGAAGATGACGATCGAGCAGCATGTCACGCTGATCAACCGGCTGTCCGGTGTCCCGGGCGTCGTGCTCGTGCTTCTGGGGGGACCTGAGGACACTCTTCGCAACGCGGAGATCGTCAGACGTGTCGGGACCAAGGTCCATAGCACTCCGACCACGGAGGGGATCCGCCGGGGAATCTGCTATGAACAGCTGTGCGACGTCGTCATCACGGGTGATTCATTCGGGATGCATCTGGCGATTGCGCTTAAGAAACATGTCATCGTCTGGTTCGGCGTCAGTTGCTCCTCGGAGATAGACCTGTTCGACAGGGGGATCAAGCTGGTTCCGGAGGGACTGGAATGTTCACCCTGCTGGAAGAGAACCTGTCCCTACAACCTGGAGTGTATTTCCATGATCGATCTCGACCGGATCGTTCGGGAGGTCGAAATCCATGCCTTGCGCCATCGGCCCGCGCACCTCCGTGCGTAGTCACCTCTCTCGCAGGTTGGCGTTGGTGGCCCTCGTAACTTGTTCCACCGTATTGACTTACACGCAAGTCTCCGTCGACATCCTCCCGGCCCGGAAAATATATCCAGTGTACCGGGCCGACGCTCTCGCACATCAGCTCTCCATAAGCCGTGTGACCGACAACCGGGAATGGATAGGAGTCATTGGCGGATCTGTCCCGCTCCTCGAGCTGTCCGAGCCGGGATGCACTGCCTCCCTGGGGATAGGGGCATCCGTCTTTAACCGGATCATAAAAACACCCGGTCACATCACGCTTTCGACTGTCGACTACCGTTTCGACCTTCCCGTGGATTTCAAGTTACCCGCGGTCGCACTCCGCGTTGGTTATGGGCATATCAGCAACCATTATGCCGACGACGGCAACGAAGTTCTTCATCTCCAATCGATCAGCTCGGTAAAGGACTACGTGCAGGCCGGGTTGGCGAGGGACATCGCAGTTATCGGGGGCATGGTCTACATCAATGCAGCGTACAACTACCATAACGAGCCTTTACGCGATCGCCGCTGGATCCTGCAGGCCGGAGGCGATTTCGGCAATTACCCTCTTTCAACCTGGGCGCAGCTCTACGGGGCGATCGACCTCAAGATCAAGGAAGAGGTCAACTGGGGGAGCACGCAGAGCTACCAGGTTGGTTTCATCCTGGCGTCCAGAGACAACCGCGGATTCCGGGTTGCCTATACATTGCGGACCGGCTTCGAAGAACGAGGGCAGCTGTACGACCTGTCCGTGACAAACCACCTCATCTCCCTGTTCATTGACCTGTAGAGAATTGTCATTCCGTCTCATGATTCGCCCGGCGTTTCTTTTCCTGGTCGTGACTGCGTTCAGTGCGGGGCGGGCACAGGACAGCCTTGTCGTAAATGAAGGATTCCCCCAGAGTGAAGGATGGACCGTCAAGAAGGTCGTCGCGAGCGGAATCGTAGGGGGAATGCTGGCAGGTTCCCTGGTAAGCTCATACTATGACTGGTGGAGCACCGGACGGCAGCCATTCCATTTCGTCCACGAAGGGTTCATCAACGACTATTCCCTCGGCATTGACAAACTCGGTCATGCGTATACCTCCTACTTTTACTTCAACGCCTTCCGGAATATTATGCTCTGGGGAGGCCACACGCCTGATGCGGCATTCTGGTGGGGGGCCGGCGCTTCGGCATTCTTCGCGTTGTCGGTCGAAATCGGTGACGCGGTTTCCCCCTATGGATTCTCATGGGAAGATCTCTCGTCGAACATGGTGGGCCTGGGGTACGGCATGATGCAGAGCCAGGTTCCATTTCTTCGGAACGTTAATTTCAAGTGGAGCTACTTCCCCACCGACGGCTGGCACTGGCCACCCCGCTTTACCGACCATTATGATGGGCATACGTACTGGCTTACGTTCAACGTACACAATTTGCTTCCCGAGACCTGGGAGGGGTTCTGGCCGGAATTCCTGCAGGTGGCGATCGGATACGGAGTGGACGATCACCAGACGCGACGGGAGTTTCTGGTCGGATTGGACATCGACCTTGAAGCATTCCGAGTGGACAATGAAGAGGTCCTTCTGGCGCAGCGGATTGTGAACAAGATTCACCTTCCAGCACCGGCCGTGAAATGGACTCAGGGGAAAGAGACGAAGTGGTACCTGCTGCAGTTGAACTAGCGAAGGTCCGGTTCCTTACCGGCCGGGTGGTGTCCGCGGAGCGTCGGTCAGAGGCTGAGGGCGAGAGATAGCGTGTGGCCGTCCCCGAGCTCGGAGGAGAGCTTGGCAAACGCATAATCAAGCGTAAACCGGCCGTACCGGAGACCGAGGCCTGCGCTCAGGCCCCGCCCCTCGGATCCGAATTGATACCCGACTCTGGCCGCGACGAGTTTGTTGAAGGTGATTTCGCCCCCCGTGTTAAGATAGTTCTTGCTCTCCGGAAACACCCTCATAACGTCAGCCGCCCCGAGAACACCCATGCTCCCCTCATTGAACGAGAACCGGTAGGCGGGGCCGATCCGGAGCAGCGCGGGGAGTGACGTTTTGACGTCCTTCAAATTGCTCATTGTTCCGAGGTTTGCGACCATTCCCCCCACAGTGAGGTTCTCGAGGGGAGTTTGCCAGACACCGCCGGCATCGAGAGCAAATCCGCAGGCATCATCGACA
>Ga0315273_10014600_pt1 | contig 10125 bp, 8 predicted proteins | sample YL17G02_0_MG_FD_205753 | JGI IMG/M metagenome (GOLD analysis project Ga0315273, IMG submission 205753) | Sediment microbial communities from Yellowstone Lake, YNP, Wyoming, USA - YL17G02_0 | ecosystem: Environmental > Aquatic > Freshwater > Lake > Sediment | place: USA: Wyoming | collected... | reverse complement strand
TACAAACAATGCGCGAGAGTCCGGAGGCGGCAAAAGCTGGTTTTCGTGCAGCGGGTAAGTACTTTAAATCAATGACTCGTGGAGCTAAACCCGGTCTACTTGCAGTTGGTATACTTGCTGGTGGTTTTAAGGCATATGAAAAGACTTCAAATCTATTAGGTGCTGGTTATAGTACTGATAGTCCATTAGCATCATGGAATGCATACCAAGGTTTATCACAACCTATTAATACAACAATGAATTTTTCACGTTTAAACTGGGATACTATGCAGGGTGGCGCGCAAGGGAATATGGCCTTTGCTTTGCATAATCTTAGAAAAGGTTAATCATGGTCTTAAGTGGATTAAAAGAGTGGGGTTGGAAAGGTGCTCTAGAATCTGGTAAAAGGGGTGCTTTAAGATCGTTTGGTTGGAACGAAGTTAAAGGTGGTGCAGGAAAGTTTGCGTTCTTAGGTGGTGCATCTCCAACGAAAGCTTTGCGGGGTGCTGCAATTGGTCTTGGACTTGGATATGCTGCCTATAAAGCCACAGATAATCCGTTAGTTGGTATAGGAGCTGGTGTTCTTACAGCTAAGTTGGCCGGTACGCCATTATTACCAGCAATTGGTATTTATAGTAGTGCATATAGTATTATTGAAGGTTTTAAAACTTGTGGTTTTAGTGGTGGTATTAGTAGTGGTATCTAATCATCTATCGGATGGGCGCTAACTGATGTTGCATTTGGTGCAATTGGTGCTGCATTTAAAGGGACAAGTATTGGTATGGCGGGTGCTGGTGGTATGATAACTCGTTTAATGGGTTTAGGTCCTGTAGGTATTGGAGTCGGTGTAGCTGCTGGAATCGCATATGGTGGTTATCAGGCGGCTAAATACTTTGCTGCACGTGGTAGGCGAGCAGTATTACCAGAGTTTGTAGGTAGTATGGCTGCATTCCAAACAGACGCAGCATATACAATGCGTCAACGTGCTTTACAAGAAATTAGTAGATCACATACAAATGCTAGGACTGTGCTTGGGCAAGAAGCCAGTATTATGCACATTTAGTAATGTTTACGGAGACTTATATGAAACATCAAAAGTGTTATGAAGAAAAAATAAAACAATTACAGTGTAATCCAGTTTGTACACGTTGTATCCAGAGTCATCTAGAGAAATATCGTGGTTTCGTAGACGCAAACGGAGTAGAGTATAATCAGTTTTCTGTACCATGTATGGGAATACCACTCTCTTATGTTTCTGATAAACTTAAAGCATTTCTGACTCCAGAAGAACAACTTAGTGTCATAGAGATGAATGATCCTGTTGTATGGGCTCGTAATTGGATTAAGTTACCTAATGGAGAACCTTGGATTGCAAGATGGTACCAAGAAATAGCTTTACGTTGTTCAGCTACTCGTATTGTTGCTCGATGGGCAAGAAGAACGGGTAAAACTGACGCTTTAGCTATTAAGATTCTACATTCTATGTATTTCAATGGTAAGAAAAGGATCTTGGTTGTCGCTCCGTATAAAGCTCAGGCAGAAGAGATTGTCGGGCGCGTAAGAGCATTTATACAAAGTAATCCACAGTTAATTCGGTCTGTCGCTAGGGATGTAGCTAGTCCCTTTTATGAGATACGTTTCCATAATGGTTCTCGTTTGCGGGCCTTTTCGTCTGGTACTAAATCAGGTGCAGAAGGTGCAAGTATTCGCGGTCAGGATGCAGACGAGATTTATATTGATGAGTTTGACTATCTAGATGATGGTGATATTAAGGCAATTATTGCTATTGTAAATACACATCCGCATGTTAAGTTATGGGCATCTAGTACGCCGACTGGTAAGCGTTCTCATTTTTGGCGATTATGTTTAAAAACGCCGACTTATAAAGAATTTTATCATCCTGCATCGGATTTACCACACTGGGAAGAAGTCAAGGATCAGATCAAAGCAGACTATGCAGGACAACCTGACGGCTGGATACATGAAATCTTAGCGCAATTCGGAGAAGAGGGTATTGCTTTGTTCCAGCACGCACATGTAGACGGTGCTCTAAAACCATATAAATACCAAGATCTTAAGTATAACCCTAGATGGATATATAGTATGGGTATCGATTGGAATACTACACATGGTACTGAAATTTGTGTGGTTGGATATGATCGGTTAGGTAATTTTCAAGTAGTTGAAGCAGTTAATGTACAGCGCCAGGGGTGGACTCAACTTGCTGGTATCCAGAAGATTTTAGACCTATGTAGAGTCTGGAAACCTTCATTTATTTATGCTGACCAAGGGGCTGGCAGCACGGCCATCGAATTACTACAAGTACATGGATTTAATGAATTAATGAGAGATCCTCAGTCTCCATTAGCCAAATTACAGAGTATTGTACATGCATACGATTTTGGTTCTAAGATAGAAGCACACGATCCACTTACAAAGAAGCCTATTAAAAAGCACGCTAAGCCATTTTTAGTAGAGAATGCAATTAGATTTTTTGAAGAATATAGAATTAGGATTTCAGATCACGATACAATCTTACGTGAGCAACTAGGTAATTATATTATAAAATCTCGTTCAGTCAGTGGTTTACCCTTGTACGGTCAGACTGATGAGAAGATCGGCGATCATAGGTTAGATGCGTTCATGTTAGCTCTTGTTGGTTTTAAACTTGAGATATCCGAGTTCGGGCGACCTATCTTTGATACACACGTAGCAATCTCACAAGGTCCTAGTAGATATGGGGAAAATCACCAAGCAGCACATCCTGGTTATGAGGCAGTAAAGCGTTTAGAACATACACCTCAAGAACGTTTACAAGAGAGACGAAGTGCTATGCCTGGTATGATAAACAATGATAGAATACAAGAGACAAGACCAGGATGGGATACTGACGAAGAAGAAAAGCATAGACATAGAATAGCAATGCGCAAAGCGCGTATACCAAATAGGGGTGGCCGTAATAAGCCACGCAGATCAAGCTTTTAGGAGGACAAGATGGTTTTAGCAGTCTTTCAAGAAACATCACCTAGTGTCTTTGAGCAGATTAGTTACGATTTAGATTTGTCGAATCCAATTACTACTACACATAATGGGCAACTAGGCGAGACGCACGAAAAGAAACTTTATCTTGGTAGGCCTGATGGTAACACGAGTACCTTTACAAATATAACTGTGACTCCTAAATCTCTTACTACACAAGATATCGATCCTGCAGGTGTAGATCCAACTAGTTGGGGTGTTAAAATTATAATAGATCCCGGCCACTTACCAACAGAAACTGACTGGGATAGTGTAGATTATGGAGATCCAATTGATGAAGAAGATATTGGAGATATATCGACATCTCTAGTACCTTTCTGGATGCGTATTGAATCTCCTCGTGGTATTAGTGTACAGAATAAGACTAACATTTATCTAGAACTAGAATATACAGAAACACTATAGGGGGTAATAAATAATGTCTAACAGTATTCTAGGACATCAGTTTTGTGTTTTACCACCTTTAAGTATCCAGCATAATCTTAATAATAGTATACAGGTTTTACATACTCCTTTTACTATTAGACAAGTTATTGTTCAGGACGTTGTTCGGACTTCTAGAAAGGGTTAGTTATGGCAACTCGTACAAGTGTACAAAGTGGTCCGTGGTCTGATAGTGCTACTTGGGGAGCAGCTGCACCAGGTGTTGGAGATCTGGCTGTTATTACTGGTGGTCACAGCGTATGGATTGATGGGGATATTACTGTTGGTGATGGTACAGCAAGTACAACGACTCCAGCAATTAAAGTATACGGGGACTTATTGTGGCGTAACCAAGTTGGGGATGCTGCCGCAAACTGGACATTGACCCTGAATGGTTGGTTATATTTTAGTAGTGATATAACTAATCCAATTCAAAGTTCAGGTAGGTGGTTTATTGGTTCAAGTGGTGTCCATACTGTAGGTCCTACTACTGTTTCAGTTGGACCAATCCCAAACACTAGAACAGCTACCGTGTATTTCAATCTTGCTGCTAACTATCATGATATTTATATTCTTAAAGCAAATATAGCACATGCAGGACAACCCGCCTTTTATTTCTATGGTACACAAAAAGGTTTTGATGTTGCACCTAGTACAAGTGGAACGGTAGATTCTGCCTCTGATAAAATTTCGTTTGTTGATAGTGCTCTTACTGGTGCTGATGATTTATGGCGTGGGGCGTGGTTGGAGATTACAGGAGGTACAAATATAGGGGAATGCAGAGAAATTACGGCATACAATTCTGTTACAGACACACTTTCCTGGTCCCAATACGAACCAATGCCTGTTGCGTGTGACAATACTACAACATACACATTAGTACATAACTATCAGCGCGCTTATCTGACAAATCATATCTCTGTATCTGGTGCGGGCAAAGCAATGACCGTTGACAGGCCCGTTAACTGGACAATTGGTCAACGAGTCGCAATTAGTGCAGGTGCTAATCAATCCGCCGCTCAGGTCGGTTACCGTGGTGAAGTTGCCACGATCGATGGTAAAGTTGACGAAAAAACCTATACTGTCAACTGTTCTTGGTTACATGATGTAGGCAACTTTGTTACCGTTATGGATAGAAATATTGTTTTCAATTCTACTGTTCCTGCTGGTGCGGGCGCGGCAAGAGGATTTAGGTTTAACTTAGCTGCTGGGGTGGCTACAACAATACCAACGTTTGTCTTTTCCTGGTGTCAATTTAGAAACTGCGGGTATAGTGGTGCGTTAATTTACACACAACAAATACCAAACTTTCCAACTATACAAAATTGTTCTGTAGAAGGACAACTTTATAACGGAGATGCCAGCGTTACTGGTCCTGTAGTTTTTCTTGGTGGTATTAGTAGTTGTATGCCTGCAACAGCTTATCAACTGGATAATATTCATTGTGCTATGGTTCGTGGTATTTTGAATATGCAGAATGACTGGCAATCTGTAGTCAGCGGAGATACGGTTGAAAAACAAAAAGCTGCTTTATTTAGAGACCTAACAATTACAAGTACAGATGGCGGTGCAGGGTATCTAGGAGCTTGTTATAATAGTTTTATCTATCCTCCTACATTTAAAAATACATGGTATTCAGGAATCACTCCTATAGCTACTACTGGTGGTACTGGGTGTTTTACTGGAAGTATAAATATTGAAACATTACGTGTATTATGTATAACTATCGGTAGTGGTATTGTTCTTGTTGGAGATAGTTTTAGTGTATCCCAGCCAAGTGCAGGTAGAGTAATAAAAATAAATAATGTCAATATGGTAGGAATCAATAGTACTTATTTTGCTATTCAACTGGCGGGAGTTGGTTGCAAAGCAACTAATATTTATATACAAAACTGCCGTATGCGTAACTGGGGAGCAGGCATATATTTATATGTGGCAGGATTAGCGGATATATATCTTACCAACAATATGTATGATGAGATAAAAAGTACTACATACGGGGCTTTGTTTTTCGGAAGCGAGGAGATGTGTTGTAATGTATATGAGGCAAATAGCAAATATGGTACTGTAGTACCGAATGTTTCAAAGAATGTAGGTATGATTAATACATATAATACTCGAACACAAGGAAGATATGTGTCTAATAACTGTACGTATGTAAATCCTTCTTCCCTTCTTTTAGGACCGGCACAAACAAATGCTGTGTTCAATATCCTTTCTTACACTCTTGTCAACCCACAAGGCACTTGGAATTATCTTATAGCTCCTATGGAACATTTTTGTGTAGAAGTAGCTAATGCAACCGTAAATGGTACTCCTAATAAGTTTTTGGCCGTTGGTCAGGGGGGTATGATTATCACTAAAGAGGCGCACCCGATCGACCCACGAGTAAATACCAATATACAACTTAAAGTAGTTCCAGGTAGTAGTGTTGGTCAATGTGCGGTCAATAATCGTGCGCCTATTACTTATTATAAGGCTGCTGGGCAAACAATTACTGCTAGCGTATATGTTTTGAAAACTGTTTCACAGGTAACTGGTAAACGGCCACAATTGCATATGTTTATTGATGGCGCAGATCACGTATGTGAAATGTCAGATGTTACCGACACATGGGAGCAACTGACCCTAACACGCACTATAACAAATAATGATGTCGCCAAAATTTGGTTTACTTGTTGTAATAATCCTCGTTATGCAGACAGTCATGCAAGTAGTTTTGCGGGTGAACCATTAATTGATAGTGTAACTGTTTACTTTGATGAGTTAGACATTTCTTAGGTAAAACAATGGCTACTATAACCTTTTTATGGGGTACGGAACCACAAGTTACGACTGGAAGGACTTTTTTATGGGGTCTAGAGCCTCAGTTCCTTTCTGGTATTACCGCAACAAGTATATTAGGCCATTCTTTTCGTGTTATATTACCACCAGTTACAGATATTTTAGGTCACCAGTTTGGTGTTGGTCTGGCAAGTCCTAATATTTTAGGGCATAGATTTAGTATTAGACCGTCTCTTCGTGTAGTAGAAGATATTGAGAATAAGGATTTCCTTTCGCAAGATCTAGTAGTAACACGAGATGAGCCAGCACAAATATTGGATAGTATAGTATTACCGCCGCAACCTGTTGAATCTCGAGAACAAATTGACGAAAAACAACGTATTGAAGTAGCTGTAAAGAATTTCGAACAATTCGTAAAGGCAGCTGAAGAGATGCAATTAGTGTTAGGTGAAAAACTAAAGCAGCGTGTAATTAAGATTAACCCCAATATTAATCCTGATGCTCGTGAAGCTATTCGTAGATTATTTGGTGTAAACTCAGACGAGATAACATATGATATGTTTAAAAAGTGTCTTGCGTGGCGTTCAGAACTGCTTGCAGCAGGGAGGAAGAAATATGGCACCGGCAATGGATCTACCTGAGATTAATTTTGATCAGATGAAAAAGTTAGATATTCTCCAGACTTACTGGTTATTGTTTGAACATATGAAGAATGATTTTGTTCATCGGGGCGACTTTATTAAAGCCTTGACTACGAATATATGTTCGTCTGGGGTGGTTACCTTCCCGCTTGCTACTGATTCTTCAATGGCACAATCTGTATCAACAGTATTTAAGGGTCTAACAGAAGCGGGTGGAATTGTTCGTGAACAACTACTCGTTGGTCTTGAACAGTTAACTTCATAATCTAAAGGAAATCATGTTACCAGGTAATAACCCTTATATGATTCGCGACATCAACACTATTATCGATGTGTTTGTTGATCCTATTGAACCAGGCAAAACAGCTGGTACAACTATTAGGGATACTATAACAAATGTACCAAGTTGGCTAAAAACACAGGGTGGAGATGGAAGTGTTGCAGCTTTATCGAACAGGTTGCAAGAGCAACTAGACCAAGCGAAAGGTGCTATTGATGCCCTCTATAGTTATGGTACGACAACTAGTCCACGAGAATCATTAGACATTCCAGGTATTGAGGGTATTACGTTCAATAATACAGCTTCTACGATTCTAAACGCTGATAATACCGGTGATGCTCTAAAAGCATTAGTTGCTGATTGTGTTCCGTGTAAAGATCGTATTATAGCCCTGTTAGGTATTAATCCTATTGAAGATGCTTGGAATCATTTTAATCGTATGTATCAGAATTCAATATCTTTCTTGCTAGACTTGTATGATATGTTTCTTGGTGATCATAGTGTCGAGGTTTTTCAGGATTTCTGTAGTTTGTTTAACTTTCTAAGCTTTATGTGTTTACCAGACCTTGCTAGTATTATCATGTTATTAAGTCGTTTGATTACTAAGTATTCGGTTGCGCTGGCAGATGTTCAGATTACATTTATGAGTATTATGAGTAAGATTTCTGGACCCGCACTTGCGCCGCTAATGGCTACAGTTGATAAATATATCCAACTAATAGTTGCGCCAATTGAATGTGTGATAGCAGCTTTAGATGCTCAGTTGCAAAAAATAGATGTTGTCCAGTCTTGGGAAAAGAACGTAAACGGAGATCAAACTGCTGAACGCACGTTCAGTATGAAAGAAATAGCTGGACCATTACAGGGACTCAAGAAGTATTTGCTCGATTCAGTCAATGAAGTCAAGAAAGAGTTCGAAAAGCTTGATAAAAGTATGCAAGATTTACTGGGTATGCAAGAGCAACTTAATGGCCATATGTTTGATTTATCAAAACATATCCAGATGTGTGCTCGTTTCGTAGGTTTAGTACAAGCTATCATATTTGCTTTATCACAAGGTAGTATCAAGTGTGGTCCAGGACAAACTAACGATTGGAATAATGAAGAAGATTTACGAAACTTTGTTAGTAACAATCTTGGACAAGCTATGGATGTATCAATTACGCTTCGAGACGATCAGGCAGTGATTAGTCCAAGGGTGCCAACAGAAATTGGCAATTTATTACAAACATTAGCTGTATATGAAAAAGAACTACCTACCCTTACTACTCCTCGACCAGCATCTGAAGCTCCATTACCAGTTGCGGAAGCTACAATTACCTTTAAGAACTGCCTGTATACGGTAAAAGATTCTGAACTAGATAAATTGAAAGACTTCTTGGGCAGCTTCTAAAGAGATTATGGTGGTGTCATATGGGCAAGTTTTTTAATTGGTTACGTGGTGTCCAAGATATACCTCAAGTAGTTCAGTCTGTCGAACCAGTTGTTGATGCTGAAGTGCTAATCCCAACTGCTTCTAAAGTCCAATACGCTAAATTACGTCGTGTTGCGAGTCCAGTTTTATCCTTTAAAATGCGTACTGGTGTTAGTGAATTTGAACAACCTGAATACGATATGGCTGAGGTTGGGCGAATTCGAGATGTAGAGTCTTATGTTGCACGAGCCTTCTCTCTTAAAGAGGGCTTGATGTTTAAAGAAGGATATGAGTTTGTAGGCAAAAATCCTACTACTATCCAATATATCAAGAAGCGTTTTGAGCAAATTAGTCATGTAACAGGTTTACCTACTTACTTAATTACCACTGGTGTGGGTGAAGATCTTATTCAGTACCACAACGCGTTCTTAGTTAAGGTACGAAATGCCAAAGCAAGTGGTGGAGCACCTCGTAAGCGTTTAGGTTTAACTAGTATTTTACAGCCTGTTGCTGGTTATTTCCCTGCTCCTGTTAGTACAATCTTCTTCCAACGTGATGATTTCGGAAAAATCCTAAAGTATCGTCAATATACTCCTGATGGTAAGTATGTTGAGTTTAATCCAGAAGATGTTATACACTTCTTTATGTGCCGCAAGAAGGGTTTCTTAGTCGGTACTCCTTCCTTGATTTCTGTTAAAGACGATATTAGAGCATTGCGGCGTATTGAAGAAAATATTGAGATGCTTATTTACCAAAATCTCTTCCCTCTCTTCCAATACAAAGTTGGCACAGAAGATCATCCTGCTGGTGTTATGCCTGATGGCACACGTGAGATTGATGCCGTTAAACAAGAAATTGAACTCATGCCAGCAGAAGGTATGATAGTTACACCTGAGAGACATGAGATTTCTGCTATTGGATCAGAAGGTCGTGCTTTACGGGCCGAAGGTTATCTTAAGCACTTCAGAGATCGTTTAATCTCTGGTCTGGGTGTAAGTGGTATTGATGTAGGCTTAGGTGAGACTGCGAATAGAAGTACATCCGACTCAATGTCCCGTAACTTAGTAGATGACGTAAAACATTACCAACAAATCTTCGAAGAGTTTTTCAATGAATACGTGTTGAAGGAATTACTCTTAGAATCAACTTTCCCCGATCCTCTAAATGAAGAAAATATCGTTCGTATCAAGTTCCACGAGATCGATCTAGACGCCAAGATTAAAGTACAAAACCATGCAATTCAGGCGTTTAGTGGACATGCTATTACACATAGTGAAATGCGACGAGAGTTTGGCGCCGAACCATTTACCGAGAAAGATTGGGAAGATAGCTTTTGGAAGCTTATTGAGGAACCAAAGGATCTAATTAGGGCCGCAGACGAACCTTTTTCGGCCGCCGCCCAAGCCGTTGCAAAGAATAAACAAACATCTATTGAACCAGAAGATCTTGAAACTGAACAGAGTGGTCGAGACAGAGAAATCGCTAAGACCGGGAAAGCACCTTCTGGTGGCACCCCTAAAGGAAGTTCTAATAAACCCACTAGTGGACAACGAGCATCTGGAGCT
>Ga0315273_10014598_pt1 | contig 10125 bp, 8 predicted proteins | sample YL17G02_0_MG_FD_205753 | JGI IMG/M metagenome (GOLD analysis project Ga0315273, IMG submission 205753) | Sediment microbial communities from Yellowstone Lake, YNP, Wyoming, USA - YL17G02_0 | ecosystem: Environmental > Aquatic > Freshwater > Lake > Sediment | place: USA: Wyoming | collected... | reverse complement strand
CGGCAGCGCGGCAGACGTCGGCTGCACCCTCGATCAGCTCCGCGACCTGCTCCACGTCGATTGTGTTGGCGGCGACGTAGTCGAGGAAGAAGAGCGGCTCGGCGCCGGTCGTGAGGACGTCGTTGATGCAGTGGGCGGCGAGGTCGGCGCCGCACCAGCGCAGCCTGTCGCCGCGCCGCCCGAGCACGAGCTTCGAGCCGACCGAGTCGGTCGAGGCGGCGAGCAGCCGCCGGTCGTCGATCGCGAAGAGGCCGGCGAACGCCCCGAACGTCCCGGCGACGCCGGGCGTCGCGGTCGAGGCAACGGCCGCGCGGAGGCGATCGACGATCGCGTCGGCGGTCGCAAGCGAGACGCCGGCGGCCGCGTAGGTGCGGGGCGAGGCTTCAGCCTCTCCCCGGGGTTCCGCACTCGTGTTCACGCGGCGTCCCTCCGGATGACGCGACACCCGGAGGAGAGGCTGAAGCCTCTCCCCGGCCTCACCCCGCCACCGCCTCGAACCGCATCTTCGTGCTGGCACCCACAGGAACCGCGGTCGGGTATTCCCGCGTGAAGCAGGCCCGGCACACGGAACCCTCCGGCAGGCGCGTCGCCGACTGCATTCCTTCCAGCGAGAGGTAGTGGAGCGAGGTCGCACCGACCCGCTCGCGCATCTCCTCGACCGAGCGGTGAGCGGCCGCGAGCTCGTCCTCGTCGGCCATGTCGATGCCGTAGAAGCAGGGCGAGACGACCGGTGGGGACGAGATTCTCACGTGCACCTCGGCTGCGCCCGCGTCGACGAGCATGGCGACGAGTTGCTGCATCGTGTTGCCGCGCACGATCGAGTCGTCCACGATCACGACTCGCTTCCCGGCGATCTCGTCCAGCGGGTTGAACTTCAGCTTGATCCCCTGGCGCCGCAGCTCCTGGTCGGGCTGGATGAACGTGCGTCCGACGTAGCGATTCTTGATCAGGCCTTCCTCGTAGGGAATCCCCGAGGCCTTGGCGAACCCGATCGCGGCCGGCGTGCCCGAGTCGGGAATCGGCATCACGAGGTCGGCGTCGGCGGGCGCCTCCTCGGCGAGCCGCTGCCCCATGCGCACCCTGCTCGCGTGGATCTCGCTGCCGCCGAGGCGCGAGTCGGGCCGGGCGAAGTAGACGTGCTCGAAGATGCAGGACGCACCACGGCCCTCGGGGAGCGCCTGGACGCTGTGGATTCCTTCCTCGTCCAACCAGAGCACCTCGCCGGGGCGGACGTCACGGTCGACGACGGCGCCGATCAGGTCGAGCGCACAGCTCTCCGAGGCGACAACCCAGTCGTCACCGATGCGGCCGAGGGTGAGCGGCCGGATCCCGTGCGGGTCGCGGAACGTGACGAGCGTGCCGTCGACGAGCGCGACGACCGAGTAGGCGCCCTCGAGGCGCTGCATCGTGGCGGCGATGGCCTCGGGCAGCGGTGCGGGATCGCGCGCGATCAGGGCGGCGATCACCTCGGTGTCGGACGTCGAGCCGAGCCGGATCCCGTCGGCCACGAGCTCGTCGCGCAGGACGCCGGCGTTCGTCAGGTTGCCGTTGTGACCGAGGGCCACCGTGCGGGCGCGCCCGTGATGGACGAGCGGCTGGGCGTTCGACCAGTGCACGCCGCCGGTCGTGGAGTAGCGGGTGTGGCCGATCGCAACCTCGCCGGGGAGCGCCTGTAGCTGCTGCTCGTTGAACACCTGGGCGACGAGGCCCATGTCGCGGAGCACCGTCAGCCGGCCACCCTCGGAGACGGCGATCCCGGCCGACTCCTGCCCGCGGTGCTGCAGCGCGAAGAGCGCGAAGTACGAGAGGCGAGCCACGTCGCGCTCGACCGAGCGGATGCCGAAGACGCCGCACATGACTAGGCCCCACGCTCCCAGGCGGCGCGGATCTCCGAGAGAGCGACGCCGAGGATCTCATCGCCGCCGACCTCGCCGATGCGCCTGATCTCGACGTCGGAGCCGAGCGGGTCGGTCTCGACCTGACCCGAGGGCAGAGCGAGGATCACCTGACCGCACCCCTCGCCGAAGAGGGTGACGAGGTCGGAAGGAAGGTCGAGCCGCGCGCCGACGCCCGAGTGCAGCGCAGCTTCCGCGAGCGCCACCGCGAGCCCGCCGTCCGAGACGTCGTGGGCCAGCGAGCAGCGCGGGGCAGCCCCGGTGACGAACCGAACGAGCGCCGCCTCGGCTGCGAGGTCGAGGGCGGGCGGCATGCCGGAGACCGTGCCGTAGCGCGCCTGGAGCTCCGAGCCGGGCAGCGCGGGTGTGCCTGCGGTGGCGACGACGATTGCGTCACCCGGCCGCCAGCTGCCGGGGATCCGCCGGACGTCCGCGACGAGCCCGACACACCCGACGACGGGCGTGGGATGGATCGAGCGGCCGTCGGTGTCGTTGTAGAGGGAGACGTTGCCGGAGACGATCGGCAAGCCGAGCGCCTCACAGGCCTGCGCCATCCCCTCGATCGACTCGGCGAGCTCCCACCCGATCTCGGGCTTTTCCGGGTTGCCGAAGTTGAGGCAGTCGGTGAACCCGAGAGGCTCGCCGCCTGCGCAGGCGACGTTGCGCGCGGCCTCGAGGATCGCCGCCGCGCCGCCGGTGAACGGGTCGAGCGAGCCGATGCGACCGGTGCCGTCGAGCGTGAGCGCAAGGCCGCGGTACGACGGACGCAGCCGCAGCACGGCGGCATCGAGGCCGGGACGGCGAACGGTGCGCGACTGGACGAGCTGGTCGTAGCGGCGCGTCACGAACGCACGCGAGCGGAGCGCGTCGGAGCCGATCAGGTCGAGCAGGATCTCGCCGGTCGCCGGAAGCTCCGCGAGGGGGATCTCGGCCGGCGGCTGCCGCGGCACACGCTCGACGACATAGCGGGGGCAGTCCTCGGTGAGGAAGCGCGCAGGGATCGTGCCGACGGTCTCGCCATGCCAGAGGGCCCGCAGCTCCCCGGTCTCGGTCACCTCGCCGATCACGGCACGGTGCAGCTCCCAGCGGTCGATCACCGCCTCGACCTCCGCGAGCCGCTCGGGCGCGACGATCGCCACCATCCGCTCCTGCGACTCGGAGATCTTGATCTCCCACGGCTCCATCTCCTCCTCGCGCTGCGGAACGTCGTCGAGGTGGACGTCGATGCCGTAGTCGGCGGCCATCTCGGAGAGCGACGACGCAAGGCCGGCAGCGCCGCAGTCCTGCAGCGAGAGCACGAGGCCTCGCTCGACGAGCTCGACCGACACCTCGATCAGGCGCTTGCCGGTGAACGGGTCGCCGACTTGGACGGAGGGACGCTTGTCGGCCGCCTCCTCTCCGAGCTCCTGGCTCGCGAGCACGGAGGCGCCGCCGATGCCGTCCCGCCCCGTGGTGGCGCCGTAGAGGACGAGCAGCGCGCCTGCAGTGTCGGCCCGGGCGCTCATCACCGTGTCGGCGGGCAGGAGACCGACGCACATCGCGTTGACGAGGCAGTTGGAGGCGTAGACGTCGTCGAACACCACCTCGCCGCCGACGTTCGGCACCCCGACCGAGTTGCCGTAGGCGCCGATGCCGCCGACCGCGCGGGAGAAGTGGTCGTCGGGAGCGCCGAAGCGGAGGCCGTCGAGGAGCGCGATCGGCCGGGCCCCCATGGCGATGATGTCCCGGAGGATGCCGCCGACGCCGGTGGCGGCACCCTGGAACGGCTCCACCGCAGAGGGGTGGTTGTGGCTCTCCGCCTTGAAGGTGACCGCGAGCCCGTCGCCGAGGTCGAGCACGCCCGCGTTCTCACCCGGTCCCTGCAACACGCGCGCGCCGCTGCTCGGCAGCCGCTTCAGCAGCAGGGCCGAGTGCTTGTAGCCGCAGTGCTCGGACCAGAGGAGCGAGAAGACGGCGAGCTCGAAGTGGTTCGGCTCGCGCTCCAGCAGCTCCACGATACGCGCGTGCTCCCCGTCCGTGAGGCCGAGCTGGCGGTGGAGTGGCTGTTCCGCGACGGAGCTCAGGACGTCAGTCTAGCTTCGCCTCCTGACGGCCTTCCCGATCTCGGTCAGGAAAGCGGGCGCCACAGCGAGTCCGAGGACGAGGGCGACCTCATCCGGGGTCAGCGCGATCGTGCCCATCGCCCCCTGGAGGAAGGGCAGGTAGACGAGGGCAACGACGACGACGAACGAGAATGCCACGGCGAGATGCAGGAAACGGTTCGGCGGCAATCGCCACGACGGCAGGCGCACGGAGCGGCATGAGAAGACGAGTGCGAGCTCCGCGAGGGCGACCGTGGCGAAGGAGGCCGTCTGCGCCGCCTCCGGTCGCAGCTCGCGGACAACGAGGAACGCGACGAGCGCGGCGAGCCCTACGAGCAGGCCCATGACGACGAGTGCGGCGGCGTAGCCCCTGCCGAAGAGCCTGCCGCGCTCTGGCCGCGTATGGGAGCCCGCCGGGTCGCGGGCGAGGGCGATCGCCGGCGGGCCGTCGGTGAGCAGGTTGACCGCGAGCACCTGGACGACCGTCAGCGGCGGCCCGAGGCCGACACCGATTGCGACTGCAAACAGCAGCACCTCGCCGAGGTTGGCCGAGAGCAGGAAGGCGAGGAACGAGCGAAGGTTGCCGGCGATTCGCCGTCCTTCCTCGACCGCAGCCACGATCGTGGCGAAGTCGTCGTCGGTGATCACGAGCGAGGCGGCCTCCCGCGCGGCCTCGGTGCCGGACGCGCCCATCGCGATGCCGACGTCGGCCTGGCGCAGCGCCGGCGCGTCGTTGACGCCGTCTCCCGTGACCGCGACGACCTCGCCGGCCCGTTGCAGGGCCGCCACGAGCTCGAGCTTGTCCGCGGGGGTGAAGCGGGCGTGGACTGCGTCGGCCGGCAAGTCGAGCTCCCGTGCAATCGCCGCCGCGGTGAGCGCGTGATCGCCCGTCAGCATCTTCACCCCGAGGCCCAGCTCGCGCGCCGCCCGCACCGAGGCGGCTGCCATGGGCCGCAGCGGATCGGTGAGGCCGACGAGGCCGAGCGGATGCAGGCTCGACTCGAGCGTCTCCTCGGACGTCTCGGCAGGATCGACACTCCGGGAGGCGACGGCAAGCACACGTATTCCTTCGGCTGCCCAGCGTTCGGCGACCGTCTGTAGCCGCTCCAGCTCTGCCGGGTCGGCGACGCAGCGGGCGAGCACCACCTCCGGTGCGCCCTTGACGACGGAGACGGCCGCGTCCCCTCGGCGGACGACAACCGTCGCCCGCTTCCGCGACGCCTCGAACGGAAGCGAGTGGAGCGTCTCGATCTCGGCCGCGACACCACGCGCGGTACAGGCAGCGAGGAGCGCGCGGTCGACGGGGTCGACCTCCGCCGCGGACGCGGCGGCCGCAGCCCACAGCATGTCGTCCGACCTGCATCCCGCGGCCGGCTCCTGCCGCTCGAGTCGGAGCCGATTCTCGGTCAGCGTCCCGGTCTTGTCGGTGCAGATGACGGTTGCCTCGCCGATCGTCTCGATCGCGGAGAGTGTCCGCACGATCGCGCCCCGCTGTGCCATCTCACGAGACCCGAGCGCGAGTGCGATCGTCACCGTCGCGGCAAGCCCTTCGGGCACCGCGGCAACCGCGACCGACACTCCGACCAGGAACGCGTCTCGCAGCGACTCGCCGCGCGCCAGCATGGCGGCACCGAGGACGAGGGTGACGGCGACGCCGAGCACCACCATCCAACGCGCCAGCCCCCCGAGTCGCACCTGCAGCGGCGTCGGGGGTGGCTCGGCCTCGTCCGTCAGCAGGGCGATTGCGCCCTGCTCGGTGCGCGCACCGGTCGCGACGACGACGGCCGTCGCGCTCCCACGCGTGGCGCCGCTGCCGGCATAGACCATGGATGTCCGCTCCGCGAGCGGGGCTCCGGCTGCCACGGCGGGCGATCCCTTCGCCACCGTCGCCGACTCGCCCGTCAGCAGGGACTCGTCGATCTCGAGCCCGTGGGTGTGGAGCACGCGGGCGTCCGCCGGGATGCGGTCGCCCTCCCGGATCCGGACGAGGTCCCCCGTGACGAGCTCACGGGCGGGGATGGAGCGCTCGCTGCCGTCCCGGATCACCGAGGCGAGGCTCTCGAGCGACGCGTGTAGGGCGAGGACGGCACGCTCGGCCCCCAGCTCCTGCGTGAAGCCGAACGCGGCGTTGAGAACGACGATCAGGCCGATCGCCGCTGCCTCGACCGTCTCGCCGATCGCGGCCGAGACGAGCGCCGCTGCGACGAGCAGCCCGACGAGGGGCTCGAGCAACTGCCGGGCGGCGATACGCCCGTAGGCCGGGCCGCGAGCACGCCCGAGCTCGTTCGGCCCGTCCCGCTCGAGCCGGGCCGCGGCCTCTGCGGAGCCGAGGCCGCGCATCGGATCGGTGCCGAGCTCGAGAGTGACCCTCTCGGAATCCAGGGCGTGCGCCGACGGCAGCTTCGGTTCGGTCACAGGGTGATCATCGCCCTTCGGCGCGCGGCGCGCGACGCGCGACGCCCGACGCCCGACGCCCGACGCGGCGCGCTACCGCCTCGTGCGGCTCCTCATGCCCGTGGCAGGCCCTGCGTTTACCCTCGACGAGCCATGAGTCGCCGCGATGCCCTGCTCCTGCTGTTGCTGTCCTCCATCTGGGGTGCGTCGTTCCTGTTCATCAAGGTCGGCGTCGAGGTGCTCGAGCCCTCGGTCGCCGCGTTCGGACGCGTGTTCTTCGGGGCGCTGTTCCTCCTTGCGCTGCTCCCGGGCAGGAAGGGGCTGACGCCGCTCCGGGGCATTCTCGTGCCGGTCGCCGTCCTCGGCGCACTCAACAACGCGGTCCCGTTCTGGCTGCTCGGCTTCGCGGAGACCCGCCTCGACTCGGGCCTCACGGCCGTGATCCAGACGGCGGCACCGATCTTCACCGTTCTTCTCGCATCACGCATCGACGTCTCGCAGCGCGTGACCGGAGCTCGCCTGATCGGCATCGCGATCGGCTTCGCCGGCACGACCCTGCTCGTGGGTGTGCAGAGCGGCGGTGACCTCGTCGCGGCGTTGGCGGTGATCGGCGTCGCACTCTGTTATGCGTTCTCGGTGCTGTACGCCGGCCGCAGGCTGCGCGGCGCGCCGCCGCTGCAGGTGTCGTTCGGCCAGCTCGCGGTCGCCTCGCTGCTGCTGGCGCCGTTCGGCCTCAGCCAGTTGCCTGCGACGGCACCGGGTGCGAAGGTCTGGCTTGCGGTGCTCGCTCTCGGTGTGCTCGGCTCCGGCATCGCCTACCTCCTCTACTTCGCAATCATCGCGAGCGCCGGAGCGTCGCGGGCGATCCTCGTCACCTACCTCGTGCCCGCGTTCGCGCTCGTCTACGGCGCTGTCTTCCTCGACGAGGCGGTCACCGCGGTCGCCCTTGTCGGCCTGGCACTCGTGCTGACGGGCACCGCCCTCGCGACCGGCATGGCCCGGGCGAGATCGGCCCGCTGAACCCCTCGACTACCCTCAGCCTATGACGCGCAGATACTGGCCTCTCATTCTCACGCTCGCATCCCTCTGGGGCGCCTCGTACCTCTTCATCAAGGTCGGCGTCGACGGCGGGCTCTCCCCCGGAGCGCTGATGGCCGCGCGGGCGCTGCTCGCCGGGGTCGTGCTGCTCGGATACCTCGCCGCGACCATCGGCGCGGGAACGGCATTCGCACGCCTGCGCGAAGCCTGGCGGCCGTCGCTCGTGCTCGGCCTGCTCAACGCCGCACTCCCCTTCTGGCTCGTCGCCTGGGGCGAGAAGTACATCGATTCCGGTCCGGCGGGGATCGCCCAGGCAACCGTGCCGATCTTCTCGCTCCTGATCGGGCTCCGCTTTCTCCCACACGAGCGGATCGGCGCAGCGAGGATCGTCGGCGTGTGTCTCGGGCTCGTCGGGGTGGCCTTCGTCGCGGGTGGTGCACCGGACGGCGGTGCGTGGGCCGTGGCCGGCACGCTCGCCGTCGTGCTCGCCTCGGTCTTCTACGCCTCGGCCGGGATCTACAGCCAGCTGCGGCTGAAGGGCACCGTCTCGGGACCCGTGCTCGCGACCGGCTCGATGCTCGCTGGGGGCGTGATGCTGTTGCCGCTCGCGGCCGCGGAGCCTCCCACCTCGATACCCACTCTCGGGGCGATCGGCTCGCTGCTGCTCCTGGCGCTGCTCGGCACGGCGCTCGCTCAGCTGATCCTGTTCCACGTGATCGGGCTGTTCGGGGCCCGTCGCCTCAGTCTCGTCACCTACCTTCTGCCCGGTTTCGCACTGGCCTACGGCGCGTTGCTGCTCGACGAGGCGATCAGCCCCGCGTCCCTGATCGGGCTCGGTCTGATCCTGCTCGGGGTCGCGCTCGGATCCGGCACGCTCCGGCTCGGGCGTCGGCCCGACGTCTCTGTGGTGCGATCGAGCCGAAGCGGCTAGATCAGGATCCGGAAGGCCGTCTGAGGCGGGCAGCCGCGCTTGACGAGCTCCGTCGCGTCGTGGAGATCGACACTTCTGTCGAGAGCGAGCACGAAGGCCGCGTCACTGTCGAAGCCGACTGCCATCAGCTGCTCGATCCGCCAGCCGAGGACTCGCGCCGCAGGATCGGGCGCGTTCTCCTCGATCAGCTCGGTCTGAAGGGCCTCGAGGGTCGGGTCGGCGCTCATGCCGCTCTCCGCTCACGGGTGTGGACGCGATTCTGCTCCTCGACGTGTCTGGCGGTGGCGTACTCGGACGCCTCGATCCGACCGAGTTCGAGCGCGTGCCTCGCGAAGCGGTACCACTCGATCCACGTTGTCAGCCTCTGACCGTCAGCCATTGCAGTGCCCTTCTGGAGGGAGCCTTGGTGTCTGCTCAGCGTTGTATCGGCAGGATGTTCGGAAACCTTGCGTCCGAGTTGCGCAGAGTGGATCGCAACGTTAAGAACGCGTTTCGATCCAGCGCTCGAGCAGGCCGAGCGCCTCCGGCATCGTCGCACGGCCGAACCCGACCCGGACGTGGCCAGGCTCGTCGTAGACGCGGCCGGGGAGCAGCAGCACCCCCGTCTCGGCCACGAGCTGCTCGCAGAAGCCGGTCGCGTCCTCGACGCCGTGAAGTCGGGGAAAGCCGATCGGGCTCGCGGTGGGACGCGTCCAGGAGACAAGCGCGGCATGCCGATCGAGAAACGCGTCGACGAGCGGCAGGTTCGCGAGCACGATCGCCCGGTTGCGTCCCGCGATGACGTCGCGGTGCCGCAGGGCGAGCGCGCTGAGGAGCTCGCTCGGGGCACTCGAGCAGATCGTCGTGTAGTGCTTGAGGTCGACGATGCGCGCGAGCGCGCTGCGGTCGCGGCAGGCGAGCCAGCCGAGGCGGAGGCCGGGCAGCCCGTACGTCTTCGACATCGAGCCGAGCGAGAGGGCACGCTCGTAGAGGTCGCACGCCGCGGGCAGGCGGTCGGCCGGGTCGTGCTCGAGCTCGCGGTAGACCTCGTCGCAGAAGAGCCAGGCGCCCCGCTCCGCGCACAGCTCGACTACCCGGTCGAGGACTTCCCGCGGCATCAGCGTGCCGGTCGGGTTGTGCGGGGTGTTGACGTAGACGAGCCTCGTGTCCGGCCGCAGCGCCCGTTCGAGCGCATCGAGGTCGTGGCCCCAGCCGTCCGCCGCCGACCGGCGCCACTCGGTCACCTCGGCCCCGGCGGAGAGGGCGACCTGGAGGGCCGACTCGTAGCACGGCGTCTCGACGACGACGTGATCGCCGGGCTCGAGGAGGGCGTGGTAGGCCACGAAGATGCCCTCCTCGGCGGCCGCGACGACGACCGTGTCCTCCGGCTCCGTCGTCTCGTACATCGCCGCGATCGCGGCCCGCAGCTCGGGTGCACCCGACGACTCCGTGTAGCCGAGCCGCTGCGCGAAAAGCCTCTCGGCCGCGTCGGGCTCGAGCGCGAGCAGGTCGGCGACGGTGATCGACTCGGCGTCGCTCGAGGAGAGCATGTACGGCGCCGTGAACTCGTGCACGGCGTAGTACTGCTCGATCCGGAACGGCGCGATCCTCATCGCCGCTCGATCACGACCGGCGAGGGCTCGCGAGGACGGGCGCGCGACGGCATGGCTCGAACCTAGCAGCGCATCGACGGTCATCCATTCTAGGATGCGGCATGACTACTCATCACAGTGGAGTCCGACTCCTCCACACCATGCTCCGCATCACCGATCCCGCCGCCAGCCGCTCGTTCTACGAGGCGCTCGGG
>Ga0315273_10014597_pt1 | contig 10125 bp, 8 predicted proteins | sample YL17G02_0_MG_FD_205753 | JGI IMG/M metagenome (GOLD analysis project Ga0315273, IMG submission 205753) | Sediment microbial communities from Yellowstone Lake, YNP, Wyoming, USA - YL17G02_0 | ecosystem: Environmental > Aquatic > Freshwater > Lake > Sediment | place: USA: Wyoming | collected... | reverse complement strand
ACGCGCGCCCACGCCGTCGACGCCGCGGAGCTCGTCGAGGTGGACTACGAGCCGCTCGACGTTATCGTCGATGTCGAGGCGGCGGCGCAGGAGGGAGCGACGCTCGTCCACGAGGAGCTCGGTACGAACGTCTGCTACGTCTGGCCTCTCGAGACAGGGACCTTCGACGACGGTGCCGATGTGATCGTGAAGCACCGCTACGTCCAGCCGCCGCTGATCCCGAACGCGATCGAGCCGCGGGGTGTCGTCGCGCGGCCGGAGCCCGGCGGAGACGTCACGCTCTGGTCGGCCACGCAGGTGCCGCACATCCTGCGGGTGCTCACCGCGGCGACGCTCGGGATGGCCGAGACGAAGCTGCGCGTGATCGCACCCGACGTCGGAGGCGGCTTCGGCTCCAAGCTCGACGTCTACGCCGAGGAGCTGCTGGCGGTCGCGGTCGCGCGTCGCCTCGGCACACCGGTGAAATGGATCGAGGAGCGCTCGGAGAACGCGCTCGCGACGATTCACGGCCGCGACTTCGTGACCACGCTCGAGCTCGCGGCGACGAAGGACGGCGAGATCACATCGCTCCGCGCGAACGTGGTCGCCTCGATGGGGGCGTATCTGCAGCTCGTCACGCCCGGGATCCCGCTGCTCGGAGCCTGGATCTATGCCGGGCCGTACGCGATCCCGAACTACAGCGTCACGTTCACGGGCGTCTTCACGAACACGACGCCCACGGATGCGTACCGCGGAGCGGGCCGGCCCGAGGCGACCTACGTGCTCGAGCGGACGATGGACCTGCTCGCCCTCGAGCTGGGGATCGATCGGGTCGAGCTGCGGCGCAGGAACTTCATCACCGAGTTCCCGGCCACGATCGCCTCGGGGCTGACGATCGACAGCGGCGACTACCACGCCTCGCTCGACCGGCTCCTCGAGCTGCTCGGCCTCGACGCTCTCGAGGCGGAGCAGCAGGCGCGACGGGATCGTGGCGATGCGAAGCAGATCGGGATCGGGTTCTCGACCTACAACGAGATGTGCGGCCTGGCGCCGTCGCGGATCCTCGGCGCGATCCGGTATGCGGCGGGCGGCTGGGAGACGGCGACGATTCGTTGCCTCCCCACCGGCACCTTCCAGGTCGTCACCGGCACCTCGCCCCACGGGCAGGGTCACGAGACCGCCTGGTCGCAGATCGTGGCCGACCAGCTCGGCTGCGACCCCTCCGAGGTCGAGGTGCTGCACGGTGACACGAGCATCTCACCCTACGGCCTCGACACCTACGGGAGCCGGAGCCTTCCGGTCGGCGGCGCTGCCCTCTGGTCGGCGGGTGAGAAGATCATCGAGAAGGCGCGCGAGATCGTCGCGCACCAGCTCGAGGTCTCACCCGACGATCTGGACTACGCCGGGGGGACGTTCTCGGTGAAAGGCTCGCCCGACAAGGAGATGACAGTGAAAGCCGCGGCGTGGGCGGCCTTTGCGGCCCACAACCTGCCGGACGGGATGGAGCCGAACCTCGAGGCGACGGCAACCTACGACCCGCCGAACTTCTCCTGGCCCGGCGGTGCCCATGCGGCGATCGTCGAGGTCGACACCGAGACGGGCGACGCGCGGCTGATCCGCTACGTCGCAGTCGACGACGTGGGAACGGTCGTGAACCCGCTGATCGTCGACGGGCAGGTGCACGGCGGGATCACGCAGGGCATTGCGACGGCCCTCTACGAGGAGGCGATCTACGAGGAGGACGGCAACCTCGCGAACGGGACGCTCGCCACCTACCTCGTGCCCTCCGCGGCCGAACTGCCCTCGTACGAGCTCGACCGCACCGAGAGCAAGGCCACCGATCATCCGTTCGGCGCCAAGGGCGTGGGGGAGACGGGCACGATCGCCGCGGCCCCTGCGGTAATCAACGCGGTCATCGATGCCCTCTCGCATCTCGGTGTGACCGATATCCAGATGCCGGCAACTCCGGAGAGAGTCTGGCGCGCAATCGAGGAGGCGAAGCAGTGATCCCCGCAGCGTTCGACTACGAAGTGGCCGACTCGGTGGAGCACGCCCTCGGGCTGCTCGCCGGCGATCCCGACGCGAAGGTGCTGGCGGGCGGGCATTCGCTCGTGCCCGCGATGAAGCTTCGGATCGCACGGCCGTCGAAGCTCGTCGACATCGGTCGGCTTTCGGATCTCTCGTACGTGCGGGATGCCGGCACGCACATCGCGATCGGGGCACTCTCGACCCACTCCGCGGTGCGCCATGCTCCACTCCTGCAGGAGCACTGCCCGATCGTCTCCACGACGGCCGGCAAGATCGGCGACCCGCAGGTGCGACACCGGGGAACGATCGGCGGCTCGCTCGCCTACGGCGACCCGGCCTCCGACCTGCCCGCCGTGATGCTGGCACTCGGTGCCGAGTTCGCGATCTCCGGCGGTGGAGGCGAGCGAACGGTCGCTGCGGCCGAGTTCTTCACCGGCGTCTTCCAGACCGCCGTCGGTCAGGGTGAGCTGCTGACCGAGATCCGGGTGCCGAAGCTCGGCGACTCGACAGGTTGGTCGTATCTCAAGTACCACCGCAGGGCGCAGGACTGGGCGACGGTCGGCGTCGCCGCACTCGTGCACCGGGACAACGGCACGCCGGTGGCGGCCTCGGTGGCGCTGACGAACATGGGTGGGACGCCGCTCCGTGCAGCGGCCGTGGAGGACGCTATCGCGGCCGGCGCATCGGTGGCCGATGCGGCAGGTCATGCGGCCGACGGTACGGATCCATCGAGCGATACGGCCGCTTCGGCGGAGTTCCGAATGCATCTCGCCCGCGTGCTGACGCAGCGGGCGCTCACAGAGGCGCTCGCCTGACGAACTCGTGTAGGTCCGGGCGGGTTGCTTCGTCTCGCCCGGGCCCTACGCGTCGAGCGCGACCTGCAGGGCGTCGTCCGGGGTTGTGCCCGGGCGGCAGATGAGGCGGTGGCGCAGCACGTAGGGTGCGACGAAGCGCACGTCCTCGAGCGTGATGAAATCGCGGCCGTTGAGTCGTGCCTGGGCTTTCGAGGCGCTGAGCAGGTGGATCGCGGCGCGGGAGCTTGCGCCGAGCTCGAGCCCGGGGTTCTCGCGCGTGTGACGCACGACCGAGACGATGTAGCGGGCGACGTCCTCCGGCACCTCGGTCAGGTCGAGGTCGGCGCGTGCGTTGTCGAGACCGACGACTCCGAGCAGAGACTGGATCTCGCCCAGCATGTCCGGCGTCACGCCGGTATGGGGCAGCCCGAGCATCTCGATCTCGCTCGCGCGGTCGGTGTAGTCGAGGATGACTTTGAACAGGAAGCGGTCGAGCTGTGATTCGGGCAGCGGGAAGATGCCTTCGTGCTCGTACGGGTTCTGGGTCGCGATCACGAGGAAGGGATCGGGAAGCTGATGCGTCCGTCCTTCGATCGTGACGGTGCGCTCCTGCATTGCCTCGAGCAGCGCCGCCTGCGTTCGCGGCGGGGTACGGTTGATCTCGTCGGCGAGCAGGACGTTCGTGAACACGGCGCCCGGGATGAAGACCTGCTCGCCCATCTTCGTGGTATGGCGGCCCGTAAGCTCGTCTGGAGTGGTGTCGGGTGTGAACTGGACGCGCTTGAATTTCGCCCCGAGAACGTGGGCCATCGCGCGCCCCAGCAGCGTCTTCGCGCTCCCGGGAGGGCCTTCGATCAGGACGTGGCCCTGGGCGAGTGCTGCAACGAGCAAGAGGTCGACGGCCTGCCCCTGACCGACGACGACCTTCCCGACCTCGTGGCGCGCGCGGTCGCGGAGGTCGACGAGATTTTCATATGGACGTGCTGCGACGTACGACATGACCCCTCCTGGAACGACTCCCTGCTTCACAGAATACGTTCCTTTCGGCCGGTTGTCTCCCCCCTCGGCGCCGGCGCCGACGCTCCCTAGTCCTGAAGCAGCGCCTCCACCTCGTCGAAGGGGATCTGGTCGGCGATCATGACGTCGAGCGAGCTCTGGCCGTACGCCGCCTCGGCCATCCGGCGGGCCAGCGCGAGCGCCGCCCGGTAGGGGCCGGAACCGACGCTGATCCGTGCGACGCCGAGTGCTGCGAGCTCCGTCAGGGAAGGCGAACCAGGCCCTGCGAGGACGCTGACAGGCCCGCCGATCCCCTCGACGAGCGCGGCGATCAGCCTCGGATCGGCGACCGCCGGCACGAAGACGCAGTCCGCGCCGGCGGCGAGGAACGCCTGCCCGCGCTCGATCGCCCGGGGAAGCCGCGTCGCCGGGTCGCCGACCTCGCCGATGAAGACGTCGGTGCGGGCGTTGAGGACGAGCTGCACTCCCGTCTCGGTCCCCACCGCACGGACGGCCGCGATCTTCGCGACGAAGCGCTCGATCGAGAGGAGCGGCTCGTCGCCGCCGCAGGTGTCCTCGAGGTTGAGCCCCACGGCACCGGCCTCGAGCACTCCGCGGGCCGTCGCTGCGGCATCCGCCGGCTCGTCGCCGTAGCCCGCTTCCATGTCGGCCGTCACCGGCAGGTCGACGGCGGCGGCGATCGGCGCCACCGTACTCAGCATCTGCGCGCGCGTGATCCGCTGCCCGTCGCCGTGGCCGAGCGCGTTCGCGGCCCCGGCGCTCGTCGTCGCGATCGCCCTGGCGCCGGCCGCGGCGATCACGACAGCGCTCGCCCCGTCCCAGGCGTTCAGGAGCAGCAGCGGCTGCCCGGGCACGTGGAGTGCGTGGAGCGCCTCGGCCTTCGCCCGGAGGTCTGCGGTGTCCATCCCGGCATCCTACGAGCCGTAGTCCGCGCGTGGCCGGACCTTGTGACTCCGAGCCACTATCTTCTGTCGTCGCGACGGCTATCATGAGCGGAGTAGAAATGACATACGGGGGCGACCTGGTTTCGACGTGGTCGGTTCTCCGGCTGAGTTGCGAGCCGAGGTCCCCGGTTGGCCTCGTTAATCCACCGGGAAACACACAAATGCGAATCGTTCAGATCTCGCAATGGCTGCCTAGTCAGCACTGACTAGATAGGCCACGCCCCCCGTGACTGGGCCCGAGGTCACGGCAGGGCGCTAACCATCGGGCTCGGCGCCAAGGGAGAGCCACTCGCCCGAAGCGCGACATCCAAAGGAGGGCTGGCCCGCCGGTAGGTCGTTCGCCACCGGCCGTCGGGCGAGATCCAAGGCGAACTACGCTCGTAGATCCTCAGTCGGTGCGTCCGCGGACGCGGGTTCGATTCCCGCCGCCTCCACTGCAGCGATTCGAGGCCCTCAGGGGCCTCGTCTCGTTCTGTATCCGCTTCTCACGAGCGCTTGTGCGACGCGTCCGGCCGGGCCAGCCCCCGCGTTCGCTCCGTTCGGGTGTGGCCCCTAGCCGGCCCCCGCCCGAAGGGGAAGCCGCAGGGCGCACGGGCGCCGCTCACGGCTCTGCCCGGCAGCCGTGAGGGAGCGATCCTGAACAGGCAGACCTTCTACCTGGATGCCGAGGACACCTACCAGGGCATCAAGGATGTCGACATGGTGCCGAGCCTGAGCGCCCGGAACCTGGAGTGCATCAGGATCGGCAAAGACTTCATGTTCAGCCACGGCTACATCGAGAACGACTTCGACGTGGCCGAGTGGGCGCGCCCCGAGTTCCTGGAGCAGGCGGCGGAGGAAGTGCTCAAGGAGGAGTGGGAGCGCAGGAGCTGGAGCAAGCTCCCCGCGGGCGGCGGGCTCGAGGTCGAAGGCACGCGGCTCGGCTGATCGAAGCTGGATGTCTGCCTTGTCTCCGCGGTGCACCCGCGGAGGCAAGGCAGCAAATCGGGACCGAACCAGGAGGACATGATGACGACGGCCGAAGCAACCAGAACGATCGCGAAGGAGCGGCAGACGAGCCTGGAGCTCTACGTGACCGCGAAAGAGGCCTACGACATGTGGCAGGCCGACCCCGAGGGCGTGAAGATCCTCGATGTTCGCACCCCGGAGGAGTTCGTCTTCACCGGCCACGCGCCGATGGCCTGGAACATCCCCTTCGCCTTCCTCGCCTACGAGTGGAGCGACGAGAAGAAAGCGTTCCCCTGGGGGCTGAACGAGGGGTTCGTCCCGGCCGTGCAGGAGCGGTTCGAGCCGGACGACGCGATCCTCGTCTCGTGCCGCTCGGGCGGACGCGCCGCGATGGCGATCAACATGCTCGCCGCCGCCGGGTTCACGAACGCCTACAACATCCTGGACGGGATGGAGGGCAGCAAGGTCAAAGATCCCGACAGCGTCTTCGACGGCATGCGGATGAAGAACGGCTGGAAGAACGCCGGCCTGCCGTGGACGTACGACCTCGACCCCGAGCACATGCTGCTCCCCGAACGAGAGAGCGGAGCGCTCCACGTCGGAAACGAGCACGACTGACAGAGGTTCGACCGGGCATCTCGGCAGCCGAAACTCGGGCCCGGCACCACCCGGGTCGAGATCGCGGTCGTGATCCAGATCGACGCGGCCGCTCGGGTCACTGCGGTTGTCTGGCGGTGATCACGCGTCGCTGGGCTTGCGGCACGGCGCGAGTGTGGATGCGCGACACGAGGAACGAGACATAGGCGAGCGGGCACTATAGGCTTCGAACAGATCATGAGAGGCAGGCCCCTGCAGATAGTCGTCACGTTCAAGACGCTGCTCCTGGCGGTGGCGCTCTTCCTGCTCACCTGGGCGGTCGTCTCGATCCGCGACACGCTTCTGATCGTCGCGGTCGGCATCTTCCTCGGGCTGGTGTTCGAGGGGCCTGTCCGGCTGGTGGAGCGGAAGACGCCCCTGGGGCGGGGAATGGCGGCGACGGTCACCGTGATCGGCGCGCTCGTGGCTCTGACCCTGCTCGGGCTCGTTCTCCTGAAGCCGCTGCTGGAAAGCATGCAATCGTTCCTCAAGAACCTGCCGCAGACCGTTGATCAGCTCAGGAACTCGGACGAGCTGGGCTTCCTCGGCGACACGGGCGCCGCGGACAGCACGCAGTCGGGGGCGCAGAGCGTGTCGGACGCTGTTCCCGACGCGCTCGGGGCACTCGTCGGCTTCGCCGGCTCGATCGCGTCCTTCGCGCTTTCCGTGTTCCTGATCACGTTCATCTGCCTCTTCTTCCTCTGCGAGGTGAGTGACCTCAAGAAGGCGCTCGCGAGCGTGCTGCCGAAGGGGCAGGAGGAGGTCTGGCTGCCGCTCTGGGATCGCGTCACGACGATGGTCTCGCGCTGGGCGATCGGCGTCGTGATCATCGCGACGATCGCGGGAACCACCCAGGGCCTGACCGCCTACCTGCTCGGATCGAGCTACGCGGTCGCACTCGGGCTGATCGCCGGCTTCCTCGACATGATCCCGAACATCGGCGCGACGATCGCCGGCTTCATCCTCTCCCTGACGCTGCTCGCGGAGGAAGGCCTGCAGGCGGCGCTGATCATGCTCGCGGTCGTGCTGATCTACCAGCAGATCGAGAACAGCATCCTCACACCGACGATCCAGGGCAAGGCGGTCAAGCTCTCCGCGTTCTTCATTATCGTCTCCGTCGCGCTCTTCGGTGCCTTGCTGGGGGTAATAGGTGCGCTGATCGCCGTCCCGGTCGCAGCGACGATCCAGATCATCCTCGCCGAGGTCACGAAGACCTACCGCGAGCAGGTCGCCCTCGGCAAGCTCGGGACGGAGCCGGCGGAGGCGGACGATGGCACGGTTGCCTGACACTGGAACGGCGTCGGCGCCCTATGCTCGGCTCATGAGCCTTCTCCGGGAGCTGCTCGGTGGCTAGCGCGGTCGAGACGGTCACCCCCTTCCACGATCCATCGCGCAAGCGTCGGTTCGTGAAGATCGGCTGCTGGCTCGTCGGCCTGCTCGTCCTCGCTCTCGTCCTGCGCCTGCTCGGCGTCGACGTGATCGGCTGGCTGGACAGCGTCTGGACGCAGATCAAGGACGTCCCGCTCCAGTACCTGCTGCTCGGTTCGGTGCTGCAGATCCTGCAGACGTCGCTGAACGGGCTCGCCTACTACGGGATCCTCTCGTACGCGTACCCGGGCCGGGCGCAGATGTGGCCGATCATCACGTCGTACGCGGTCGGCGTCTCGATGAACAACTTCCTGCCGGCCAACATCGGCACCTTCGTGACGCTGCTGATGTTCCTCGCGATCATCCCGGGCTCGACCTTCCCGGGAATCCTGGCCGCCTACATGGTCAACAAGATCTTCTTCACGGTCGTGGGTGGCCTCGTCTACCTGTACCTCTTCCTCGAGGCGGGCGAGGCGTTCGACGTCGAGCTCGGCTGGTTCCGCGACCACGGCGCCCTCTTCTTGTTACTCGTCGTGGGAGGCGTCTTCCTGGTCGTGCTGCTCGTCCGGATCTTCTGGCGCTGGCTGAAGAAGACGTGGGAGAAGGCGAAGCAGGGCGCACAGATCCTCGTTCACCCGAAGGCATATGCGACCCGCGCGCTGCTGCCCCAGGTCGGCAGCTACGCAGCCAAGGTCGGCGTGATCTGTGTGTTCCTCGCTGCGTACTCGATCCCGGTCACCTTCGACTCCGTGATGAGCGTGATCGGCTCCAGCTCGGCGGCCAACATGGCCTCCGTGACGCCGGGCGCCGTCGGGATCACTCAGGCCGCCAACGTCGTGGCGCTGCAGGACTACACGAGCGCCGATACCGCGACCGCTTACTCCCTCTCACAGCAACTCGTCACGACCGCCGTCAACATGGGGTATGCGCTGCTGCTCGTCGTGCTGATCTTCGGCTGGACGGGCGGCAAGCTCCTCGTTTCGAGCAGCTACGCCGACGCGAAGGTCAAGGCGAAGGAGATGAAGGACTCGCGCGGCAAGGGCGAGGATCCCCTGGCCGAGGCCGAGGCCGGCGATGACGATGGCGACGGCGACGGCGACGGCGATGGCGACGCTGCTGCACCCGCTGCCTGACGCAACCCGCCGGGCAGGGATCTCTGATCAGGCGCGGGCTGTCTGCGGCTTGACGCCATTCTGATACGGGGAACCACCGATGCCCTGCCGGCCACCCTCGGGGAGGATTGGGGTGCTCGAGTGTGCCCACGGAAAGGAGCAGTTGGGTGCAGGAGATGCTGATTGTCGGCCGCGGCGGCGAAGGGGTGGTTCTCGCGTCTCAGCTGCTCGCCGACACCTTCTCCCGGGCCGGGTTCCGGGTTCAGTGCTTTCCCGAGTTCAAGGCCGAACGGCGGGGCGCGCCGATCTCGGCCTTCCTGCGCTGGGACGAGTCGCCGATTCGCCGGCGCTATCGGGTGCGCGACTGCGATGTGCTCGTCGGTGTCTCGCCCTCGGCCCCGTCGTCCGAGACCCTGCGGACGGTGCGGCCCGGTGGGCTGGTCGTCCTCAACTGCGAGGAGCGGTACCCGTACGCGGGCCCATTCGACATCGCGCGCGTTCCGGCCTCGCGGATCGCACGAGACCACAGCGTCCTCTCCTCGGAAGGCCGGCCGATGGGGAACGTGGCCGTCCTCGGCGCCTGTGTGAAACTGCTTCTGCCGCAGGGGCTCGGCTCCCTCGAGCAGGCGATCGCAGCGAGGATGGGCGCCGCAACCCAGCTGAACATCGTCGCCGCGAGGGAGGGCTATGCGCGCTGCACGAGACAGCGGGCACGCGCGGGTGACGCTCGTTTCGCGCCTCCGTGCGGCAACGGCCAAGTACCGCAACCCCGACCGAGCACGCCGCTCTACCCGGTCAGCACCACCAACTCGCTCGCCAATCACACCGGCTCGTGGTCGCTCGACCGCCCCGTGCTCGGCGACGAGTGCACCGCGTGCGCCGTGTGCGCGCTCTTCTGCCCGGAGGGGGCGATCACCCGGCACGACGGCGCGATGATCATCGACGAGCTCTACTGCAAGGGCTGCGGCATTTGCGAGGTCGTCTGTCCGGTTCGGAACGCGCTCAGGATGGAGGAGGTCTCGGCATGAGCAAGGTGCTCCCGCACGGGCGCATGGTCCTGACGGCCGACGAGGCAGCGGCGTACGCGGTCATGCTCGCGCGTGCTCGCGCGATCGGCTGCTATCCGATCACGCCGCAGACCGTGATCGTGGAGCGCCTCGCCGAGCTCGTCGCGGAGCGAGACGACGTCGAGTTCGCGAACGTCGAGAGCGAGCATGCGATGTTCGGGTACGTCATCGCGGCGTCGCGGGTCGGCGTTCGAACCTTCACGGCGACCTCGTCGCAGGGGTTGCTGTACGC
>Ga0315273_10014596_pt1 | contig 10125 bp, 8 predicted proteins | sample YL17G02_0_MG_FD_205753 | JGI IMG/M metagenome (GOLD analysis project Ga0315273, IMG submission 205753) | Sediment microbial communities from Yellowstone Lake, YNP, Wyoming, USA - YL17G02_0 | ecosystem: Environmental > Aquatic > Freshwater > Lake > Sediment | place: USA: Wyoming | collected... | reverse complement strand
CAGCGCCGAGGCGCCTTCAAGCGGCAGGAGCAGCTCGCTTGGGGCGAGATCGAAGATGCGCCCGAAGCCGCCGATATAATGCGCCCCCTCGACGGCGAGACGCCAGAAGGAGAAATCCGGGAAGTCGGCATAGAACGCGGCCTCGGGGTGCCGCGCGAGGAACCTCCGCCGCACCCCCTCCTCTGCGATGGGCGCCGCCCGGCCATAGAGCGTGACCCTCGCCCCTTGCAGCGGATCGGCCAGCGCTCCGGTCTCGTCCACCATGATCGAGGCGCGGGCGTCAGACGCGAGGTTCGCGGTGTGGCGCGCGAGCGTCGAGATGAGAAAGGTCGGTGCGCCCGAGGCGTCGGTCGCAAGGGTGATAAGGGAGGCGTAAGGATAACCGTTGCGCCCGTCGATGGTCGCCAGCGAGCCCTTGAGGGCACGACGCACAAGGGCGCGCGCAGAGGCCGCAACCTCTGATTTCGCGGGCAATTCTGGAGACTTATTCACTTGCGCCATAAGGATATTTGTTGCACCACGATAATGATGGGTGGCGAACAGCGCCCCGATGCTGCCATACTCGACCGCAGCCCAGAACCCTGCACATCTTAACCACGTCAATCGCCACAAGGGCCCCCACAATGCCAACAATTGCACTTGTCGATGACGATCGTAACATTCTCACCTCCTTGCGCATGGTGCTCGAGGCGGAAGGCTATAAGACCCAGACTTACAACGACGGCGCAAGCGCGCTCGACGGCTTCGCCGAGAGCCCTCCCGACCTCGCCATCCTCGACATCAAGATGCCGCGCATGGACGGCATGGAGCTGCTGCGGCGGCTGCGCCAGCGAAGCGAGCTGCCGGTGATCTTCCTCACCTCGAAGGACGAGGAGATCGACGAGCTGTTCGGGCTGAAGATGGGCGCCGACGACTTCATCCGCAAACCCTTCCCGCAGCGACTCCTGGTCGAGCGGGTGAAAGCGGTCTTGAGGCGCGCCCAGCCCCGCGACACGACCGCCGTGGTCGAGGACAAGTCGAAGGTGATCGAGCGCGGCCAGCTCAAGATGGACCCCGAGCGTCACACTTGCGTCTGGGACAACCGTCCGGTCACCTTGACCGTCACCGAATTCCTGATCCTCCAGTCGCTTGCCGCCCGGCCCGGCGTGGTGAAAAGCCGCGACGCGCTGATGGATGCGGCCTATGATGATCAGGTCTATGTCGACGACCGCACCATCGACAGCCACATCAAGCGCTTGCGCAAGAAGTTCAAGGCTGTCGACACGAACTTCGACGTGATCGAGACGCTTTATGGCGTCGGCTACCGATTCAAAGAGTGACGGGTCGTCGATGACCGTTGAGGCCGACAGGTCCTGGCAACGGCCTGACGCCGCAACGCTGAAGAAGCGCGTCCGCCGCTTACTGAAGGTAGCGCGCGACCGCACGTTGAACGGCCTCGGCTGGCTCTCCGAGCACCTTCCCTTCCGGCATGGCTTCTCGAGTCTGACGCGGCGCATCGTCGTGCTCAATCTGATCGGGCTCGCCATCCTCGTTTCGGGCATCCTCTATCTCAACCAGTTCCGCGCCGGGCTGATCGACGCCAAGGTGCAGAGCCTGGCTACGCAAGGCGAGATCATCGCCCGCGCCATCGCGGCTTCCGCCGGCGTCGATACCAACGAGGTGCAGCTCGACCCCGAGAAGCTGCTCGAGGCGGAGCAGGGCCAGGCCGGCGACGACGACGACAGTCTTTCCAACTCGCTCGAATTCACCATCGATCCCGAGCGCGCGGCCCCTATCCTGCGTCCGCTGGTCAAGCCCACGGGAAGCCGCGCCCGCATCTATAGCCGCGACGGCGCGCTCATCCTCGATTCCGATACCTTCTACTCGCGCGGCGAGGTGCTGCGCTACGACCTCCCGGCGCCCGCCGCGGAGCAGCCCGACGCGCTGACGCGGTTCTGGCAAGCGGCGAAGACGCATATGCGGCAATACGACCTGCCGCTCTATACCGAGATCGGCGGCGCCAACGGCAAGGCCTATCCCGAGGTGGCGACCGCCTTGACCGGGACCTCGGTACCGATCGTCAGGATCAACGACAAAGGCGAGCTGGTGGTGTCGGTGGCGGTGCCGATCCAGCGCATGCGCGCCGTGCTCGGCGTGCTGCTCCTATCCACGCGAGGCGGCGACATCGACAATATCGTCGCCGCCGAGCGCTGGGGCATCGTGCGCGTGTCGCTGTTCGCGGCAGCCGTCACCATCGTGCTCTCGGTGATCCTCGCCAACACCATCGCCGGGCCCGTGCAGCGGCTCGCGGCGGCAGCCGAGCGGGTCCGCCATAGCGTCACTGCCCGCGCCGAGATCCCGGACTTCACCGACCGCACCGACGAGATCGGCCACCTCTCCGGCGCGCTGCGCGACATGACCAATGCGCTCTACAAGCGGATCGACGCCATCGAGAGCTTCGCCGCCGACGTGTCGCACGAGCTGAAGAACCCGCTTACCTCCTTGCGCAGCGCCACCGAGACCCTGCCGCTCGCCAAGACCGATGAATCGAAAGAGCGGCTGATGGAGATCATCAAGCACGACGTGCAGCGGCTCGACCGGCTGATCAGCGATATTTCCGATGCCTCGCGCCTCGATGCCGAGCTTGCCCGCGAGGACGCCAAGGCGGTCGACCTGGCCGATCTCTTGCGCACCACCGTCTCGCTGTTCAACGACATCCACCGCGACGACACGCCCGAAGTCGTGTTCGACATCGCTTACGCGCCGGGCGCCAGGCCCTACCGGGTCGTGGGACACGACAGCCGTCTGAGCCAAGTCATCATCAACCTGCTCGACAATGCCATCTCCTTCTCGCCGCCGGGCGGCCGGGTGGCGGTCGTGGCGCGCAGGATCGGGCCGGAGATTCAGATCGCCATCGAGGACGAAGGCCCGGGCATTCCGCCTGAGAATCTCGAGCGCATCTTCGAGCGCTTCTACACCGACCGTCCGCAGGAGAATTTCGGCCAGAACTCCGGGCTCGGCCTCAATATTTCGCGCCAGATCGTGGTGGCCCATGGCGGGCGCCTCTATGCGGAGAACCGTCCCCCTGCCGGCATGTGGCGCGGCAAAGGGGATAGTGGCGACCGCAAAAGCGGCGGCGCGCGATTTGTGATCCGGCTGCCGGCGACCTAGGAACAATCCTTAATGCAGACTTGTCATTCCCGCGAAAGCGGGAATCCAGTAGCCACCGGTCCCAGATCATTCGGGAAGGCAACGCTTACTGGATTGCCCGGTCAAGCCGGGCAATGACAGTGGGGGGCGAGCTCGTCCATGGCACCTGTGTGGCGCTTGGGCGGCGTGGTGCGCTGTTGCGCGGGAGCCCGGGCTCGGGCAAGTCGGACCTGGCGCTGAGATTCATGGCGCTCCCGAGCGAAGGCGTGCTTCTTCCATCTCTCGTGGCCGACGATCAGGTCTTCGTCGAGGCGAATGCGGACGGAGCACTCATGGCCTCGCCGCCGGCGAGCATCGCCGGCAAGATCGAAGTGAGAGGGCTTGGCATCGTGGAGGTGCCGTTCCTGGCGGGGGCGCAACTCGTGCTCGTATGCGACCTGGTGGACGCCCAGGACGTGCCGAGGATGCCGCCAGAGCATGCGGAACGGACAGTGATCGCGGGCATTTCCCTGCCGGCGCTGAGACTTGCTCCCTTCGAGCCCTCGGCGCCGCTGAAACTCAAAATGGCGCTTTTCCTGGCAGCGCCGGAGCAAGCGCGGTGAGGGGTGAAAGCTTGGGCTTGCGCAGGGCACCTCTCCTGAGAAAGATAGCGGCCTTTCACCGGGCGGACTCGACCCAAGGGGCAACATGATCGGCGTCGTCATCGTCACGCATGGCAGGCTCGCGCACGAATTCCGTGCCGCGCTCGAACACGTGGTCGGACCTCAAGAGCAGATCGAGACGATCTCGATCGGGCCCGACGACGATCTCGACGTTAGGCGAAGCGACATGCTGACGGCGCTCGCCCGCGTCGATACCGGCAAGGGCGTCGTCGTCCTCACCGACATGTTCGGCGGCACGCCGTCCAACCTCGCCATCTCGGCCATGGAACGGTCGAATGTGGAAGTGATCGCCGGCGTCAATCTGCCGATGCTGGTGAAGCTGGCGAGCGTCAGGGGCGAGTGCGGGCTCGAAGAGGCCATCACCCAGGCGCAGGAAGCCGGGCGCAAATATATCAGCGTGGCCAGTCAAATCCTCGCGGCGAATTAGAGCGTGGCAAGGACTCGCGATAACAAGATAGAGCCGCGCGAAGGTCTCTATTTCGCCGAGGTGGTGATCCCCAACAAGAAGGGATTGCATGCGCGGGCCTCGGCGCAGTTCGTCCGCTGCACCACGGGCTTCACCGCCGAGGTGCGCGTGACGCGCGAGGGCCACACGGTCGGCGGCACCTCGATCATGGGGCTGATGATGCTCGCCGCCGGACAGGGCCACACCATCCTGATCGAAGCTGAAGGGCCGGAGGCGCAAGCCGCGCTCGAAGCGCTGATCAAGCTCGTCGAGAACGGTTTCGGCGAAGAGGATTAGGCCTCGATAGGCGCGGGCTAGCGAAATTCATCGTCCGCGATTTCGGCCAGCTTCGCCAAAGGAGGTCGGACGCCATCCCCCCTGGCAAACGGTTTGGAACTCGTATAAGGACTTCTTTATATCCTTATAGTCCGAGGCCAGGAGTAGAGAGACCAGCATGACCTACTACGTCAAAGACATCGGCTTGGCCTCCTGGGGCCGCAAGGAAATCGCCATCGCCGAGACCGAGATGCCAGGGCTGATGGCGGTGCGCGAGGAGTATGGCGCGAAGCAGCCTTTGAAGGGCGCGCGCATCGCCGGCTCGCTGCACATGACCATCCAGACCGCAGTCTTGATCGAGACGCTTGCCGCGCTCGGCGCCGATATCCGCTGGGCCTCGTGCAACATCTATTCGACGCAGGACCACGCCGCGGCCGCGATCGCCGCCACGGGCATCCCTGTGTTCGCCTTCAAGGGCGAGAGTCTCGAAGAATATTGGGACTACACCAACCGCATCTTCGAATGGGCGGATGGCGGCACGCCGAACATGATTCTCGACGACGGCGGCGACGCGACGCTGCTGGTGCATCTCGGCGTGCGCGCGGAGAAGGGCGACACTGCCTTTCTCGACGGCGCGACCAACGAGGAAGAAGAGGTGCTGTTCGCCTCGATCAAGAAGACGCTGAAGGAAAAGCCGGGCTGGTTCTCGGAGATCGCCAAGAACGTCAAGGGCGTGACCGAGGAGACCACGACCGGCGTGCACCGCCTCTACGAGATGCAGAAGAAGGGCACGCTGCTGTTCCCGGCGATCAACGTCAATGACAGCGTCACCAAGTCCAAGTTCGACAATCTCTATGGCTGCCGCGAAAGCCTGGTCGACGGCATCCGCCGCGGCACCGACGTGATGATGGCGGGCAAGGTGGCGATGGTCGCGGGCTTCGGCGACGTGGGCAAGGGCTCCGCCGCCTCGCTGCGCAACGCCGGCTGCCGCGTACTGGTCGCCGAGGTCGATCCGATCTGCGCGCTGCAGGCCTCGATGGAGGGCTACGAGGTCACCACCATGGACGATGCCGCGCCGCGGGCCGATATTTTCGTCACTGCCACCGGCAACAAGGACGTCATCACCATCGACCATATGCGCGCGATGAAGGACCGCGCCATCGTCTGCAATATCGGCCATTTCGATTCCGAGATTCAGGTGGCGGCCTTGCGCAACATGAAATGGGAGAATGTGAAGCCGCAGGTGGACGAGATTCAGTTTCCCGACGGGCACCGGATCATTCTTCTGTCGGAGGGACGGCTGGTCAATCTCGGCAACGCCATGGGCCATCCGAGCTTCGTGATGAGCGCCTCCTTCACCAACCAGACGCTGGCGCAAATGGAGCTGTGGTCCAATCCCGCTGCGTATAAGAAAGAGGTCTATACGCTGCCGAAGCAGCTCGACGAGAAGGTGGCGCGCTTGCATCTCGCCAAGGTGGGCGCCAAGCTGACCAGGCTCAGCGCCGAGCAGGCGGAGTATATCGGCGTGCCGGCCGAGGGCCCCTACAAGCCCGACCAATACCGGTATTGATGGTTCGAGGGCCGGCCGTCATCCTGAGGTGCGAGCGAAGCGAGCCTCGAAGGGACGGCCGGCCATCTCACCATGACGGACGAGGCCCGCGACACGATTAACCAAAGTGCTCGCGCCAGTGGGCAAGAGTCCGGGATGAAGCTAAGCTAGCCCGTGATTCGCCTTGAGGCTCGCGGGGTCGATCGGCCCGCGTTCGGTCTGTGGCAGCGTTCGACGAGGCGAGGCCATGGGCGGCGGCGTGGGAGCGAGGGACCATGCGGACCAGCGGGGGCAAGGCTGCACCTTCATCAAGGTGGCCAGATGTGCTGTTCCGCGTCCTAGCCTGCTCCATTCCTCTCTGCGCGCTACCTCTCGGGCCGGCGTTGGCCGCAAGCGAGCCGCCCACGCTTGACGCCCGCACGCTGCTGATGCTCGGCATCAATCTCGGCATCATCGCTTTTGCCATCGGGACGGCCATCGCTTGCCTGCGCGCGACGGACCGGGCGCGCAAGGCCGAAATCGCCGCTCAGTTGGAGGCCGAGCGCTACCGCCTCAGCGAGAGCACGCTCGAGACGCTGCTGGCGGCCGAGCCGCAGGCGCTTCTGACCGTGGCCGAGTCCGGCGAGGCCGAGCTTCTGGTGGCGACCTTGCCGCCCGCTCTCGGCGTGCCGCGCGACACGAGCGGGCTCCTGAACTTCACCGCCTGGCTCGACGCGAATTCCGCCCAAGAGCTGGACAATGCGATCGACGCTCTGGCCGAGCGGGGCGAGCCCTTCAATCTGATGCTCCGCACCGTCCGCGACCGCTATGTCGAGGTCGACGGTCGCACCGCAGGGCGGACCATCGTGCTCAAGGTGCGCGACCTCGCAGGGCAGCGCCTCGATCATGCCGACGCAGCCGCCAAGCATCGCCAGCTTGAGGATCAGGTCGCCTCGTTGCGCGCATTGCTGGATGAGGCGAGCAAGGCCGAGCGCAGCCGCGCCGAGGCGAAGCCGAGTCTCGAGACGCGTTTCCGCAGCTTCGACCGGCTGGCCACGGCCTTTGCCGTGTTCGACGCCGGGCAGCGGCTCACCCATTTCAATCAGGCCTATGTGGAGCTCTGGCAGCTCGACTCCGAGTGGCTCGCCACCCACCCCCGCGACGGCGAGATCCTCGACCGGCTGCGCCAGGCGCGGCGGCTGCCGGAGAAGGCCGATTATCGCGAATGGAAGAAGGGCTGGCTTGGCTGCTACGGCTCGAACGCGCAAGCCGAGGAGCAGTGGCACCTCCCCGACGGCCGCACCTTGCATGTGGTCGCGGACAGCGTAGGCGAGTCGGGCGTCACCTATCTCTACGAGAACGTGACGGAACGGCTCGCGCTCGAAAGCCGCTACAACGCGCTGATCGAGGTGCAGACGGAAACGCTCGATACGTTGCGCGAGGGCGTCGCGGTGTTTGCGCCGAGCGGACGCTTGCGCCTCTACAACCGCGCCTTCGCGGCGCTGTGGCGATTGAACCCGCGTCAGCTCGACGGCGAGCCGCATATCGAGGAGATCATCTCGTGGTGCCGCGTGCTTTATGACGCGCCCGAGGAGTGGGAGGGCATCAAGACCACGGTGACGGCAATCGTCGCCGAGCGGGTCGCCTATGAGCGGCAGTTCGACCGGCTCGACGGCAGCGTGCTGGCTTGCGCGGTGCTGCCGCTACCTGACGGCGGTACGCTGCTGACCTATGTCGATGTGTCCGACGCGAAGCATGCCGAGCGCGCGCTGATCGAGCGCGCCGAGGCACTTGAGGCGGCCGACCGCCTCAAGACCGCCTTCATCAGCCACGTGTCCTACGAGCTGCGCACGCCGCTCACCAACATCATCGGCTTCAGCGAGCTGCTGGCGAGCCCCATCGCCGGTCCCATGAATGAGAAGCAGCACGATTATCTCAACGACATCCTGTTTTCGGGACGCACGCTGCTCGCCATCATCGATGATATTCTCGACCTGGCGACGATCGACGCCGGCACGCTCGAATTGAAGCTCTCGCCGGTCAAGGTGCGCGACGTGATCGACCAGGCGGTGCAGGGCGTGGAAGAGCGGCTCAGGCAAAACAAGGTCGAGCTCGACATCGATGTTCAGCCCGGCATCGAGGAGTTCGTCGCCGACGGCAGGCGCGTCACACAGATGCTGTACAATCTTCTCTCCAACGCCATCGGCTTCTCCGGCGCCGGCGGCAGGATTGGGCTCGCCTGCGGGCGCGAAAACGCCCTGATCGCCTTCACCATCGCCGATCAAGGCGTGGGCATCCCCGCGGATTATCAGCAGGCCGTGTTCGACCGGTTCGAGAGCCGCGCGCACGGCTCTAGCCACCGCGGCGCAGGGCTCGGGCTTTCCATCGTCAAGAGCCTGGCGGAGCTGCATGGCGGCACCGTGTCGCTCGATTCGGCGCCGGGGCGGGGAACCCGCGTCAAGCTGCTGCTTCCGCTCCAGCAGGAGCCAACCAAAGCCGCCCCGGAGCTCGACGCGCCGCGCTACAAATCAAGCCTCGCCGGATGACCGCAAGCTGGATTCTCGACGATGTCGATCTCGTCCAGCTCGACATTCTCGCAAGCCGCCTCGCGCTTGTCCTCAAGGCGGGCGACGTCATCGCGCTCTCCGGGCCGCTCGGCGCCGGCAAGACCACCTTCGCACGCGCGCTCGTCACCAGGCTCGGCGGCGAGGGCGAGGTGCCGAGCCCGACCTTCGCGCTGATGCAACGCTACGAGACGCCGCGCCTCACCCTCACCCATTGCGATTTCTACCGGCTTCAGCCTGCCGAGCTCGACGAGTTAGGCCTCGATGACGCGGTGAGCGAGGGCGTGGTTCTCATCGAATGGCCCGAGCGGGCCGCAGGCTGGCTTCCGGCCGACCGGCTCGACATCGTCGTGGACGAGACGGCGACGCCGAACACGCGCCGGATCGTGCTCACCGGCCATGGGAGCTTCGAGGAACGGCTGGCGCGGCTCAAGGCGATGACGAATTTCCTCGCGAGCACGCCTTACGCCGAAGCCGCTTCGCGCTATCTGCAAGGCGACGCCTCGACGCGCGCTTATGCGCGGCTCGTGCTGCCGGACCGCAGCGCCATCCTGATGAACTCGCCGCGCCAACCCGACGGTCCGCCGATCCGCGACGGCAAGCCCTATAGCGCGCTGGTGCATCTGGCGGAAGACGTGACGCCTTTCGTTGCGGTGGCGGCGGCGCTCAGGGAGCGCGGATTTTCGGCGCCCGCCATCTACGCCTTCGACCTCGACCAGGGCTTCCTCATCCTCGAGGATCTCGGCGACAGGGTGTTCGGCAGCGAAGCGGGGCGCGGCCATCCGCTCGCCGAGCTTTGGGGGCCTGCCGTCGACGTGCTAGCCGCATTTGCCGACAAGGGACCTCCGGCCCTCCTCCCCATCGAGGGCCACGCCCCTTACCGGCTCCCCGCGCTCGACGCCGAGGCGATGCTGACCGAGGCGTCGCTGCTCATCGACTGGTTCTGGCCGGCGCTGCATGGCAGGGAGATGCCGGCCAGCCTGGCTGAGGAATTCAGGGCCCTGTGGCGTCCCCTGCTCGCGGAGGCGGCGCAGTCGGATCTCGGCTGGGTGCTCAGGGACTATCACTCCCCCAACCTGATCTGGCTCCCCGATCGGGCGGGCATCAAGAGCGTCGGAATTCTCGACTTCCAGGACGCCCTTTTGGGGCCGCTGGCCTACGATCTCGTATCGCTCCTCCAGGACGCCCGGCTCGACGTTCCCGAAGCGCTTGAACGGGAGCTTCTCGCTCGCTACTGTTCCGCCCGGGGCGCGCAAAACAAGAACTTTTCGGGTGATCGGTTCGTCGCGCTTTACGCGACGCTCGGCGCCCAACGAAACTCCAAGATCCTCGGCATCTTTGCGCGATTGGCGAAACGTGACGGCAAGCGCGGTTATCTCGCTCACATCCCGCGGGTGGCGCGCTATCTCGAGCGCGACCTCGCTCACCCCGCTTTGGCGGAGCTTCGGCGCTTCTACGCGCGCGAGTTTCCCGCGGCACGAGACCTCCCTCCCCTGGTCGTGTAAGAGAGTGCGCTCATGA
>Ga0315273_10014595_pt1 | contig 10126 bp, 4 predicted proteins | sample YL17G02_0_MG_FD_205753 | JGI IMG/M metagenome (GOLD analysis project Ga0315273, IMG submission 205753) | Sediment microbial communities from Yellowstone Lake, YNP, Wyoming, USA - YL17G02_0 | ecosystem: Environmental > Aquatic > Freshwater > Lake > Sediment | place: USA: Wyoming | collected... | reverse complement strand
GCGCCGCCGCCGCCGCCGCTCCCGCTCTCGAGGGAGTGCACCACCACCACCGCCTCCGGGGCTGGCTGCCCGGATTTCTTCACCATCTCCTTGTACTTGTTCGATGAGACGAACGTGCGGTAGGTGGCCTCGGACGAGAACTTCTTGCGGGTCAAGGGGTCGAGCCAGGCGCGGGCTGCCCCGGCGAGCAAGGAAGAAGAAGTCGAGGCGGCACCGGCGCCGCCCCCGCTCGTCAGGGAGGCCTTGAGCGCCGCGGCGCGGGCGTCATACCACTCGCGGGTGACAGGAGGGAGGCCTGCGACCTTGCGCTTGAGGTTGTATCTGTTTTTTGTTGTTGGAGACAGAGAGAGAGAGGAGAGAGAGAGAGAGAGAAAGAGGTTGTCTTTTTTTTCTCGTGAGCGTTTTTCGTCGGCGGCTAGGCCGTTGAGCGCTCGACTTTGTTTTCGCTTCGACGACGAGTAGCACGCTCTGTGTCTCCGTCTCTCGTCAAGGCTGCACACAGCTTGAGCCTCTCTCAAGAGCTATTTACATCCAAAGAGAGCCAGCGGCGTCGAAAAGGCGCAGGCGGCGAAGGAGGACGACGCGCGAATCCCGTTTCAAAAACAGCGAGGCATTCGTTCCGCCGCCTCTTCTCGAAGCAGCGGATTCCAACGAAAAAAAAACACTGCTGACCGGTGGAAGTCGCTCCTGTAGTGCGCCGCCAGGGCCTCTTTGTCAGTGAAGTATGTTCCGGACGTCGAGCAGTAGAGGCCCTGGGGGACGTCCGCGGCCTGGCCCGCTGCGGGAGCGGCCGTCGACATGTCGGTTTTTGTTTTCGTTTGGTCAAGCGTCGAGAAAGAATCGCTGCCCGAGGGGGGGGGAAAATGTGAGCTCAAGCGACCTCGGTCATTTTTTTTTCAATCAACGCTCTCTCGGCCAAACTTCGCTTCGAGCTACAGACAGCGCCGCTCGCGCTTTTTGAATCGTCTCTTCTCCCAGCTCAAGAGGCTGCTGTATTCCTTAGAGCCTTCTGGGGGAGACAGAGAGAGATAGAGCTTGATGCCTTCTACCCCTCCTTCGACGACGAACGAAAAGATCAGCATCAAGCCAACGTCGTCGACACCACCGAGCTCTTCCTCGTCTCCTCCTCCTCCGCAAAGCCGTCGGCTGGTCCAGCCAGAGTTTGTCACGGCAGAGAGCGGGTCTGGCCCCTTCCGAGCCTTCAACTTTGAGCTCTACGCCGTGAGTCGTGGGAGTTTCGAGCGATAAAAAACGAGGAAAAGAGAGGTCGATCTCCAATCGAGCGAAAAACTTTAAACGAAAAAAACGAAAAAACGGAAAAACGAAAAAAAACTCTCTTCTTCAGAAACCGACCGGCGCCGTCCGCGTGCTCTCCTTCGCGGGCACCCTTGCCCTCGGCGGCGTCCTCCTCTACTTCTGGAACCAGAACGAAAAACAGCAAAAGCTCTTCCTCCGAGAAGAGGAAGAGCGGAAGGGACAATGGTAGCGGCAGTCGAAGAGGAACGAGGAGACCGAGAGCGAGAGCACCGAGAGCGACGAGAACGAGAGCAGCAGCAGCAAAGCCAAAACGGCTTCGGCCCCTTCGACAGCGAGTCGTCGTCGGACGCGCTGCAGCTGGTCGGCGCGGCTAGGCAGCAGGTCGCGGAGCTGCGGGGGCACACAGCCGACGTCGTGAGGCTGCTCTCGGGGGCCGCGGCGGGAGCGCCGCCGCCGGCAGACGGCAACGCCGCCGCCCTGTCCTCGGCGCTGGCCTCGGCCTCGGCTGCGAGGGACGCCGCGCGCTCGGCCGACGCCGCTGCGGCCGCGCTCGCGCAGGCAGGCCTGCTGAGCGCCGACCCCTCCGGGAGGGACTGCGACCCGGAGATCGCGCTGGAGGCGGCCGCCGCGGACGCCCTGGCGCGCGGGAGGGCGGCCGCGGCTCGCGCCCTGGCCGCCCTGGACCTCGCGCTGTCGGTCTCGGTCTCTCCGGAGTCTTTGGCGTCGGCGTCGGCGGCGGAACCGACTTGGGCAAACCTCCTCCCCCCGCCGCCGCCTCACGCCCCGCTGCCCCCCGCGCGCGGCTCCAGGGCCCGCGAGCGCTCGGCGAGCAGGCTGGGCGAGCTGGCAGCCAGGCTCGCGGCGACGACGAGGATGCGCGTGGAGCTGGTCGACAGCGCGGGCGCCGCGACGACGGTGCCGGCGGCAGCGGCAGCAGCAGCAGCGGAGCGAACGGGGACGACGGCAGCAGCGGCGGAGGGAGCGGGGGCGACGGCAGCAGCGGCGAGGGCGGCGGCGGGAAGCGCGACCGCCCTCGTCCTCACCACGGGGGCCTTCGGCGTCGTCGCGGCCCTCGCGGCTCCGGGCTTCGCCGCGGCCGCCTCGATGACCGTCCACGCCCCTCCGCCGGCTGCCGCAGCAGGAGCAGCGGGAGCGGCGGGAGCGGGAGGCGCAGCAGGAGCAGCGGGGGCGGCGGGAGCAGGAGGGGCCTCCGCCGCCCTCGGCTGGCTCCCGCCCTCGTCGGCCGCGGCGTCCGAGCTGACGGCGAGGCTGCGGAGGGCGCACTCCTACTACCTCTCCCGCGCGCTCGCGGCCGCGAGCTCCCTCGAGGACTGCGAGGATCTCGTTTTGGAAGGGTTCGCGGGGGAGGGGGCCGCCGCCGCGAGGCGGGGAGAGAAGGGGAGAAGAGGCCCCCCGGCGGCGGCAGGGAGCGCCGGGGCCGCGGCCGCCGAGGCCGCCCTCGAGGAGGCGCTGCTCTGGGCCGCCTGCTCGCGCCACGCGCTCTCCACCCCCTGCGCCGTCACGGGCACGGTGCTCTCCCGCGGGGGCGCGCCGGGGAGCTCGAGCTTCGGGGCGGCCGCCGAAGAGTCGCCCGTTGGTGGCGCCGCCGCCGGGAGCAGCGGCGGGGGAGGCGGCGCGGCCGCGACGGCGCTGCTGCCTCCGGTCGTCCGCGCGCACAGGGTGCCGAGGGCGGCGCTCGCGGCGAGGGCGGCGGCGGCGGGCTCGGGCGTGGCGGCGTTCCACGCGCACGCTGCCCCGGCCTCGGCGACATGACGAAGGGGAGGGGAAAGGGCGCTCAATGATTTTTTTCTGCGAATGGAAACGGGACGATATTAAATCAGAACGAGAAAAAAGAACAAAAAAAAACATCAAAGAAACAAAAACTATTCCCCCCCCTCTCTTCTCCGCCCTCTCTTCAAACCCCGACGCTCGCCCCGCTCACCACGCGCGACACCCCTCCCTGCTTGACCACGACGTCGATCGCGTCGAACTCGCGCTCGGCGAACGACGCCGCCTGCGCGACGACGAGCACCGTCCTCCTCCGGCCCGAAGCTGGGGAGGAAAGAGAGCCTCCCCTTCTTGCGCCGCTGCCGTTGGCGACCTCTCCCGTGTCGTCGGTGGCCGCCACCATCCCCTTGAGCAGCCTGGCCACCGCGGCGCACCCGGCATCGTCCAGGTGCTGCAGCACCTCGTCCAGCACGAGCAGGTCGCAGCTGAGCCTGCCGCGGGCCGCGGCGAGGTCGGCGAAGCCGAGCGCGAACGCGAGCGCGACGCGGCGGCGCTCGCCGCCCGAGAGCGCGCGCAGCGACCGCGACGCGAAGCCGGGCGTCCCCGCGCCGCCGCCGCCGCCGCTGCCGTCCCCGGCCGGGGTGCGCACGGTGATCGTCTTGGTGATGCGCTCGATGTCCCTCGGGACCTGGGCCGCGGAGAGCCCCGAGGCGGCGGCGGCGGCTGGCCAGGAGGCGGGCGCCCTCGTCGCCGAGAGGCGCAGCGCCGTGCCGGGGCTCAGCGCCTCCAGGTGGCCCGCGGTCCGCTGCTGGAGCTCGGCCAGCGCGCCCTCGAGCGCGAGCGAGCGCGCGCCCGCGGCCCCGAAGGCCGCGTCGACCTCCGCCGCGACGAGGGCCTCCGCGGCGGAGAGCGAGGCCTCCTCGGCGGCAGCCGAGGCCTGCTCCTCGGCGGAGGCCAGGAGGCGCTCGGCGGCGGAGCAGCGCTCCGAGTGCGGGTTTGCGAGGCCGCCCTCGCTGAGGGCCGCGGCCTCGGCCGCCTCCGCCGCCGCCGCCGCGGCCGCCTCGTCGGCCCTGGCGGCGTGCAGGGCGCGGGCCGCGGCGTCGACGGCCGAGGCCGCGGCGTGGGCCCTCGACGCGAGCTCCCTGGCCTGCAGGGGGCCCCGGACGGAGAGCGCGGCCGGCGGACCCTCGGCCGCGTCCCCCGCTCCTCGCTCGCCTCCTCCTCCCTCGGGCAGCGTCCCCGAGTGCCTCTCGACGGCCCTGGTCGCGGCCCTCGCGGCCTCGTCCACGCGCGCGAGCAGCTCGGCCTCCTCGGCCTCCTCCCTCGCCGCGGCCTCCCTGGCCGCCGCCTCGGCGCGCTCGCGCCCGAGCGCCGCCGCGGCCGCGGCCTCGGCCTCGGCGGCGGCGGCCTCGGCCCGCGCCCTCGCCGCCCGCGCCGCCGCGGCGACCCGCTGCCGCTGCAGCGCGGCCTCCTCCGCGGCCCGGCGGAGCCTGGCGAGGTTGGACTCGAACGCCGGGCGGGAGACGGGCTGGAGGCAGCGGTCGCATACGGGGGCGGGCGTGCGGCGGGGCTGGAGCTGCTGCTCTCGCTGCTGCATTTGCATTTGCATCTGCTGCCACTGCTGCTGCTGCCACTGCTGCTGCTGCCACGGCGGGAGGTGCGGCGGAGGCGGCGGGAGGGAGGAGGGCATCGGCTGCTGCTGCTGCTGCTGCTGCGGAGATGGAGGAGAAGGAGGAGAGAGGGGCTGCGCCGCCGCGAGCGCCGAGTACTCGCGCGCCGCGCGCAGCGCCGCCGCTGCTGCCGCCTCCGCGGCCCCGAGCGCCGTCGCGGCCCGCGTCGCCTGCTCCGCCAGTGCCGCCGCCTGCGACGCCAGGGAGGAGTAGGAGACGTCTCCGTAGGATCGGGGGGCGGGGGGTGCCGGGATGAAGGCCGCGGGATGCGGGGTGGGGTGGCGCGAAGGCTGCTGCTGCTGCTGCTGCTGCCGCTGTTGGGCGAACGCCGTCGCCGTTGTCTTCGTTTGCTGCTGCCGCTGCTGCTGCGCCGCGAAAGAGCCAGCGCCGCCTTCGCCGATTCCGCCGCCTCCACCAGCGCTCGCCTCGATGAGATAGAGCTCCTCGTCAGAGTAGGATTCCTCCGAGGAGAAGCCGCCAGAGCCTGCGTCGAGTTGTTGTTGCTGCTGCCACGACGACGACGACGGCGGGGCCGCCGCCGCCGACAAAGAAGAAGCAAAACTCTGCTTCCTCCGCTGCTCGCTCCGCCGGTACGCCTCCTGGAGCCAGCTCCCGAGCGAGGCCGCTATTGCTTTCGCTCCGGAGATCTCCTTCCGGAGAGCGTTCGAGGCCGCGATCGAGGGAGAGAAGCCAAGTAACTCAGAAGAAGAAGAGAGCAGCACGCTCGCCGCTCTCCTCTCCCGCTCCTCCCTCTCCCGCTGCCTCTCCTCCTCCCACCCCTGCGCCGCGGCCCTCGCGTCCCGCGCCTCCCGCTCCAGCGCCTCGCCCTGCGCCCTCGCCGCCTCGAGCGCCGCCGCGGCGCGCGCGCTCCTCGCCCGCGCCTGCCTGAGCCGCAGCTGGGACTCGGCCTTGGCCGCGTCCCAGGCGTCGCCGTCGAGCGCGACCTTGGACAGCTCGGCCTTGAGCTCGGCGTCCCCGGCCTCCAGCAGGGACATCGCGTCGGCCTGGCCCAGGAACGCCGCGCGCGAGATCAAGGGCGCGCCCAGCAGCGAGTCGACGGTGGCCTGGGTGAGCCTCGCGTCGGCCCCCGTGCGGTCCTCGCCGCCGACCCGCAGCCGCAGGCGCAGCAGCTTCCGCCGCGACACGGCGCGCTCGAGCTCAAAGGGCACCGGCGCGGCGACCCCCCCGTCGGCCTCCCCCCCTCGGCCGCCCGGAGAGATCGTCCCGCGCACCGTCACGCTCGCCTGGTCGCACCCGTCGTTGACCACTTCCGCGTGCGTGAGCCCGCGCCCGCCGCCGCCGTCGGCGCGCGCGTCGGAGCGGCCGGTGATGGCCCAGTGCGGGGCCATGGCGAGCGAGGTCTTGCCGGCGCCGTTGGAGTCGGCCGGGGCGTCGACGGCACCGCCGCTGCCGCTCGCGTCGACGTTCCTTCCGGTCAGGACTCGAACGCCGCCCGAGGAGAGGTCGTACTCGGCCGGGCTGGCAAAGGGCCCGAAGCCCTCGACCCGCACCGACAGCAGCGAGAGCGAGACGCCGGTGTTGGCGTTGTTGTTGCTGTTCCCGCTGGAAGAAGAAGAGCCCGCACCCACCGCCTCCAGCACCGCCTCGCCTCCGCTCCTCGCCCCGTCGCTCATCCCGACAAAGTCGGCGTACGCCCTCAAGACCGCGGCGGGCCCCGCGGCGGCCTCGGCGGGCGCCAGGCGCGGGGCCGCCGCCGGCGGCGGGGGGATGTGGAGCTCGACCTCGGCGCCCGTCGAGGCGCGGAGGCGCGCCGCGAGGGCGTCGGCCTCGGGCGGGCTCGAGCCGGCCGGGAGGATCCAGCGGACGCGGTCCCCCGGCCGGAGCCCCTCCGGCGCCGCGGGCTCGAGCCCTCGCAGGTCAAAGTGCCTCGGGCCGACGTCCAGCGGCACGCGCGCGATCTCCGACCAGTCGTGCCGCGGCTCCCCCTCCCCGGAGGCAGCGGAGGAGAGAGCGGCGGCGGCGGGCGAGGAGGGGAGGCCTCGGAGGACGACGAGCGCCTTCCGCTGCCCGGCCTCGGCGCGAGAGACCTGGTACGGGGACCCGACGTACTCGACGACCGAGCTCGGCTTCGTCTTCTTCCTTCGACCAGCTCTTCGAGGAGCCCCGAGTTCTTCTCCTTCCGCTGCTGCTGCCTCTGCTGCTGCTGCTGCTGCGCCCGCGCTCGCGCTCGCGCCGCCGCCGACGACGTGCGGCTTGTGGTAGTGTCCCAGCCAGGCCCGCGCCGGGAACGCCCCGGTCTCGAGCCCTTTACCGCACTGGAAGGCGTCGTTGGCGGCCGCTCCGATCACATCGGTGTGGGCAAAGACGACGGAGGGGGCTCCTCCCGCTCCGCCGTCTCCCTCCGCCGCCGCGGCAGCGATCGCCGCGGAGAGCTCGGCCGGGTCCCTGCGGTAGGGAAGCCACAGCGCCCCGAGGAACAGCGCGGGGCGGTCGAAGACGTGCGCGGGCGCCCCGGCCGCGCTCGCCGCGGCCGCGACGGCCTCGAGCGCGTGCTCCTCGCCCCCTGCCGAGACCTGGTCGTGGTTGCCCACCAGCATCAGCAGCGGGATGTCCCTCCACCGTGCCACCTCCTCCAGCACCGCGTTGAGCGGCCTGACCGGCAGCGAGCCCCTCGCGTGCCAGAAGTCGCCCAGGAACGCGACGCCCGCCCTGGCGGAGGGGTCGCGCCGCGCCTCGGCGCGGACGGCCGCGAGCGCGGCGACCGCGGCGTCGACGGTCCGGTCGCAGACGTGCAGGTCCGAGAAGAGGATCCAGCGCTGGACCGCCGCGAAGGGGGCCGGGTCGGGCGGGAGGCAGGCGCGGAGGTCGACGAGGGGGGCCGGAGGGGCGCGAGGGGCGGGGGCGAGGGGATCGGGGGAGGCCGAGGCCGAGGGCGTCGTTGCCGCCGATGCCGTCGCTTTCTTGGCCGAGATCGTTGTCGTCCGTCGTCTGCGAACGGTGGCTGGAGCGGCCTCCAGCGTTTCCGCGGAAGCAGCAGCTGCTGTTGCTGCTGCTGCAGCGACCGAATTGGCGATCTTCTTGCGCCCGTCGGCGGCGGCGACGACGAGCAGGCCACGCCGCTGCGAAAGAGAGCACAGGGCTCCTCCAGAGGCCACTAGCAAAGAAGGGGCGCTCGATCTTGGATTCGCGGTCGACGTCGAGGAAGAGAGCAGCGCGGCGGCCCTCGCCGCGGCGAGGAAGCTCCGTCGCATTGCAGGCGTTGCAGCCGTCGTCGCTGTGTCGCCCCGCGGGGGCGCGGAGCGCATCTGTCGCCGCAGCCAAAACGAGCCACAGAGCGAGAGAGCGAGAGAGCGCGATTGAGAGAGAGAAAGAGGAACCAAAAAAATCTATAGAAGACGATGAGCGGGAAAAAAGAAACCAAGAATTACAGCACACCACCTCAAAAACTACACACACGATCAAAACTCCGCCTCGGCCGCCTCGGCCCTCTTCTCGATCACCTCGTCCAGGATCCCAAACTCCCTCGCCTGCTCCGCGGCCAGGAAAGTGTCCCGCTCCAACGTCTCTGCGATCTCCTCCACTTTCTGCCCCGTGTGCTTCGCATAGATCTGGTTGATGATTCCTCGGAGCCTCAGGATCTCCTCCGTGTGGATCCGGATGTCGGACGCCTGGCCCTGGTACCCTCCCGAGGGCTGGTGCAGCATGATACGCGAGTGCGGGAGAGCGCGCCTGTGCCCGGGCTCCCCCGCGGCGAGGAGCAGCGACCCCATCGACGCGGCCTGGCCGACGCAGAGCGTCGCGACGGGGCTGGAGATGTACTGCATTGTGTCGTAAATGGCCAATCCAGCCGTAACGACGCCGCCGGGGGAGTTGATGTACATGTTGATCTTTTTTGGGAGAGGGAAAGAATGAAAGATGGATGTGTGTGAAAGAAACGGAGTTGAGGGGGGTGAGTATTTCGTTTTTTTTTTTGCGCAGAGGGGGAGAGAGAGAGAGAGAGAGAGAGAGAGAGAAGAGCAAGAGCCCGCGCGCTCTCTCTCTTTCCCGCATTCTTCCATCTGAAGCCCCATCCACGAAGAGGAGAAATAAAACTCACAGGCTTCTCCGGGTGCTCGCTCTCCAGGAAGAGCAGCTGCGCGACGACCAGCCCGGCGCTCACGTCGTCGATCGGCCCCCCGACGACGACGATGCGCTCGCGGAGCAGGCGGGAGTAGATGTCGAAGGCGCGCTCTCCTCGAGGGGTCGACTCGATGACCATGGGGACGAGGCCGTACATCGTTTCCGTTTCCCGCCCTTCCGGTCGAGGGGAGGCCGGGGGAGGGGGGAAGGGTGAAAACGAGGAGGCGAAGGAGGACGAGGAGAAGGACGGCGGCGAGGTCGGAAGGGGACGGAGGAGGTAGGAGGTCGAATGCGATGGCATCGCCTTTTTCGCCGTCGACGATGCCTCGGGCAGCAAGCCGCTGCGGGCTCCTGCCGCCGCCGCCGCTGCGAGGCGCGCGGCAAGTTCGACGGCGCCGCGTCGCATCTCAGCAATTCCGAGTTTCGGGAGAGGGAGAGAGGGAGGGAGAGAGAGTGAAGGAGAGGTCTCGGAAGAGGGTTTCAAGGTCAGGTGATTGAACTTTTTTTCGAAAGCTCCAACTTTTCTGATCAAATCATCGTCATCGAGTTTCCCCCCTCTCTTTCTCCCTCTTTACACTCCGTCGTTTCCTAAAAAGAACAGACACGAAAAGAAAACGTACAATTCCCCGTTTTAACGTACATGAGCCCCAGAGTTTCTATATCGCAGTTTATTGTGCGCGTGTTTTTGCGTTGTACAGAACGAAAAAGACGAAATCGACTCGGCTCTCACTTCCCTTCCTCCTCTTGCTCTTTCTCGGGCGGCACCGCGCCCTTCACCCCCTCGACCCCGCGCAGCGCCTCCCTCGCGGTCAGCTCCGCCAGGTGCCCCCTCACGGCGCTCAAAACAAACTCCAGCCTCGCCTCCGTCGACGTCGAGAGGAGCAGCGCCGCGGCGACGGGCACGTCGAGGTCGAGCGCGCTGGCCGCCGCGAAGGAAAAAAGCTCTCGGCGGCGGTGGAGCGAGCCGGAGCCGCCGCCGCCGCCGCCACAGTCCGCCCCGGCCGGGGGCGCCGCGAGGGCGGAGGCATAGGGGTTGGAGGGGGCGGCTGCGGCGGCGGAGGAGGGCCCGCTCTGGTTCCTCCACGCGTCCACCGCCGAGGCCGCGGCGCGGAAGCCCCCGGCGCGAAGGCCCTGCGCCGCCGGCGTCGTCGCTTTTCTGGGGTTTGGCGCGGCGGCGGCGGCGGGCGGCGGCGCGAGCAGGGTGACGGCGGCCGGCAGCCTCGGCTCCGGCGAGCCCGACGCCCTCGCCCTCCTCGCGGCGAGGGAGACGACCGCGGCGAGGGCCGCGGAGAGCTCCCGCTCGAGGGCCGCGGCGCGCGGGTTGTCTATCAAGATCGTCATCCTGCTGCTGCTTCCGCCGTTGCCGCCGTCGCCGCTGTCGCCGCCGTCGC
>Ga0315273_10014592_pt1 | contig 10126 bp, 9 predicted proteins | sample YL17G02_0_MG_FD_205753 | JGI IMG/M metagenome (GOLD analysis project Ga0315273, IMG submission 205753) | Sediment microbial communities from Yellowstone Lake, YNP, Wyoming, USA - YL17G02_0 | ecosystem: Environmental > Aquatic > Freshwater > Lake > Sediment | place: USA: Wyoming | collected... | reverse complement strand
CGGCCGAGAGTGGTGGCGAGCGGGTAGCTGCCCTCGTAGATCGCACCAGCCTGCAGTGCGGGCAGGATGTACTTGTCGGCGAACTCCTCGCGGACGTCAAGCACGTGGCAGCGGATGGCGCCCGCCGCGAGGGCGCGCTCGCGCACCGACTCGAGCTCTTTGCCCTGCCCGAGGTCGAGGGTTGCGCAGATCACCCCGGCGTTGTATTTTTCCGCGAGCCACGGCACGGCCACCGACGTATCCAGCCCGCCCGAGTACGCCAGTACGATCCTGTCCATTCCGCGTTCCTTTCTATCCCGGGGTTTCCCTTCGGCTCGCGCGGCGCGACAGCGCTCGCTCAGCGCAGGAAAGACCCGGGGTTACGAGTGACGAAGGGCCCGTGTCGTGACCGTCGTGGAGCAGCACTTCAGTCCTGCTCAGCGATCCTCGGCCTGCGACCTACTGTCTCGCCATCTTGTCCATGCCGCGCGCGACGATCGCGGCCGACGCCGCATCCCGGCAGATGACGAGCACCGTGTCTTCCCCGCCGATGGTGCCCACCACTCCCTCGAGCCGGGCGGCGTCCACCGCGCTCGCGAGGGGCTGCGCCTGCGCGAGGCCTGTCTTGAGCACGACCAGCTGCAGCGCCCGGTCGACGCCCGTCAGGTACTCCGCGACCGCATGCTGCAGGCGGGCGGCCGCCACGGCCGGGCTCGCGCTCTCGGCGCCGGGCCGGTGATACGCGCCATCGGCGCTCGCCTTCACCAGGCCCAGGTCTCTCACATCGCGGGAAAGCGTGGCCTGGGTCACAAAGAAGCCGAGCGCCTTCAGCCGCCGCCGCAGGTCTTCCTGGCTCGACATCGAGGCGCGGTCGACGAGGTCCAGGATGGCGGCTTGCCGGCGTATCTTCATGGCGGTGCGTCCAGATGAGTGAATATACATATGCATGCATAGAATAGCAAGCATGTTCTACCAGGTGGCTTAATTTTATTGACTGCGCCGGTAGCGCTATGCATACTTATTCACTCCAGACCATGAGCCCGACATCTTCCGCGCAGCCGCCGATTCGTGTCGCCATCGCCGGAGCCACCGGATACGCCGGGCAGGAGCTCGTCCGCCTGCTCGCGCGCCATCCCGGCGTCCGCCTCACCGCGGCGATGTCGTCCGGCAGCGGTGAATCCCGGCGGCTCACCGCCCTCGCCGGGATCTGGGACGGCGAAGTCCAGCCCTTCGACCTGGATACCCTGGCGAGCGGGAGCGACGTGGTCTTCCTGGGCCTGCCGGAGTCGTCTGCGGCGGCTGTGGGCGCCACGCTCGTCGGGCGCGGTCGGCGCGTCATCGATCTCTCCGGCGCGTTCCGCCTTCGAGACGATGCGATGCGGCAGCGGTGGTATCCCGAGACAACGAGCCTGCCCGCCGGGACGCTGTACGCCCTTCCCGAGCGCAGCCGGCTGGAACTGCCGGCGGCGCAGCTGGTGTCGTGCCCGGGTTGCTATCCCACGGCCGCCCTGCTCTCGCTTCAACCGCTGGCGGATGCGGGCCTCATCGACGGCGACGTCATCATCGACGCGAAGTCGGGCGTGTCCGGCGCAGGCAAGGCGCCCACCGAGCGATCGCATTTCTCCGAGAACCACGGCAGCGCGGCGGCGTACGGCATCTTCGGCCACCGGCACAACGCCGAGATGGAACAGGAGCTCGGCCGGGCGATCACCTTCGTGCCGCACCTCGTTCCACTCAACCGGGGCATTCTCGAGACGATTTATGCCCGGCTGAAGCCCGGCACGACGCCCGCCGCAATCTTTGCGCTGATGCAGCACGCCTACGCGGATGCGCCCTTCGTCCGTTTGTGGGAAGACGGCCTTCCCGAGATCAAGCACTCCGCCTGCACGCCCTTCTGCGACATCGGCTGGCGCGTGGACGAAGCCACGAACCGGCTCGTGATGATCGCGTGCCTCGACAACCTGCTCAAGGGCGCCGCGAGCCAGGCCATCCAGAACATGAACCTGATGTGCGGGCTCGACGAGCGGATGGGACTGCTCTGGTGACGCGGCCGGTCGTGCTCAAGCTCGGCGGCGAACTCCTGGAAGACGCGGCCCGCATGCGACGCGTCGCGGAAGTGATTGTCCACGCGGCCGCGACGATACCGCTGGCCGTCGTGCACGGCGGGGGGCGCGAGATCGACGCCGCGCTGGCGAAAGCCGGCATCCCGAAACAGCAGGTGGACGGGATCCGCGTCACCGACCAGCCCACCCTCGACATCGTCGTGTCGGTGATGGCGGGTGCCATCAACACACGGTTCGTGGCTGCGATCAACGCCGCCGGCGGCCGATCGGTCGGGCTGACCGGCGCCGACGCGACCGTGGCGCCCGTGGAGCCGATGCCGGCGTTTCGCAGCGTCGCGGGCAAGACCGTGTCGCCGGGCCTGGTGGGCAGGCCCAGGCCGGATGGCGTGCCGCACCTGGTCGCGCACGTGATCATGGGCGGCTATGTGCCCGTCGTGGCCACGATTGGCGCCGGGACAGACGGCACGCTCTACAACGTGAACGCCGACACGATGGCGGCGGCGCTGGCCGTACGCCTTCGGGCGTCGCGTCTCCTGATCGCCGGGACGACACCGGGTGTTCTGGACGAAAGCGGCGGGACGATCGCGCAACTGGACGAGGCGGCGGAACGGGCGCTCGTGGCCGGCGGCACCGTGAACCGCGGCATGCTGGCGAAGCTGCAGGCCTGCCGGGCGGCCCTCGCCGGCGGCGTGGCCGATGTCGTGATCGTGGACGGCAGGGACGTGGAGCGGCTGGGAGCGGCGCTCTCGGGTCGGGGGCAACCGGCCGATGCCATGACGAGGGTGTTGTGATGGACGTCAAGGCGCTCGAAAGCCAGCACGTGCTGCAGACCTACCGGCGCGCCCCCGTGGTGTTCACGCGCGGCGAAGGCGTGTACCTCTTCGATGAGGACGGCAGGCGGTATCTCGACTTGATCTCCGGCGTGGGCGTCGCGTCGCTGGGGCACGCGAATCCCCTGCTGGCCGAGGCGCTGGCCGAGCAGGCGCGCACGCTCGTCCACACGTCGAACCTCTACTTTCACACGCTCCAGGGACAGGTAGCGTCGCGCCTCGCGTCGCTGTCAGGCTTGTCGCGCACGTTCTTCTGCAACAGCGGCACGGAGGCCATGGAAGGCTGCCTCAAGTTCGCGCGCCGGTTCTGGCACACGTCGGGCCACAGCGGGCGGACCGGTCTTGTCGCGCTCGAGCACGCGTTTCACGGGCGCACCATCGGGTCGCTCTCGGTGACGTGGGACGACCACTACCGCGCGCCCTTCGCTCCCCTGCTGCAAGACGTGGTGTGGGTGTCGCCGGGCGATCCCGCAGCGCTCCTGTCGGCCGTCTCCGATCGCACGACGGCCATCGTCATCGAGGCCATCCAGGGTGAGGGCGGCGTGCGCCCCCTCAGCCCGGCGTTCGCGGCGGCGGTGCGCGATGCGCAGCAGCGCACGGGCGCCCTGCTCATCGCCGACGAAGTGCAGTGCGGCCTGGGCCGCACCGGCCAGGCGTTCGGCTACCAGCGCCTGGGCCTCGATCCGGACCTCGTGGCCGTCGGCAAGGCTCTCGGCTCCGGCATGCCGGTGGGCGCGGTACTCCTCAGCGAACGAGTGGCGGCCGCCGTGTCGGCGGGTGATCACGGCTCCACCTACGGAGGCAATCTGCTCGCCTGCCGGGCGGCGCTCGTGTTCCTCGATGCGCTGACAAGCGGCGGCCTGCAGGCACACGTGCAGGAGGTGGGTGCGCAGTTCGCCGCCGGCCTCTGTGAACTCGCCGGCAAGCATGCCGTCATCCGCGAGGTCCGCGGTGCCGGTCTCATGTGGGGACTGGACCTTTGCGTGGACGCCGCGCCCTTCGTCCAGGCCGCGCTGCGACGCGGTGTGCTCATCAACCGGACGGCCGACACCGTCATCCGCCTCCTTCCGCCGTTCGTTATTTCGAGCGCGGAAGTCGAACAGGCGCTGGCGCAGTTGGATGCGATCCTCTCGGAAGGCGTTCAGGAGCGTGCCGCATGACCATCCAGCCCGTGCCACTCCCGCTCGTCGCCCCGAACGCGGTTGCTCCCCCGCCCGTTGCCCCAGGCGCCGCGCCGGTCGTGCGGGAGGCGACAGCGGCGGACGCCGCAGCGATCCACCAGTTGATCACGCAGAACCTGCAGACCGGCCACCTGCTGCCGCGGTCCCTTGCCGACATCACCGCGCGCGCGTCGCGATTCGCGGTGGTGGTCAACGGCGAGGCGGGCATCCTGGCGTGCGGCGAGCTCGCTCCGCTCAGCGTGAGCGTTGCCGAGGTCCGGTCGCTCGTGGTCAGGGACGCTGCGCGTGGGAAGGGACTGGGGCGCACGGTCGTCGACGAACTCCGCCGCCGCGCGAGGGCCGGGCGTTACCGCACGCTGTGCGCGTTCACACACGATCCGCGTTTCTTCGTGCGCTTCGGGTTCTCGATCGTGCCGCACACGTGGCTTCCCGAGAAGGTCGCCGCCGACTGTTGGAGCTGCCCGCTCTTCCGGAAGTGCGGCCAGTACGCCGTGGTCGACACGCGGCTCGGCAGGCCGATCATCCCCTCGACGAGCCAGGAGCATCTGTCGTGACGTCTGCGGTTCCGGCCGGCGTGACGATCGAGCCCGTCGGCGGCGGTATCACAGCGGCGGGCGGTTTTCGGGTGGCGGGCGTGTCCTGCGGGATCAAGAAGAAGGAGGCCCTCGACCTGGCCCTGATCGTGGCCGACGGCCTTGCCGCCGCCGCCGCAGTGTTCACGACCAACAAGGCCCGGGCGGCGCCCGTACTGGTGTCTCGCGAGCACCTGGCGCACTCTGCCGGACAGGCTCGCGCAATCCTCGTGAACAGCGGCTGCGCGAACGCGTGCACCGGCCCCGAGGGGATGGCCGTGGCGCGACGCTCTGCGGATTTCGTCGCGTCCGTCCTCGGCTGCACCGCCAGTCAGGTCCTGGTTGCTTCCACCGGCGTGATTGGCGTGCAGCTCGACCTGGGCAAGGTTCGCAGAGGCGCGGGCCTCGCGGCGCGGTCGCTCTCGCGCAGCGCCCACCACGACGCCGCGTGCGCGATCATGACCACCGACATCGCCCCCAAGGCATCGGCCGTCTCGGTGTCGACCCCCGCAGGCACGTTTCATGTCGGCGGCATGGCCAAGGGCGCTGGCATGATCGCGCCCCACATGGCGACGATGCTGGGCTTCCTCACGACCGACGCCGTGGTGTCTCCGCCCACCCTCCAGCGAGCGCTTGCGGAGGCCGTGGACGTCACGTTCAACGCGATCACGATCGACGGCGACACGTCGACGAACGACTCGGTGTTCCTGCTGGCGGGCGGGGCGTCCGCCGTGCGGGTCGACGACGAGCTCTACCCTGCTCTCGTGGCGGCACTTCGCGACGTGTGCGGCAGCCTGGCCAGAGCCATTGTCCGGGGCGGCGAGGGCGCGACCAAACTGGTATCGATCTCCGCAACCGGCGCGGCGTCCGCGGAGGACGCGAAGCGGGCGGCGCACACGATCGCAAACTCCCTCCTCGTGAAGACCGCGATCCACGGCGGCGATCCCAACTGGGGACGGCTGCTGGCAGCAGCGGGCCGGGCCGGCGCAGCCTTCGACGTGGATCGCGCGTCGGTCCGCGTGGGCCCTGTCGTCCTCTTCGATGACGGCGTGCCCTTCGATGAGAGGGCCGCTGAAGCCGCGTCGTACCTGGCGGGCGCCGACCTCGACATCGAGATCGACCTCGGCGCCGGCGGCTCGCACGAAGCCACGGTGTGGACGTGCGACCTGAGCGCGGAGTATGTGAAGATTAATGCGGAGTACAGGACCTAGCAGGTTTCACTAGTCAGTAGCCAGTAGTCAGTAGCCAGTAGGGCGGAACGAGCAGCAGGCAGCAGTTCGCCCGCTCTCGTTGCCTTTGCATGTCTACTGAATACTGGCTACTGGCTACTGACCGCCGAATCGCTCTCGAGCGGCGTCATTCCGCTACCGTCTTCTCCCCTTCAGCAGCACCGCGATCTCGTCCGGCCTCGGGTTGTCATAGTCGAGGCGCAGGCGGCCGTCGTCGGTTATCGTGACGACCGCCGGGATCGAACTGGCCGTGACAGACCATCCTGCGGGCAGCACGACCGCGTTGCGCGGGCGTCCGAGGCTGCGGTCCCACACGAAATCGTCGCCATCCATGTAGTAGCGGCCCGGGTCGGTGTACGTCTCGCTGATGCGAAGGCGGGCCGATTGGCCTTTCTGGACGGCGGGAAAACGGATCACGACGACCTCGGTCCCAGGCTCAACCGGCTCGCCGATGTCGAGCTTGTCGGCGAGAATCTGACTGCCCTTGAGCGTCTCCACCTTCAGCGCCTCGCCGGTGTCGAGGAGGCGCGCGGCCGGGTTCGACGCGCGGCTGCCGGCGCGCACGACGTTGAAGTACTTGTCGATGCCTGGCCGCGATTCCGTGTAGTCGTGGTAGAGCGCGAAGGCGTGCGTCTCCGGCTGCTGCAGGAAGTAGACGATTTCGCGGTCCTGGTGCGCGCGCTCGTTCAGGCGCGACGCCATCGACGGTTGCGACGGCGCCGCGGCGGGCGCGGGCCCTGCGATCGCCGGCCGCGCGACCGGCACTGGGCCAGCCGGCCGGGCCGGAGCGGCGGCCGGCTTCGGCAGCGGCCTGGCCTTCACCACGAGGGGCGCTTCACCCGGATACGTGTTGAGGAAGCTGATCGCGACGCGGCCGTCACGCTCGGTCAACACCTGCGACGGCACGTTGCAGGCCACCAGCTCGTAGCCGGCCGGCAGGACGACCGCGTTGCGCTTGATGCCCAGCCCCCGCGCAAACACGATGGCGTCCCCTTCGCGGTAGTACGACTTGGCGTCCCTGTAAGTCTTGTCGATTCGCAGGCGGGTCTCGCCTCGCTCCGGCACCGGGCGCGCGAGCGTCACCTGGATGTAGTTCGCATCGAGGTCGGCGCTGGCCTGGCCGGCCGCACGCGCCTCCGCCCCGCTCACCACCTTGAAGGGCAGCGGCTGCCCGGTCATCTGATCGAAGACCGCTTCGTCGCTCGCCTCGCTGCCCTTGCGGATCACGTTGAAGTAGAGACGGGCACCAGGCCGGGTTGCCGTGACTTCATAGACGATCTTGAACTGTGCCGTGTCAGGGGCCAGCAGCTCGTATCGGGTGTAGTCGTCGCCTTCGTGGCGTTCGAGGATGGGCGAGGCGGGCGGCGCCGATTGTGCGTACGCCGCCGGAGAAACCGCGAGTAGAATGGCGCCGACCGGGGCCAACCACAAGACTTGCCGGCGAGAGGGTGGAGTGAACATGTGGATCCTCCGCGTCTGGAGGGTATGGTTTATCACGTTTCCTCACACTTGGCACAGGACACCGGCTCCGGTCGCGCGTATCTTGTAGCACCAGAACGAGGCTCGAGCGCCTCCCTTCAAGGACGGAGTCATCATGGTCGGCGCCCTGCTGGCGGCGGCAGTCGGTCTCGTGTTCGTTGCCTTGTGCGTCCTCCCCTTCGTGTCGTTCGCACGGGTCAGGTGGGCGGCCCGCGACCTCCGACGCCTGGGTGAGCGCGTCGACGAACTCGAACGCGAACTGCGCGCACTCAAGCCCGTGTTGAAGGTCCCGCTGGCGGCGAAACCGGCCGAGGGGGCGGCGGAGCGACCGGCGGCGGAGCCTCCTCGCGCCCGGCGGCTGTTCGGGCAGCCGGGTGAGGCGGCGCCGCCGGCAGCCCCGCCGGCGCCCGAAGTGCCCGCGGCTGCTGCGACGCAGCGTGCGGAGGTCTCCGCCGCAGGCGACACGCTCGAGACCCGCATCGGCGGCCGTTGGCTCCTCTATATCGGCATGGCCACGCTGGTCCTCGGCATCGGCTTCTTCGTGAAGTACGCCTTCGACAACAACTGGATCAACGAGACGGGCAGGGTGCTGATCGGCGGACTGATCGGCCTGGTCATGGTGCTCGGCGGCGATCGAATCGCGCGCCGTGACTACCCGCTCTACGGACAAATCGTGGCGGGAGGCGGGTTCGCGACGCTCTACCTCTCCGTGTTCGCGGCCCTCAGTGTCTACAGCCTCATCGGCCGGCCCGTGGCGTTCGGCCTCATGGTGCTGATCACGGCGGGCGCCGCCTTTGCCGCCGAGCGTCACCGATCACAGGGCCTGGCCGTCTTCGCGGTCGTCGGCGGGTTTCTGACGCCCTTCCTTGTCGGCGGAGAACAGAACGCCCAGGTGATCCTGCTCACCTACGACGCGATCCTCGCGGCCGGCACCATCGCCATGGCCAGCCGGCACGGATGGCCGTTCCTGAACGTGGTGAGCTACGCCTTCGTCCTGCTCACCTTCATCGGCTGGGCCGGCAAGTTCTACACGCCCGCTCAGTACGCGACAACGCAGGGCTTCCTCATGATCTTTGGCGCGATGTTCACCTATACGGGAGTCCGCGTGCGCCGGGTCAGGAGCGAGGCGGCCGACATCGCGGGCGTCATCCTGCTGACGGGGCCACTTGTGTTCCACGTCGCGTCTGTGGCCAACCTCCAGCAGCACTGGATGGCGCTGCTCGTCTATCTGACGCTCTTCTCGCTGGCCGGCGTCGCGGCCAGCATGAAGCTCGACCGGGCCTGGCTGCGGCTTGTTGTGTTCGCCGCGGTGGCCCTCCCGCTGGCGGCGTGGATCGGCGAACACGCCGGCCCCGGCTGGCGACTGGCGCCAACCGTCGTCTTGTTCGCGATGTACGTCATGAACCTCGTCGCGATCGGTGAACGCGTCAGCCGCGCGCCGAACGACTGGCAGAAGGCCGACCTCGTGCTGCTGCACGCGAACGCGCTCGGGTTGTTCGCAGGCCTCTACACCATCCTCGATGCGTTCGCGCCGGGCTGGTCGCCGGCCCTGGCGCTCGGCCTCGCCGTCTGGCACGGCGTCCTGGCGCGGTCGATCCGGGCCACGTCGGCGGAGGCCGGCCTCAACAGCCTCGCCATGGCGTTCGCGATGCTCGGCTTCGCCATCGGCTTGAAGCTGGACGACTGGTGGGCCGTGGTCGGGTGGGTGATCGAGTCGGCGGCCATCGTGTGGGTGGGCCTGAAAGCCCGGCGTGAGTGGATGCGCCTCGGCGGCGCGCTGCTCTTCGCGTTCTCGCTCTTCAACCTTTTCAATGGGGGGTTCTTCCACCCGCCCTCGGGTTTCAGCGTGCTGTTCAACCCGCGGGTGGGCGCGACGCTCGTCGTGGTCGCGGTGTGTTACGCGCTGGCCATCCTGCACCGCCGGGACGGGTCGTACCTGCCCGACCAGGCCTGGTCGGAAATCGCCATCCTCTGGGTGGTGGGCAATATCCTCACGATCATGCTCATCAGCACGGAGATCGATTTCTTCTGGACCGTCCGGGAGACCACCGATGCCACGGCCGACCTCGCGCGCATGGCGTCGCTTTCAGTGGCCTGGGCCCTCTACGGCACTGCGTTGATCGCGGTGGGCATCGTGCGGCGGTACGTGCCGATTCGCTACCTCGCCATCGCGCTGCTGGCGCTGACGATCGGCAAACTGTTCCTGGTGGACCTCTATACGCATGGCGGGATCTACCGCATCATCGGTTTCATCGGCCTGGGCGTGTTCCTGCTGCTCGGCGCGTGGCTCTACCAGCGGTACCGGGACGTCATCCTCGGGCGGGATTCGTAGGAACGACACGGAAGACCGCTTCAGCAAACGGAGACAAGGCGTGTGAGCGGGTGGCGCCCCAGTGGACGTTGCGGCTACACCATCGCCCCTTCCGGATAGTGCAGGGCGAGCCTGAGCTCCTTCGCCAGGGCGTCGACCGACGCGTTCTTGCCCCAGGCGCCCTGGGTCTCGAAGCGCAGATCGCCGATGCGATGGCCCCACGGGGCAATCACGCGGCCGATGGCCCGGAAGTCCGTGCGCTCGACGTGCTCCTCGTCCAGCCGACGCACCACGTCGGGCGCCACCCGGATGAACGCGCGCAGCGCCGTGGACGACTTGATGCTGTACTTCCGGCCGTTCCACGCCGCGCCGAACACCAGGGCCACCTGTTTGAGATAGTTGACGAAGAATCGCTTGGCTTCCTCGTGAAAGTCTTCCGTCTTGCGCCCGCTGCCGAACGCCTCCGTCTAGAACAGCTTCTT
>Ga0315273_10014591_pt1 | contig 10126 bp, 7 predicted proteins | sample YL17G02_0_MG_FD_205753 | JGI IMG/M metagenome (GOLD analysis project Ga0315273, IMG submission 205753) | Sediment microbial communities from Yellowstone Lake, YNP, Wyoming, USA - YL17G02_0 | ecosystem: Environmental > Aquatic > Freshwater > Lake > Sediment | place: USA: Wyoming | collected... | reverse complement strand
CGCCTCTTCGCGGACGATGATGGTATCCCGGTAGCCTGCTCGAGCGAGGCGGCCCGAAGCAAAACTCCGAGCCTCCTCCCGGGTCCGGAAGGCGCCGATTCGAACCTGGTGTGTTCCCGATTCCGTGTTTTCCCGAACCGTCACGGGTAGTGAGAATGCCTCGTCCAGTTTTTCGGCCAGCGCCTCGGCGGGCTCGCGCTTTTTGAGGGACGCCACCTGCACCTTATAAACCTCAGCGGATTCCTGTGATTCCTGTTCCACGCGAATGCTGACTTCTCCCTGCAGCGACCGGCGGGGCGCTTCGGGGACTTTCTCAACCAGGTAGAACTGCCCGCTCGACGAAATCCTGATTTCGCGCGCCGAGGTCGTCAAGCCGATCCGGATGAGCGGGCCGGCTGAGGTGGAGGCTTGCAAGGCAGGCACAGGCGTTTCGACCGGTCGGGGTTTGGTCTCCGGTGGCGGTTGCGCAGTCTTTTTTACCGTCGCATTCGGCGGTTTGGGAGGCGGCGCCGGCGAGGGGGTCTGAGTCTTTGTTCTTCTGACGGGGGGCGGGACCTTGGCCTTGTGCCCGCAGGCGCCCGATAGCAGCGCTGCCGCAACCATGGCGATCCTGATCGACTGCAGGAAGAGCGGCGGGGATTTCCTTCGGGGTGTTCTGGTAGGAAGGCGAACAGAAAACAAAGTTCTGCTCCAGGAAAAGCCGGGCGCCGGAGGCCCGCCCGTCCCGTGAAGCGGGGATGGCATCCTCAGGATCCAGGCCGCCGGACGGGACTTTCTTTGTTCGATTATCTGCTTATGGGTGCTCGTTGTAGGAGAAAACAAATTTCGCCCCGACATGATCCCCCGGGAATCCCTTGGGAAGGGGTGGAAACGGGTTCGACCCGATGATGGCGTTCAAAGCCGCCAGATCCAGCGAATTGCTTCCCGAGGATGCAACGATGCGAGCGTCCGTAAAACGGCCATCCTTGTCTATGAAGAAAATGACGGTTGTGCGTCCCTGGGAACTGCGCAGGTTTGAGGGAATGTACCAGTTGCCTTTGATCCGCTCGATGATCACGGATGCGTAATCGCCCAGCGGGAATCCCTTGGTATCGAATAAACCGGTTCCCTCGGATCGAATTGCCTTCTGCTCGTTTTCAAACACCTGGGCGGCCGGAGTCTTGGATTGGGCCGACGAGGGTGATTTCGAAATACTCGCCGGCCCTGACCCTGCAGGCGGCTTGTCGGAGCCTGGAATTGCCGAAGGGGTAACCATGGCTGTGTTTTCCGGGGGCTTCTTCGGGATCTGCCGGGGCTCCACGTTGGCTTGAGGCGGGGGGAGATAGGCCGTGACCCCCTTGTTTGCGGCGGCGCTCCCCTCCGGAGCTGCAGCTTGAAATGCAGCAGCAGGCGGGGTCTCCGGCGGTTTCGATTCGGCAGCGGTCTCCGCGGGGGTTTTGGGTTCCTGCGTGCCCATGACGGGTTTGACGGCAGGCGCCGATTTATCCTTCTGGGCGCTACCGTCGGCAATCTCTCCGTTCCACTTGAGTCGGATCGGCGGGCCCGGGGCTCCTTCGCGGTGCGCCGCCCAGTCGTAGGTGTTCTTCTTCAGCGTCTCGGACGACGGCATGCTCATACCGCCTGCTTTACCCAGAACGGCCACCGATCGCCAGACCGGTTCCCTGGTTGTCGAAGCAGAAAAAAATATCGGGCGTCGCAGCCATGCTTTCAAGCCCGGCCCCATTAATTGGGGGTATTCGATCAAAATCAAGATCGCCACAAAATGACTCAGGCAGCTGAGGATCAGCGCGGCAAAGAAACGTCTTGTCGGTGGGTGTGTGCGCTGCTGTGATATAGCAAATTCGAACATGAATGCCTATGCCTTTATGTGCCGTTAAAGTATAGAAAAGGCGATTATTGGCTGTCAAACTCCCGGGAAACCGCCGCGTTGGCCTGGGCACGGATTTGCAGCGCCAGATCCAAAGCCTTCCGGCCCTCGTCCCCGGTGCATTCGATCGGGCCCAGAGCGCGGATCGCGAGCACGAAGGCGCTGAGTTCTTCCGCAAGGGGTTCCTTCCGTTCAGGCGTCAGTTTCCGGCTGAGAATCTGATTCCCCTCGACACCCGGCGCTCCCGTCAGACTGAATACCGCAACTTCCTGATTAGTGTAATCCACCGACACGTATTCCCGCGCCTGGAAAAACCTCAGTTTGCGAATCTTTTCCATGGATACGCGGCTGGCAGTGACGTTGGCCACGCAGCCGTCGGCGAATTCGATTCTGGCGTTGGCGATGTCGATGCTGCGCGTGAGAATCGGCAACCCGACGGCGTTGATCTTCACCGGGGTCGAGGGTACGAGCAGGGATATGATATCCAAATCATGAATCATCAGATCCAAAATGACGTCGATATCCAGGCTCCTCGGGGTGAAAAGCCCCATACGATGCGCTTCAAAGAACCTGGGCCGGTTCACGAATTCGCGCAGGGCCCGAACCGCGGGGTTGAAACGTTCGAGATGACCGACCTGAAGAACGCGCTTATTTTCATGGGCCGCCCGAATCAGCTTGTCGGCGTCCTCGATCGTGTGACTGATCGGCTTCTCGACCAGGACGTGAACACCGGCCTTGAGAAAGGCCTCTCCTATGGGCGCGTGCAGGGTAGTGGGCGTCGCGATGCTGACGGCGTCGACCCTTCCGAGCAATTCCCGGTAATCTTCAAATGCCTTGGTCTTGAGCGGCGCGGCGATGGCGGCGGCGCGGCCGGGCAGAGAGTCCGCCACCCCGACCAGCTCGACGCCGGGCATCGATCCATAGACGCGCGCGTGGTGCTGTCCCAGCGCCCCGACTCCTATTACGCCAACCCGGATCTTATCCAAGTGCGCTCCCCGGAACTGTTGTCAGGAATTTGGCATTCAGTTTCCGATGGCCTTCCTGCGACCAGGCCCTTCACAGTCTATCAAACCCGTTCCCCGACTTGGCAGAAAATGCGGGGGATTGCGGGCGATCTCTGCACTGCTAACAGTCAGATTCTTTTCGAATCAGGAAGAAATCTTCAAGCTGCCTTTTTCACGCAGCGCGGCAAGCCGCTTGGGTAAATCCGGCTTAAGCATCTCTTTGGCTGCGGCTTGCCGCGCTGCGTTGCTCGTCGTCAATGATGTGCACCGACATCGCCTCCTCCTCGCGCCTTGAGCTTGCCTCGCAAGCCCCATGCGCGCGACCCCTCCTAATTCTCGGACGGGCTCCTAGATTCCAGCTTCATTCTATCGGAGGGAGTCCGACGATGCAGACGGCGTTCTTATCCGCAAGTTCCACGAACTTCTTCCGATCGAGCGTAAGAGTGCGATGAGCATCCATGATCAAAGCCGTGGCTCCGAACTCGATCATGTTCTCGACCGTGCGCAATCCCACTACGGGGATATCGAAACGCATGTCCTGTCTGGGTTTGCTCACCTTGATCACTGTCAGATTCTTTTTGCGGACAAGCTCTCCGGCGCGCCGCACGGCTGCGTCTGTCCCCTCCATGGCCTCAACGGCAACGATGGCCTTGTCCCTGACCACCACAGTCTGGCCGATGTCCATGAGCGCGATTTCGTGCGCGATCGGGCGCCCATATTCCAGGTCTGCCCGTTCGCGCGCATTCAATCCCCGGCGAGTGAGGTTGCCTTCGGTAGCCATGTGCGGCTGGAGGAGCGCGGAGGAATCCACCAGCGTGATGCCGTTTTCTTCCAGGACGCGCGCGATTCCGCCAATAATGCTGTCGGTATTCTTCTGTTTGAGGCCGGCGAGCATCCGGATCATGGTGAGATCGGGCAGGGAAGAGCTGAAAATCTGAATGTGTTTCACCTGGCCCGCCATGATGGCCTTGCTCACGCCCGCCTTTTTAAAAACCCGGACGAGTTTGCCCAACTGTCCCAGCCCCAGCCAGTGAACGGGGTAGCCGCAGGATTCGATCTCTTTGAAGGTCTCCTCCCTGATGGCGGCGACCACCATCTCGATCTTCTGTTCCCGCGCGGATTCCAGCACGAGGAACGGGAACTGGCCGTTGCCCGCCACCAACCCATACTTTTCAGGACGATTGCTCATAAGCTTTGGAGTGCGGCGGCATGCCGCTGCTTTTTGGGTCTTAGGTGCTGGGTGCTGGGTGCTGGGTGCTGTTGTGACACGAACTGCAGATTAAACTGACCCAACGCCATTGTGCACTTTTGAAGGATCGATTCGCCTCTTGCTCAATTCGCAATCTGCAATTCTCAATCGCCCTAACACCCAACACCCAACACCCAACACCCAACACCCAACACCCAACACCCAACACCCAACACCCAACACCCAACACCCAGAAAGCGGCGTCATGCCGCCGCACTCCAAAAAAGTTGCCGCCTTTATGAAACGGCGAAGCGGCAATCTCAGCAAGCTGCAAAGTCGATCACCTGCACCGGGGCGCGTGGCGATCATCTCTCAGCGAATGAAGCCCCGCTCGGAGGTTTCAATAAACTGCAGCAACACGGCCGTTTCAGGGGCGGTCCATTGTTGGGCGCGCGCGATTTTCAGGGCTTCGCCGGTATTCATCTTGGACCGGAACAGGATGCGATAAATGCGTTTGAGTTCCTCTATCGAACTCTCGGGGATTCCCTTTCGTTCAAGCCCGATCGAGTTGATGCCGTAGATTTTCGCCTGGTTGCGGTCGCCTACCGTCTTGATGTAAGGCAGGGCATCCCGGGTAATGACCGAGAACCCGCCGATGAATGCGTGCAGCCCCACCCGGCAGAACTGGTGCACGGCGGAAAACGCCCCGATCGTGGCATGGTCCTCGATGGTTACGTGGCCGGCAAGTGTGGCTGCATTCGCCATAATGATCCAACTGCCGACGTGCGAATCGTGGGCTACATGGCTGTACGCCATAAACAGATTGTCGCTGCCTACCGTGGTGACGCCGCCGCCGCCGAATGTGCCGCGGTTCAGCGTGCTGAACTCGCGGATGACGTTGCGGTTGCCGATCTTTAGTTGGGTGGGTTCTCCCTTGTACTTCAGGTCCTGAGGATCCGTTCCGACCGAACTGTGGCTGAAAAAATGGCAATGCTCGCCGATGGCGGTCCAGCGTTGGACTGAAACGTAGGGGTCGAGTCTTGTGCCGGATCCGATTTGAACGCCGGGTCCGATTACGCAGTAGGGGCCGATGTCGGCGTCCAGCGCAATTTCAGCGCTGCTATCGATGACTGCTGTGGGGTGTATGGACATTGAACCGTTCCGAATCTGCATGCGCGGGCCGAGTGACCCGCGCGACAAATACCATATCTGCGGGTCGCGCCGTTCACTGCCGCTCGACCACGGTGCAGGAGAGGTCCGCTTCCGCTACGAGGGCCCCTTCAACCATGGCCTCGCCGCGCATCTTGAAGTAGCGGCCGCGCTGCTTGATCACCGTGATCTCGATGCGCAGCTGGTCGCCCGGTATTACGGGTTGGCGGAAACGGCAGTTGTCGATGCCTGAGAAATAAACCAGCTTGGATTCCCGGTTCTCGTCAGCGCCAAATAATAACAAGACCCCTACCTGGGCCATCGCTTCGACAACCAGGACTCCGGGCATTACCGGGTGATCCGGGAAGTGCCCTTCAAAAAAATGCTCGTTGATGGTCACGTTCTTGACAGCCACTATACGGCTGTGACCGTCCGATTCGAGCACCCTGTCCACCAAAAGGAATGGATAGCGGTGGGGCAGGATTTTGAAGATATCCTGGATTTTCTTCAGCGGCGGTTTATTCTCCATGGCTTGCTCGCAAATGGCGCGCGGCGCCCAGCAGAAAAAAAGGGGATGACCCCGGCGCCATCCCCCTTATCCTGATCGGAATCGGCTACGGCTTCTTCGCGGGAGCGGCGGCCGGCGCCCTGGCTCCGGTTCCGGGATTGGCCTGGTTGTATGCCTTGATCACTTCTTCGGAGATGATCAGCGCGGGATCAATATACGCATCGCGCTGCGGATTGATGTACACCACCGCGCTCAGGTTTTTCTCCTTGGCGATCTTCTCGATGACCGGGAGCATTTTCCTTCCGACTATATTGGTGGCCTTCACCCTGCGGCTTTCGATTTCCTTCTGGGTGTCCTGCTGGAATCGCTGCAGGTTCGTGTCCTTGGTATCGATCTGTTCCTGGAGATCCGCCAGGGCTTCCTCCGTCAACTTGGCCCCCTGGATATTGAGCTGATTTCGCAAAGTATCGAGTTCCTTCTTCATGGCATCGAGTTGCCCGTTCTTTCCATCCACCCACTTCTGGACCTCGCTGAACTCCCGCTTGCCCTCGTCGCAGCCGAAGATTGCCTGTTCCAGGTTCAACCATGCAATTTTGGCCGGCCCGATAACCGCTGGGGCTGCCGCTGCGGCCGGCGCCTGCGCCGCGCTAAACAGGGGAAGGCACAACATGCCCAGTAGAGTACTCACCACTAATCGCTGATTCATCGAATCTGTTCTCCTTTGATCGTTTTGCGCGCCAAGCCTTTGTGACCCGGCCCGATGTGATCGAGTATTATTAAAATTTCTAAGATGGCAGTCCCACAAACCTGCAAAATTTACTACAGCCCGCGTCAATAGGCAAAAGGGAATTAGAAACTGCGTCCTATTGTGAATTTTATGTCGTGCGTCGGCTCGCGCACGTAAATGGGAATGGCTCCTACGTTAACGGTTCCTGTGAAGGACTGTGGATTATAGGCGAATATCAGCCGGAAAGGGGCGCTCACAACCGGCAATATGAACTGGATCTCCGCACCTGTCGAGCCACGGATCACGCCATTGGTGGCCGGGAGCAACGAAATCGTGCTTGTGCCAAAATTGCCGAGTTGACCCGGATGTGTAACTCTGTTTATTCCGACGTCATAGAAAGCCGAGACAGAGAGCGGGCCTGCGATCGGGATGCGGTATTCTCCGTTGAAGATGGCCATGGTGTCGCCGCCGACTGAAATGATGGTCCGGTCAACCCGCGGCAAACCGGTCTTGAGATCGATGATCGGTTTCTTGTTGGCGTCCAGAGCCGGGGTGGAGGAAATGGCCATGGGGCTGATGGATCGGATATCGAAGCCGCGGATGGTGGTTTCTCCGCCCATGAAAAACCTGTCGAAGAACGGCACGACGGAATTTCCATAGGCCTGAATGTACTCTCCCATGAAGCGCATTCCAAAGGTGTTGCGGCCGTGGCTGATCCATTTATCCGGGAAAAACTTCCGATACTCTAAGGTGGGCCGGATCATGTTGAAATCGCCGCCGAGGATGCCGCCCGAGACGGCGACTGCGAAATTCAAACTGGAACCCCGCGTGGGATTGAAGTAATTGTTGGTCGAGTTGTAGCTCAGCATTGGTGTGACCTCGCTGCGAATCACACCCTCCAGCGCCGCTTTGGGGTCGCCCCCCGGGACAAATCCGACCAACTGGCCCAGGGCATAGGCTTCGTAGCCCGGTGCGATATTCGAAATTGAAATACTTTGATAGGTATAGCTGCCGCCAAACCTCCAGAATGAACGTTTCAGAGGACGGTTTACGGTCACGGTCGTGCCGAGGGTTTTCTGCGTGAACAACTCCTGCGGCTTGGCCGTCAGGGAACTGGTGAGGCCGAACGTGGTGTACGTGTCGTACCGGTAACGGGTATCGAACACCGAAAGCCCAAGGGTCCACCGGGTATCCAGCAGATAAGGCTCCGTAAAGGAGACGACAAAGCTGGTCGCGCGTGTTCCGCCTGTGATGGAAAGGTCAAGCGTCTCGCCTCGGCCGCGGAAGTTGTTGGTCGTATAGTTGACGCCGATGAAACTCCCCGAGATCCCGCTGACGCCGCCCTGGAGTCCGATGGACTGAGTGCTTTTTTCCTTTACCTTGACGGTGACGTCGACCTGGCCCGATTTATCGTCGGGTTTTACCTCGTAGTCCTTCTCCTCGATCTTGTCGAAAAAACCGAGCTGATTCAGGCGGAGCACCGACATTTCGAGGGCGTAAGTGCTGAAGGTCCTGCCCTCTTCGAGGATGAACTCGCGCCGCATGATCTTGTCGCGGGTCTTCGTGTTTCCCTGGAAGTAGATGCGGTGAACCGTAAACTGCTTGTCCGGCACCAGGGTAAACGTGAGGTCCACTGTTTTGGCCTTCGGATCGAAGTTCTGCTCCGGGATGTAGGACCAATTGATGTACCCCATGTTTCCATACAGCTTCTTGAAATTGTCGAGCGTGTCCTTGATTTTCTTGAAATTGACCACGTCTCCCTTGTTGAGGCCGAATGCCTTGACCAGGCCTTCGCATTTCAGGATTCCGCAGTCCTTTAAAGCCAGCTCCCCGATCCGATACTGGTCCCCGGCATCGATGGGAAGCTCCACGAAAAACTGCTGTTTGGTTTTGCGGAGCATGGGGGTCATGCCCCTCGGGCCCTCGAAGATGCGGGTGATCGGCTCCCCCACCTGCACCTGCATGTACCCGTGCTCCTTATAGAAAGCCTTCAAATTCATCTCGATATCGGCTTCCAGTTTGCCGGGGTGGTACTTGTCGGTGCCCTTGAAGATGGACATGACGCCGCGCTCTTTGGTCAGCTTCAGGGCTTTCTTCAGTTCGCTGTCCTCGTACACCTTGTTGCCGGTGAATTTGAGTTCACCGATGCGGACTTTGGCTCCCTCATCCATGACGAACTTGACGCGGACATTCGCCGGAGGGAGGTTTTCGACCTCGGTGCGAACCGTCCCCAGCGGCTTGCCGTTCTGCGCCATCAAATCCTTCAAGGCGCGCTCCGCCGCACGGATCTTGGCCGGATCATACTGACTGTCGACCGTCAGACCGACCTTTTTCTGCTTGAAGTGATCGAGAATATTCGATTCGGTGAAGGATTTATTGCCCGAGTATTCGATCGAGCGAATCAGAGGTTTTTCCTTTACGACGAAGGTGACGATCTTGCCGGTATCGCCGTCTCTCTCCTCGACTTCAATGTTCTCGAAAAAATTGGCTTTGTAGAGCGCGCGGAGATCCAGTTCCAACCGGCCCTCGTCGTAAGATTCACCCTGCCTGGATTGAATATAAAAGCGGATAGTATCTTCCTGGATACGACGGTTGCCGCGGATGTCAATCCTCTCTATGGTAGGCCGCTGCGTCTCTTGCGCAAGAATCATGGGCCCCGACATCAGGAATCCCAAAATGATCCAGATCCCGGGGCGTGTCAGTCTAGACATCCATCCTCCAACTCCCTGACGGTTACAGCGGCGAAATCCCCATGCGCCCACAGCCCGAACACGAAATGAACGCATATCTTAGATTAAACAGGGGGTGAAATCCAGCATGAGATCCAAATCCAGAATAGCGGTGCTTCGCGCTCCTTGCCGATGGCCAAAACCATCCGCGGGGACGATATCACGACCTGCCCGCGGCATGGGCGATCGGCCCGGTTCTCCGACGAGGAAAAGGCCCTTTCATACCCCTAATAAACTGCTGCGGAGTCCCGGTTGTTCCAAATTATTACCGGGAGCTCCCTCTCCGGCAGGAATCTTGCCGGGGACCTCATCCAGATGGTGCATGCGGGGCCGGTTCCGGCTCTCAGATGGTTAATCGAACCCCGCTCTCGGTTTCGCTTCCGGCAGGGACATAGAAAAGATTGTCGTCCTGGAGATAGATCTCCAGCGCAATGCCCGCCTTGAACCGGTTCTGGATGAGAGCTTCCGACAATGGATCTTCGATATACTTCTGAATTGCGCGGCGGAGAGGCCTTGCGCCGTAGGCGCGATCCCTGCAGGTTTTTTCGACGATCCATTTCGCGACTTGGGGGCGCAGGGCGATGGTGATTTTCTTCTGCTTCATCACCTCGTTGACCTGACGGATCAGGAGCTCCACGATCTTTCCCAGATCTTCATCTGTGAGAGATTCAAACAGGATAATCTCGTCGAGTCGGTTGAGGAATTCCGGGTTGAACACCCGCTTGACCTCGCCGTGGATTAATTCCTCCGTCTTCTTTGAATCGGCGTCCTCCGTGGTGCGGAAGCCCATATGCCCGCGCTTCTCCAAATAACGCGCGCCGATGTTGGAGGTCATGATAATGATGCAGTTCTTGAAGTCAACGGTATTGCCGAGCGAATCGGTAAGCTGGCCGTCCTCAAACACCTGCAGAAGAATGTTGTAAATGTCCGGATGGGCCTTTTCGATCTCGTCG
>Ga0315273_10014590_pt1 | contig 10127 bp, 10 predicted proteins | sample YL17G02_0_MG_FD_205753 | JGI IMG/M metagenome (GOLD analysis project Ga0315273, IMG submission 205753) | Sediment microbial communities from Yellowstone Lake, YNP, Wyoming, USA - YL17G02_0 | ecosystem: Environmental > Aquatic > Freshwater > Lake > Sediment | place: USA: Wyoming | collected... | reverse complement strand
CGACCACCACGAGAGGGGCCTCACGCAGAGGATTCTTGACGCGCAACACTCCGCGTACGTCAACATTCTCTGCAGCACGCACGTCCATCTCGACCATCACAACTGTCTCGAAGCGATCATCATCAAGGGAAAGCCCAGGGACATCGAGCAGATACGGACGCAGATCGGCGGGATTCGGGGCGTGAAGTTCGCCAGGCTGAGCAAGGCGTCGGCTGCAGCATAACAGTGTCCTCATCTTTTTTGAGGATGAGGACACTGTCACGCCTGTTTCATTTTTTCACTCGGGACAAACGACGTCGAACTGATCCGTGTCCCAGCACGCCTTTTCCCCATTGTTGTAATCGGGAACCTGAATGCTCCCCGAACCGTCCGCGTACCATGTGACGTTGTACACAACCTCGGGGGCCGCGGAATCCGTGAAGTCGATGCGGCTCACCTCGGGAGACGCATAGAACATGATCAAGTCTCCTTCATCGGCGGAATCAGGATTGTTGTTCAGAACCGACAGCCGATGGATATTCCCCGTGAGATTGAGCCAATCCATGCGGATCGACTGCCTCCCCGGCGTCTGGATGGTTGCGGCGGCGGCCGCGCGCAGCACGGAAACAGGCTCATAGAACTGCCAGTATCCGGAGCTCTCGTATTTCAGCGCCTCGCCCTCGAACCAGACGAAGTGATCGAGCGGCATCTCGGGATTGGCGGTCGATACTTCCATTCTCCACTGTGTCCGGTCCCCGACATCCCTTCCATACAGGAAGATGCTGTATTCCACCTGGTCTTTCACGAAGATGTACGTCCAGAGCCACCACCCGTCGGCCTGGAGCTGGGGCACCGAGTGGATCGCCAACGCAAACGCCGATACCGGAGGGATCACCGCCCCGCAGAAGATGAGATGGAGCAAATGCACGCGGAGAGCCGCGTTCATGAAATTCGTCTTCCCGGGCTCCGCCAGCAACGTCAACGGGTCGCGTGTGTCCTTCCCGAGCTCGGGCAGACCCTCCGAGGTCTGATCGAAGAACGACAGATCCATCGTCATCGTTGCCGCGTCGGGGAGAGAGGGCGCTTGGCGCCCCGGCCCTGCCGGGTCGTCGCTGGAGCAGCTCGCGAATGCCAGGACGGCAAACGCGGCCGCTAGACCCACACCGATGTGGCATACAATGCGTTTCAACATGGGAAACCTCCTGAGATCCTGCGCACCTCTGTGTTCAAGTCCGGTTTTGGTATACCCGTGCTTTTCGAGCAGAGAGTATGCCAGAACTCAGGCATGTGGCCACAAGGTCACGGACGCTCGCGCTTGCCGGGCTCTCCTGTATTCCGATCGTGCCCGTCCTGCGAATAGCGCGAGCCCAGCGCGGTCCAGAACGTGGCTCCGAACCGCTCGATCATCTGGATACGGCCGCTGGCTTCGATCTCGGCGAGCGCGCGGCTCACCTCAGCGTGTGACCACCGGTTCAGCGCCCGTCGAATCTCTTCTTCGCGCATAGGATGGCGGGTCACGATGCCAATGACGGCGTCCACGATTGTTTCGAAGCTGACGAGGTCGACCTCCGCCTCTCCAGGGACCACAACCTGTGTCGACTTCCCGAGGATCGCCACCGCGCGCATCAGGCCCTCGTCGTCGGGGGGCTCGACCCACGTTTCGGCCGGCGGGCGCGTCGGGACATTGATGTGAACGATGTCGGGGCGAAGTCTTTCGAGCACGGCCGCGATGTCTGCGAGCGCCGCTTCCGTATCGTTCAGCCCCTTGACGAGCATCACCTCCGGCCAGAACTTCCCGAGGTATGCTTGCCTGAACGCGACCAGACCCTCGATATGTTCCTCGAAAGAGATCCCCCCGTGGGGCCGGTCGACCCGCCGGAACACCTCTCGAGATCCTGCGTCGATCGACGGGAGCACGGCGTCCACGGCAAGCACGGCATCCCGGACTTCGGCAAGGTGGAGAAAAGACCCGTTGGTTAAGAGAGCGACGGGAAGAGTCGTCATCTGTTTGACTCCCGCGACGAGGCGTCCGATGCTCGCGTGCAGGAGAGGCTCTCCCGAACCGGCGAACGTGATCCAATCGACGTCGCCCGGCACGAGACGAGCCAGAGTCTGTTCGACTTCGGCGAGGATCTCTTCTGGGGGAAAGTAGTCCCTCCGTTCATTGACAACGGGTGTGCTGCGGCCAAGCTGGCAGTACACGCAATTCCAGTTGCAGGTCTTGAGCGGGACGGGATCGATCCCGAGCGACCGCCCGAGACGGCGGGATGGAACGGGTCCGAAAACGTATTTCATTCACAATCTCCCTGATTTGTAGGACCGCGGGTCCTGTCGCCGATATCCCCGTCCGTGCTCGCAAGCTGCGCGCGGCACGGGGACCCCATCGGCGCCACCCGCGAGCAAGACCAGAACACATTCATTATAAGCACTCCCCGCCTGGCGGACAACTGGGCGTCAAAACGCGCTGGACAATGATCGCGAGGCCCGCTCACAATACGGAAGGTCAGCCGGCCGCGCTGACCGGTTGGTTCTGCTCTGGGAAAATCGTCCGCCTCACTCATCGCCAAAGCGGTTTCATGATTGGAACGGCTCTCATACTCCTTACCACGGTGCTCTTCTGCATCCGGCTTCGACGCCTTCCCCCTGCGGCGCGCGTTGCCGCGGGATATGCGTTGGGGATCGGCATTCCGGTCGCTGTTCTCTGTCTTCTCGCCCGGTTCGGAGTTCAGGCCAACCGCTTTGTCGTCGGTGTGGTTTTTGCCGTAATCCTCGGTTTTCTGATCGGCACGCGCCGCAAAAGCGATTCTCTCCCCGACGATACCCACTGGACAGGCCTGTTGGGACTGACTCTGGCAGCGACGGCGATAACGGCGCTCGTGAGTCCGTCACCCGCTGGCCACACGCTAGTCGACCCGTGGGCGCACATCGCATGGAGCCGTAATCTGCCCGAGGCGCTCGAGCTCTATTCGCCGGGGTTCCCCGCATTTCTGGCCATTCTCGGGATCGACGATCGCCTGATCGGCGCTTTTCGCATGGCGCCGCTCGTCCTCCACGCGGCGCTCATCGCGCAGTTTCTCGCGCTGGGGGAGCGCGTGAGGGCATTGTGGCCCGCTGTCATCTGCGCGTTGGCGTACCTCACAGTTCCCGTCGCGTTCGGCAAGTTCGAGCCTCCGCGCCCGGAGCTCCTTGCCGCTGTTCTCGTCGCCGCGTCGTGGTGGGTCCTCGGCTCGAACGCGCTCGGCACGCGCTCCAAGTGCCTTGCGCTTGGCGGGTTGAGCTGCATGCTCGTTGCGTCGCATGTCTCTTACCTTGAGGCGGGTCACCTTGTCGCATTGGGTCTTGCAGTCCTGTGGGGCGGGCCGGATGGATGGCGCACGCGGCGGCTTCCGCTCCTCGTGTCGATCGCAGCGGGCGCGCTCCTTTCACTCGTCATCTCTCCCTCGCCTCTCGCTCACGTGTCCCGAGTCGAATCGCTTCCCGTGACCACGAGTCAGGAAACGGCGGTGGGGCTCATCGATCCAATCGGGATTGCACGAATGGTGGGGTGGATGTTCGCCATCGCGGGCGCGGCGAGCCTCGCGTGGATGGCGTTCGGGGGGAGAAGGGCGTACCGCTACCTCGGCGGTGTTTTCCCCGGTCTCTTCGTCTTCGGCGTTCTCAATGTGGCCCCGCTCGTCCTCATCGCCGTCGGCGTTCGTATACCCATCTCCTTCGCCCCCTATAGACACGTGCTCGCCGCTGTTTTGCCCCTGGCGATGCTGATCACGATAGTTTCGGGTTTGGTGCGGATGTGGACGCGGTGGGGCTATCACGTGTTCATCCTGCTGACCGCTCTCCTTGCCTTGCAGGTCGTGACGCGCCCGACATTCTCGTGGGCGCTGGGAATCGCCGCTCTGGTGGTCGCGATCGCCGCCGCGTGGGCGGCCAGCCGCGCGCGCACGAGCAAGACGCGGGCCGCGGCGTGCGCCCTGGCGCTCGCCGTCGCCGTGGGCGTCCGCTTGTGGATGTGGCTCCCCACGCTGCCGCCCGAGGCTTCATGGCTCATCGAGCATGGAGATCCTCGCGTCGCCGCGATCTCCAACTGGCCGTTGACCAACGCTCTCGACGCTCTCGTGCCCCAGCGAGTCATCGACGGACTCGCCGGAAATGACGCCAACGTGGCGCGCCACCGCTCGGAGGCAATCTCGTCGCTTCGCGATCATCTCGCGTGGTGCGGGGATCGAACGGCTGTGACCGTGGATAGTCTCCGGGCGTCACTCGGGCGGATGAGTGCCTTGCCTGCTTATCTCGTCGTGGGAGGCCGATTCGCCGAATCCTGGCAGGTCTATGCGGAACACAGAAAGACCGTCGTGCGGAGCGGGGATCTCGATCCCCACTCATACTTCGCAGCCGAGCCTTGTCCCGAACCGGCGGCCGAACGGGTGGAGAAGATACGAGAAGCGCTCGAACGGCATCCGTCGGTTCGCCGCGAGTTCGACACGGAACAGGTCGCCGTGTACCGCATCGATTGAGGGGCTTCCCTCTCAGGAAAAAACGCCGAAAACATACGTGAGTGTGAGGTAGATCCCCGCCCCGATGAACACAACACCGGTCACGCGGCGGGCCCAGCGGCCGACCGCGGTGACGCGCTCGAACGCCTTCCCTATGGACCGCGCTCCAAGAGAGATCGCAACGGCGAACACGACCACGGGAACGGCGGTGCCGATACCGTAGAGCGAAGGGAGGAGAACACCTGAGTGATTGCGGATGGCAAGCGGAACGAGGCTCCCGAAGAAAAGGCCGGCGGACACCGGGCAGAAGGACAGCGCAAAAGTGATACCGAGCAGAACCGAACCCACCATTCCTAATCGCGCAAACCGTTGCGCCACCCGGGCACCCAGGTCGGACCCGCTCCAGTTGACATGGATGAGACCGACAAGAAACATCCCGATGAGAACCAAGAACGGGCCGAGGATCTTGTTCGCATACGTCTGGAGGAAGTTCGATACGTGGGGCGCGGACAGAAGGCTCCATACGAGCAGAGCGCCGAGAGTTACGTAGGTGATGGTCCGGCCGAGGGCGTACAACACGCCGTGCAGGAGAGCCAGGCGTGAGTTTTCGACACGACTGCCGATGAACGATATCGCAACGACGTTTGTCGCCAGCGGGCATGGGCTGACCGAGGTCAAGATCCCCAGCCAGAGAGCGGACCCCGCGGCGAGGATGAATTCGCTCATCTAGGCTCCCGCCAGGAACGTTTTCGCGTTCTCCGTGATATACGACGTGAAGGCCCGTTTATCGCGAACGAGCTCCCACACCTTGTCCAGCCGCTGCCATTTCTTCTCGTTTCCGTTTTCCATCTCCACGAGCACCACCGACCTCGTCGAGAGCTGATAGTCGTCCACGTAGTGCTCGTTGCCCGGCTCTTCGATGTTCACCACGAGCCAGACCAGCTTGCCCTTCTGAAGCTCGTCCGGGAAACCGCTTCTCAAGGCCTCTTCCGTGTACGCTTCGATCGCCCGGCAGGTCGCGCACCGCGTGTTGCCGTGAAAGTAAAAAGCCACGACTTGATGGGCGGTGCTGTCCGGTTGTCCCTCGGAACGGGCGGTCGCTTCGCCTACGGCAGCGCTTGCTCCCGCGGAGTCATCGCGTGATTGTGTTTTGACGCTGCGGGCACGCCGTTCGCCGGCGATCAGGTAAACGACGCTCAAACCCACAAAAAGCATTAGGATCCCGGTCACGATCGTTTTCGCTTTCATCCCCGTGTTTTCTCCTTTGACAACTGCAATCATCGAAGCGGCTGCCGCACCTCAGTTAGTCGCTCACCATCCTTCACACACCGCTCTGCCACGGGCCTCCCGTAGTTCCCTCACCCAGCTTGCCTCTAAAGCTTCGCCCTCGTTGGCGGGACTATCGACCGATCAGCCAGGATTCGGAGGAGTCCGATTGCCGCCAAGGCCGCGACAAACGCGAACGCAACGTCGAAGACAGAATACGCTTGGTGGCTCTTCGCGATCTCCATGTCTTCTGGAAGGGTCATGTCCGTTCCTTCATCAGTGCACGATCCAGATGAGATAGACACCTCCGAGAATGACGAGAACTCCGCACGCCTTCTTGAGAATGACGGCTCCCTTCGAACGCTCGTTCCAGTTGAGATATCTCTGCACCATGCTCGTGGAGGTCCCTGCCAGCACGATCACCGCGCAGTGGCCGATCGCGTAGAACAAAATGAGCGAGATGGCCAGAAGGGGCCTGGTTGAGGCCACGCTGAACGCAATTCCAAGCATCGGCGCCATATACGCGAAGGTGCAGGGACCGAGCGCGATGCCGAACAGGAGCCCGATAATCAACGCGGCGAGAGCTCCTTTTCTTTTCATTGCCGGCTGATTCGCAGCGCCGAGAAACGGAATAGTGATCACCTCGATCAAGTGGAGCCCAATGACAAAGAAGATCGCGGCAACGAAATAGTTTCCCACCTTCCCGACGTCTCCCATGATGCGGCCCATCATGCCGGTAACGACGCCGATCGCAGCAATTGTCACAAGAATCCCGAGTGAAAAAAGCCCGGAGAGCGCGAATGCGCGCTTCTTCGTGACAACTCCCTGTCCGTCAATGAACCCCACGATGAGCGGAATGCTTGACAGGTGACACGGGCTCAGCAGAATGCTCAAGACGCCCCATGCCATCGACGCGGCCAGCGCAATAACGGGCGCTTGCTGCAGAGCACCGGACAGCTGGTCAAAAAGCGACATCGTTGTCAAACACCCTTCTGCTGGAGCACCTTAACGAGCTCTTCCTTCGGGAAGTATCCTTCGTGACGGAAGTACTCCTTGCCGTCCTTGTCGAGGAACACCTGCGTCGGAATGACCCGAATGCCAAATTGTTCGCCGTACGGCTTGCCCTCCGGAGTCCACACATCGTAGAACACGACCTTGACTTTGCCCGCATACTCCCGCTCGATCTCCCTCATGATCGGCTGCATCTTCTTGCAGGGGATGCAGCGAACCGAGCCGATTTCAACGAAGGTGACGAGAGGAGCCTCAACCTTCTCGACCGATGGATTGTGCTCTTTCGCAGGCTCTTTCTCGGCCTCCTTCGAGCACGCCACCCCCATCAGCAGCACGATTGCCGCCGCTAATGCGACGCCGGCCGTCGTTCTCATCCACTTCTTCTTTCGCCTCAACACAGGTTCAGAATGCACAGCACGTCCTCCTTCAAGGCGTGGGATCCGGTTTCAACTTCAAGGAGAAAAGCTTTCCAAACTCCCTCTCAACCTTCGGAAAGCAGCTTCTTGACCTGCTCCACCGAGAGCACCGCACCACTCGACTTCACCACTCCATCGATGGCGAGTCCGGGCGTCATCATGATGCGGTAACCCATGATCACGTTGATATCGGTGATCTTTTCCACCTCGCACGGTATCCCCAGCTCGCGGACCGCCGCCTCGACGTTTGCCGCCAGCGTTTTGCACTTCGAACAGCCTGGCCCCAAGACCTGGATGCTTTTCATTGTTTCGCCTCCTTACGCGAAAATCGCCCCGAAGATCATCCCCGTGATCGTCGCCAGGACGACGACGAGGGATACGAATACCGCAGTCTTTTTTGTGCCGATCACGCTCCGTATAACCAGCATGCTGGGCAAGCTGAGCGCCGGACCGGCGAGGAGCAGCGCCAGAGCCGGCCCCTTACCCATCCCGCTCCCGATGAGACCCTGAACGATGGGAACCTCGGTCAGCGTGGCGAAGTACATGAACGCTCCCACGATCGACGCGAAGAAATTTGCCAAAAGCGAATTGCCTCCGACCGCGGCGCTCACCCATCGATTAGGGATCAAGCCTTCTTCCCCGGGACGTCCCAGGAAGACGCCGGCGAAGAGCACGCCGATAAGGAGGAGTGGTAGAATTTGCTTCGCGAAATCCCAGGAAGATTTGAACCAATCGCCAGCCTGGCCGCGATCGTTGCTGGTGAGCACAGAGAAGCCTGCGACACCTGCCGCGAAAGCGATGACGGGTTTTCCGTTGAATATCACCGCGACGGCCAAAGCGGGTATAGCCGCCAGAGCCACGTGCCACCACTTGAAACGAAACACGGACAAGAGCATCACCGCGAGTACACCCGCCATCACCGCGGTAATGATCCATTTGGCCGAGTAGACCGCATGCCAGAAACCATGCGAGTCCGACGGCCTTCCCCAGTTCGCGAAGACGAGGATCCCGACCAGCGATGCAACGAGCAGGGTGTCTACCCAGAGGGGGCGCGCGCCGTCCGCCTCGGTTGTCTCCACCGGAGGATCCTCGGCCGCTTCCCCCCGGAAGATCACGTGCATGAGGAGCCCGACGACGACACTGAACACGATCGCCCCGACCGCCCGAGCGATACCGATTTCCATACCGAGCACGCGAGCGGTGAGAACGATGGCGAGAACATTGATCGCCGGGCCCGAGTACAAAAACGCGGTCGCCGGCCCGAGCCCGGCCCCTCTCCGGTAGATCCCTGCGAAAAGGGGCAGCACCGTGCACGAGCAAACCGCGAGGATCGTCCCGGAAACCGAAGCCACCCCGTAGGCAAGGAACCTGTTCGCACCGGCGCCGAGGTACTTGATCACGGAAGCTTGCCGCACGAAAACGCCGATCGCACCGGCGATGAAAAATGCGGGGACGAGACAGAGGAGCACGTGCTCCTGCGCGTACCACTTGACGAGGTGGAGGGCCTCCATGATCGCGCGGTCGAAGCGTGGCACGCCGACGGGAAGGAAATAGCACCCGAGGAACACGACGCTCATCAACGCAAGCGCCTTCCACTCGTTCTTCCAAGACATGGTGTCTCCCCTCGATGGATCGCCCGGAATATCCGCCGGGCGAGCCCGAAGCAGAATACTTGGAGCGGGTGGATTACCCGAGCAACTCCATCTGCGCTTCGGCCCGTGATTTCATTACGGATGTCACGCACGAGAAAAAGCTCAGCATGCACGGCATGCGGAGCCGGTAGAACACCTGGGTTCCGCGTTTCTCGTCCTGGACGATGCCGGCGTTCCTGAGGACGGCGAGGTGCTTCGACACCGTCGACACATCCTGACCGATCATCCCGGTCAGCTCGCACACGCAATGCTCCCTCGTGGACAATCGATCGACGATAAAGAGCCGCGTCGGGTGGGCCATCGCCTTGATGATCTGGGCCTGTGCCTCGAACCTTGCTCGCGTTTGGGTGTCCATGTGAATCCCCCTAGGTATTGTTGGCAATTTAGCCAAAGAGCCAAGGTCTGTCAAGGGGGTGTTTGCGAAAGAGCCCGAGGCGGACACCGTCAGTCTGAGTAACTATATTATCGGCATAGGGTTATGGGCCTATGCCGTCGAGCGATCCGTCTTTTCGGCCGACCAGCGAAGCCGTGTCTTGAGGTACAAGGCCACGTTGACGAGCCCAATGAGAACGGGAACCTCGACCAAGGGACCGATAACCGCCGCGAGGGCCGCTCCGTGGTTGATCCCGAAGGTCGCGACCGCCACGGCGATGGCGAGCTCGAAGTTGTTGGAGGCCGCGGTGAACGAAAGAGTGGTCACCTGTCCGTAGGTCGCGCCGACCTTCTTCGACATGAAGAACGAGATGAAGAACATCACCACGAAGTAGATGAGCAGCGGGATGGCGATGCGCAGCACGTCGAAGGGCAGTTGCACGATCTTTTCGCCCTGGAGCGAGAACATGACCACGACGGTGAAGAGCAAAGCGATGAGCGTGACCGCGCTGATCTTCGGAATGAACTTCTCGTGGTACCAGCGTTTGTCTTTCACCTTGATGAGCGTGAAACGGGTGACGAGACCGGCAATAAAGGGGATGCCGAGGTAGATGAATACACTCTTGGCGATTTCCCCTATCGTGATGCTGACGGCCACGCCCTCGAGACCGAACCAGGTGGGGAGCACGGTGATGAACACGTAGGCGTAGACCGAATAGAAAAGCACCTGAAAAATCGAGTTGAACGCGACAAGACCCGCGCAGTACTCCGTGTCCCCCTTGGCGAGTTCGTTCCAGACGATCACCATGGCGATACAGCGGGCCAGGCCGATCATGATGAGACCCGTCATGTACTCGGGCTTGTCGTGGAGGAAGACGACGGCGAGGGCGAACATCAAAATCGGGCCGACGATCCAGTTTTGGACCAGCGATAGCGTGAGC
>Ga0315273_10014589_pt1 | contig 10127 bp, 8 predicted proteins | sample YL17G02_0_MG_FD_205753 | JGI IMG/M metagenome (GOLD analysis project Ga0315273, IMG submission 205753) | Sediment microbial communities from Yellowstone Lake, YNP, Wyoming, USA - YL17G02_0 | ecosystem: Environmental > Aquatic > Freshwater > Lake > Sediment | place: USA: Wyoming | collected... | reverse complement strand
GGAGCGGCGCGTGGACATCCGGACAGACGCGGAGAAGATCCAGCATGCGGCCAACTGGCGGGCCCTTCGCGGCCTCCTGCGCACGGGCGGCATCGGCAGCATCGTCTTCGGCGGCATCGCTATCTATCTCGGTCTCGACGCCCTCAGCGAGGACGGGCCCGACTTCAACGGCATCCTCGTTGCCATCGGCGGCTTCCTCGTCCTGGAGGGGATTGCCGTCATTGCCCTTCCGCGTGCGCCCGGACTGATCGCCGAGGGCCTCGCCCTCCTCCTCATCGGCCTTTGGAATCTCGTCGTCGCCGTCACCAACAACGCGTCGTGGATGGGTGTCCTCGGCTTCTATCAGATCCTCTGGGCCGTCCAGAGTTTCCGGCGCTACCCGCGGTTCCGAAGGAGCGGCCCCGACGTCCAGCCCGAGGCCCTGGCTTGGTTCGACGCCACCGTCGCCGCCCTCAAGAAGGCCGACTTGGCGAACGAACCGACCGTGGTCGCGCTCACCGGTAAGCAATCCATCTGGCGCGGCGAGTTCGCCGAGCCGATGTATCGGGCCCGGCTGTTCCCCGACGGGATATTCCTCTACAAGTTGAGCGGCGACGATACGGTCGTCGCGCGGCACTCCAACGTCGTTTTCGCCCCCGGCAAGCCCAAGAAACTGGGCTTCGCTGGGCGGCTCTCCATCGGCGGCCGCACCATGCCGGTCACGCTCCTGGGCGATGGACTCCAACGGCTCAACACCTGGCAATCGTCCGCCACCGGCTGACCGCGGCACGCGGCAGGCCCCGGCACGCCTTCCGCGCGACAACCCCCTTCCCGAATCTGCCCACCGCTCGCCCACGCCTCAGTTACTCCGTCCCGGAGCATGGCCCAGGCGAAGACCGCCAGCCGGCGGGCCACCGCCACGATGGCCACCTTGCGGCGGGCGCGGCTGCCGCGATGCACCCGCTCGTAGATCGCCCGCAGCCGTCCGTTCCAACGCAGACCGAGCCACGCCACCTCCACCAGCAACGCCCGGGCCAGCGGGTTGCCGTGACGCGTGATCCGGCCGTGGCGGTCCATCGCCCCGGACTGGAACTGACGCGGCACCAGCCCGAGGTAACTGCCCACCTGTCGGCCCGAACCGAACCGGTGCGGGTCGTCGAAGAGCGCCACCAGCAACTCGGCCAGACGCAGGCCCACGCCCGGAATCGTCCGCAGCCGCGCGACCAGCCGCGCCCGATATGCGATCAGCCCACGCCACTGCCGCGTCGTGCACCCACCCGGCCAGGGGACCGATCTCGAACACCAGCCGGTCCGGTCGGCCTTCCGCAAACAGCCGCCCCAGGACCGCCGGCTCTGTGCGGACCGTCTTAAAACCGCACTCCCCCGTCGCCGTGTCCACCGTGTACGCCACGCTCTTGCTTTTCCCCAAGTCCAGTGCGAGAATCCTCATGCCGGGTCTCCTTCCGTTCACGCTCGTGGGCGACCCCCCATGGGTCAGCCCGTATTCGATTGGGCCTTCGAGCCCGAATCTTAGCGGAACCGGAGACCCGGCTTGCATAGTTTCTCTGCGATCTCTGCGGTTAAAACGCCGGGGGGTTTCGGGCTTGACACCCTCCCCGGCCTGTTCTATACTTCGGGTCCTGTGCCGGGGCTGTCGGGGTCGGCTTGTCGGCCCGCAGCCCCTTTCCGCCCCCGCCGGGGTCCGCCCCGGCAGGCCATTGGGACGAAGCCGAAAGCGACGCGATGAACACGAAAACGCAATTCCTGAAGCCGGAGCAGGTGGACCGGACGTGGTGGGTCGTGGACGCGACGGACCAGGTGCTGGGCCGGCTGGCGGCGAAGATCGCGCCGATCCTGATGGGCAAACACCGCCCGTCCTACACGCCGAACCACGACACGGGCGACTACGTGGTCGTCATCCATGCGGAAAAAATCCGCCTGACGGGCTCAAAGGCCCGCCAGAAGGAGTACGACTGGTACACGTACTATCCGGGCGGCCACAAGACGGTGTCGTTCGAGAGGATGATGGAGAAGCATCCGACGCAGCCGGTGGAACTCGCGGTTCGGCGGATGATGCCGAAGGGCCGCCTCGGCCGGCAGATGTTCTCGAAACTGAAGGTCTATGCGGGGCCGGAGCATCCGCACCAGGCCCAGCAGCCACAGGAACTCAAACTGTAGGAGCCTAGACCGTGTCGCAGGCGCCAACGGAAATCACGAAGGCCCACCCGATCTGGGGCGTCGGCCGGCGCAAAACGGCCGTCGCCCGCGTCCGCCTCTTGCCGGGCGAAGGGCAACTCGTCATCAACGGCCGATCGGTCGACGAATACTTCAAGGAGGAGAAGGACCGGCGGAGCGTCCTGAGCCCGCTGGTGGCGACGAAGCAGACGCAAGGCTACGACATCTCGGTGAACGTCAAGGGCGGCGGGCCGACGGGCCAGGCCGATGCCGTCAAACTCGGCATCGCCCGGGCTCTGAGGCAGGCGGATTCGAGCCTCGAGCCGATCCTTCGCGCCGGCCAGTTCCTGACGCGCGACCCGCGGATGGTGGAACGCAAGAAATACGGCCAATCGGGCGCCCGCAAGCGGTTCCAGTTTTCCAAGCGCTGACGGCCCTTCCTGCAGGATATTGCTCGAGCGGCTCGGGCGTCCGGGCCGCTCGTTTTTTCCTCGCACGTTCCGCGTGACAGGCCCCGGGCGGGACCTTACAATGCTCGGCGCTTGGGCGACCCCCCGGCCGCGGGGCTTGCCGGCACTTGCGCACCATTAACCACAAAGGCGGAGGCGGAATCAGATGACACGCGTCGGGATCATCGGAGCGAGCGGTTATGCCGCGGGAGACCTGATGCGGCTCTTGCTGGGGCATCCAGAGGCGGAACTCGTCGCCCTCTCGGACCTGCCCGACAAGTGCGGGCCGCTGGCGAAAATCTTCCCCCAGTTCGCCGGCCGGATCGACCTGGAGGTGAAACCGACGGACGCGAAGCGCCTCGCGGGCGCGTGCGACGTGGTGTTCCTCGCCCTGCCGCACTGCGTCAGCCTCCAGTACGTCCCGCCGCTCCTTGCGGCGGGCCTCAGGGTCATCGACTTCTCGGCCGACTATCGTCTGAAGACACCGGGCCTCTACGAGAAAGTGTACGGCCACCCGGCGGACGAGGCGAACCTCAAGCACGCCGTTTACGGCATGCCGGAACTGTACCGCGAGGAGATTCGCAAAGCGCGGCTGATCGCGAACCCCGGATGCTACCCGACGAGCGCGATCCTGGGCCTCGCGCCGCTGGTGCGGCAGGGCCTCGTCGCGCCGAACGACATCGTCGTGGATTCCAAGAGCGGCGTCTCGGGCGCCGGCCGGACGCCGAAATTGCTGACGCATTACCCGGAGTGCAACGAGTCGCTCCAGGCGTACGCCATCGGGACGCACCGGCACCAGCCGGAGATCGCCGAGCAACTGTCGCTCGTCGGCAAGACGAGCGTGGACGTGCTTTTTGTGCCGCACCTCGCGCCAATGGACCGTGGCATCGAGTCGACGATTTACGCGCGTCTGTTGTCCCAGATCGCGCCGAAGGACGTAGCCGAGATGTACCACGACGCGTACGACGACGAGCCTTTCGTCGTCGTCCGCTCCGAGCCGCCCGCCACGAAGCACGTTGCGGGCACGAACTACGTCCACATTTACCCGACGGCCGTCGGCGGCCGGGCCGTCATCTGCACCGTCGTGGACAACCTGACGAAGGGTGCTGCCGGCCAGGCGCTTCAGAACATGAACCTGATGTTCGGACACGAGGAAACGGCGGGGCTGAAATGAGCGGGGCGAAGAAGATCCGGGTGGATGCGAAGATCGGGGTGACGTCGGCCAAGGGGTTCCGCGCGGGGACGACGACCTGCGGCATCAAGGCGAGCGGAAAACCGGACCTGGCGGTCCTCGTGTGCGAAACCGAGGCCAGCGCCGCCGCCGTCTTCACCACCAACCAGGTGACCGGCGCGCCGGTCCAGGTGAGCCGGACGCACCTGGCGAAGCGGCAGACGGTGCGCGGGGTGGTGGCCTCCAGCGGAAACTCGAACGTCTGCACGGGCGCGCGCGGCCTGGCCGACGCCAAGGAAATGACGGGACTCGTGGCCCGCGAAATCGGCTGCCCGTCGGAGGCGGTCCTGGTGGCATCGACAGGCGTCATCGGGCACTTCCTTCCGATGGAGAAGGTCCGGGCAGGAATCCCCAAGGCCCTGGCGCGTCTGGCGGCAGGTCCCAAGGCCAACGCGGCCTTCGCGCGGGCGATCCTGACGACCGACACGCGCCCGAAACAGGCCGGGACGCGGGTCCGCATCGCCGGGCGAACGGTGACGATCGGCGGTTCGGCGAAAGGCGTCGGGATGATCGCGCCGAACATGGCGACGACGCTGGCGTTTCTGGCGACGGACGCGGCGGTCGAACCGGCGGTCCTGCGGGCGATGCTCGTCCGGGCCGCGGGGGCGACCTTCAACTGCCTCACGGTGGACGGGCACATGTCCACGAGCGATACGATGGTGCTGCTGGCGAGCGGGCTGGCGATGAAGGGCGTGGGGCCGATCGCAGAAGGGTCGGCCGAGGCGGCGGCATTCGAGGCGGCTCTCGAGGCGGTGTGCGCGAGCCTCGCGCACCAGATTGCGGCGGACGCGGAGGGCGGAACGAAGGTGATTGACATCCGCGTGACGGGTGCGGCGAGCGAGGCGGAAGCGCGGCGAGCGGCCCGAGCGATCGCCGACAGCCCGCTCGTCAAATGCGCGTTTTTCGGCGAGGACCCGAACTGGGGCCGGATCGTCTCGGCCGCCGGGGCGGCCGGCATATCGAGCACGGGCGACTCGATGCGCCTCGTGCTGGGCGACGTGGTCATTTTCGAGCGGGGAACGCCCGTCGGGGCGGACCGGAAGGCCCTCGGGAAGGTGATGAAGGCCCGCGAGATTGCGGTGCACCTCGACCTCGGGGCCGGGCGGGGCGAAGCGCGGTGCCTGACGTGCGACCTGTCTTACGATTACGTCAAGATCAACGCCGAGTATACGACCTAACCATGTCCGAATCGGCCCGCGTCTATCGCGCCCGCTGGGTCATCTCGAATCGGGCGGGGCCCATCGAGGACGGGGCCGTCGTGTGTGCCGACGGTCGGGTCGTGCGCGTCGGGCAATGGTCGCGGGTGCAAGAGCACGTCGGCGCGAGAGACGCGGTCGAGGATTTCGACGAGTCGGCGATCCTCCCCGGATTCGTGAACGCGCACACACATCTATCGCTGTCGGACATGAAGGGGAGGCTCCGGCCGACGAAGCACTTCGCGGCATGGATCGGCCGGCTGACGGCGCGTCGGCTGGCGCGGACGCAAGGCGCGATTCGCCGGGCGGTCCGCCAGGGGGCCGAGGAAAGCCTTGCGGCCGGGACGGTGGCGGGGGCGGACGTGACGACGGAGCCGGCCTTCGACGACGCGCTGGCCGGCGGCCCGATCCGATGGCGCGTCTTCGGCGAGGTGCTGCGTTTCGGGGAATCCGGTCGGCGGTTCACCGAGGAGCGGATCGCGGACCTGGAGGCCCTGAGGGCGCAAACGGGCCTGGAGGTGGGGATAGCGCCGCACGCACCGTACACGCTCGGCATCGAGGATTTTATGCGGGCTCGCCGGGAGGCGGACGCGCGGGGCTGGCCCGTTTCGGCCCACCTGCACGAGACACTGGACGAGATTGAGTTTACGCGCAGCGGCCAAGGGGACCTTCACAAGTGGCTCTCGCTCGCGCGGTTCCTGCCGAAGGACTTAGCGCCGCTTGGGAAGCGTCCGATCCCCGCGCTGGCGGAGGCGGGGTTTTTCAAGGGCCCGGTCCTCGTGGCGCACGGAAATTACCTGACGGACGAGGAGATGGCGATCCTGGCGCAGAGCCGCTCGAGCGTCGCCCACTGTCCCCGGAGCCACGCGTTCTTCGGTCACGCGGACCATCCGTGGCGCCGGCTGCTCGCGGCGGGGGCGAACGTGTGTCTGGGCACGGACAGCCTCGCGTCGAGCCCGAGCCTGTCGATCCTGGACGAGATGCGTTACCTCGCGGCGGAGCACGCGGACGCGGACCCGCGGCTGCTTCTAGAGATGGGGACGGTGCGCGGGGCGCGGGCGCTGGGGTTCGCCGACGATCTGGGGGATCTGACCGAGGGACTGCGGGCGGATTTCTGCGTGGTCGGCCCCGTCGCGCCAGGGAAGGAACCCCTGGCGGCGATCCTCGCGGGGGAAGGGAACATCTCCAAAGTCGTCCTCGGCGGGCAGGCCCGGCCGGGCACTTGCCCGCAATAAACCGTTGAGGATGGGCGTTTGGCTGCGTGAGGGGATTGTTGCGCACTGATTGGCCCGGCCGGAACGCCTGTTGCAGCCGAGGCCGGCGGGTGGTAGATTGGTCCCTCACACCCCGGAATGGAAGACCGGAATGATGGTTCCATCCCCAAGACATTTCGTCCTCGTTTTTCTGGTTTCGGCGGCCGTCGCGGCCGGGTGCGGCCCGAAGTGGCAGTCGGCGGACGCGGACCGCGAAGTGTATGGCATCGTGGCGAAGAAATATGAGCGGGCGCTCGACCAGGAGCGGCCTTTCACCATCGAGCCGGACCGCGAGGTGCGGGCGCTCCTTGAAGGGGCGCCCAATGACGCGGGGGGCATCTCGAAGGTGCCGACGGACCTGGAGGGAGCGGAACTGCCGCCGCCCCTTCCCGAACAGGGGCCGAACACGGTCGTGCTGACGGCGGCCGACGCGCTGCGACTGGCGGTCCGCGCGAGCCGCGAGTACCAGAGCCAGAAGGAGGACGTGTACCTGGCGGCGCTGGCGCTGACCTTCGAGCGGTACCTTTTCCGGCCGCACCCGTTAGCGACGGGAACGGCGAACCTGAATAACGACCCGTGGGCGCGGGACCGGACGTACGACGGCAGCGCGGAGGTTGGGATTTCACAGCAGTTGGCGGACGGGGCGACGTTCGTGGGGAGCCTGGGTCTGACGGCGCTGAAGTTTCTGAACAAGGATCTCGCGAACACGCTGGGCTCGACGTTTACGTGGACGCTGAACCAGCCGCTCTGGCGCGGCGCCGGGCGGAAGGTGGTGCAGGAGAACCTGGTGCAGTCGGAGCGGAACGGGCTGTACACGGTGCGGACGTTTGCGCGGTACGAGCAGACGTTCGCTGTAAGCGTGGCGTCGCAGTACCTGGGGGTTCTGGAGCAGCGCGAAATCGTGCAAAACGAATGGCGGAACTACCGGAGCCTGATCCAGGGCCGCGAACGGGCGGAATGGCTGGCGAAAGCGGAGCGGCTGCCGGAGTTCCAGGTGGACCAGGCGCGGCAGGATGAACTGCGGGCGCGGGACCAGTGGATCCGTGCGCGGCAGGCGTATGAGAACGGGCTGGACGCCTTCAAGATCGTGCTGGGGGTTCCGGTGGGGACGGCGGTGGCGCTGGATCCGAAGGAACTCGAGCGTCTGGCGTCCGAGGGCCTGAAGCCGGTCGAGGTGGAGGCGCCGGAGGCAATCGCGACGGCACTCCAAACCCGGCTGGACCTGGCGAACGCGCGGGACGGCGTCGAGGACGCAGGGCGGAAGATCGTGGTGGCGGAAGACGGCCTGGAGGGCGACGTGGACCTGGTGGCGAGCATCGGCTACGCCTCGGACCCGCTGCGGAGTCCGCAGTCGGCGCGCCTGGCGTTCCACAAGGGCGAGTACTCCATCGGGTTCGACATCGACATGCCGGTGGACCGGCTCCAGGAGCGGAACGCACTGCGCCAGACCGAGATCGCGCGGGAACGGGCGGAGCGGACGCACGGTCGGCTGCGGGACACGGTGGTGCTGGACGTGCGTCAGGCGTGCCGGAAACTGGACCAATCGCGGCAGAGTTACGAGATTCAGAAACGGAGCGTCACGCTGGCGGAGCGGCGCGTGGAGTCCACGGACCTGCTGCTCCAGGCCGGCCGCGCAAGCCAGCGCGACGTCCTGGAGGCGCAGCGGGCGCTCGTCGAGGCGCAGAACGCGCTGGCGGGGGCGCTGGTGGACCACACGGTGGCGGGCCTGGAGTTTCAGCGCGACGTGGGAACCCTGGTCGTTGATCAAGAGGGACAAATCCATGGCTGGAGCCTCACACCTGTCGGCCCTTAAGTCGGCCGTGAGCGGAAAAGGCCGGGCGCGGCTACTTTGGATAGCCGGCGGCGGCGCGGCGCTGGCGGTGCTGGTCCTCGTGGGCGTCTGGGCCGTGGGGAGCGGTCCGCCGGCGACGGGCCCGGGCAGCGGGGAGGCGACGCGCGCCGCCCGCGACCGGTTCATCGTGACGATCGCCGAGAGCGGCGAGGTGGACGCCAAGGAGTCGAAGGACATCAAGTGCGCGATCGAGGGCACGAGCACCATCCTGTGGATCATCGAAGAGGGCATGATGGTCCAGGAAGGCCAGAAACTCGTGGAATTCGACCCGACGGACGTCCAGGACCGACTGACGAACCGGCTGAGCGTGTGGCGGGGAGCGAAGGCGGTTTCCGAACAGGCCCAGCAGCAGTACGAGATCCAGCAGAGCACGAACGAGAGCCTGTTGTCGCAGGCGGCGTTGAAGGTCAAGTTCGCGGCCCTGGATCTGAAGAAGTACCTTGGTGCAGCGGTGGCGGACCGGCTGGTGTCGGACGGGGAGGCGGCGGACTTCGGGGCGATGGCCGAGGACGCGGCCCTCGGGGGCGAAGCGCTCCAGAAGAAGCGGAGCCTCGCGAGCGAGATCGACCTGGCGAACGAGGAACTGTCGCGTGCGGTAAGCAAGGTCGAGTGGACTCGGAAACTGAAGGACAAAGGGTACGTCACCGGAAGCGAACTGGAGGCGGACGAACTGGCGCACCATCGGACGGAGGTGGCGCTGGAGCAGGCGCGGACCGCGCTGGAATTGTTCCTGGCGTACGAGTTTCCGAAGATGGCGGAACAGGCGTACACGAATTGGCTGGAGGCGAAGCGGGAGTACGAGCGCGTGCAGGCGCGGGCGGCGAGCGAACTGGAGAGCTCGCGGGCGAACCGCGACGCGAAGAAAGACACGTTCGAGCAGGAGGAGCGGCTGCTGGCGAAGGCACGCGAGCAGGTCGAAAAGGCGGTCATCCTCGCCCCGCAGCCGGGGATGGTGACTTACTACACCGGGACCGACCACCGGGAAACCGTCACCGTCGAGGCGGGGGCGAAGGCGTGGTACCAGCAGACGCTGATCAAACTGCCGAACCTGGCGGAGATGGTCGTCCAGGTGAAACTGCACGAGTCGGTCGTCAAACAGGTGGCGGACGGAGCGCCGGCATACGCGACGATCGACGCCTATCCGGACAAGCGATTGAAGGGACGCGTGACGAAGATAGCGGTGATGCCGGACCGGACGGCATGGTGGATGCCGGCAGGGGCGAAAAGTTATGCGACCCAGATCACGCTCGACGAGGCCCCGAAGGGACTGAAGCCCGGGATGAGCGCGCAGGTGGAGGTCCTGGTGGACGACCGGCCGGACGTCCTCCAGGTGCCCGTCTCGAGCATTTACGTGGACAAGGGGTACCAGGTGGCGTACGTGAAGACGGCGAGCGGGCCGCAGGTGCGGCGGGTGGAACTGGGCCTGTCGAACGACCGGAACGTGGAGATCCTGTCGGGCCTCGAGGCAGGCGAGACGGTGTACCTGTACAAGCCGACGGGGGCGCCGGAACTGGCGGCGCCGGCGAAGAAAGAGGAGGCGCCCGGGCTGGCGGTGACACCGGAGGCGTCGCAGCGGGGCGAGGCGGCCAAGGCGGGCAGCCGGACGGAGGCGCGGGCGGAGAAGAGGGTGCCGGCGAAAACCGGCGAAGGCGAGGGGCAAGACAATCCGAGATCTGAGACCCCGGATTCGAAAGAGAAGCGGCTGCCGGCGGGCATGACGCCGGAAAAGGTGGAGGCGATGCGCAAGCGGTTGGAATCGGCGACGCCGGAGGAACGCGAGAAAATGATGCGTGCGATGCGAGGCCGAATGGAGAAACAGGGGGGCGCGGCCGCGCCGGCCGAGGAGAACCGCAGCGAGCCATGAGTCTGGCGGAACTGATCGACCTCGCGAAGAGTTACCGGATGGGCGCCGACCTGGTGGTGGAGGCGCTGCGGGGGGTGACCCTGCGGATCGAGGAGGGCGAGTATCTGGCGATCATGGGAGCGTCGGGG
>Ga0315273_10014587_pt1 | contig 10128 bp, 8 predicted proteins | sample YL17G02_0_MG_FD_205753 | JGI IMG/M metagenome (GOLD analysis project Ga0315273, IMG submission 205753) | Sediment microbial communities from Yellowstone Lake, YNP, Wyoming, USA - YL17G02_0 | ecosystem: Environmental > Aquatic > Freshwater > Lake > Sediment | place: USA: Wyoming | collected... | reverse complement strand
CATCAGTCATGAATGCCTATCATGATGAATGCATTGATTGCCATAAGAAGCGAAATAAAGAGGATAAGGAAAAAACAGGCCCTGTTACCTGCGGAGACTGCCATAAAGAGAAATCAATTGAGGTGAAATACCCGGCATTCGAATTCGATTTCTATGTCCATGACACACATGTGAAGAAACTGAGAGAGAAGCTGGGTAAAGATGATTGCAGCCTCTGCCATCATACGTATGATATAAAGGAAGAGGATGAAAACCTTGCCCTTGTATACGAAAAAGGCACGGAGGAGTCCTGTTATTATTGTCATGATCTCGAAAAGAAAAGGGGCCCAACAATGACTGCCATAAATCGAGTGGCAGCAAAGAAGGGACTCGATATACAGAGAGCTTCTCACACGCAGTGCCTGAACTGTCATTTGAAGTACGAGAAAGAGTTAGAACTCAAGCAGGAGAAGAAGAAAGATGAAAAAGCAGGGCCGACTGAATGCATAAAATGTCACACTGGAAAGTATAGAACATTAGTCGAACTGGAGAAAGTGGCCCGCCCTGACAGAGGGCAAAAAGAAACAGCTTTTATCAATATCCAAAATGCAAAAATGAAAGGTGTACCATTCGATCATAAGTTTCATGAAAAGAACCAGAAAGCATGTCGGGACTGCCACCACGAGACATTGAATCCCGCCCTCTGCAAAGAGTGCCATACGTTGACGGGTAATTGGGAAGGGCTGTGGGTAAACTTAGTAAATGCATATCATGACCCGCTTTCAGAGATAGGTTGTGCAGGATGCCATAATCTGAAGAAGGCACAAAAAAATTGTGCAGGCTGTCATGGCCTTCTCCCGGAGATGGATATACAAACAAAGGGTCCCAGGAAAGAGACTTGTGATATGTGCCATACGGGCAAGAAAGAGCTTGTTACTCTTAAACCTCTTTCAGTTGCAGGACTTGATACGGAAAAAGTAAAGAAAGAAGTGACGATAAAGGTCCTGGAAAGGGAATATGAGCCGTCAAAATTTCCTCACATGAAAATTATAGAGGGGTTTGTAAAGATATCTAATGACAGTAAGTTGGGAAGTCATTTTCACAGGAAATTGCAGACACTATGCGAGGGCTGCCATCATCAAAGCCGTGCAGAGGCTGAAATTGAAAAGGACAGTCCTCCTTACTGCAGAAACTGCCACGGTATGACATTCGACAGACAAAATAGAAACAGGCCGAAACTGATAGCTGCATATCACGGCCAATGCATGGGTTGCCACAACTATATGAAACTTGATAAAGCCAGAAAATGTGAAGAATGTCATAAGAAGAAAGCTGTACATCCAGCTTATCCCTTAGAGCCGCAAGGAATTACTGTTAGATAGAAAGGAGAAAAGATGTTGTACATCTTTGAGCAACTTTTTTCAAATCATGGCTATGCATATGCGGTAGCCGTTCTGGCCATGTTCATATTTATAATTTTTTTTCTTATCCTGAATAAAGAAATAAAGTACTAACACGGAGGATTGTATGGGAATCGACAGAAGGGAATTCTTAAGGCGTGCGGCAATTGCAGGAGTTGCTTTGATTGGCGGAAGTTCCCCAGCCCATGCGTTCAAGAATATAGATAAAGCTACCATCCTTTCTACAGGCAATATTGCCAATGAAAGGAACTGGAAATTATATGAGAAAACAAAAGACATTATTTCGAAAGAGCGCTATGGTGTCCTCGTTGATACAACACGTTGCATTGGGTGCAGAAGGTGTGAATGGGCATGCAATGAATGGAACAAAAATCCAAACAAACCAATCGCGGAATTTGAAAAGTCTGTGGTGGGCAAGGACGATGTGTTCAAAACGATAAGGAGGATGCATGCCGGTAATTTTACCGTGGTAAATCGCTTCTCCAGTTCAAAAGACGGCAAACCGATTTACGTTAAAAGGCAGTGCATGCATTGCGAAGATCCCGGCTGTCTGGCCTCATGCTTCGTTGATTCTTACAGGAAAGTTTCAATGGGTCCGGTTCTGTATTTGCCCCATATATGTGTCGGCTGCCGCTATTGTATGGTTGCCTGTCCTTTCGATGTGCCGGCGTTTGAATATTATGAAGCACTAAACCCTCAGATTACGAAATGTACGTTCTGCTATGACAGGATTATCTATGAAGGAAACGTCCCTGCATGTGTCGAGATCTGCCCGGCTGAAGTGATGACTTTAGGGAAAAGAAAGGAACTGATTAACCTGGCCCATGAAAGGATAGGAAATAATCCGGATAAATACATTGACCATGTGTATGGAGAGCAGGAAGTTGGGGGCACGAGCTGGATGTATCTATCTTCAGTTCCCTTTGATGAAATAGGGCTTAGGACAGATATCGGTACCACAGCAATACCAAAATTTAGCGAGAGTTTCCTTTTTGGTGTAAAGATGTTTGAAATTGTCGGTGCCTGGCCGCTTGTTTTCGGCGCTTACTATGCTATATCGAAAGCTCGGAAAAAACATACTGCAAGTCATGAAACATCCACAGAGGAGAAAGGAGAGAGCCATGGCACAAAACACTAATTCCTGGTTCAGAGAAAAGATACTTCTTGGAATGTCCACAAGAGATTATATTATCAGTAATGCCACGCCGGCAAATTTCATTGCTATGGTTATTTTGGCATATGCAATTCCCGTGATGATTTACCGGCTCTTTTTCGGACTCGGCCCTGCGACAAATCTTTCGGATAACCACCCGTGGGGATTATGGATTGGATTTGATGTTCTGGTTGGAATCGCTTTGGCAGCACCTGGTCTTGCGCTCGGTACAGCGGTTCATCTCTTCGGGATGAAACAGTATCATCATTTTGTACGGCCGGCGATTCTTTCGAGCCTCGTCGGATATATATTCGCTGTATTTGCGCTTCTTTTTGACCTTGGTCGTTATTATAGAATGCCGTATCTTATCGGTTATTCGTGGGGATTTTCTTCCATCCTGTTTCTCATAGGTTGGCATTTCTTCCTTTATATAAATATCTGTCTTATAGAGTGGAGCCCCGCCCTGTTTGAATGGTTGAATTTGAGAAAATATCGCGAATTTTTCAGCAAGCTGGCTATCTGGGCGACCATTTTTGGCGTAATCATCGCCGGTGGCCATCAATCTGCACTGGGTGGTTTATATCTCGTTGCACCTGCTAAACTGCATCCTCTTTGGTATTCAGCCTTATTGCCCGTGTTTTTCCTTTTATCAGCTATTTTTGCGGGCATTTCCATGGTGATCGTCGAAAGCACAATCACGCATAAGGTTTTTAAGAGCCAGCTTAAAAACTTTAACGAAGCTGAATATAACCGTCTTGTCATTGGCCTCGGGAAAGCTACGGCATCTGCTCTTTTTATCTATTTCATTCTAAAAATATTTGATATAGCTCATTCTGCTAACTGGGCTTATCTGAATACCCCATACGGGTACTGGTATTTGGTTGAAATTCTCGGGTTTGTTCTCTTACCAGCTCTTCTCTTTGCTCATGCTGCAAGAAAGGGAAAAGCTAAACTTGTCCGGTTCACGGGCTTTGTGACCGCTCTTGGTGTAATACTGAATCGGCTTAATGTATCGATAATTGCATACAACTGGTATCTCCCCACTTCAGAAAAGTATTATCCAAAGTGGATGGAGGTTGCACTAACTGTCGGAGTGGTAACGATGTTGATTCTTGCCTATCGTTTTATTGTGAATCGCATGGCGATAATGCACGACCATCCAGATTACGAATCAACGCATTAGCTTCCTGCTTGAGGGTCAGGAGCCGCAGGCCTGAAAAACACTGAGAAGATATTCTGGTGGTTGCGGAAGTCCTGCAATTTTCCAGGCAACACTCCCGTCTGGAAATTTTTCTAAATTACATTCCTTTGTATGGACATTTGTGCAGATAGCTCGGGCTAATGGAAAGGCATTAAACTTCTTATAAAATTCTCTCATGAATTGAAAAATCTCTATCCTTTCTTTTGTCAGAGGACAAACATTACTCACGTTTTCCCTGTCTGCTAAGGCGCATGCTACCTTTTCATTCCAGTCCTCAAACTTGACAAGAAAGCCCTCACTGTCTAATTCAATTTTTTTACCTTCAACTTCGATGAACGGCATATATACCTCCTTTTAGTTAAATAAATTTACTACTATAAATACTAACATAAATTTAAAGCAAAGTGACAAATATACTGAAAGAAACAGGGCTGTCTTTTTATTCCTTTATTAGGCTTAATATATTTGGCAATTTCTGAAAAGATATTCTCATGAGGCTGTAGGTTACCATGTCTGGAACAATCGCCTGATATTCTGAAGCTCTACAGCAAATGACCTAGTTCTCTCAAGTTTAAAGTCTTTGAATGTCTTTATCTTAAGACCATGTGTTGATTCCTTTATCTTTACAGCTCCGTCAAGGTCGGTCCTGCACATCCTGATGCCCTGCAGTGCATTCAGTGTTTCAGCATGGGGGTGGCCAAAGGTATTGTCCTTTCCCAGGCTTATGACAGCGACCTCAGGAGAGACCAATTCAAAGAATGGTTTATATGCCGATGTCTTTCCGCCGTGATGGGGGACTTTGATGACATCGCTTCTCAGAAAATTCCCAAGAGAAGAAAGATTTTCCTCTGCTTCTTCCTCAATATCACCGGCAAAGAGGAATGAGCTATTACTGCCTGCTATTCTTATAACAAGGGAATCATTATTGGCTTCCACATATTCATTTCCAGAGAGCGAATAGAATTCAGGATAGGGATGAAAGATACTCATGGTGTATCCTTTTCTTTCAAGCACATCTCCTCTCTGAAGTATTCTGTGTTTATCCTTTATATATGGCATAACGTTTTCCGGCAAGATCATCTTTCCGTTATCCCAGAGTTCTTTGACTTCAAATCTCTTCATCAGGTAATCCAGTCCACCTGTATGGTCAGGATGAATATGCGAAAGGACAAGCGCATCGACAACTTTCTTGCCCTTATATTGCAGGTATGAAGCTGTTTCTCTCCCGGTCCTGCCTGTATCTATGACAATTGTTTTCCGGTCGGGAAGTTCAATAACCGCTGAATCTCCCTGACCGACATCGAGGTAGGTGACTGCAAGCTCTCTTTTGCCTGATAGAGATAACAGGAAACAAAGGAGTACAGGTAAAAAGGGAATTATCAGAGTATATCTCTTTTTTCCTGAAAGGAAATAGACAAGAAATCCGGCATAAAAGAGTAAAACAACAATGATCGGAAAAGCCGGCATCTTTATATCAGCAAAAGGGATATCTGAAAAGAGCAGTACAAGGCGAATGCTCATATCCGACACTGTTGATACTACCGGAGCAAATACATAGTGGCCGGTGAGCAAAAACAGGAAGGATGAAAAGAGAGAAAGCGGTATGAGGATAAATCCTATGAGAGGTGCAATGAGCAGATTCGATAGAGGTGAAATAATTGAGAAATAATGGAAATAGTATGCGACAAGAGGAGCTGTTCCTATTGATGCAGACAGGGTAAGCAAAAGGGCGTTTCGAAGGTACCTGGTACATTTCTTCACAACCTGGTGGAACTTCTTTTCTTCTGAAAACGTATCTTCCTGTTTTGACTCATCCTCTCCTGTTTCAACTGTAAAACCAATAAAGAGAACAGCAAGGAATGAGAGCTGAAATGAGAGGTCAAGAATGACTTTTGGGTCCCAGAGAGTCAGCACACATGCTGCAAACAGGAGAGAATTAAGCCATAAGCCTTTCCTCCCTATCAGAAGTCCAAGGAGAAAAAGGCTTATCATAATAAAGGATCTTACAGCCGGGATGCTTCCTCCCGATAGGACAAAATATGCAAGCATAAAGGGGAAGGTTAGCAGGGCAGCAACCTGTGAAGGGGTGAGAAAGATTGTAATCCTCTGTAATATATTGTAAGGAACGGCATGTACGATGAACCTGAATATGCTGAATAAAAATACGGAGCACAATCCGAAGTGAGTGCCTGAGATGCTGAGGATATGGGCAAGGCCTGTTACATTAAAAGCATTTCTGAGATCTTCATTCATGAGAGTCCTTTGACCAATGGTAATGGATGAAACAAAGGCAGCCGAGTCTTTTTTGAAATGTTCGCTGTAGTATGTACTCAACCTGTATCTCAGTTCCTGAATCCGTGAGATGAAAGATGAGCTATTGTTTACAGGCTCAATTACTTTGAGCAGCCCTGCATGGATTTCATCACTGTTCAGACTTCCTGGGTTTTGTCTTATTCTCTCCCTGAATATCTGAATCAGTATCTTGTATTCTGATCCTGAACGAAACTCCCTGTCTGCGAAGAGGGTGACTTTTTCCCCAATAAATTCTCTGTATCTTCCACCACTCTCGTTATCAACAGCCGATTTGATATCAAAAAATTGCATGAAGTTTCCGCTTTCCGTTTTTACCGGATAAGATTGAAAAGTACCTGTTGCTATAACCTCTCTGCCAGCAATGTGTGATATATCTTTTTCCTGTTCAAATCTTAAGAATGAAAAGGTTACCCCCAGAAGGATGATGAATATCAGAAGAGGTTTTTTCCTAAAGAACAGATAGACAGAGCACAATATGCCGACAGAAAGGGTGAAGAAAGGGAAATAAGCGTAGGAGTAAAAGAGTGCCACACCTGCGAGGAAGAAGAGAAAAAGCATTTAGGCAAAGGACTGTTTAATGATCTTTGCGATATCTTTCCCGATCCTGGTTATCAGATTCAGGTCCTTCCCTTCAAGCATTACCCTTATTTTTGGCTCTGTGCCCGAGGGTCTTACGAGTATCCTTCCTTTGCCAGAAAGCCTTTTTTCTGCTGTCTTTATTGCTTCCTGGATCTGAGGTATGGTTTTGATATCATGTTTCCTCTCGACATCAACATTCATAAGAACTTGCGGATACAGTTTTATCTCCGATGCAAGTCTTGAGAAAGGGACGCCCTTTTTCTTCATGAGGTGAATGACCTGTACTGCCGTAAGAGGACCGTCACCTGTTGAATTATGGTCAAGAAAGATGATGTGTCCTGATTGTTCACCGCCGAGGTTATATCCTCCCCTGATCATTTCTTCCACCACATACCTGTCACCGACTTTTGTCCTGATTAGTTGTATCTCATTCTTTTTGAGATACTCCTCGAAGCCGAAGTTACTCATGACGGTTGATACAACGGTATTGTTTTTCAGCATTCCCTTTCTCTTCATCTCAAGTGCCCACATGCCCATGACCTGGTCTCCGTCAACCATCTTCCCTTTCTCATCACAAAAGATTGCCCTGTCTGCATCGCCGTCATGTGCAATACCGATATGTGCTTCATGTTGTTTTATTGCCTTCTGGAGTTTTTCAATATGCAATGATCCGCAGCTCACATTGATATTCATCCCGTCAGGATTGTCGTTGATCGATATGACCTCCGCCCCTAATTCGCGTAACAGCCATGGCGTTATCTTGTAGGCAGCCCCATTTGCACAATCAACAACAATCTTCATCCCTTCAAACGTCGTGCCTTTCGGAAGAGTTGATTTGATGTACTCTATGTACCGCCCTCCTGCATCATCAAGTCTGTAAGCCTTCCCTATTTCCGCACCCTTTGGTCTGTTCCGGTGCAGCCCGTTATCCTGTATGAGTTCCTCGATCTTTTTCTCAAGTGTATCTGGAAGTTTAAAACCCTCAGAGGAAAAGAACTTGATGCCATTGTCTTCAAAAGGGTTATGAGATGCTGATATTACAATTCCGGCATCTAATCGTAATGTCCTTGTCAGAAATGCAATCCCCGGGGTGGGGAAGGGTCCAACAAGGGTCACATTCATTCCCATCGAGCATATCCCAGAGGTAAGAGCACTTTCTATCATGTAGCCTGACAACCTTGTATCTTTACCTATCAGGATCATATTTCTTCCTTCTTTATCCCTCAGAATATATGCAGCAGCCATGCCAATTCTTAAAACTGTTTCAGGAGTCATAGGATGTTTGTTTACTGTTCCTCTAATACCATCAGTCCCAAAGAGTCTCATTTTCTTTCCCTCGCAATCACGATTTTAACTGTAACATCTTTTGTCTTTGTCCGTATGTTTGTACCTGTAGTCTCAACTTCCAGGTCCCGGGTAACTGTTTCTTTAATGCCTGTTATATTCAGGGGTTCTGTTTTCATGGTATCCACCGTTGCTACTTTTGACCGTGCACCTTCAATAACTACATTTTCAGGAAATATACTGAGAGATTTTACATAGAAACCACTGCCAGGAGTTCCAATAATGACAGGTCTGACTTGAACAGTCTTTGTCACTGATTCCTCAAGAGATACTCTGACAGAAGAAGGAGTAATATTCGTGACAGTAACACCAGGGGGTAGTTTTATGTTATTTTTGTTTATGCTATAGATGCTTTCCCCTTTTCTTGCCTTACTGAGGTCAACAAAAGCCCTTAAATCTGAAGGCCGAATAGTTCTGATGATTCCTTCTTGCCCCTTTATGTTTACGCCTACTACCTTAATACCGTGGTTTATTAATTCAATGCCCGGGGGAATATCCTTTAACTCAAGCGGAACATCCAATGCTATTTCTGAAAGGCCGCGGGAGCTTGCAAAGAGCCACAACAGGGCAGAGAGGAGGATAGCTGTTATTTTTAAACCAAAATTTTCAAACAGAAGTTTCCTCATTTTTTACCTTTTGTCGTAAATAAATCAGTAAGGACATTTCTGAGCCTTCCCATGTCAAGATTTGTTTCGATCTTCCCCTTCATCGCCAATGATATCATCCCGGTTTCCTCCGAAACAATAATAATGACCGCATCAGTCTCCTCTGCAAGACCCAGACCTGCGCGATGTCTTGTACCTAAGGATTTGCTCACTTCCGGGCTTAAGGTTATAGGAAGGAAACATCCTGCAGCCAAAATCCTGTTGCCTCTTATTACAACTGCACCGTCATGTATGGGCGAGGCAGGATGAAAGATACTCATCAGCAGTTCCTTCGAGACTTTTGCATCGAGAGGGGTACCGACTTCAACGAAGTCCCTGAGGCTTGTATCACGTTCAATGACAATCAGAGCGCCTATTTTTCTATTTGCGAGAGCAACGGTAGCTCTGACAATCTCTTCGAGGGATCTCAGTTCCTCTGCAGATGTAAATGTCTGGAGAAACGGTGTTTCTCCCATCTGTGCAAGGGCTCTTCTTATCTCAGGTTGAAAGAGGATGATGAGAACAATGACAGCCTGTGCCCAGAAGCTCTGTATCAGCCAGTCCAGCGTATAGAGCTCAAGGTATCTTGAAAGCAAAGATGCACCCAACAGGACACCAAGACCGATGAGCATCTGTGCTGCCTTTGTCCCTTTGATAAAAAGGAGAAGGCGGTAAACTATTACAGAAACAAGGAGAATATCTAAAACATCAAGGATCCATCTATGCTGGCTCAGTATTTCCATTTCAAGAATCGATTTTTTAACACTTAAATTGTTATATCATACCATGCTAAATCATCTATTATACAAAAGTTTAACTTCACCTATTCAGAACGTCTGAAAGAGAATCGGCATAATGGTTTGTATGTATCTGAACAAAATCAGGATGGTTGAAAAAAACTGCTGATTAAGGTATTGTATACATATCGCGGGGTGGAGCAGTCCGGTAGCTCGTCGGGCTCATAACCCGAAGGTCAGAGGTTCAAATCCTCTCCCCGCTACCAAAGAAATTAAGGGTTTGCAGATGATGCAAGCCTTTTTTTTAGACTGCAAGCCATTATGCATTGGCAACAGCCTGTAAAGGCTTGATTGGTGCTGGAATAAAGATACCATCTGATTCAACTTTTGCCTGTTTTTCTAACGGATTTCTAACGGATTTAAAAGAAGTCTCCAAAAGTTCTACTTGATGCCTGTTAAAATTAGCATCATTAAATAGATGTCCATAGATATCCAGAGTGATATTGATACTTGCATGCCCTAACTGAGATTGAATGTATTTGATGTTCTGACCTGATGCTATTCTTATGCTTGCATTACTGTGTCGAAGACTGTGGAAAGATACTTGTCTTAATCCAGCTTCTCTCAATGCTCGATTGAAATATCTCTTAACAGTATTATCATGTTGAGATAGCTTACCTTCCGGTGAGGGGAATACAACATCATGTTCATTCACCGGACAAGAGAGTTTCCATCTCTTGAGTTCCTGGATAAGTGA
>Ga0315273_10014586_pt1 | contig 10128 bp, 11 predicted proteins | sample YL17G02_0_MG_FD_205753 | JGI IMG/M metagenome (GOLD analysis project Ga0315273, IMG submission 205753) | Sediment microbial communities from Yellowstone Lake, YNP, Wyoming, USA - YL17G02_0 | ecosystem: Environmental > Aquatic > Freshwater > Lake > Sediment | place: USA: Wyoming | collected... | reverse complement strand
CGACAACGATTTAAAAGTAAAAAATTACTTTAATATTAACTTAACGAACGCAACTAAATGGCTTCCACACCACCATATTATAAATATAATATGTCTTTAAATTGCTTTTTGTTTAATATATATATTATATAAACTACTTAAAGAACCTCCGTTAATTTTTCTATTTGTTCGTCTGTTAGCTTTTCTGGAAAGTCTACGTGAAAATGTATTATCATATTTCCTGTATGCTCTTCTCTCTTTAAACCCATATTTGAATAAATTTTTTTATATTCAGAAGGTATTATATTTCCTTTGTTATTATTTAATGTATAGCTTTTACCGTTTACATATTTTATTTCAAAGGAAAAACCACATAAGGCCTCTTTTAGTGTTATGTTTTTTTCCAATATTAAATCTAATCCAGACCTTTTAAATAATGTGTCATTTTTAACTTTAACAAAAATCTTTATATCACCTTTAGCTGTTTCATTTATAACGTTTCCTTTTTCTCTTAAAATTAACATTTCACCATCGTCTATTCCTTGAGGAATTGTTACGTAAACTGTTTCATTTTCAAATACTTTCATACCATTTTCAACTATCCATCTTTCTATTTCTAACGGAACTGTTGCTCCTATTAATACTTGCTCTAAAGTAATTATTATATTTTTTACAATAGGGGAAGGTTTTTGTAAAGCTTGTTGAAAACCAATAGGTCCTCCATTAAATACATGAACTTTTACACCGGGTGGAAAACCAGCTGGAAAACCAGAAATTCCTCCCATTCCATTAGACATTCCACCCATTCCCGGCATTTGCGCAAATGGATTACCCATTCCATTTAAAAACATATTCAAAATATCATCCATGGGAACATCCATACTATTATTGCTATTCATTCGCATAAATGGATTCTTTCTTGACATATTGTACTCTTCTCTCTTTTGTTCATCTCCTAAAGTTTCGTAAGCTTCACTTATTTTTTGAAATTTACCAGTTGCTTCTGAATTTCCTGGGTTTTTATCTGGATGAAATTTAAATGATAAACTTCTATAAGCTTTTTTTATTTCATCTTTTGTCGCGCCTTCTTCAACACCTAAAATATTATAATAATTTTCTGACATTAATAATATAATTTGAGATATACTTAAATAATTATTTACGTATAATAAATAATGGAAGTTAAAGATAAACTATTTATTCATAAATATCAACCTATTTGTTTTAATGACTTTGGTAATGATAATGAAATTGTTCAAATTTTAAAAACATTAATAGTTATGGATAACTTAAATATTTTGCTAATTGGTGATATTGCATCTGGTAAAACTTCTCTCTTAAATGCTCTTATTAAAGAATATTATTCTGGTTCAACACATAAGGAATACGAAGACAATGTTTTATATATCAATAGTTTAAAAGAACAAGGAATAAATTATTATAGAACTGATGTTAAAACATTTTGCCAAACTTGTTCTGTTATCAAAGGTAAAAAAAAAATTATTGTATTAGATGATATTGACCTAATAAATGAACAAAGTCAACAAGTATTTCGTAACTGCATTGACAAATTCAGTCATAATGTTCATTTTGTTTCATCTTGTTGCAATGTCCAAAAAGTAATTGAAAGTCTTCAATCGCGTTTTACAATTTTAAAAATTAAACAAATGAAAAGTGAAAATTTATTTGCTATCATTAATAATATTAAAAAGATTGAAAATATCGACGTTGATGAAGAAGCTATTGAGTTTATTATAAATGTTTCTAATAACACTATTAAAATTATAATCAATTATTTGGAAAAATTTAAACTTATTGGAGAAAAAATTACACTTAATTTAGCTATTCAGTTATGTTCTAATATAAGTTTTTTAACATTGGAAGCATACACTAATTTTATTAAAACGCAAAACCTTAAAGAAGCTATTAAAATTATTTTGGAAATTTATGATAAAGGCTATTCTGTTATGGATATTTTAGATAACTACTTTTTATACGTAAAAAATACAACTATTTTGACAGAAGAACAAAAATACAATATTATACCAATTATATGCAAATATATTACTATTTTTCACAACATTCACGAAGATGAAATCGAGTTATCATTATTTACAAATAATTTAATTGAAATATTAAGAGTTTAAAAAAATATTCCGTTTCCAAAAAAAATACTTTTATAATTTAAATTGTAATAATCATATAATTATTCAACACAATTGTTAATAATTTTATATACATTTAATATAAATGTCAACTCAAATATTTAAAAAAAATTTACCAAATGAAATTTTATTTACTTTGTTAGACTCTATGTGCTTAAAAAATGAAAAACATTATACGCTTAATATTGAGTCTTTTAAAAGAGGAACATTTAAAGAACTAATTCAAATTTTTATTAATGAATGCAAACCTTTTTATCATTTATATAAAAGAAAGTATTTAGAAAAAAAGCTTACTTACAATAGTTTCACTACTATTTTAAGACAAATATGTAACTTTAACAAAATTACATATACATCAAAAATTGTTTATGATAAGTCAACTTACGGAATTGTATACTATATTTACTATTAATGATTATATTTTTAATAACGTCTTTTGGTTCCAACATTTTTTTTACTTCTTTTTGTTTTACCTCCGCGTGCTTTTGCTTTTGGCTCGTAATATTCTGGCTCTTCCTCTTCTAAATCACTTTCTTTATTCCAAAACCCACCTGAACCAAATAAATTATCTTCATCGTATCCATCACCACCGTCTTGGTTTTCATCATTTGATTTATACAAATACAAACCTAAACCACCTGCTGCTAAAATAGCAGTTGCTACAACTAATGATATTGTGTCACGCATAATTATAATATAATGCGCTCAATTTAATTATAATAATTAAACACATTTCTCAACATTCTTAAATTCTTTAATAATCTTTTCCTATCAAGCTTTTGTTTATCATACCCTGAAATTTCGTAATTACTATGGTCATATTTATTTAGAAAATCAAATGTAATTTCATTCGAATCAACTGAAAAGTTATCATAATTATACAACATTTCATTTACTTCATTATCTTTGCAAATAATGTACTGCAAAAAATCTGCTAAGTCATTTACATCTTCCGATACAAATGAATAAGTACACGACGGCTGCTCTGGACTCCATCTACGCTGTCCTCTAATAACGTAATGACACTCTTTTTCATCGTAAAAAACATAAACAGTGGTGTCAACTTTTCCAGTAATAAACTCAATTTCTTCAAATTTAAAAACTAGGCAATCAGGTACAGCAAATTCAGTCATTGTATGATAAATAATATATTTATTTGTATTTAAGTTGATTTATAATAATATTTTATAACGTGTAAAAATATTATTTTTATTGTTAACGACCAGTGTAGCTTTGTTTTATCATATTATTACCTAATAAGTTGGGCTTTAGTCCATACAAACCAGGATAGTTAGGGGTTCTCCAAAAACCAACCCAGTTAGGTTTCATTTCTAATGGTTCTAAAATACCTTGTTGCGCGTCTGGAGCGTTAGCGACTAACAAATAATTACCAATAATTGTATCCGATTCTACCACTTGTTTCGCAGACAATCTTGCAAACCATTGATAATTTATACGTTTCAAAATTTCATCGGATGGAATCAAAATACCATAGGTTCCGGGATACAAATCTAAATAATGATTTGACATTAAATGGTCTATTAATATTGGCTTATCTTCAACTGTTTTTATACCAATATCTACACCATCAATTATATTTACTTGACGCCGTTTGATTTTTCCGTTTGCCCACCTGTTGAAATCTCCCAAGAAAACGGAAGCAGCTGTATAATCATTAGACATCGTGCGCTGAATAAAGTCGCATAACTGCATTACCATAGGACACTCTTTTGGAGCACCACTAAAAGTCAAATTGGGATAAAAATTTAAATCAGTTGATGTTATATTACGGTCTGTTGTTTCACATAAAAACATTTTATTACCTCTTGTTCCTTTATGATACAAACCAATCAAATTTTTCATACATAAAAATGAAATAGGACAAATTAAACCACCGTAAATATATAATAATTTTGTTATACCTAATGTTCTCATATTAGAGAGAATCGGATCAGAAATTGTTGTCATATTAATATTCCATTCTGGAATCAAACGTTGAAACGAATTATCGTCTATAATACAAATTGTAAATGAATCACTACAATGTTTTATAATACTTTTAACTGTTAAATATAAGTATGGCTGGTTTAAATCAAATGAACTACGTGAACCAAAACTTAACCACTTTCTTGAATTATATTCATATGGAATGTGAATCCACAATATTGGTTTTTTACTCTTACCTAAAGTTACGTCATCTAATAAGTAATTTTGAATAGCTTCATTCACATCCTTGTTTTCTTCTTGGATGCGTTTATCTTCAAATCTTTTATATAAGAACCCTAACACAATAAGAATAAAAAAAAGTATAAACAAATTTTTAAGTGATTTCATATACTATACTATTATATTATTTTTATTATATATTTAATTAAACCATACTTAAATAATACATATCAAGTTCAAATTCTTTTTCATATTTACTAAAATCTAAACCATCAATAAATATAATTTCATCCGCAATTTTACCTATACACATTTGGCAAATATAATTATATATAGGAACTTCATTGTAACTTTGATATAACATCTTTCTTGCGAACATTATTTCATCTGAGTCATTATTAGATTTTATTTTATAAATAATAATAAATCTTACTAATTTAATTATATCATAACCGTCTTTTTTTAAATTACTTAACAAGTCAATTAACATTTCACAGCTGTCGTTTTTATCAAAATCTAGTGCATACTTATTGTTTTCGGACCTTTTGATAATTTTTATTATTATATCATTAACACACGTTTCATTATAGCAATTTATAGTTTTTAATATTTTAAACACAACACATATATCTTGTGATATGTACGTCTTTGACTCATGTATATTTTTATACAATATAAACAGGCAATGTTGTTTTATAAATTTAGGATATTTTGTTGTATCGTAATATTCAACGAAATAAACATTTAACACGTCCTCCACAAATTCATTATAATCATCTAATAATTGTGAAACATCGCAATATTTTGTTGTCTTATTTTCTAAAGCTTCTCTAATTTGTTCTACAAATTCAATTACCAATAAATTATACTGATTTATATCAATTCTCTTAATATTTTCATAAATCTCATTATATTTTTTAAATAAATTTTCTACTTCTCCTGTTTTAACAGTAATTTTATCCAATCTATTAAATATGTCAATTAAATTAGGTAACTTTGATAAATTAAACAATAAATTATTTATTCTAATAGTTTTTCCCATATTATTTTCACCTAAAAACTTGTGAAGCGTTTTTTCTAGGCAGCTAAAACCAGATAATTTAATCATAGTATCAATAAATTCATTATCCTGCAAAATTTCATATACCTTTTTCTCCTGAATTGCTGGTTTCAGTGTGCTAAATTTCTTACCGTTTTCATTAACTCCAATTTTTAATATTTGCTCGGTCGTTAGTTTAAAATCTTTACCGTGTTTTTTAACCATTCTATATAAATAAGAATCAATAGCACACAAAGGTATTATTCCAATTAAATTTTCACATATATTTTTTCTTGCGAATTCAGTTCGAATAGTTTTTTCAACTTGTTCATACATTTCATTTAATTCACCAGTTAATATTAGCTTGTCAGTTTCTTCTGACTCTTCATCTAATTGCATATCATCTGCTTTATTTACTATAACGAGTGTGTAAATTTTCTTATTATTTGTTTCTAATTGATATCGTGTATTGGTTGTAATAAAGTTTACAATGTCAATCTCATCGCTTGTATTTAATCCTGAATGGATGTCCACAATAAATATAACCAAATTAAATTTCGAAAATGTTTCTTCCAAATAGTTATAATAAATATCCTTTGTTCTTGCGTCATTTAAACCAGGAATATCATATACATTTACGTAAGCATTATTTAAAATATTTATATCTAATTTACCAACATTAAATGCAAGTTCACTATATTCAGCTCGTGAAATTTTCTCTCCATTTTCAGTTTTTCCAATAATTTCTTGGTTTTTTTCAGATATTATTTTAAATATTTCTTCTGTTGGTGTGATATGAAATGGATTACTATCATTTTCAATATAAATCGTTGGAACCATTGTAGCGCGTTTGATTTTACACTGTGTTAACTCTTCGCAAAAGATTGCATTAAGAATAGTAGATTTACCAGTTGATACTCCCCCTACAAAACAAATATTAATATTATCTACTGGAGGAATAATTTGATTGGAATAATCACAACTGATGGTTTGAGAAGTCATTTTTAGAAAATTCGTGTAAATATACTCTTTTATGCAAAATAAAAAAAGTATTATATTTATTTCAATTTTTTTTTTAATTATAAAATTTATTATATTAAATTAAGAAATATTCAATTGAATATTATTATCTTGACAATATGTTTGAATTTCAATAACATTTATTTGAGGACATTTACTAAGAATAATTGTTTTAATATTATTTTTAAAAGATGACAACACCTCTACAATGTTTAATAACCACGGCGCATTATAAATTTCTATTTTTCTCAAGTTTGGAAAATTTTCAATTCCCGTAATGCTAGTTAAATAATGCCCATTTCCCTCACCAAGAACGTCAATTTTTAATTCCTCAAGAGTTTTATTTTTCATTATAGTTAAATTTGTAAATCTATAACAATTAATTTCTAGTTTTTTCAATTGATAAAACTCACAAATTCTTTCAAGTGTTGGTTCTCCAATTGATACACCAATTCTATATCTTTCATTAAAATGGCAGTCTAAAACAATTGATGTTGAATTTATTTTATAAATATATTCTGCAAATACTTGTTGGTTTAATTTATTGTGAGGCGCCAATATAATTTCTGCGTTTGAAATCGCATTCATTAATTGTAAATTCTCTTCTTGTGTTTTTTCATATTTTTCAATAAATTTTTCAAACTTTTTAGAAAGAGCTTCATATTTTTGCTCCATCATATTAATTTTTGTCGTTAATTGCCCATCATTTGATAAAATTTTTTCTCTCAATAATGTTTCAAAACTAACTTTTAAAAATCCACCTACAGTTGCATTAAACGTTAATTTTAATGACACAGAACTAACATTAAAATTAACTGAATATCCTTCACTTTCATCAAAACATCTATTAATAATATTATAAATATCACTTAAATCAAATTGCAAACGCAACTCCTTTTGGTCCAAATTAGTTTCATAATTTGTAAAATTAATTTGGTCGACACATTTGATATAAATATTTCTCTCATTAAGAGAAGTAACAATAGAATATCCGTTTTGCTCAAACATAGTAGACATGTATATAGTATGATTTAATTTATAATTATTTATTATAATTCAATTTTTTTTTTAATAATTTTATTTCTTCGGGTGTTGCGTTAATGCATCCATTAAATGTTTTCCACAACGAACAAAAAATTGATGCAATTGAGTTGAATCTGAACCAGTAATCATATCATCTGGAATATAAGTACCATTTCCTTTTTTATAACAGAGTAGAGCAGGGATTCCATTCACCATTTTTTTTGATTTCAAAAAAGAATAAAAATCAAATGATTTATCAACATCAATGTCTGCACAAACTACTTCTGGCGGTGAAGAGGCAAAAAAACCGTGAATCGCTGGTTTAACTGTCTTACAAGGACCACACCATTCAGCTCCCAATTTTATAACAATTAGTCCTGGATTATGTTTTAATAAAGTGAAAAATGCGTCTCTATTAGATATTTCACTAATAACTTCTTTTGACATTATAAACTTGTTTAATATTTAATATTTTGATTTTAAATGTAATATTTTAATATAAAATTGAATTAAAATATAAATATATTTACACGTATTATATTTAAAATGAACATAACAAAAGAATTAGATTCAAATGATAAGAAAGTTAAAAAAAGAGCATCTAAAAAACCACCCTTAATTATTGAAAATGACGATGAAGATATTGAAGTTAAAAATGAAGATATTGAAGTTAAAAATGAAGAAGGATTGGTTTACTTATCAACAATTGCAAATAGCTCTGTTGACTTAATATTAACAGACCCACCTTACATTATATCTAAAGATAGCGGAATGAATGAACATTATAAAACTGTTAAAAGCAATGAAGAAAATAATATTGCTTTTGTTAAAACTGAGAGCAATTGGAATGAGTATAAAAAAAAACATAATATTGAAACGGATGAAAATAAGGAAAATTATATAAAATACGGCACCATTTATGGCAAAAAATATTGCGTTCAAACGGATTATGGCAAATGGGATAGCGAATTTAATATAGAAACGTTGGAGAAATTTATATGCGAATACTATAAAAAATTAAAAAAAGGCGGAACTATAATTATATTCTTTGATTTATGGAAAATTACAGATTTAAAAAATTTATTGGAAAAATATAAGTTTAAACAAATACGATTCATAGAATGGATTAAAACAAATCCTCAGCCTAGAAATAGCAGTGTTAATTATTTAACGAATTGTAGGGAAATTGCGCTTCTAGCAGTAAAAGATGGGAACCCTACATTCAACAGTTCTTACGACAATGGTATTTATAAATTCCCTTTACAGGGTGGAAAAAATAGGTTTCATCCAACACAAAAAAGTTTGAGCTTGTTTGAAGCGCTAATTAATAAACATTCTAATGAGAATGATGTCGTTCTAGACACCTTCTTAGGCTCTGGTACAACTGCGATTGCGTGCAAAAATACCAAAAGAAAATTTAAAGGATGCGAAGTATCAAAAGAATATTTTGATAAAATTAATGAAATTTTATAATTATTTATATGCGTTTTATTTCGTTTACAACTGGTAAAACATATGACATATATTGAAATATTTTTTTATTAAATTCTACTGGGTCATACCAATAAGTGTCCATTTTAGTATATACATTATTTACATCAAAACACTTTTTTTCCCACGGAAATTCAAATTGAAACGCGCCATACTTTTCTAAATTTTTAGCTGAATAAAGTTTATTGTTTTTCGTTTCATCCTTAAATATTTGTCTCTTTTGTAAATTACAATGATTGCACAATGGTTGGAAATCACTTTCCGCTTGTGTCTTAGTATTCAACACATTTTCATCATTGTAAATATCATTTTTATGGTCGCATATTATTTCACTTCTGGAACCACAAGAGACACAACACCTTTTTCTAATTGCGATTCCTATCTCCTTTTTAATTGGTCTTTTTACAATGTTTAACCTCTTTGAATAAACAAATATGCCTATTATTCCTTTCATTTTTGTATTCTCCAGTCTATATTTGTTTAATGTTTCGCTGTCAATTTCGTCGTCATTTTCCGAATAAGTTTTTACTTTATCATTTGTAACAATTGTGTAATTAAACTTTTTTTTGGCCCATCTGTCGCCAATACCATTGTCACCCCAATTTAGTTTTGGATATTTGCGAAGAGTATTGCGATTAATTATTGCTGTAAAGTTGTTAGATAATTTTTTTACAAGTTCTTCTATCTCGTCATCATCCTCTATAATTAAACCACCTTTTTTTTTTATAGTCGCATTCATACTTTATTTAATAATATAAGCTTAGGTTTATATTATTTGTTTCAATTTTTTAAAATACTTAATCAATATCCATATTTTTGTCTATAGTAACTTCCTTTGCTATTTTTCGAATAATCTTGTCTTCCTTTTCACAATCATTGTCTCCTGGTCCACCCATAGCTTCAACAATAAGCTTATTATATTGGTCTGAAAATTTTGATTCGCTTTTGCCACAATCTGGGTGCTTTTCTTTGAACTTGGGTAACAGTCTTGAATTTTTGTTAGCAATCTTTTTTATTACCTTTCTTAGCTTATTTTTTTCTTCATTTTCTTTTTCCCATTTGTCTTCATCTTTAATATACATTACTTCTCTCTTTGAGTCACTGCAATGAACCGGCCGCTTATGAACTTCTAATGCTTTAAGATTCTTCACTATAATATTGGAAATACCTTCTACGTAACCTAATTTACCAACTGCTTCTAAATCAGCTAACTGAAGTTTGAGAGAATCTACAAAATCAGTTATA
>Ga0315273_10014585_pt1 | contig 10128 bp, 9 predicted proteins | sample YL17G02_0_MG_FD_205753 | JGI IMG/M metagenome (GOLD analysis project Ga0315273, IMG submission 205753) | Sediment microbial communities from Yellowstone Lake, YNP, Wyoming, USA - YL17G02_0 | ecosystem: Environmental > Aquatic > Freshwater > Lake > Sediment | place: USA: Wyoming | collected... | reverse complement strand
TGGCGTAACTAATTATATTAAAACTAAAATAGACAACGGAATTCTGGAAGGGACTAATAGCCTAATTCAGGCTGCGAAGGATAGCGCAAGAGGCTTCAGGTCAACAAAGAATTTTATTATTACTATTTATCTTAGGACAGGAAAACTAGAATTCAACTTACCCACGTGATACAGCGAAGAGCCAAACCTAATGAGGATTTGAGGACTTCGATCTCGCACATCATCGCCCAGCACTTTCCCCTGTGTTCATCCCTTTCCCTCTCCCCCATTCCCTCCCCTCCGGATCGATAAATTCATAATGCACCACGTATGGATAGCATAGCTACTAGAGGTGTACCTGAATTGAAGATAATCGGTCTTTCCGATCCTGAAGTACAGACCAGTCTGCGCGCCGCCGGCATCGGCATGTCCGTCCCGGAAGCGCGCACCATTGCCGGGGTGCTGGGCCGCGATCCCACCCTCACCGAATTATTCTGCTATGATGCCATGTGGTCCGAGCACTGCTCCTACAAGAGCTCTCGCGCCACCCTCAAAGAATTCCTTCCCACCGACGGCCCCAATGTGGTTATGGGCCCTGTTGAAGACTCCGGAATTGTGGCCATCGACGACAAATGGTGCGTCGTCATCTCCCACGAGAGCCACAACCACCCCAGCCAGATCCTGCCCAACGAGGGCGCAGCCACCGGCATCGGGGGAATCGTCCGTGATGTCAACTGCATGGGCGCAACTGTGGTCGCCACCGCCGATCCTCTGAGATTCGGCGATCCCTACGGCCCCAAGGCCAACAAGGTGCGCTGGGTGGCAGAGGGCGTGGTGGACGGAATCTGGCAGTACGGCAATGCTCTGGGCGTTCCAAACATTGGCGGAGATATCGTCTTCAATGACAGCTTCGACGACAACTGCCTGGTCAATGTCGTGTCCCTCGGCATCGTCCGGCGCGACCAGATCATTCGCTCCCGCGCTCCACCTCTGGCAGGGGAGAAGGGCTACGATGTGATTTTGATCGGCAAGCCCACCGACGCCAGCGGCCTGGGGGGCGTCACCTTCGCTTCGGAGGCTCTCCGAGATGAGGACGAGGAGACCAACCGCGGCGCTGTGCAGATCCCCGATCCCTTCTTGAAGAACGTGCTCTTCAAGGCCAACGACGACCTCTTCCGACTGGTGCGAGAGTCGGGCATCGAGATCGGCTTCAAGGACCTGGGCGGCGGCGGCTTTACCTGCGCCACATCGGAGATGGGCTCAGCCGGGGGCTTTGGCATGGAGATCAACCTGGACGACATGCATAAAGCGGGCGACTTCCCAGCCGAGGTGCTGAGCATCGCCGAGACCCAGGAGCGATTCCTGATCGTCTCGCCCCCGGAGCTTAGAGAGAAGATCCTCAAGATCTACAACGAGGACTGGGACCTGCCCAATGTCTACGAAGGCGCTCGGGCAAGCGTTGTAGGAAAGATCAATACTGGCGACCGCTTCACAGTCACTCATAAAGGTGAAATGGTCTGCGATGTGCCCATCCAGCATTTGACGGAAGGCATCCGCTATAATCGTCTGGAATTGCCGCGCACCATCCGAGTGGAAGAGCCGGATGCGGCAGAGCCGACGGACTACAATGAGGTGCTTCTCAAGATCCTGAATTCGCCCAACATCGCCTCACGAGAGCACGTCTACCGCTACTACGATACCGAGGTCATGGGCAATGCCGTGATCCGGCCGGGAGAGGCAGACGCCGGCCTGATAGCACCGGTGCGAGGCGAAAAGTTTGGCATTGCCCTGGCCGTGGATAGCAATCCCTTCTACGGGCGCATCAGCCCCTACTGGGGCGGGGCAACGGCTGTGGCCGAGGCCATGCGAAATGTGGCTGCCATCGGCGCTGTTCCCTCGACTCTCACCGACTGCCTGAATTATGGCAACCCGGAAAAACCGGAGGCCTTCTGGGAATTCCGGGAGGGCGTAAAGGGCTTGGCCGAGTCCTGCAAGAAATTGTACCTCAAGAGCTACGCAGATCAGCAGCAGCCTGTTCCAATTGTCTCCGGGAACGTCAGCTTCTACAACGAATCGCCCCAGGGATCAGTGGACCCATCACCTGTGGTGGCCTGCGTGGGCATCATGAAGGACTTTAGCAAAGCCATCACCATGGAGCTGAAGAAAGCCGGCGACAAAATCTTCCTGATCGGGCCCAGGTTTGACGAGCTTGGAGGGTCCGAGTACTACCGAACCATACTCGGGGTGACGGGAGCTAACGTGCCTATCGTTCGCTTCGACCTGGAGAGGAATATGATCTACGCCGTCATCGATGCCATTGATGAAGGCTTGCTGGCCGCGGCCCACGATATCTCCAACGGCGGCCTGGCGGCAAGCCTCTGCGAGATGGCCCTCACCCGGCCCGCAAAATTCGGACTGGTGCTGGATTTGGACAACGTCCAGGGTGGCGACATCGGCATGAGGACCGACAAGCTGCTGTTCTCTGAATCCTCCGGCTTTGTCCTGGAGGCGAAAGCCGGCTACGAGGCCCGGCTGGTGGAGCTGCTCGAGAGCCATAATCTGGAGCCAATGCAGATCGGCATAGTCACAAGCAAGAGACGGATTGTGATGTCAAGAGCAGGCGAGTTTGTGGCCGACCTGGACCTGGACGGTGCGAGGAATGCTTGGACGACGGGCCTTGTGGAGGCAATGAGATGAAGATAGCTGTTTTGCAGTTTCCGGGCACGAACTGCGAGTTTGAGACGCTGGTGGCGGTGAAAGCAGTAGGCATGGAGAGCGAGATATTTCGCTGGAACCGGCCTGCTGGCGAGCTATCCGGCTTTGACGGATTTGTCATACCGGGGGGCTTCTCCTATCAGGACCGGCTTCGTGCCGGTGTTATTGCCTCCAAAGAGCCGGTCATGAACGCCTTGAAAGAAGAGGCGGGCATTGGAAAGCCCATCATCGGCATCTGCAATGGATTTCAGATTTTAGTGGAGACGGGCCTTCTTCCCGGAAACGGTAAGGGCAACGGAGAGGGCAGTGCAAAGGTGGACATGGCCCTGGCCCAAAACGTGATGGTCTCCCAGGGAAAGATTGTGCGGCGGGGCTATTACTGCGACTGGGTTAATCTTCGGCATGATGCGCCTTCCAGAAGGTGCAGCGGCTCTTTTGCAATCGAGAGGGGAGCGCTACTGAAGATCCCCATCGCCCACGGTGAGGGAAATCTGGTCACTACCACGCCAGGACTCATGGAAAAGCTCAACGAAGAAGGCCAGGTGGTCTTCCGATACTGCGACAGGAACGGGCGGATCTTAAACGAGTTTCCCTTTAATGTGAACGGCAGCACGGAAAACATAGCCGCCATCTGCAATGAGCAAGGAAATGTCCTGGGCATGATGCCTCATCCGGAGAGGGCCTTTTTCGCCTGGCAGCTTCCCGCCTTCGATCCGAGAAAGCAACGGCCCGATGAGCCCGGTCCCGGCAGGAGAGTCTTCGAATCAATGAAGCGCTACATCGAGGTGAACGCATGAGCATGAACCGGAAGATAAATCTGCGCGTCTGGCTGAAGATCCCCGATGCCGAGGCGGCCACCGTTAAGAACACGCTCATCCGGCGTTTGGGCTACGGCAATGTCCTGGCCGATGTCAAGAAGGAGCGCTTGTTTTCCATCGAGGTTGATTCAGGCGATCCAGAGGAGCTGGCCAAAAGCTTTGCCAAGGAACTGGTCAATGAGAACAAGGAGAGCCACATTGTCCTTATCGACGAGCTAAAGTTTGAGGAGGGCTACGTGCCGGTCAAGGTCGCCCTGCATATCGAGGACGGCGAGGCCATCTCTATCCGGGAGCGGCTGCGCAGCCGCCTGGGCTTCGAGAATGTGGTGGATGTGAAGAAGGCCACCGTCTGGAAGCTGTACTTCGATACTCTCAAGCCGGAAGCGCAGATGGCAGCCAGGGAGATTGCAGAGCGGCTGCTCATCAACCCGAACAAGGATAGCTACGAGATAATGAGCCAGTAAACTACGCAGGTTAAGATGATGGAAATATCCTGAAAATAGTTGGCAGAGGATCCGCACCAGAGATGGCCAGAAGCAATCACTCCGCCGCCAAGGCATAGGGCATTATATCCAGCGCAGTCAGAGCGATTACTGCTGCCATCCAGTAAAGAGGCCTATTGAAATACCATGTTCTGCTTCCCCGAGCATAAATGTAGGCAATATAGGGGAGAAGCGGCACAAAGGATATCAAGGGATGAGGCTCTGCACCCAAGATGTAAGAGAAGATATAACCCTGGCAAAGGAGACAGACAACTGTTACCAGCCCGACTTTGGCTTGGTTGTTTATTCTCATAAAGCGTGCTTCTCCTTATCATATTAATAAGCCTTTCATGACTCAACGAATCATCTAGCGCTTCAGCGCATATAGCAGCTCCTTTAGGGATAAGGCGTTGAGCACATCCTTCTTCTCCAACCAGGCCCGCATGGCTACGTTCACGCCGTACTTCATTGTCAGGAGCTGCTCTGCATCGTGAGCGTCGGAGTTTATGCTCAATCTTATGCCCATCTCTTTGGCGGATTTGGCATTGACATCGCTCAGGTCCAGGCGACTTGGATGAGAATTTATCTCCAGGGCCGTGTTCGTCCTTGCTGCCGCCTTCAAGACAGCCTGCATATCCAATTCATAGGGCTCGCGCTGATCGATGATCCTTCCAGTGGGGTGGCCAATGATATCCACATTCTCATTTTCTATGGCCGAGATCAGCCTTCCCGTTATGGCCCTCTCCGTCTGCTGCGCTCCCATGTGCACGCAGGCCACCACCACATCGCATCTGGCCAAGTGATCATCCGCATAGTCCAGTCTGCCATCGGCCTTGATGTCCACCTCAGTTCCCGCCAGAACTGTGATGCCCTCCAGCTCCTCATTGGCAGAAGCGATGGCCTCGATCTTCTGCTCCAGCTTCTCTGGTGTTAGGCCCCCGGCGATGCCAATCGATGGAGAATGGTCGCAAAGAGCAATGTACTCGTAGCCCAGAGCCTGGGCGGCATGGGCCATCTCCAGGATGGAAGCCCTTCCGTCCGACCAGTTGCTATGAACGTGCAGATCGCCACGCATGTCCTCCATCTGCACCAGCCTGGGCAGTTTGCTTTGCATTGCCGCCTCAATTTCCCCGCGGTCCTCTCTCATCTCGGGAGGAATGTAGGGCAGCCCCAAAGCATGGTAAACGTCCTCCTCCTGATCGAAGAAAAGGTCCTGGCCGTCCGAAAGACGGGTGAGTGAGTACTCGCTCAGGGAGTAGCCTCGATTGAGTGCGAGCTGGCGCAGCCGGACGTTATGCTCCTTGGAGCCGGTAAAATATTGCAGCACTGTGCCGTAAGATCGGTGCTCGACAATTCTCAGATCCACCTGAATCGTTTCTTGCACTATTACGCTGGCCTTGGTGGGGCCTTTGGCCAGCACCTCCTGCACTAGCGGCATGCGCACGAATGCGGCAACGATCTCCTCCGGCCTGCTGGCGGTAGCCAGGATATCGATGTCGCCTACGGTTTCCCGTGCCCGGCGAAAGCTGCCCGCGGCGGTGATGTGCTCCAGCCCTCCCATGCCTTGCAGATAGGCCAAAATATCGTTTACAATTGGTTCCGCCGTGCTAAAAAGTATGCGAGTGCTGCGCTTTTTGTACCTTTCAATAGCCTTCAAAATGTTAGTTTCGCGCGTCGGCCCCATTCTGGGAAGCCTTCTGATGCGATGCTCTGTGGCCGCCTTCTCCAGCTCTTCCAGGTTGGTTATGTTCAGCTTTTCGTGCAGCATAAAAACGGTCTTGGGGCCCAGGCCCGAGATCTGAAGAAGCTTTACCAGGCCGGGGGGCGTTTTGGCCAAAAGCTCCTCATGAGCCTCTATTTGGCCGGTTTTGAGATATTCTTCCACCTTCTGGGCAATGGCTTTTCCCACCCCGGGAATGGACTGCAGTCTCTTCTCCCGGCAGACTAAAGAGATGTCCTCCGGCAAAGATTCAATGGCTCGGGCGGCTTTGCTGAAGGCTATGATCTTGAAGCGGTTCTCGGCATGCAGCTCCAACAGCTCTGCCATCTCATAAAGAAGGCCGGCAACCTCGCGGTTTTTCACAGGGAAGAATAAGCTCGTATGGGTAATAATAATTTCTCGTCCGGTGGTTCACCCTGTCAAGTAGATGGTCAAGGCGAAAACGCTTCGTGGAGAGGCCGAAGGCCCGGACCAGGTGGCTAAGATCCCCATCCAACCAATCTTTGCAGAGCTACGCTTGATGTAGGAGGCGCAGGCTTCGTCATGGTAGCCGAGAGAGCCAAGCAAGTCCTGAGATTTCCTCGACGAGGGATTTAATGAGCATCAAGTAGCAAGTAATGAAAACATTTAACTGATAATGATAATGAAGCATATACGCATGGGCGCCACGATTCACGTCAATGAAGGCATTAGGGACCGCTTCAAGCTCTTGGCCCGAACCGGCGAAACTGATGAGGAATTGCTGCAGCGGCTGATGAGATACGTTGAGGAGACGGATCTCGAAGAGATCATCCAGGGCCGATAGTACTAGGATTCCCATCTCTAATTGCCAATATCTATCCAATCTTTGCAGAGCAGCTCGGCCTGCTCCAGAACAGTAATTGTTGCCTTCTCCTGTTTATCGGGAGGATATCCGTACTTGCGTAGCAAGCGCCGGACTATGACCCGCAACTTGGCTCTGGCCGACTCTTTGACAGCCCAGTCGATGGTTACGTTCGCCCGAACTGCTTTTATCAGCTCTCGGGCGATCAGCCGCAGCGTATCGTCGCCCAGGACTTTCACTGCGCTATCATTGACCTCCAGCGCATCGTAGAAGGCCAGCTCATCCTCCGAGAGATTGAGCTCTTCTCCTCGCTTGTGGGCCTCGCGCATCTCTCTGGCTAAATCGATCAGCTCTTCAATTACTGCTACAGTTTCAATGGATTTGGCCTGATAAGATTTAACAGATTTTTGAAGCATTTCGGCAAAGGACCTTGACTGGACCAAATTCTTCTTGGAGCGGGTCTTTATCTCGTTGTTCAGGAGCTTTCTGAGCAGCTCTACTGCCAGGTTTTTCTGAGGCATTCCGCGAACTTCGGCCAGGAATTCTTCCGAGAGGATCGAAACATTCGGCTTCTTTAAGCCAGCCATGGCAAAGATATCCACCACGCCTTCTGGTGTAACCGCCTTGGTCACCAGCAGGCGAATTGCTAAATTAAGCTCGTCGGCTGATTTCCGTCCTTCGACTTCGGACTTGGCAAGAGCGGAGCGGACGGTTTGGAGGAATCCGACATCGTCTCGAATCTCAAGGGAGGATTCATGAGGGACAGCCAGGGCGAAGGCTTTAGACAGATCAGTGACGGCCTTGATGAGCCTGGCTTTTCCGTCCTCCTGTTTTAGGATATGCTCTTGAGCTTGCGGAAGAAGGGGAAGCTTTTGGGAAGCCGTCCCTTTCGTCCAGAGAGACAAATCAAAGCCGTGAAAGAGATTGCAGCATATCTCGTATTTCTCCATCATCGCCGCCACTGCATCGTCCTGTTTCATGGCAGTCTCGCCGGTTCCGCCGCTTTGTGTGTAGTTGGCCAGAGCGCTTTTGAGGTAAGAAGTCAGGCCGATGTAATCCACAATCAACCCGCCGGGCTTGTCTTTAAAGACGCGGTTTACTCTGGCGATGGCCTGCATCAGCCCGTGGCTCTGCATAGGCTTGATTATATACATGGTGTGCAGGCAAGGAGCATCGAATCCGGTCAGCCACATGTCCCGGACGATGACGATCTTGAGAGGATCAGCGGGATTTTTGAAGCGCTTGGCCATCTCCTCACGACGCGGTTTGTTTCGGATGTGAGCTTGCCATTCGAGGGGATCTGAGGCCGAGCCGGTCATAATGATTTTGATCGCACCACTATTATCATCTGAATTGTGCCATTCCGGGTGAATTTTTGTGATAGCTTTATACATTCCCACGCAAATCTCGCGGCTCATGCAGACGATCATGGCCTTGCCTTGCAGAGCCTCCAGTCGTAGCTCGAAGTGCTCCACAGTATCGCTGGATATGAGATTAATGCATTTCTCCGTGCCAAAGATTTCCCTCAGAGCGGCCCATTTGGTTTTTAGCGTCTCCTTTGACTCCAGCTCCTCGCCCTCGGTCACCTCCTCGAACTCGGAGTCCAGATGGGGAAGCACATCTTCATCAAGCCCCAGTTTGGCCAGGCGGCTTTCGTAGTAAATGGGAACGGTAGCTCCATCCTCAACTGCCTGCCTGATATCGTAGATTGGTTTGATGTAATCGCCAAAGACGGCTCTTGTGTTCTTATCGGTAAGCTCCAAAGGCGTGCCGGTAAATCCTATGAAGGAGGCATTGGGCAGGGCGTCTCTCATGTGGCGGGCGAAGCCGTCGATGAAGTCGTACTGGCTTCTGTGGGCCTCATCAGCTATTACTACGATATTTCTGCGATCGGAAAGAGGAGGGTATTTGTCGCATCCTTTTGCAGGGAAGAACTTTTGCACTGTTGTGAAGATAACGCCGCCCGAGGCCACCTGCAGCAATCTATGCAGGTCCTCCCGGCTTGCAGCCTGCACCGGTTTTTGGCGCAAAAGCTCGCTGCACTCTGCAAAGGTTCCGAAGAGTTGATCGTCAAGGTCATTTCTGTCAGTTATTACTATGATGGTTGGGTTCTCCATTGCCGGTTCTAGAATCACGCGCCCTGCATAGAAGGCCATGGTGAGGCTCTTTCCCGAGCCCTGGGTGTGCCAGACCACGCCGCAGCGACGGTCGCCTTTCGGCGCGGAGGCTTTCAGCGTGGCTTGCAGGGCTTTTTGGACGGCGTGGAACTGGTGGTAGCCGGCCATCTTCTTGATGATCTGGCCGTCCCTGTCCTCGAAGACGATGAAGTAGCGGAGCAGGTCGAGAAAGCGGCGCTTCTCGAAGACTCCGCGGATTAGAATCTCCAGTTGCGATATCGACACCAGGGCCGCCTCCTCACCCTTAACCGTTCGCCAGGGAGAAAAGCGCTCTTTGTCAGCAGTCAGAGTGCCCAGGCGGGCCTCCAGGCCGTCTGATACCACCAGCGCCTCGTTGAAGGTGAAGAGGGACGGTATCTGCTGCTTGTAGGTCTGGAGCTGGCTATAGGCTGACCAGACGGTTGCATCCTCATCGGCGGGATTCTTGAGCTCGATCACAGCCAGGGGCAGGCCGTTTACGAATACTGCTATGTCGGCTCGGCGGATATGCTGGCCTTCGGCTACGGTAAACTGGTTGACTGCCAGAAAGTCATTGTTCTCCGGGTGCTCGAAATCGACCAGGCGGACGCGATCGCCGGCGATGGAGCCGTCTTTGCGGCGGTATTCAACCTGCACGCCTTCCACGAGCATGCGGTGAAAGGCGCGGTTGTTGGCGGCGAGGGATGGCGACTCAGGGCGGGTGAGCTTGCGGAGCGCCTCTTTGAGAGTGTCATCTGGGATGGCTTGATTTAGCCTGACCAGAGCAGTGCTAATGCAATGGCGCAGAAGGACTTCGTCATAGTCCCCGCGCTCGGCAGCGAGCTCGCCGGGGGCGATCTTGGGGCCAGGGCTGACAGTGTAGCCGAGAGAGCCGAACAGGTCCAAAGCTATTATTTCGAGGTCAAATTCAGTTATATCCCCCATCTAACCATCTCCCGCAGGCCGTCTCTAAATACTTGAAAGCTTTTTGAATTATTTCTTTCCGGTTCCATGAATGCAGAAATAGTCTTAGCAGCCTCTATTTTGCGCAGACCGCCGCTAAAATACCCGGACTTTTTTAGCTCACGTTCCAGTGACTCCCATGTTCCTCCTTTAATTGAATCTGGATCTTTATATCTTGATTTGCCTCCAAGCGTCTTAGGAACCCTAGGATAAGCCTGATTGAGCGCATGAACATCCCCGAAAAACCATGCTTCAAGCTCTTCTATGGAAATTCGGTTCAAGACCTGGAACTTTGCATGGCGGTTTAGACTACCGGCCATCGTTCGAGTTACCAGTCTTGCAGCAACTGCTGCCTGCTCCATTCTTTCCTTGAGAGTGTATTCGCCAATTCGAATTTGACCCCTCACGCCAATCCGATTTTGATCCACCCTTGAGCAGCTAACATGTCTCATCAATTATAAAGCTCACGTCTCTTTATCTTCGTCGGAAGCTC
>Ga0315273_10014584_pt1 | contig 10128 bp, 6 predicted proteins | sample YL17G02_0_MG_FD_205753 | JGI IMG/M metagenome (GOLD analysis project Ga0315273, IMG submission 205753) | Sediment microbial communities from Yellowstone Lake, YNP, Wyoming, USA - YL17G02_0 | ecosystem: Environmental > Aquatic > Freshwater > Lake > Sediment | place: USA: Wyoming | collected... | reverse complement strand
GTATGTGTTTGGCGTTGTCATTCCGAGCGAGCGCAGCGAGTCGAGGAATCTCGCTGTGGCCGTTGCTGTTCGGACGGATGCAAGGCGAGACCCCTCGACTCGCTGCGCTCGCTCGGGGTGACAGCAAAGAAGGGCCACGCCAAACACGTACGCCCCTATCGGATAGGCTCGCAGGCGTCACCCCTTCAGGCCGCTCATCACGATGCCCTTGACGAAGTACCGCTGGAGGGCGAGGAAGAAGAGCAGGGCGGGGGCCATCACGATGACCGCCGCGGTCATCTGGAGGGGCCAGTTCGTGGCCCCGTAGGCGTCCTTGAAGACCGAAAGGCCCACCTCCAGCGTCCGCATGTCCACGGTGCTGGTGGCCAGCATCGGCCAGTAAAAATCTGTCCATGTCCATATAAATGCGAAGGCCGCCAGGGTCGCCAGGGCGGGCTTCGACGACGGCAGGATGACGTGCCAGTAGATCTGGAGGTCCGAGGCCCCGTCCAGCCGCGCGGCCTCGTCCAGGCTCCCCGGCAGCGACAGGAAGAACTGCCGAAGCAGGAACGTGCCGAACGCCGTGCTCAGGTACGGGTACGGCAGGATGAGCCCTGCAAACGTGTTCAGCCACCCGAGCTTGTCGACCACCAGGAACAGCGGCACGATCATCACCACCGCCGGGATCATCATGGTCACGAGGAACGCCGTGAAGAGCGCGTCGCGCCCGCGGAACGTCATTCGCGCGAAACCGTAGGCGGCCAGCGAACAGACGGCCAATTGCGTGAGCACCACGGCGGCCGTCACGAGGACGCTGTTCACGAAGAACCGCGCCACCGGAAGCTCCGGGAACGAGAGCACGTACGCGTAGTTGCCGAAGGCCCACTCGCGCGGCGTAAAGAGCCGGTCGAGCGTCGGGATGGGCGCGAGCGGCGGGTGGAAAGACGTGAACAGCATCCAGACGAACGGCGCGACGGTGGTGGCCGCCAGCGCAAAGAGCAGCACGTACGACGCGAGCATGCCGAGCCGTTTCATTGCCACGCCTCCGCGGCTTCCTTCAACTGCCGCCGCATCAACCGGAACTGGATGAGCGAAACGACGAGGAGCGCCGCGAACAGCAGGTACGACTGGGCGCTGGCCGAGCCGAGGTAGAACTTGTGCCAGGCCTCCTTGTAAATGTGATAGACGACAACATCCGTGGCCCGCCGCGGCCCGCCCTGCGTCATGACGTAGACCTGCGTGAAAAGCTGGAACGCCGCGATGGTCGAGGTCACCAGGACGAAGAACGTCGTCGGCACGAGCATCGGCAGCGTGATGTGGCGGAACCGCTGCCAGGGGCCGGCCCCGTCGATCTCGGCGGCCTCGTAAAGGCTCGGCGGCACCGACTGCAAGCCCGCCAGGAAGATGACCATCCGCGGCCCCAGGCCGCCCCACATGCTCATCAGCACCAGGGCCGCCAGGGCGAAGCGCGTGTCGCCGAGGAAGTCGGTGTCGCCCGCGAAGCCCGCCAGCCGAAGCGCGGAGTTGATGAGCCCGTCCTGCGGCATGAAGATCCATATCCATACCATCGAGATAGCCACGCCGCTCGAGACCGCCGGCACGTAGAAAAGCGTCCGGAAGACGCCGATGCCGCGCAGGCGCTGGTCCACCAGCAGGGCCACCGCCAGGGCGAAGCCCATGCCCAGCGGCACGCTCGCCCCCGCAAAGACGAGCGTGTTCCAGAAGGCCGTGCGGAAGAACGGGTCCGCGAGGGCCGCCGCGTAATTGTCGAGCCCGACGAACGGGTGCTCGGCCCTCAAGAGGTGCCACCGGTGCAGGCTGAGCCAGGCCGCCACGGCCATCGGCAGGAGCGAGAACACGAGGAGGTACGCCGTCGCCGGCGCGACGAAGAAGTACCCCCGCCAGTTCGAGCGTTCCGCGCTCACTGTCGCTCCAGTTCCGCTTCGATCAGCCGCGCGGTCCGGGCGGCGGCGTCACGCGCCGGCACGCCGCCGGTCAGGATGTCTTCCATCATCTCGCGGCCGAGGTCCTCGACCAGTTCGTACCGCTCCACGCGCGAGCCCCACGGCCGGCGGGCGTAAGGCACCTCCTCGAGGAAGGCGTCTTCCACCGGATCGCCCGCGAACGACCGGGCCACCCCCTTGTTCGCCGAGATCGCCAGGCCCGAGGCCAGCACCTTCTTCTGGACCTCGGTGCTCACCCGGTACTTGATGTACTCCCACGCCGCCTCCTTGTGAGGGCTGGCCGCCGAGATGGCCAGCCCGGCCTCGTACATCACCGTCACGCGGCCGCCGCCGCTGGTCGGGACCGCCGCCACGCCGATGTCCATCTTGTCGACGCGGTACTCGATGAGCGACCAGTGGCCGGTCATCGTCATGGCCGCGCGGCCGGTCCGGAAAAGGTCGACGCCGGCGGCGGCCGATTCCGACAGGCTTGGCGCCACGCGGTGCGTGCGCACCAGGTCGGCCAGGAACCCGATGGTCTCAACGGTGGCCGGCGCGTCGAGATACCCGACGGCGTGGCGGCCGTCGGGGCTCAAGACGTCGCTGCCGCCGGCCCAGATCCACGGGAACCACAGCGGCATCTCCTTCTGGAAGTTGAAGCCGTAGCGCAGGGGCGCCGGTCGCCGCGGCGACCGCACCGTCAGGGCCTGGGCCGTCTCGAGGAACTCGCTCCGCGTCCAGCCGGGCCGCGGGTATGGACGCCGGGCCTCGTCGAACACGCGTTTGTTGTAGACGATGACCATCGGCGTGAAGTCCGACGGGATGGCGTACAGGCGGTCGCCCTGCCGCGCGATGTCGACGACGTTCGGAAAGAAATCGTCGAGGCGGAAGGCCGGGTCGCCCCGGATCGTTGGCATGAGGTCCGCCAGCAGGCCGTTGTCGATGAAGACGGCCGCCGACGACGCGTCGAGCGTCATGACGTCGGGCGGGTTGCCCGCCACGTACGTCATCAGCAGTTTCGGCACGTACTGGCCGCGGCCGGGGATGTTCTCGACCCGCACGGTCACGCCAGGATGGCGGCGCTCGAACTCGGCGAGGACCTCGTGCTCAATCTTCATGAATGACGGGTCGACCGCCGGCCCGCCCCAGTTGGCGACCCGGAGCACGATGACGCTGTCGGCCCCCGCGCTCCCGCCCGGCCCTGCAAGTCGCGGCCAGAGAAGAACGATGGCCGTCGCCGCCAGCAGGGCGGCCACCCCGACAGAAACGAGACGGCCGTAGCGCGAGCAGCGCATCGTCGAACCTCCGCCGGCAGGGCAGCGACATGACACTACATTGCCGGCCCCAAGACCGCAAGAGTCGGCCATACGGCCGGAGCAGGGGGGGCCAGGATTTTATGGCGAGGGTGGCATGCCCACGCCGCTGTTGCGTGGGCATGTTTCTCGCGGAGGGACAGCATGCCCAGCGAACGGCGCGCTGGGCATGCCACCCGTGTCGACGAGGGCTCGCCATAAAATCCTGGCGCACCCGGACGAGGCGCATTGTCCGCCGCGGAGGCCTTGGCTCGACGTCGCCTCGTGCCGAAATCGGCCGGGAGCGTCTCGGGCCTGCCGGGTTGAAATAGTGCGCCGTCCTTGCGATGGCAGGAAGCCGCGCCCGCCCGGCGGGTAGCCACAGGAGCCGCTTTTCATGGAATACGTGACCGGCCTGCTCGTTCTCTGTCTCGCCATCGTGTGCCTCGCCCCCAGCCAACTGTGGGCGGCGGAAGCGGCCGGGAACTCCGTGCCCCGTGGCGAGCCCGTCGCCCTGTGGCCCGGCGTGGCCCCCGGCGACAAGGCAGATATCGGCGAGGAAAAGGACACGACGAAGCACGACCCGAAGACGCCGCCGGAGCGGGAGGTGATCCGCCTGGGCAACGTCTCCAAGCCCACCCTCACGGTCTGGCGCCCCGCCCCGGACAAAGACACCGGCGCCGCCGTGGTCGTCTGTCCGGGCGGCGGCTACAACATTCTCGCCTGGGACCTCGAAGGCACCGAAGTATGCCAATGGCTGAACTCCATCGGCGCGAGCGGCGTGCTCCTGAAGTACCGCGTGCCCGGCCGCGGCGGCGAGCGGTACACCGCGCCGCTCCAGGATGCGCAGCGGGCCCTCGGCCTCGTGCGCCAGCGGGCCAGGGAGTGGGGCATCGACCCGAAGCGCGTGGGCATCCTCGGCTTCTCCGCGGGCGGCCACCTGGCGGCCGCCGCCAGCACCCACTACGAGGCGCGCACCTACCCGGCCGTCGACGACGCCGACAAGGAGAGCTGCCGCCCCGATTTCACGTGCCTCATCTATCCTGCGTACCTCACCGCCAAGGAGGATCTCGCCAAGCCGGCCCCCGAGATCAAGATCACCGCCAACACGCCGCCCGCTTTCATCGTGCAGACCCAGGACGACCCGATCAAGGTGGAGAACGCATTTACATACGCGCTGGAGCTCAGGAACGCGAACGTCCCCGTCGAGCTCCACGTCTACCCAACCGGGGGCCACGGGTACGGTCTGCGCCCGTCGCCGAACGCTGTCTCGCACTGGCCCGAGCGCGCCGCCGAATGGATGAAAGCGCAAGGTTGGCTGAAGGCGAAGGGCGGTTGACCGCCGCACACGCGTCGTTAGAGTCGCGCGGTTGAACCGGGAAACCCCGGTCTGAGGTCGGCGCCGACCGCGCCGAGCGTGCGATGAGCGAAACAGCCAACGGCCCCACGTCGCTGATCCGGATCGGCAAGGTCAAGGTCTCGCGTTTCATCGTCGGGCATAACCCGCCCTGCGGCAACAGCCACGTGAGCCAGGCCCTCAACGCCGAGATGCGCGAGTACTTCACGGTGGAGAAGGTGCTGGCGCTCTGGCGCCGCGCCGAAGCGCTGGGCGTGCGGACCCTCATGACCCGCGGCGATTACCGGATGCTCGAGTGGGTCGATCTCCACCGGCGCGAGGGCGGCCGCCTGAACGTCGTCAGCCAGACCGCGAGCGAGATGCACGACGTCTTCTCGAACATCCGCGTCCTGGCGGCCGCCGGCGTCGAGGCCATCTACCATCACGGCACGCAGACCGACAAGTTTTGGCGCGAGGGACGCATCGGCCGGACCCTCGACTACCTCAAGTGCATGCGCGACAGCGGCGTGGCCGTCGGTCTCGGCACCCACCAGCCGGAGATCATCGACTACGCCGAGCAGCACGGATGGGATGTCGACTTCTACATGGCCAGCTTCTACAACCTCTCGCGCGTGCCGCGCGAGTCGATGGCGATCACCGGCCGGTCGGCCTACGAGCTGGAGCAGTACCTGCCCGAGGACCGCGAGGCGATGGCCGCCGTCATCCGGCGCGTGCCGAAACCGGTCCTCGCGTTCAAGGTGCTCGCGGCCGGCCGCCACGGCGGCACGCAGGAAGAGGCGCGGGCGGCGTTCCGCTTCGCCTACGCGCACATCAAGCCGACCGACGGCATCGTGGTGGGGCTTTTTCCGAAGCACATGGACCAGGTGGCCGCCGACCTTGAGTATGCCGAGGAAGCCTGCCGGGCGGCGGCGCCGCCGGTTTAGTCCTCCAGCGCAACTTGACCCTGTGCGCGGTGGGTCTCCTGACCCACCGCGCAGAAGCTGCCCACCTGCAGCCGGGAAACGCACGCAAGCGGCGGGTCAGGAGACCCGCCGCGCTATGTCGCGCTGTAGCTTTAGTCCATCCGGAAGTCCAGCCGCGCGGGCGGCTTGCAGGTCCGGCGAACGCGCTCTCTCAGGGCCGCGTCGACGGGCACGCCCTCGGCGGCGGCGATACGCTTCTCCTGGATGGAGAACCAGAGGTCCGTCAGCGAAATCTCGCCTTCGCGGATGTCCACGAGCTCCATCTGCTCGAGGAGTTGCTCGGCCGCGGCGAGGTCGTCGCGCGCCAGCGCCGCCCGTGCGGCGAGAAGCCTGACCCGCCCCGACCGGCGGACGTCTTGCGGCAGGGCGCCGAGCCGGCGGTCCAGGTCTTTGAAGAGGCCCGCCTCGACGAGCGCCCATCCGCATTCCGCCTCAAGCGCCGGCAGGCCCGGCTTCAGCTCGGCGGCCTTCAGGTAAAGCGACGCCGCCTCGGCGGTCCGGCCCTGGTATTTCGCGAGCAAGCCGAGATTGCGGTACGCCCACGCCGAAGGTTGCCGGGCCAGCGATTTGCGCCACGCATCCGCAGCCGCCGCCAGGTCGCCCGCGTGGAGGGCTATCACGCCCAGGTGCAGCCAGGCGAGCCAGTGATCGCCGCGCCCGCCCTGCGTGGACCCCAGCAGGCGCTCTTGCCACGGGGCGCCCGTAAGCCACGCGCCCGGTGCCTCTTCGGCCCGGCGGTGGGGCAGGGCGCCATCGTCCAAGAGCGCGAGCCACGGCGATTGGTCGTCGGTGAGCGTCGTTTCGTCGAACGGTGTGCTTGGCGGCAGAGCGGCGTCGGTGCCGTCCTTCTTGCGCCGGCGGCACTCCAGCGCGCCCCACCCGGAGCCCTGCTGAAGGATCTTCTCGGGCGGACGCTCCGCCAGGCGCCGCGTGCCGGCCAGCATCGTCTCGAGCGCGGCCTGCGGCAGGACGGCGTCGAGCCGATCCTGGACGTGCCGGTGCGCGGCCGCCCAGTCGGCGCCGTGAACGACTGCCGGGTCGGCCTCCATGAGCGTGTACGCCTCCAGCCACTCCCACTCGGCCCCGGCCGGCATGGGCAGGTACTCCGACTGCGTCCGCCCCAGGCCGCCCTGGATTTCGATGTACGCCGTGCCGCGCCCGCCGAGGTGTTCCTGCCACCGCCGCCCGCCGGGCCCCATGCCCCAGACGAACATCTTGCGGCCCTTGAGGCGCGACGTGGAGGCGTGGACCAGTCCTCGCCCGCCCGGGTCGAGGCTGGCGATCCACGGCCGGTTGCCGTCGGGAATGTTGTAGAAGTAATCATGTGCAGACCGGATGCGGGTGGGGTAGCTCGCGTCCACGCCGTCGCGCATCGGCACCGAGACGAGCTCGATCTTGCCCTTGTACCCGAAGTGGTGGGCGCTCTCGGCCGGCGCCAGGACGCGGTGCCCCTGGGCTTCGGCGACGGCGATGTTCGACCACCAGTACATCGGCGTGGCCTCGCGGTTGAGGTTGACGACCCGCGGCCGGGCCACGAGCGCCGGCAGGTCGTCGGGCATCAGGAAATCGATCTGGAAGAGCAGCCCCCGGAAGCGGTCGTACTCGTAGAGCCGCAGCGCGGGCGAGCCGTCATCGGCGCGGGTCTCGGCGGCAAACACCGGCGCACACGTGTGCGCCGCGTGGCCGCGGATGGCGATGTTCCACTCGACGCCGCCCGCGAACCAGGCGTTGCGGAGCGCCACGTTGGCGAAGTGCAGCACCTTCGGCTGAAACAGCAGGTCGCGCCCCGTCCGCTTGTCGACGAGCGACCAGAGCCGCCCGCCCAACTCCAGCAGGAACACGGCGCGGAGGTGCCGGTTCTCGAGGACGGCTGTGCGGAAGGGCCGCGCGGCCTCCGTGCGGTCGTATCCGTCCTGGACGCGGTACGGCAGGCAGCCCTTGACGTGCGAGGCCCGGAAATACGCCTGCACGGGATCCGCGGGGTCCCATTCCGCCTGTGTCTTCGTGTCCGGTGCGGCGGCGGAGAGATCGGGCAGCGGATTCTGCGGCCCCAGCGCCGACGCGGGGATCTTCAGGGTCTCGATGCGCAGCGTTGTCACCGGCGCTCCTTGATCGAGTTGCGTTGTAGAAAACGTGGAGAGCATACCCCCGCGCCGCGGGAGGTTCTACACGATTCCGTCCAGCGGCGCAAAGCCCAGGGCGTGCCGTGTCTTGTGGCGAGGGTGGCATGCCCACGCCGCTGTTGCGTGGGCATGTTCTTCGCGAGGGGTGACAGCATGCCCAGCGAAAGACGCGCTGGGCATGCCACCCTCGATTCCGAGGCTTGCGAGAGAATCCTTGCATGCCCTGAGATCCGCGTTCCGGCGCCGGTTGACTTCGGCCGCAGGCGAGACTATCGTGGGCGCCCGTCGCTCGAATCGCGGCTCACCTTTGTGGAGGAACTCTCCGATGGCCGGGAAGCGTGCGCCGAAGGCGGCCAAGGCCGCCTGCTGGCGTCTCGAAAACGCCGACGCTCGGGTCGAGGTGGAGCGCCGGACCGGTTTCATCCGCTCGCTCTACTTCAAGAAGGCGGGGCTGGACCTGTTTGCCCAGACGCGCGGCGGCATCCCGGGGTACATCGGCGGGCTGCGCCTCTACGACGAGCACGACGACCGCTGGTACGACGACCGGCAGACGCCGTTTACGGTCTCGGCCGCCTCGAAGCGCGGCGGCGTCATCCGCCTGACGCGGCGATACCGCGGCGCCCCGTTCACGGTCACGATGACGCTCGAGATGGCGGAGGACGGCCTCCGCTGGAAGGTGCAGGCGCAGAAGGTCCGCGGCCGGGTGGCGGACCGGTCGCTGCGCGTCCATTTCATGATGCCGCTCATCGCCGGGTGGGACGTCTGGGCCCCGTGCAAGTTCGGCGAGGTCACCTTCGACGGCATGACCCCGTTCGAGTTCATGTATGTCCAGGTGCCGTACGTGAGCGACCAGGAGATCATCCTGCCGATGGTCAGCCACTACCATCGCGGCCTGGGCGCCGGCTACTCGATGGTCGAGCCGATCGACGCCAACGTCCCGGCCGCGAAGTTCGTTTTCAACAACGCCGACCGCTGCTTCAACTGGGGCACCATGCACAAGGACCCGCGGACCGTTCCGGTGCTCGAGGCGGTGAACTACTACATCGGCCTCGTGGGCGCGCGGCCCATGAGCACCGAACTTATGCTGATGTTTCACGAAGGCGACTGGCGGTGCGGCCTGGGCAGGGTGTACCGGCGCTGGCAGGAGTATTTCGATCCGTACAACCCGGCCATCTACGAGCGCGAGGGGTGCTTCTTCTGCGGCGGCGTCGACAACTCCGCCGAGGCCGACCGGCTGGCCGCGATGGGCGCGAAGACGTTCGAGGTGCACGGCCACTTCCAGGAGTACGGCGACTATTGCCAGGACGGCAAGGACAAGTGGCACCGCCTGAACGTCAGGGAAGGCGTCTACCGCAGGATGACCGAGGAGCGGAAGGAGGCGCTGCGCACGGCCGCCTATGCCATCGGCTCGTCCGTGGCGCCCCAGGAGGTTGAGGCGTTCCTCGCGTCGCACACCGACGAGGAGGTCGCCGCCTACCTGGGCCTCGACGCGCCGGAGCGGCTCTATCATCGCCGCGACGACGTCCGGCGGCGCCTCCAGGTCCTCGCCGACGCCGGCATCGCCTGCCACTGGTACTTCAACTACACCGACGGCTACCGCCCGCGGGCCGAGCGCGACTGGCCCGACGCCATCTCGAAGGACGAGGACGGCCGGTACGTGCCCAGCGGCTGGTACATGTGCCACAACATGAACGCCGACCCGCGCTGGTCCTTCGGCCGGTTCTGCTGCGAGTCGGCCCGGAAGATCTTCGACGCGTACCCCATGCTCGCGGGTTTCTTCATGGATTGCTTCCGGCACTTCGAGATCGACTTCGGCCACGACGACGGCGTGACGGTGGTCCACGGCAAGCCGGCGTACAGCATGAACCACTCGTACGATGACATCGAGCGGCTGATCAAAGAGACCGTCATGAAGCCGCGGAACCTGACGTCGTTCGCGAACAAGCCCATGAGCATCCGCTCGATGCGCTACTGCGACGGCCACCTGCTGGAGGGCGACGGCGACCGGGCCGAAGAGAAGTTCTTCTGGGCCTCGATCGCCTGCCCGATGTTCTACCTGTGGTCGGACCCGAACCGCTCGGTCGACGAGTTCCTGCGCCGCTCGGTCGTTCACGGCGCCTGGCCGACGCTCGTGGAGCGCTCCGACGCGAACCTCGCCCTGTACCGGCGGTACCTGCCGCTCTTCGCCCAGTTCAAGCGGCGGGTGCTGTGCTTCGAGGCCGACCCCCTGCGGCCGCCGCGGCACTCGCGCGGCAAACTCTACACCGTGCCCGACGGCTACGTGGCCGGCCTCATGTCGGAGTGGGTGGACCAGGGCGACCAGATCGCGTATGCCCGCCGGCCGTACGCCCTCTTCCGCGTCGGCCGGGGCCACGACATCGGCAGGGTGGGCGTGATGTACCCCGGCGACGCCGCGATGCGCGACGTCGGCTTCAAGTTCGACGGCACCTTCCTGGCGGTGCCGCTGGCCGA
>Ga0315273_10014583_pt1 | contig 10128 bp, 8 predicted proteins | sample YL17G02_0_MG_FD_205753 | JGI IMG/M metagenome (GOLD analysis project Ga0315273, IMG submission 205753) | Sediment microbial communities from Yellowstone Lake, YNP, Wyoming, USA - YL17G02_0 | ecosystem: Environmental > Aquatic > Freshwater > Lake > Sediment | place: USA: Wyoming | collected... | reverse complement strand
GGCGGCGCGTCGCCGCAGTCGTTCTTCGACGATGGCACCAACGGCGACGTGTCCGGGGGCGACAGCGTGTTTTCGTTCAACGCCACCGTGGCCCCGAGCACCACGACGGGCAACAAGTCGCTGCCCTTCACCGTCAGCGATGCCCAGACCCGGTCGAGCACCGGGTCGATCGCCCTGGCGGTCGTCCCTCCGCCCATGCCCATCCATGACATCCAGGGCGCGGGAAGCTCGTCTCCCTACGTGGGGCAGATGGTGACCACGCGCGGGGTGGTCACGGCGCGGCGGTTCAACAACGGCTTCTTCATCCAGACGCCGGATGCGCTGGTGGACGGCGACCCGAACACATCCGAGGCGATCTTCGTGTTCACGAGCAGCGAGCCTCCGGCCGCCGCCGCGGTGGGCACCTGCGTGCAGGTGACGGGCACGGCTTCCGAGTATGTGCCCGACGCGTACGGCCCTTCGGTGACCGAGATCACGGCGCCGACGATTTCGGTGATGAGCACGACGTGCCCGAGGCCGCTGGCCGTGACGCTGACGGCGGCCGATCTGCCGGCCAATGGCACGCTCGATCAGTTGGAGCGCTTCGAGGGCATGCGCGTCCAGGTGCCGTTTCTGCGAACGGTGAGCCCGACACAGGGGACGATCACCGAGTCCTCGGCCACGAGCACGTCCAACGGCGTGTTCTATGCGGTCATCGATGGTGTCGCGCGGCCATTCCGCGAGGCGGGCATCCAGGTGGGCTACCCGCTCCCCGCCGGCGCGCCGCCGACGGTGCCGCGGTTCGACTTCAACCCGGAGCGCCTGCGCGTCGATAGCGACGGCCAGGTTGGCGCGGCCCGGATCGAGGTGACCTCCGGCGCGTTGCTGAGCAACGTCGTCGGGGTCCTCGATTTCGGGTACCTGACCTGGACCATCCTGCCCGACCCGCTCGCGCCGCCGGCCGTCTCAGGCGGGGTTACCGCCACGCCGGTGCCGGTGCCGGACGCCAGCGAGTTCACAGTCGGATCGTTCAATCTCGAGCGGTTCTACGACACGGCCAACGACCCGGCGACGAGCGACGTGGCGCTGACGCCTGCGGCGTTCGAGACAAGGCTCAACAAGGCGTCGCTGGCCATCCGGACCATGATGCGGTCGCCGGACATCGTCGGCGTCGAAGAGGTCGAGAACCTCCCGACGCTGCAGTCGCTGGCAAACCGCGTCAACAGTGACGCGGTCGCGGCCGGCAACCCGGACCCCGGCTACGTCGCGTACCTGGAGGAGGGCAACGACGTCGGCGGCATCGATGTCGGGTTCCTCGTCCGGACCAGCCGGGTCAACGTGATCGACGTCGTGCAGGAAGGCAAGTCCGCGACGTTCCTGAATCCGACGACGGGGAACTACGACCTGCTCAACGACCGGCCGCCCCTGGTCCTCACCGCGCAGGTCCAGGGCCCCTCCGGCGTGCTGCCGGTCACGGTCATCGTCAACCACCTCCGATCGCTCGGTGGCGTGGAAGATCCGGTTGACGGCCGGGTGCGCGCGAAGCGGCTGGCGCAGGCCGAGTTCCTGGCGAATCTGATCCAGGCGCGGCAGGCTGCGGACGCCACCGAGCGCATCCTCTCGGTGGGCGACTACAACGCGTTCCAGGTGAACGACGGCTACGTGGACGTGATTGGCAGCATCAAGGGGACTCCCGCGCCGGCCGATCAGGTCACGCTCGCCGGCACGGACCTCGTGAACCCCGACCTGACGGATCTCGCGGACCTCGTGCCCGGGAGTGAGCGCTACTCGTACTCGTTCGACGGCAGCGCGCAGGTGCTGGACCACATCATCGTGAACGGCCGGGCGCTGCAGCGGCTCAGCCGGATCCACCATGCCCGGTCGAACGCGGACTTCCCGGAGTCCTATCGCGCGGATCCGGCGCGGCCCGAGCGGCTGTCCGACCACGACATGCCGGTGGCCTACTTCGTGTTCCCGGATGCCCCGGTGCTCCATCTGAACGGCCTCAATCCGCTTCCCGTCGAGTGCTGCGGCGTTTTCACGGATCCGGGCGCGACGGCCCAAGACGAGGACCTGGGCGACATCACGTCGCTCATCACGGTGACGGGAAGCGTCGATTCCCACACCGTCGGCGCCTACACGCTCACCTACAGCGTCGACAACGGCTACACGACGACCACCGCGGAGCGGACGGTCAACGTGGTCGACACGACGCCGCCGGTGCTCGCGCTGACAGGCGGCACCCCCATGACCGTCGAAGTGGGCGGCACCTTCGCTGATCCCGGCGCGACCGCCGACGACACGTGTGCCGGAAACCTGACCGGCTCGATCGTCATCTCGGGCGGCGTCGACACGGCGCACGTGGGGGCGTACCAGATCACGTATGCCGTGTCGGACGGCTACAACACCTCGTCTGTCACGCGCACGGTCTACGTCGTGGACACCACGCCTCCCGTCATGAGCGCGGTCTCACCGGACCCGTCGGTCCTGTGGCCGCCGAACCACCAGTTCATCACGGTCAGGCTCAGCTATTCGTTCACCGACAACAGCGGCGCGGCGGTCTGCTCGGCCGGCGTGCTGAGCAACGAGCCCGTGAACGGGACAGGGGACGGCGACACCGCGCCCGACTGGCAGGTCGTCAATGGCACAACCGTCCAGCTGCGCGCCGAGCGGGCCGGTGGAGGGTCCGGCCGCGTCTACACCGTCATCGTCACGTGCCGGGACGCGTCCGGCAACGCGGCGGCGAAGAGCACGATGGTGAACGTGCCGAAGAGCAAGGGCAAGTAGATCGTTTCGCGTCTTTCCAGCCGGAGAATGCCGGACGATCCGGCTCGATCGGTAATGTGGTCTTTTCAGGAGGCGCGGCATGGCAGAGAGTGCTTCGGGCGGCGCAGCCGCCAAGCGGCTGCATATCGCATTCTGGATCGTCGAAGCGGGCCTCGTCTTCTTCTGGGCCGCGGTTGTGATCGGAATCGGCCGCTTCACGATCCAGACGGTCGGCCCGCTCGCGGTCTGGGGCATCGGGGTGCTGATCATCAGCATCCTGCTGGCGCTGGCGGGCAGGGAGATCAACGGCCGGGGGCTGGGCATCCTGATCGATACCCGCAACAAGTTCAGCCTGTCGCGGCTGCAGATTACGCTGTGGACGATCATGGTGTTGTCGGCGTACTTCACGATGGCGATGCCGCGCGTGGGCGCGATGGTCGGCGAGCATGCGACGCTGAACCAGCAGCAGGCGCTCGACATCCGCTTTCCGGAAGAGCTGATCCTGGCGATGGGCATCAGCGCGGTGTCGTTCGCCGGCGCCAGTCTGATCCAGAGCAACAAGAGGAGCACGCAGGTCAAGATCGAGCCCAGGTCGACACCGGAAGCGGCCGAGGCACGGCGCGCTCAGGCCAGGCAGGATTTCGAGACGGCCGAGAGTGACCTGGTGCGGGTGGTCAAGGACGAATCCGTCAGGAAACAGGAACTGGATGCAGCCACGGCTGAGGCGGCCGGAGCAGCCGACGGCGCCAGACAGTTGGCCGATGCCAAGGCGGCTCGGCTCAAACTACTGTACGAATCGGTCTTGCAGGACAAGGAGAAAGCGGTCAAGGATCGCGACGCGAAGAAGAAGGCGCTGCAGACCGCCGAGGAGGACCTGACGGCGATCACCGCCGCGCAGGGGCGGCTGCACAAGAACGCCGATCCCTCGGAAGCCGGCTGGGCCGATTTCTTCCGGGGCGAGGAGATCAGCAACTACAAGCTGGTGGACATGTCGAAGGTGCAGATGCTCTTCTTCACGGTCGTCGTCATCGTCACGTACGCGGCCGCTATCGCGAGCATGCTGAGCGATATGACGATGGTGCGCACGGCTGCCAGTCTGAGCTTTCCCGCGTTTTCACAGTCGCTGAACGCACTGTTGGGTATTTCGCACGGCACGTATCTCTCGGTGAAGAACATCGATCACAGCTGAACGCCAAATCGGAACGGGCGCTACCATTTGTGGCCAGGAGAGCTGTTATGCAGTTAGACGTCGGCATCGGCGTGGTCAAGCTGTTCGATTCCAGGAACCGGCGCGGTATCATCTCGCAGCAGCCGGAACCCGGGCAGGCCGCGACGAAGGGCGGCCGCCCGGAGGACGTGTACTTTGAAGTGACCGGCCCTGAAGCCCTGAAGCTGCGCGAGGGACAGCTGGTGCAATTCGTCATGGAGAAGACGCAGGACATGGGCCTCGTGGCGAAGGACGTGAGGGTGTTGAGTGACAAGGCCTGATCGGGCAGAGACTGCCTGAACCGTGCCCGCCTGCGCGACGTCATCGACGACCTCTCGCCGGGCGCGAACAACCCGGCCTGGTGCACGTACGGCACGTGCCCGAACTGCGCGTTCCTCATCCGGCAGGACGGCACCATCGACACCGTGCAGACGTGGTTCGACAGGGACGCGATGGAGCGCGCCATCCGCGCGCTCCTCGCGCGGTGAGAAGGGCGGCCGCGGCGCCAGGACCGGACCTCTTCATCCGGTCGCAGGGCCCTCAGTGTGCCCGAGGCACCCTGAACCGCCGGTCAACCTGCCAACGCCTGCGGCTGAAGAGCAGGCGCGCCAGCGGTACGCCGCTCGCCCCGCCGGTGACCTCCCCGCACGGATCGGCCCGCCTCTGCGGCCACGTCGCGGACAAGAGCAACTCAAACGTGTCCGCGATGCGGCTGGGCTTCATCTCCGAGTCGGGTTCAGCCGGATCGGAAGGCACGGGGACCAGGTCGGTGGGACATTCACGGTAGCAAATCACCACATGAAGGCTCGTACCCTTCTGCGGCACAGGCAGGACGATCGCGCTGCAGACGCAGATTTCGTGTCCGAGCGGATCCACCGCATAGCCCGGCACGACGGTGACACTCGGAGCGGTCGTGTCGCCGGTGACGGACACGTGCAGGCCCTGCACCACCCCGTAGCCGTGCAGGAGGCGGTTGTGCCGCCGGAGCCTGCCGAGGAAGTAGTCTTGCTCCGCAGTGAGGTCCTCGGCGGTGAGCAACCGGCCGTCGAAGAAACTGATGCGCTTTGGCGGCTCCATGAGGCCGAGCGTAGCGCATCAGCCGGCAGCTGACAACCGATGAAGGCACGCCCGGTCGTGAGGGGCCAGGCGCGCCTGGATCCGATGCTCAAACCCGCCAACACTCCATGACGGATCCAACAGAATCGTGCTAGTGTTGCCCTTTGGCGCAATTGGCCGACCCGGTCCCCAACCCAAAGGGAGAAGCGCCATGTCCTGCTGTCCAACCCCGATCCACTGCATCCTGCCGCCCTACGTTCTCGACCACCTGGCCGAGTCGAGCGACCCCAAGATTCGCAAGCTCGCCGTCGAGGCGATGGCGACGGCCAGATCTTCATTCGCTTCACCAAGTCGCTCGACGTGGTCGGCCACGAGCTGACCCACGGCGTCATCAGCCATACCGCGGACCTCGAGTACCGCGACGAACCGGGCGCGCTCAACGAGCACTTCGCCGACGTCTTCGGCTCGCTCGTCAAGCAGTGGAAGAAGAAGCAGACCGCCGCCAAAGCGGACTGGTTGATCGGCCCCGACATCATGGGCCCGGGCACGACGGCGAAGTCGCTTCGAACGTTCAAGGCCGAACGGGCGTACGAAAACGATCCGCTGCTCGGCACCGATCCGCAGCCGAAGCGGCTCGCGGACAAGTACGTCGGCAGCTCCGACTCGGGCGGGGTTCACATCAACTCGGGGATTCCCAATCACGCCTTCTATCTGGTGGCGAGGGCGCTCGGTGGTGTTGCCTGGGAGAGAGCGGGGCAGATCTGGTACAAGACCCTCCGCGCACTCCACCAGACCAGCGACTTCGCCGAGATGGTGGCGATGACCGCCCAGAGCGCGGGCGCGCTCTACGGAGCCGGCAGCGCCGAGGAGAAGGCAGTGGCGAAGGCCTGGAAGGACGTCGGCTTCTAGGAGCGTGTCCGGGCATTACGCGGACACGCTCCTAGCCGTGCGCCGATCTCCACGATTCGAGACGAGGAGATCCAACGAATGACTCTACGCAAGATCCGCTTTCGCCAGGCGGGCGGCTTCGCGGGCCTCGTGCGAGGGTGCGAACTCTCGCCCGGGGCCCTCGGCGCCAAAGAGGGCGCACGGCTCGAGCGTCTGCTCCGCGAAAGCGGGCTCGCCGAGCGTCCGGCTGCGACGCCTGCGGCCCGAGGCGCAAAGCGGGACTCGGCCCGCGACCTCATCCAGTACGAGATCGAGGTCGAGACCGCTTCGGGAACGGTGCGCGTCGAGCTCGACGATCTCGATCTGCCGGACAAGGCCGCGTCGCTCGTCGCGTTCCTTCAGGAGCACGCGCGGCCGATGCCGCTCGATCGCCAGGAGCGGTGAGAGTCCGGAAGAACGGGCTGAGCTTGGGGCCTCGCCGGCCTCCGGGCGTGGCCGAAGCGGCCGCCGCAGCCCACCGCAAGCAACGCACTGACGCTGAGGGCAGATGCCTGACGAGCAACGTCGTGCACCGCTGTGCAGAACGTGCAGTTCCCGAGACGATTCGAACACGCGCACCCGCCCGTGCGGAAGGTCAACGAGCGGAACCCCTACCCGTTCATCCTGATGAACCTGTTCCTCTCGCTGCAGGCCGCCTGCACCGCGCCGATGCTCATGATGAGCCAGAACCGCCTGGCCGCCCGCGACCGCCTCGAGGCCCACAACGACGACGAGATCAACCGCAAGGCCGAGGAGGAAGTGCGCGCCGTGCACGATCATCTCAGCGCACAGGACGAGGCGCTGACGAAGATTGTCGAGACGCTGGCGGTAAGGTTGAACGGCGCCGCGCAGGGATGAGGTGCTGCGCCTCGCCGTGGATGTGACCACGGCTCGTGGGTGGCTGCGACTCAAAGGGGAGCAGGATACCCGGGCGCAGAACAGCGCTGATGAGAACGAGGCTTTGGCTGCCGCCTCCTTGACCTTGGACTATACGCTGGAGATTGGATCCTCTGATTGCGGATCGACGTGAACCTCGCAACTCCCATTACCCAATACCGGTTCCATCACCGCGTCCACGCACGTGGCGATCCCGCGCCGTCCGGATCAGGCGGGGGCCCCTCGCCGGCTCTGTGGCTTGTCGGTGCCCGGCAGGCGCCGTCGCGTGGCGGCCCGGACCGACCGCGCTACGTCTGCGGTCCGGAGTGCTATGATCGGCTCGGCTCACTATGGCCCTCTCGGCCGGCGCCCGCCTCGGCCCGTACGAGATCCTCGCCGCCATCGGCGCCGGCGGCATGGGTGAGGTCTATCGAGCCCGCGATACCCGCCTCGACCGCACCGTCGCCATCAAGGTGCTCCCATCCGAGGTCATTGCCGACGCCGACCCTTCGACAGGCTCAGGGTCGTCCCGAGCGAAGTCGAGGGACGACCGGCGCGCCCGGTTCGAGCGCGAAGCAAAGACCATCGCCGAGCTGAATCACGCCCATATCTGCAGCCTGCACGACGTCGGGATAGCGAATGGACAACGTTACCTGGTGATGGAGTTCGTGGAGGGTGAGACGCTGGCGACACGGCTGGAACGCGGGCCTCTGGAAGCATCCGCAGCACTGGCGCTCGCCTTGCAGCTGGGCGATGCACTGGAACAGGCCCACCGCCACGGCATCGTCCATCGCGACCTGAAGCCCGCCAACATCATGCTCACCGGGCCGAAGGGCGCGCACGCGAAGCTGCTCGATTTCGGCCTGGCCAGGACGGCAGCCACAGCGGGACACCTGTCCGAACTGGCCACGCGCGCAGACTCGCTGACCGGCGAGGGCGTGATCGTGGGGACGTTCCAGTACATGGCGCCTGAACAGCTGGAAGGAAAGCCGGTCGATGCACGTACCGACATCTTCGCATTCGGGCTGGTACTTTACGAGATGCTGACGGGGCAGAGAGCGTTCCGGGGGGAGAGTCGGGCGAGCCTGATCTCCGCCATTCTGACGGCGGATCCGCCGGAGGTGTCCAGCCTGCTACCCCTGGTTCCGCCCGCCCTGGACCGCACAATTCACAAGTGCCTGGCGAAGGATCCCGGGGACCGTTGGCAGTGTGCTGGAGATCTGGTGAGCGTCATCAGGTGGATCGCCGAAGGCGGATCACCGGCAGGCGCGCCCGGGGTTGCGGCGGCTCGGAAGCGGACCGGTGCGCGGATGCTGTGGGCAGCCGTGGCCATGCTGAGTCTCGCCTTGACGGCATCGCTCGCCGTGCTCTGGACCCACGTGCACGAAGCCCCTGCCGCAAGACCGCCTGTGCGGTTCACGGTTGCGCCGCCGGCGCCTTACGTCATGGACTTCCAGGTCCCGGCGCTGTCGCCGGATGGCACCAGCCTGGCGTTCACGGCGCGTCTGCCTGGCGATGCGCCCCTGCTGTTCGTGCGCGCCTTCGAGACGGCCGAGGCCAGGGTTGTGCCGGAGACCGCCGGCGCTTCCTCGCCATTCTGGTCGCCGGATGGCCGGCAGGTGGGTTTCTTCTCTGGAGGAAAGCTCAGGAAGGTGGCACTCGCGGGCGGATCCCCACTCACCCTGGCCGACGGATTGTGTTGCGCAACGTGGGGTCGTGACGGGGAGATCCTGTTCACGTACTCCGGGGCGAACACGATCTTGTCCGAGATCATGCGCGTCGCCAGCGACGGCGGCGTAGCGTCACCGGTGCTGCGCCCCGATCGCGCGCGAGGGGAAAGCGGTCATCGGTGGCCCGCTTTCCTGCCAGACAGCCGTCACTTCCTGTACCAGGTGAACGCCACCCGGGCGGACGTGCAGGGAACCTATGTCGCGTCGATTGGCTCCTCGGAATCAACAAGGGTGATGCCCGCAGCCGCAAACGTCGTATTCATGCCGTCAGGTCTGCTGGTGTATCGATCTGGTGGCCGGTTGCTGGCGCAGGCGTTTGACTGGAAGCAGTCGCGCCTGGGCGGGGAGGCCGTGCAACTGTCCGACTCGGTCGGGGGGAGAGGAGTACCAGGTTCGGAGCTGGACGCGTTCTTTTGCGCAATGCCGGACACGTTGGCCTTCATTCCAGGAACGGCGATGCCTAGCGTCCTGGCGTGGCTGGACCGGAAAGGCAACCGCGTCGGCGCAGTCGGCGAGCCGGGCGATTATAGCCCGGCGATTTCGCCGGACGGGAGGACCGTGGCTGTCGGCTACCGCGATCCCACGACACAAACACGCGACATCGGGCTGATCGACCTCGAGCGCGGCACGCAGTCGCGATTCACCTTCGACCCCGCCGACGACATCAATCCCACCTGGTCGCCTGACGGCCGTCGCATCGCGTTCAGTTCCGCGCGCAAGGGTGAGCGGGACATCTACGTGAAGGCCGCCAACGGTATCGGGGAGGAACAGCTGCTGTTCAGTTCGGCCGGCGTCAAGAACATGGAATGCTGGTCGCCGGACGGCCGACTGCTGCTTTTCAATACGACAGTGGCGCAGGGACGGCAGCAGATCTGGGCATTGCCGCTCGAGGGGGAGCGCAAGCCCTATGCCGTTCTCAGCGGGCCGGCAGGAATGCAGGCTTCGTCTCTGTCTCCCGATGGGAAGTTCATCGCCTACTGGTCGGCTGAGTCCGGACGTGCCGAGGTCTTCCTCCAGAGCTTCCCGCCAGGACGCGACCGCTGGCAGGTCTCGACGACGGGGGGCGGGAGCCCTCAATGGCGGGCCGACGGCAAAGAGCTGTTCTATCGCCAGGGCGACAGATTGATGGCGGTGGACATCAAGGTAATCGGTGCGAGGCTCGTGCCCGGCGTTCCGCACGAACTCTTCGAGGCACCCTTTATCAATGTGGGGCGGAACCAGTTTGTGCCGTCCAGCGACGGGGAAAAGTTCCTGGCGGTCCTGCGGGTAGAGCAGGTGAGCAGCCCGTCCATCACTGTCGAGCTGAACTGGATGTCGCGCCTGAGACGGTAGCGTTGGTCGTCCTCTTCTTCCCGGCCTGAGAATCCTTCCGGATTGTTGCTTCAAACTCCCGCCGGCCGTTCGGCTGGAGTGTCGCCATCGTCTCGGCGGGTGGCGCGGTGGCATGCGGCGAGGATGAATGGGCAGGCGCCCGTGGGCTGAGCGCGAGATGTCCCTGGATACAGCTGACAGTCGCGACGACGGGACAAACGCCTACCGGCGCGTCGGCACCTTCGCCCTCAACTCGTCGAACCAGTTCTGGATGAG
>Ga0315273_10014582_pt1 | contig 10128 bp, 2 predicted proteins | sample YL17G02_0_MG_FD_205753 | JGI IMG/M metagenome (GOLD analysis project Ga0315273, IMG submission 205753) | Sediment microbial communities from Yellowstone Lake, YNP, Wyoming, USA - YL17G02_0 | ecosystem: Environmental > Aquatic > Freshwater > Lake > Sediment | place: USA: Wyoming | collected... | reverse complement strand
CACGCTGTCGGCGATCCTCAAGGAGGACCCGCAGCCGCTGCGGGACCTGCGCGAGACCGTCTCGCCGATGCTGCAGCAGGTGGTGGACCGGTGCCTGGAGAAGCGGCCGGAGAACCGGTTTTCGTCGGCGCACGACCTGGCGCTGGCGCTCGCGGCCGCTGCCACCGGGTCCGGGCCGGCCCGCGGCGATACGGCAGCGAGCAGCGCCCAGGCTGCGGCGCTCGGCAGGGCCGAGGGGCTTCCGGCGAGCGGCTCCGGTCCACAGGCGCGAGTGCCGACCGGGCAGCGGCCCGTCGAGACGGGTTCCGGCACGCTCACGCCGGCGCCGGTGACTGGCGGCGGGTTCCTGGCGTACCTGCGGCGCCCCTGGTTCGTGGTGGGGCTGCTGGTCGTTGTTGGTGCCGTGGCCGCCACGGCGTGGTTCGGCGTGCAGCTGTCGCGCGCCCGCTGGGCGCGCAACGTCGCGCTGCCGGAGATCCTCCGCCTGCAGAAGGCCGAGCGGATGCAGGCGGCCTACGTCCTGGCACGTCAGGCCGCGAAGTACCTGCCCGACGACTCTCAGTTCACGCAGGTCATCAACGAAATCACCGCCCTCGCCATCATCACGAGCGACCCGCCTGGTGCGCGCGCCTCCTACGCCGACTACGGCGACCCCAACGCTCCGTGGGAACTGGTCGGCACGACGCCACTCACGGACACGCGCATCCCCTACGGCTTCCTCCGGTGGAAACTCGAGAAAGACGGATTCGAGACGTTCATCGGGTCGGCCGAGGTCCACCAACTGAAATCCGGCGGTCGCAGCAAGGGGTTTCCGCTCCGTGTCTTCCGTCTGTTCCCACGCGGTAGCGCACCGCGCGGCATGATCTCGGTTCCTGGCGGAGACAGTGGGCTGGACGAGGGGAGCACCTACCGGCTCGACGACTACTGGCTCGACCGGTACGAGGTGACCAACGCCGAATTCAAGCGCTTCGTCGATCAAGGGGGCTACGAGACGCAGAAGTGGTGGAAGGAGCCGTTCATCAAGGACGGCCGTGCCCTCGCGTGGAAGGACGCGATGGAGCTGTTCAAGGACAAGACCGGGCAGTTCGCGCCGGCCGCCTGGTCGCTGGGGACCTTTCCCGAAGGCGAGGGCGACCTGCCCGTCAGCGGCGTGAGTTGGTACGAAGCGGCGGCCTTCGCCGCCTTTGCGGGCAAGGAGCTGCCGACCCTTCACCACTGGGCCTACGCGGCGGGCTTCAACATGTCTATTGGTCTCTTCTCGGACACCACGCGCCAAAGCAACTTTGGCGGGAAGCCGCTGCCGGTGACCCGTAATGGAGGCCTCACGATGTACGGCGCGTACGACATGGCCGGCAACGTGCGGGAGTGGGTCCGGAACGCGACGGGAGAGAAGCACTTTGACGTGGGAGGCGCGTTCGACGACCCCTTGTACATGTTTGCTGACGAGTTCGAAGCGGCCTCCCCCTTCGAGCGTTCGCCGAGGAACGGGTTTCGCTGCGCCAAGTACGCCAAGCCGCTCGCTCCGGGACTGCTCGCGGAGGTCAAGGTGCCGAAGCCCGACTACAACCGTACGCCGGTCGGAGACAAGGAATTCGCCACCTACAAGGGGCTCTACTATACCTACGACCGCACGAAAGACCTCGACGTGAAGACGGAGGCCAAGCCTGAAGAGACAAGCGACTGGCGGCACGAGATGGTGAGCTTCGATGCCGGTTACGGGGGCGAGCGGGTGCCCGCTCACCTGTTCCTCCCGAAGAACGCGGCGCCACCGTACCAGACGGTCCTCTTTTTTCCCGACGGGTACGCGCTCAATATCAAGGACAGCAGGAACATGGACATCCGCTGGACCCGGTTCCTCGTCCAGACCGGGCGGGCGGTGCTGTGCCCGGTGTTCATCGGCACCTACGAACGGCAGAAGCCCTTCGACAACCTCTTTGCGGAATTCACCGCCCCCTGGGCGAAGGAGGTGAGCCGTTCTCTGGACTACCTGAAGACCCGGCCCGATGTCGATTCGAGCAAGATCGCCTACTACGGCTTCAGCCTCGGGGGAAGCGTGGCGCCGGTCTTCGCGGCGCTCGACGATCGAATCAGGACGATCGTCATGCTTGCAGGTGGAGACCTGTTCCCGGGCATTCCGCCGCAGGAGGACCCGCTGAACTTCGCGCCGCGGGTTCGGATTCCGGTCCTCATTCTCAACGGCAAGGACGACTTCCTCACCGGGCCGGCCGCGGCTCGAGTGTTCGGGCTGCTGGGGACGCCGGAGAAAGACAAGAGACGAGTGCTGGTCGAAGGCGGCCACGTGCCCGACAACGCGGACGAAGTGAAGGGGCTCATCCTCGCCTGGCTCGAGAAGCACCTCGGCAAGGTCCAGATGAAGAGATAGGGCGACAGCCGGCAGGCGCTTTCCTGCTACAATCCGCCAAGCCCAGCTCGACCGTTTAGCCGGGTCCACCGCCTCTCGTCCACCGCATCGCCTCCTTGGGGGTACCTCATGCGGCCCGCGAGCCAACGGCTCCTCGTCGTCTTCCTCCTCCTCTTCTGCATTGCAGCAGTTGATCGCGGGTCGGCCCTGGGCCAGGTGGGCACCGCCGCGGTAACCGGCGAAGTTCGCGACCAGCAGGCCGCGGCCGTTCCCGGCGCCACCGTCACGATCGTCCACCTCTCGACCCGTGCCGAGCGCTCCGTGACGACGGACCGCACCGGCACGTACCGCTTCCTCGGCCTCATGCCCGGCACGTACCAGCTGAAGGTCGAGCTGCAGGGCTTCGAGCCCGTCACGCGCGACCGGGTCGTGGCGTCCGTGGACACGGCCTCTCGGGTCGAGACAATCGTGCTGGCGGTGAGCGGAGTGAACGAAGTCGTGCAGGTGCAGGCGTCGGCGGCCGCGAGCACCGTGAATGCGGCGCTCGGGAACGTGATCGAGAACCAGCAGATCCAGGCGCTGCCGCTCGAGGCGCGCAATCCGGCCGGTCTGATGAGCCTCCAGCCGGGGGCGGTGTTCCTGCCGACTGGCGACCAGCGGAGCGGGACGGTGAGCGGAGCGCGCAGCGACCAGTCGAACGTGACGCTCGACGGCGTGGACGTGAACGACCCGGAACTGGGAACGGCGTACATGACCGTGCTGCGGATGCCGCTCGACTCGATCAACGACATCCGGATGACGACCGTCAACTACGGCGCCGAGATGGGACGGTCGAGCGGCGGACAGGTCTCGCTGACCAGCAAGACCGGCAGCAATGCATTCCACGGTTCCGGCTACGGGTTGACGCGCCAGACGGCGACCTCGACGAACGAGTACTTCCTGGAACTGACGCAGCTGCAGGCCGGCGAGCCGAGCAAGCCGCCGAAACTCGACAAGCAGATCTACGGCGCGGCCCTGGGCGGCCCGCTCAAGACCAACCGGTTGTTCTTCTTCGCCAACTACGAGGCGCTCCGCGAGTCGAGCGAGACGCCGGTGACGCGCAACGTGCCGTCGGACACGCTGCGCGACGGCATTGTGGTCTACCAGTGCGCGGTCGCGTCGGCGTGCCCGGGCGGGACGGTGCGCGGACTGACGGGGGCCGCCCACGCCATTCAGCCCGGCTACTACGGCCTCTCGCCGGCCGAACTGGCGGCGATCGACCCGCTCGGCCTCGGCCCGAACCGTGCCGTGGCCGAGTACTGGCAGCAATACCCGTCGCCGAATGCCGCAGGCACGGATGGCGCCAACCTGATGGCGTATCGTTTCGCCGCCCCGAGCGAGAGCCGGTTCAACACACTTGTCGGGCGCATCGACTACAAGGCGTCGGGCAGCCACCAACTGTTTGGGCGCGTGAACGTGATGCACGACGACATCCAGGCCGCGCCGCAGTTTCCAGGCCAGGCGCCCGCTTCGATCGGGCGCGTGCGGAACTGGGGGTTCGCGGTCGGGCATGACTGGGTGATCAGCTCGACGAAGATCAACACGCTGCGCCTCGGCTTCACGAAGATCAAGACCGACTCGGTCGGCCAGCTGAACTCCGACTCCCTGAACTTCTGGCCTCTCGATCCGTTCGTGCCCACGACGCCAACGATGGGCCGGTCGGTGCCGACCTACAACATCACCGAGGACTTCACATGGGTGAACGGGGCCCACGCCCTCAAGTTCGGGGCGAACGTCCGGCTGACGCGGAACAGCCGCTATACCAACGCCAACAGCTTCTTCAACGCGAACTCGAATCCGTACTGGATGTACTCGGGCGGGCAGACCTACGTCCCGGGTCAGCCCACGTGCACGACACCGGGCTGCAGCGGCGTTCCTGCGGTCGCTGAGGATTTCGTGTCCTCGTGGGTTCAGCCGTTCATCCATTCGCTGGGAATCATGAACCAGACCACCATCACCTACTACTTCGACCGCAACGGCAACATGGCGCCGCCAGGCTCGACGATGCGGCGCCGGTTTGCCACTGACGAGTACGAGGTGTACGCCGGCGACTCGTGGAGCGTCGGCTCGACGCTCACGCTGAACGCCGGCATCCGCTGGAGCCTGTACTCGCCGCCGTGGGAAACCAACGGGATGCAGTCGACGCCGACCATCAGCCTTGGCGACTGGTTCGATCAGCGCGCCGCGAACGCGGCAAACGGGATCCCCGCCAACCAGATGCCGCTGTTTCAGTACGAGCTCTCGGGCCCGGCCAATGGGGGAGGCAGCCTCTACAACTGGGACTTCACGAACTTCGCCCCGCGGGTGTCTGCGGCCTGGACGCCCGAGGCTGCGGGCGGCTGGCTGAAGCGCCTGACGGGCGACCGGCGCCTCGTCGTGCGGGCCGGCTACTCGCTGGTCTACGACCGGGTCGGCCCGGCGCTGGTGAGCACCTACGATTCCAGCAACGCCTCGGAACTGTCTCTGAGCGGCGCGTACGGCCTGGCGAATGTCGTGCAACTTCCGTTTGGCAACGCCGATGAATCGACGACGGGCATTCGGCTCACGGGGTCCAAAGACCCGCCGCCCGTTGCGCCGGCCCCACCCGTCGTCAGCTTTCCCTACCAGCCGCCGCTCGAGTCGGGGCTCATCAACGTCAGCGTCGATGGAAACGTCCGGACGCCCTACGCCCACGTGGTGAGCGCGGTGGTCGGCCGCGAGTTGCCGGGCGGCTTCTCGGTCGAAGGCGCCTACGTCGGGCGGTTCGGCCGGCGGCTCCTGGTTCGGCGCGACGTCGCCACACCGGTGAACCTTGTCGACTCGAAATCGGGAACCGACTACTTCACGGCGGCGCAGGCCGTGATCAAGGCCACGGCGGCGAAGGGCATCGCAACCGGGCAGGCCGACGCGTCTGCCTACCAGGCGCTCGCCAACATCCCCTATTGGGAGAACCTCTTCCCGGGCGCCGCGCACGACGGCCTGACGGCGACCCAGGCCATCGCGATGGCCTACAACACGTCGATCGACTACCTGACGGCACTCTACCTGCTCGACGAGTTCTGCTATCCGTCCTGCAGCACCTTCGGCCCGTTCGCCTACTTCAGCCGGCAGTTCGACTCGCTGGTGGCGCAGAGTTCCGTGGGTCGCTCCAACTACAACGCGCTGCAGCTGTCGCTGCGCAAACGCCTCAGCCACGGCTACCGGTTCGACGTCAACTATACGCTGTCGAAGTCCGAGGACCTCGGGTCGAAGGTCGAGCGGGGAAACACCCTGGGCGCCGATGCGACGGCTGGAGGCATCACGGGGCTCCTGATGAATCCCTGGCAGCCCGAGCGGCAGTGGGGGCCGTCGGACTTCGACGTCCGGCACCAACTCAATGTCAACGCCGTTGCCGACGTGCCGTTTGGGCGCGGCAAGAGATGGGGGGGCGACGCCTCGAGCGCGGTCGATGCCGTCTTCGGCAACTGGAGCGTGGCCGGCCTGCTGCGCCTGACGAGCGGCTTCCCATTCAACGTGCAGAGCTGCTATGCCTGCTGGGCCACCAACTGGAACGCGCAGGGCAACGCCGAAATGGCAACGCCGGGCTCGCTGCCCGAGACGGCAGTGGTGAGAAACGCGATTGACGGCTATCCCAGCGCCTTCGCCGACCGCGAAGCGGCCCTCGCGTACTTCAGGAAAGACCTCCCGGGCGAGGTCGGCGTCCGCAACCAACTCCGCGGCGACGGCTATTTCACGATCGACCTGAGCGTGAGCAAGGCGTGGCGCGTGCCTCACGGCTCGCTGCAGTTCCGGTGGGACACGTTCAACCTGATGAACACCGTTCGGTTCGACGTCTACACCGTCACGATGTACCCAGACCGGCAAGCCACCTTCGGCCGCTACAACAGCTCGCTGGCCACGTGCGATGGCAGGGCGGGCAGGTGCATGCAGTTCGGGTTGAGATACGAGTTCTGACAGTCGGCACTGACGATGAGGAGTCGGGACTGACGAGTGTCAGTCGGCGCTGACGATGAAGGGTCGGGACTGACGAACGTCAGTCGGAGCTGACAGCAACGGCGGGACGATTCCCGGAGTGACTCCACGCCATGACGCTATCCCCAGGTGTTCGTCTCGGGCCGTATGAGATCGTCGCCCCTATTGGTGCGGGCGGAATGGGCGAGGTGTACCGGGCCCGCGACTCGCGGCTCGGACGCGACGTCGCGATCAAGGTGCTGCCCGCCGGCTTCGCGCACGACGCGGACCGCCTCCGCCGCTTCGAGCAGGAGGCGCGCGCCGTCGCCGCGCTCTCCCATCCCAACATCGTCGCGCTCTTCGACATCGGTGCGCACGACGGTGCGCCCTTCCTGGTGTCCGAATTGCTTGAGGGCCGCACGCTGCGCGAACTGAGTGCGAGCGGCGCCATGCCCCTCCGCCAGGCGGTGGACACGGCCGTCCAGATCACGCGGGGGCTGGCGGCCGCGCACGAGAAAGGAATCGTCCACCGCGACCTCAAGCCCGCCAACGTGTTCGTGACGAAGGCCGGCCACGTCAAGATCCTGGACTTCGGTCTCGCGAAGTTGGCCCGGCCCGAGGCCGACGAGTCTGGCAGCGCCGTGACCGAGGCGCCGCGCACCGAGACGGGCGCCGTGATGGGCACGGTGGGCTACATGTCCCCAGAGCAGGTGCGCGGCCAACGCGTCGATCACCGGACGGACATCTTTGCGTTGGGCTGCGTACTCCACGAGATGCTCTCGGGCGCGCCGCCGTTCCGCCGCGAAACTGCGGCCGAGACGATGACAGCAATCCTGAACGACGAGCCGCCGGGGCTGACGGGAACGGGGCAGCCGGTGCCAACCGCGCTGGAGCGGGTCGTCCGGCGCTGCCTGGAGAAGGAGGTCGGCCAGCGATTCTCGTCGGCGCACGACCTCGCGCTGGCGATTGAAGCCCTGGGTGTCCCTACGGAAACGGGTGCCGTGGCGGCAGCCGCCGCCGGGCCTGGCGCGGCCCGGCCGGCATGGCGGCTGGCGCTGTCCGTCATCGCGTTCCTCGCCCTGCTTGCGGTCGGCGTGGGAACATCCGCCTGGTACTTCCGCCGCGCCGAATCGACAGCCAGTTCGTCTCCGCCGACGTTTCAGCGCCTCACCTTCAGGCACGGCTGGGTCGGCGCGGCCCGCTTCGACCCGGCGAGCACGAACACGGTGGTGTACAGCGCAGCGTGGGAGGGCGGGCCAAACGAGATCTTCAGTGTGCGGACCGACGGCCCCGAGTCGGTTGCGCTCCGGCACTCGCCGGCTGAACTCCTCGCCGTGTCGCCGTCCAGCGAGTTGGCGCTGGCCCTCGACAGCCGCCCGCAGAAGAGCCTCGATACCTGGGCAGGGACGCTCGCGCGCGTTCCGTTCTCAGGCGGTACGCCTCGCAAAGTGGTCGGTCGCGTTTCGTTCGCCGACTGGTCGCCGGACGGGAAGCAGCTGGCGCGAGTGGTGGAGACGGAAGCGGTGGACCTACTCGAGTACCCCGAGGGCCATACGCTCTACGCGTCCGGAGGCGCGATTGCATATCCTCGGATTTCCCCAGCCGGCGACACGGTGGCCTTCATCGACGCCCCGGACCACTTCGGGTCAGGTGCCGTTGCGGTGGTCGACAGGACGGGCACGCGGACGACGCTGACTGAGGTCTATCTGGGTGCCGGCGGGCTGGCGTGGTCGCCATCGGGCAACGAAGTCTGGTTCACGGCCGCCACGACCAGCGGCAGGCAGGAACTGCGGGCGGTGACCCTCGACAAACGCCAAAGGCTGATCGCGCGCGGGCCGCTGTCGATGCGGCTGCTCGACGTCGCAAGAGACGGACGTGTGCTGGTCGCCTACGACCAGTCCAGGGCTCGGGCCTTCTTCCGCGGCGAGAAGGACACGAGCGATCGCGAGCTGTCTTGGCTCGATGGACCCTTGATCCAGGACCTTTCCACGGACGGCCGATTGGTCGTGCTCAACGAGGTAGGTGAGGGAGCAGGAGCCGAGGGAGCGCAACTCTACATTCGCGAGACGTCTGGGAAGGCGCCAACGAAGCTGGGACCTGGCTACGGTGGCTTCTCTTGGGACGAGCAGACCGTCTACGCCTGGGCGCCGAGCGACCCCAGCGCGGTCGTCCTCTATCCGGTCGCCCAGGGGCCGTCGCGAACGACACGCGTGCCGGGGGTCGCCATCTCGGAAGTGTTTGGCCTGATGCAAGCCGACGGGGGGACATTGGTCATCTCGGGAAACGAACCGCAACGTGGCAAGGACGGTCCGCACGGGATGCGGATCTGGCTGGCGGACTTGAAGGGTTCGAAGTTGCGAGCGATTTCACCGGAGGGCGTCATCATGGCGAGGCCCAGGCCGATCCCGCCAGACGGGAAGTTCGTCCTTGGCGTATTGGGCAGCATGAGCTTCGGTGGTACCACGATGGCCTATCCGGTCGACGGTAGTTCGCCTCGACGGTTCAACGGGCTGCTGGATGGCGAGCTCGTCGGAGGATGGAGCCTGGATAGCCAGTCGTGCTACGCCTATGGCCCCGGTGTTCCGTTGAGGATGTACCGGGTGGACGGCAGGACCGGCACTCGGACGTTCGTCCGTGAAATCGTGCCGATCGACCGCGCGGGCCGGATCAAGGTGTTCTTCGCGCTGACGACGTCCGATGCGAGGGCCTACGCCTACACGGTGAGCGTTCTGCAGTCCGACTTGCACCTGATTACCGGGCTGAAGTAGTCAGTCGGCGCTGACGATGAAGGGTCGGGACTGACGAACGTCAGTCGGAGCAGACAGCAACGGCGAGACGATTTTCGGAGTGCCTACACGCCATGACCCTGACCACCGGCGTTCGCCTCGGGCCGTATGAGATCGTCGCGCCCATCGGCGCGGGCGGAATGGGTGAGGTGTACCGCGCCCGCGACACGCGGCTGGGGCGCGACGTCGCGCTCAAGGTCCTGCCCTCCGACCTGGCGACCGACCCGGATCGCCTCCGCCGGTTCGAGCTGGAAGCGCGAGCCGTCGCTGCGTTTACGCATCCGAACATCGTCGCGCTCCACGACGTCGGCACGTACGACGGTGCGCCGTTCCTCGTGTCGGAACTGCTCGAAGGCGAGACGCTGGCCGATGCCCTCCGCGGCGGGGCGCTCTCGGTCGGGAAGGCCGTCGACGTCGGGATCCAGATTGCCAAAGGCCTGGCGGCGGCCCACGCGCGGAGCATCGTCCATCGCGACCTGAAGCCGTCGAACGTGTTCCTGACGCGCGACGGCCACGTGAAGCTGTTGGATTTCGGTATCGCCAAGCACGGGACGCCCGCCGCGCAGGGCGACGACGTGCCGACCGCGACGGCGCGCGACGGGACCGACGCGGGTACGCGCCTGGGCACGATGGGCTACATGTCGCCCGAGCAGGTGCGCGGCCATGCGGTGGATCCCCGTACGGACATCTTCGCCTTCGGGTGCGTGCTGTACGAGATGCTGTGTGGGCTGCGGGCGTTCAAGGGCGCGACCGCCGCTGACACGATATCGGCGATCCTGAAAGAAGATCCGGCCCCGCTCGGCGACCTGCGCCAATCGGTTTCCCCGGCGCTGCAGCAAGTCGTGGATCGTTGCCTCGAGAAGCGGCCCGAGGATCGGTTCTCGTCGGCGCACGACCTGGCGCTGGCGCTCGGGACCGTCTCGACCGGGCCCGGGCCGGCGCGACCGGACACGGCCGCGGTTGGCACCGGCGCCACCGTCTCGCCTGCCGCGGTTGTGACAGGTGGCGTCC
>Ga0315273_10014581_pt1 | contig 10128 bp, 8 predicted proteins | sample YL17G02_0_MG_FD_205753 | JGI IMG/M metagenome (GOLD analysis project Ga0315273, IMG submission 205753) | Sediment microbial communities from Yellowstone Lake, YNP, Wyoming, USA - YL17G02_0 | ecosystem: Environmental > Aquatic > Freshwater > Lake > Sediment | place: USA: Wyoming | collected... | reverse complement strand
TCACGCTGGCCCCCGGAATCGGCAGGCCGGCCGACTTCACCGTGCCGCGGTGCTCGGCCGCCGTCAGAATCGAGACAAATATCAGGAGAATGAATACAGGTTTCATCCGCGCCCTTCTGCAACATATGGCGAGTCTGGCGCTCAAAAGATTACCCCAGCGCCGAAAGCGGCGCCGTACCCGCCCACATAAACCGGGGACGGAGTACTCATTCCCCATTCATTTAGTGGCGCGGCCTTCAGGCCGTGTGGTAGCCCAGCGCGCCGCGCCGTGGGACATGTCTCCCGACTTGTCCAGGGCATGGCGGCCCAGCCTCACCAGAAACGCCGCGGCGTGATCGGGCGGCATCAGCGGACCGAGGCGACGGTCTGGTTGTATTCCTCGAGAGCGTCCTGGACATCTTTGTAAGAGAGGTAGACGACCATGAAGCCCTGGAGGAAGGCTCCCGCGCCCACCTTGAGCTTGGAGGCGCCGATGCGGTTGTGGGCGGCTAAGTTAGCCGTGTGAAAGCGGTCCAGCGTCCGTTGGGCCCCCTGGGCCTGGCCGGCGGCGGCCATCTGGACTTCCTGAGCGCGGCGGCTGATAGCGCCGTTGAGGAACTTGACGGCACGCTCGTTGATGTCGCGGCTCTGGCCGGCTTGTTTCACCATCATCTCGCCGATTTGTCCGGGAGCATCCTTGAGTACCGATGTTTTATACTCGCTGGCGGCGGTTATGACCAGGGCGCCGCAGGAAGGCACTTCGTGCCAACTCTTGACCAGGGCGCCGGTGATGCCATAGCCCAAACCGACGCTGCCGGCGGCACTCGCGGTGGCGGCAAAGCCTTCGGCTGCGACGGCGTAGCCGGCGGTGCCCAGAGCGGCCCCGGTGCCGAGCGCCATCGAGTAGAGCGCAACGCCGCCGCCGAGGAGCGTGAGGGCAATGGTGGCGGCGGCGCGCACGACCGCCAACTGTTGCACGAACTCGCCCAACTCCGTGGCCACCTCGCGGTTGATTTCCAGGGCGTCGCGGACCACCGCATCGATCTTCTCGCGATCCAGGTCGCGGATGTGCTCGATGCGGCCCAGGCAACTGTGGATGCCGGCAGGTCCTTGTCCCATCGCGCCGACGAAGGTGTTCAGGTATCGATTCAGGATCTCGTCGTAGCGCGGGAGCACCTGCTCGCGGGTACTCATGCGGACTTCGGCATAGCCTGGTTTTTCCTTGCCCCAGAGCGACCCGAGGGAGTAAAGAGCGTTAATGAGAGTGCTGTCGTCGTAGGTTTTCCATTCGAGAGTGGCCGACTCCGCTATTGCGTGCGTGAGAGCGGCGCCGCTCAACATTCTCAGAACCTTGTCTCCCTGGAGGGGAGCAATCTTGACCACCTTGTTCCAATCCATTACGCGAACCTCCTCTTTCCCCGCGGCCGGTTCAACCGGCCACGGGCAACACAGAATAGCGTCGCCTCATTGTATTCGCTGCCGACCGGGAGCACAAGGTGAGTCGCGCAATTTCAGAATGTCATGCGAGATCTTGCTTCAATTCGGCAATCTGCGTATCGGTGAGCACTGCCTCGGCGGGGTATTCCGGATGATCGGCGATGATCTTGGCCCCGCGCCCGAGCCCGGCGGCCTGCTCCCCCGTCATCGGGAACTTCACGTACTGCACGGAGCTGATCCGGTCGGTGGCGATCTGCCGCGCGTCGAAGCGGGCTTTGGCCCGGCCCGCGCCTTCCACCTCGATCCAGACGCGCTCTTCCAGGCCCAACAGCTTGGACAGCCAGACGGCGCGCAGTTCGGGCGTTTCGTATTCGATGAGCAGACTGGCCGAAAGCTCGTTCTCGCCGGGGATCAGTTCGTTGTACGTCTCCACCTCGTGACGGATCTCCTCGGGCTTCACCAGCCGCTCGATGCGCGCCATCTCCTGGATCTGATAGCGGACCGTCTCGCGGTTTTCGAACAAGAAGGTCAGATGCGGACCCACACGCACCCGGCGGCGATCCTTCAAAGCCATCATCCGCGCCCTGATTTCGGGCCGCTCCAGTTCGTAATCGGCGATGTTCTTGATCTCGTCGATCGAAACGGGTTTCATGCGTCCTCACCTGGTAGCACAGCCTTCAGGCTGTGGGGAAATCCATCTTCCCGATACGCCCGGTCGAGCACCTGAATCGGATGCATCGGCCGCCTGCCCAGGGCCTGGTCGAACTGGATCGCCGCCAGCGGGCAATCGGTGGTCATCACATCGGCCTGCTCGGCGCTCATCGCGTCGAAGGCTTTCTTACCCGCCAGCATCGACAGCGGGAAAAATTCCTTCTTCATCGCCCAAGTGCCGTTGTGGCCGCAGCACTGCTCCACCATCTTCACCGTGGCCCCCGGAATCAGCCGCATCATGTCGCGCGAGCGGAAGCCGATGTTCTGCGCCTTCAAATGGCACGGCAGGTGGCAGGCCACCTTGCCCGGCGTCGAGCGGAAATCGCGATTGAACCCGCCTTCCTGTTTGAGCAGAAACAGGTACTCGCACAGGTCGTGCGTGGCCGCGGCGACTTCCTTGGCTTCGGGCGTGCCGACTAACTCGGGGTATTCCTTGCGGATGGTATAGGAACAGGTCGGATTGATCGCCACGATCTTCCTGCCCGCGCGCACATACGGCAGCAGCGCGTCAACATTCTTGCGCGCCAGCGTGCGGGCCAGTTCGATGTCGCCCGCTTCCAGCGCCGGCATGCCGCAACAGTTCTGCTTGGGGCACCCGAGCGAGATGCCGTTCTTCTCGAAGACGCGAATCGCCGCCTTGCCCACTTCCGGGTTGTTGTAGTTGATGAAGCAGGTGTGGAACAGAACGGCGCGCGAAGTGTCTCCCGCGGGTTCCCTCTTCCTGCGCCAGTCCTCGAAGGTCTCGCCATGGAAGTCCGGCAGCTTCTTCCCGCGGTGGATGCCGAGCACTCTTTCCATCACCGCGCGGACCAGGGGTTGGCGGTTGGCCCAGTTGGTCATCCCGGCCGTTGGCTTGGCCAGTCTGCCCGCCAGTTCCGGGCGCGAGAGCACGGCCGAGCGCAGCGACCCGCCCTTCTCCTTGCGCCGGATCGCCACGTAGCGGCCCAACAGGCGCGGGAAATCAAGCTGGAATTCGTGCTTGTCGTCCGGCGTGTAGGGGCACTTCACGTAGCACAGCTTGCACTGGTAGCAGGTATCGACGGCGCGGTCCGTTTCCGCCGCCGTCAGATTGCGCACGTCGCCGTCGTGCCCGTCGACGGCGTTGAACAGCTCTGGAAACGACGGGCACAGGTTGAAGCACAAACGGCAGCCGTGGCAGATCTCGAAGACCCGCTCCAGTTCCTGTTCCAGGCCCTTGCGGTCCCAATAGACGGGATCGTTGGGGTTGTAGCTCATGCCCGGTGTGGGGGCGCCTTTGATGTGCGGCATCCCTACGAAATGCTCTTCAGCCCGCTGGTGAACCGGCCGGCGTGCGACTTCTCGGCCTTGGCCAGCGTCTCGAACCAGTCCGCGATTTCCGCGAAGCCTTCCTCGCGGGCGCTCTTGGCCATGCCCGGGTACATGTCGGTGTACTCGTGCGTCTCGCCGGCGATGGCGGCCTTGAGGTTGTCGGTTGTGTCCCCGATGGGCAGGTCGGTGGCCGGGTCGCCCACGGCTTTCAGGTAGTCCAGGTGGCCGTGCGCGTGCCCGGTCTCGCCTTCGGCGGTGTCGCGAAACAGGCCGGCGACGTCCGGCAGGCCCTCGATGTCGGCCTGCTTGGCGAAGTACAGGTAGCGCCGGTTCGCCTGCGACTCGCCGGCGAAAGCGGCCTTCAAATTCTCGTGAGTCTTGGTTCCCTTAAGATTAGACATAGCTCTCTCCAAGCTAACAGATGCTCTCCGTGCCCGAATGGATTCCGCAAATTGGGACGGAAGTACGCCTCGCCCTACAGCACGTGGCACTGGGTGGAGCCGGACGCCCTGGGCGGCCAGCCGGTCCAGGTTCAGGGTCCGCACCAGAGGGTGGCCGCAGCAGGCGATGCTTTCGGCGCGCGGCGTCTCCGGCATGAAGAGGACAAAGTTGGGCACTCTTGGCGTCTGGGCCGGTCCGAGCGCCGGCGCCACACCCGACGCCGCCAGGAGTTCGCGGCGGGACACGCGGTTGGTCATTGCCATAAGACAGCCTTCCATGGCCGTCGTATTCGACGCCGCGTGGCTTCAGCCGTCCGGGCAGCAGACAAACAAGCGGACCACTAGAACGCAAACCGCAGCGCGAATGACAGGATGCGCGCTGTGCGCGCCGCCGTGAAAGCGCCGAAGTTCGCATTCAGTTGATTGCCGGCGGGGTCGAAGCGCGATGTCGAATCCAGGGCGCTGAATTGCGTGTGGTTGAAGGTGTTGTAGGCCTCGGCGCGGAAGCGTAAACTGCGGCCCTCGCCCAGGCCCACCGGAATCTTCTTGCTCAGCGAGATATCCCAGTTGTTCATACCCGGGCCGCGCAGGATACCAACGCCGGCGTTGCCCGAACTGCCCACGGGCGTCAGCGCGAACGCCTCCGGCCGGAAGTTGCGGCCGAAGCTCTTGTCGCTCTTACTCAAGCGCGGATTTCCCACAACCGAAATGCGCGCCGCCTCGGCGGATCCGCTGATCTCGATGCCGGTGCTGGTTGTCAGTGCCGGGGTAAACGGCGAGCCGGAGACGAATGAGGTGATACCGGAGATAGTCCAGCGGTCGACCAGGGCTTTGAGCAGAAGATTGTTCCGCCGTGCGCCGGGATTCGGAAAATCGTACTGGTAGTTGAGCGTAAAGACATGCGAGCGGTCAAAGTTCAACGGGCCGTAATTCCACTGGCGCGGGGAAAAGTAACTGCTCACTTGGGCGTTGTATGAGCTGCCCACGCCCAGCGCTTTTGAGAAAGTATAGGAGGCGCCCAGGCCGAGATTATGGGAAAAGCGATGTTGCAGGGAGGTTTGCAGGGAATGGTAGTTGGCGCTGCTGGCGAACTCGTAGGTAACCAGGTCGCCGAGGCCGGGGTAGGGGCGGAAGAAGTTATCCGGCAGCGGTCTGCCATTCACGGTCGGGTCGGCGTTGGCGGGACTGAATCTCGATCGCAGGGGGACGACATTCAGGTTCCGGGCGTCGAGCAGATGGCTGGATGCCGAACCTACATACGAGACATCCGCCACCATGGCAAAGGGCAGTTGGTGCTGGATACCCAGGCTGAAGCTCGTGATTGACGGCTGCTGAGCGCGTTTAGCCGGAAAAGTGAAAGTGATGTTCGAGGGTCCCAGCGCGCCCGCCGACTGTGTGAAGGTGTTCAGGTTGTTGTAATAGACGGTCGGGGCGTAGGCGAGCGGAGGTTGGTTGACGGAAGCCGCGGTGATCAACTGCCGGGTGCGGTCGATGAAGATGCCCCCGCCGCCCCGTATGACGGTGGTGCCCTTCCCGGAGAGATCGTAGGCGAAGCCGAACCGGGGCGCAGCGGACAGAGCGGGGGCGCTATAGACGCCCCAAGGGAATCCATTCTTGCCGGCGACATTCATGCCATTGGCGGGATTGCCGGTGCCGGGGACATACGTGCCGATGAGTGCGGCGAAGGTAGTGGCTCCGGTGAGCGGATCGACAGCCCCACGGACGCCACGTGCGTCCAACCCGGGACGGTAAAGCCGCGGCACGTCACTGAGTTTGAACGTCTGCGGATCGAATGCGGCCACAATGTAGTTATGATCGACCTGCGGAGGCATGTGGTAGAAGCGGATTCCGTAATCCAGGGTCAACTTCTTGCTCACCCTCCAGTTGTCCTGAACGTAGAACTCGAGGTTCCAGTACTTGGCGTGAAAATGCGCGTCGCCCGTGGCTTCCGTATAGGTGTTAAAGTTGCCCAGCAACGCAATGGCATAGCCGTTGCCCGAGTTCAATGGATTGGCGGAATTCACGCCGAAATTGAAGGTGCCGTTCCAGTTTTGGCCCTGCACCTGGACCTTGTCCGTCAGCATCACGTAGACGCCGGTCTTGAGGCTGTGCGCGCCCACCACCCAGTTCACATTGTCGGTAATATCCCAGGTGTCGTTGTGATTCACATGCTGGTTGTTGGGGATGTTGATGGAAGGCGTGTTCACGGGGGTGGCGCCAAAACTCACGCTCGGCATCATCTGCGCATCCACCACCTGGGACGGCAAGGAGGGGTCCGGCTTATTGGCGAATTGTTGCGGAAGATTGGCGAGCGCCTGGCGGCTTACCGCGGCCGGATCGCCCGGCCTGGTTTGCACACTATTCCAACTCTTGCCCAAGACGAACTCGTTCAGCAGGCGGGGGCTGAAGGTGTAAGTGAGGTGACCGGCGTAGCCATGCCCTGGCCTGGTCTGGAGAAACGTGGTGTAGGCAAAGTTGTATCCACTGAACGGGTTGTCGGCGCGGTCCGAATCACTGATCCAACGGAAGTAACCATTCAGTTTCGAGGACAGATACACGTCGCCCCGGATCATGTCGTTGCGGCGGGGCTGGGCGCCGCTGGCCGCGGTCTTGTAGTTCTGCGAGTACAGCAGGGCGGGATTTGGATCTACGTAGTTGGGCAGGGGAAAAAACTTCAGGATGCTCTGGCCCAGCGGATTGATGCGGCCGGCCGGAATGATGTTGCCAGGGAAGGGCGCGCCGGCGGTGGGGTCGGTGATGGGAATCAGCCTGCCGTTGGCATCGAAGCTCCGGGAAAAGTCGCCGCCGCGCTCCAGAGCCGTGGGCATATTCCGGAGCTGGCTGCCGTAATCGAAGAACCGCCGCGTATACTCCTGGGAGACGAAGAAGAACAGCTTGCTCTTATCGGAGTTGAACTTGCCCGGAATATAGACCGGCCCGCCCACACTGAAACCGGCGATGTTGTAACGATAAGCCGGCCTGGCCAAGCCCGTGCGGTTGAGGAAGTAGTTATTGGCGTTGAACTGTTCGTGGCGGTGGGACCACCAGCCGCTGCCATGAAACTCCTGCGTTCCGCCCTTCGTAACTACGCTGATCAGGCCGCCGGCCGCGCGGCCGAATTCGGCCTGATAGTTGGAAGTCAGCACTTTGACCTCGGCGATCGAATCCATGTTGGGCTGGTAATGCAACGCAGTTGCGCCGCTTCCGGTGTCCACATCCGTGACCCCGTCCACCGTGAAGTTCTTGGTTTCGCCGCGATTCCCGTTGATGAAGATGCCCGCCACGGCTTGCCCGGAAGTGGCATCGCGGGCCTGGCTGCCGTCGTCCACTACGCCCGGCATCAAGGTCACAAGCCCCATGAAATCCCGGCCCTTGAGCGCCAGGGAATTGAGTTGCGTGCCGCTTACCAGGCCCGATCTCTCGCCGCTGGCCGTCTGCAGCGGCGTGACGGTATCCACCACGTTCACGGTTTCCCGCAATTCGCCGAGCACGAGCTGAAGCGTGCCCAGGTCCCGGATTTCGCTGGCAGTCAGGGCGATGCCCGTGCGGATGTACTTGCGGAAACCGGGAGATTCGACCTGCAACTCATAGGCGCCCGCGGCGACGCTCGGGAACACGAACATGCCGGTGGCATTGGTCGTCCCCTTGAGGGTCAGCCGAGTGCCACTGCTGATCAGAGTTACGTTGGCGCTGACCACGGCGGCGTTGCCCGGGTCCACGACTTCTCCCCTGATTGTGCCGGAAACGTTCTGGCTCCACAGCGCAGCCGTGAAGATGAGCGCCAGTATTCCGAGTCGTGCTGAGTTCATGATTCACCTCTCTTGCCAGGACTTCCCGCCCGGCATCCACCGTCCAATATACACCCCACAGCCTTCATCGGGGCCGCGTTCTTTCGCCGTTTCCACCGAGGTCCGCTGGAGCGGCCGCCTCAGGCTGCAACCAGGATTTCCGTTTTCGCCTCCTGGCTAGTGAAGATTATACGTCAGACCGCCTTGCGTTGGAGCCGTTACTCTCATTCTTTTCCACCCCGAGCGACTCCAGCGGCCCAGGAAGGGGCAACTCTGGCTCCTCCGAGTACGCACACCTCTCCGTCCCCTCCCTCCTGCGTCCGGTTTGCCTCCTCGCCGCCGGGCCTTTTCCGCTCGGTACCGGCAACACCGCAATGCGTCGCGCCATGCTCCCGAACAGCCGCCGCGCCAGATGGCTCTCGGCCAGCATCAGCCGGTAGTACCGGGCATGCTTGACCAGCCGGCCGCCTGTCCTGACCAACCGTTGCCGCAAGCTGGTCGGAGACCAATTGTCGATTCGCTTCGGTGACACCCGGCCCCGCGGGCGCCCCGGCCACAGGTTTCCCAGGTTATGCGCGATCAGGCTCAACCACAGGCGCACCTCTCGCCGGCATGGATCTCGGAAACACCGCAGGGTAGACCATGCTCCCCAATTCCAGGATGGGCGGGAACTCGGAAGCGATGCCGGGCCTCTTTCCGTCATTGTCTGCGGCGTCCTCCTCGCGCTCCGCAGGTCGGCATCGTGGGCCCGAACGGCTTTCTGGGAACAGTTCACGCTGTGTGAGAGGCCCTTCGTTCCCGCCAGATCCGCTCGGAAGCCTTACTTTAACGCCTATGTCGCCTCAAAGAGGGTACCTCTGTCCCTATTGCTCCACCGTTATGTACGCCCCGGCCGGCGTGCTCTCCCCAGCCACTTGCAGGGCCACTGCCTGGTCGCCGTCCGGGAGGCCGGCCGGCAGCCTGACATTGAGCTGATACAGCCCCGGGGTGGTTGGCGAGGCGCCGGCATAATAGATGTCCTGTTCCGGAACTTCGATCCCGCCGACGGTGACCTTCACCTTCGCCGCCGTCGGCGCGATCCTGCCGGGCGCAACCCCGGGCACAACCGCCGGCTCCGTTGCGCCCCAGCCGACCCCGTACAACTCCAGCCAGTCGCCGGGACGAGCCGGTACGAAGCTTACGCCCGGGATCAGGCCGGGAGCGCCCAGGTAGCCATACTCCCGGCTGACGTTGAACCCGGCAATCGGACTTCTGCCGTCCGGCCTGGCAACAACGAACAGGAACAGCGAAGTTGCGCCTGCGTCGCGGGACCGTCATCCCCATGGAAACCGGGGACCCCGGTTCCGGCGAACACGCTCACCGCCCCGGACGCGGTGATCCTGTATATGCGGGCGTCGCCATCCGATGCGTAGATGTTGTCGGAGCGGTCCACCGCCAGATCCCAAGCCGACACCTCCGCGAACGCGCTGACGGTTCCCGAGGGTGAGACCTTCCGAATGCGCGGACTCCACCTGCTCCCGATGTAGATACTCCCTTTCGAGTCGATCGCGACGGCTTCCGGAGAGCTCAGAAAAGCGGCGGCGGCCGGACCGCCGTCTCCCAAAGGGGAGCTTCCGGCCACCGTCCGGATTACATAAAGAAACGTGGGTTGCGCCAGGGCCGCGGCCAGCGGCATTCAGGCCCCGGCGAAAATCGCCCGAGTCAGCGGCTGCATCGATAGCCTCCTCACAGCCAAAGAATATACACCTAACCCGGCTCTCGCGGGAAGGGGCAATGGCCGGCAAAGCCGGCAGACCGGCTATTGCCGGATTGCCAGGCCGGACATGACCATGCCGGTTTGCCCTACCGTCACGACGAGAAACAACTGTTTGCCACCATCAACCACGATGAAGTCTCCGGGACCGGCCATGATCCCGGGCGCCGGCGTTATGCTTCCGGTGCAGTCCGGGTTGACCTGATAGGTGTAGGTGAACGTGTCCCTGCTAATCTGGCCGCCCCCGTTGCTGGTGACCGCCAGGCGAGCGCTGCCCGCGCCGTCCACCGTCAACAAGCCGATCTGAGCGAACGGAACCGGGGTCGCGGCCGGACTGGATGAAGGGACCCACCCCTGGATATGCATTCCGTAAGTTCCCTGCAACGTGCCGGATCCGCACCCTGTCTGGGCTCTGGCCGCGGGTGGATGTCCGAGCCGCACGAAGGCGGCACCGGCCGACACGAGAAGCCCGACTGCAACAATCCACACATAACTGCGTCTCATCTCTGCCTCCAGCGAGTGCCTGGCACTCGGTCCTGTGAGTGTTGTACCCTGCTCGCGCGAGAAAGTCCAGTCCAATTTGCCAGGCCCGATTTCATTGGGGTTCAACCCGGTAAACAAATACCCGGGGAAGAGGGCGGCGCTGCGCGTCACTTACCTAGCGTGGTGCGAAGTGCTTCCGGATAAAGTCCACGGCCCGCCTGGCAGCCTCCTTGGTCTCCGGGGTCAC
>Ga0315273_10014580_pt1 | contig 10128 bp, 12 predicted proteins | sample YL17G02_0_MG_FD_205753 | JGI IMG/M metagenome (GOLD analysis project Ga0315273, IMG submission 205753) | Sediment microbial communities from Yellowstone Lake, YNP, Wyoming, USA - YL17G02_0 | ecosystem: Environmental > Aquatic > Freshwater > Lake > Sediment | place: USA: Wyoming | collected... | reverse complement strand
GTCTACGGGCTCGGCCGGTTCCCGGTGACGCTCTACCTGGAGCAGTGGCTCAAGCTGCTCGACCTGGCCGAGGACATCCGCATCTTCATCCGCGAGAACGAGCCGAAGCTGAAGAAGAAGGAGTGAGCAGCGGGGGCTCGCACCCTCGCTTCACGGTCAGGCGATCTTGCGCGCCAGCCCCTCGGCAGCCTCGAGCAGCCCACGCAACGTGCTGCTCGGGTCGCGCGAACGGTCGCCGTGCTTCACTGCGCGGCGAACGCGGCTCAGGGCCTGCGCGAAGTCGGCGTCGGAGAGCCCGCGCTCCACGAGGATCTCGTCGAGCTTGCGAAGCCGGCCCTTGAACTCCCGGAAATTGTCGTTCACGACTTCCTCCGTGCCGCTGCCTTGGGCGCGGCCGTGCGGCGAGCTTTCGCCTTCCCGGCCGAGGCCGCGGGCCCAGCCGCCTTGTTGCGATGACTTGCCGCCGCCGGACGCCTCGCCGACGTGGCGTGCAGGAACGACTCGACGTCGATGAAATCGCGCGCTCCGGTGCCCTGGAGCTTCTCGAGAAGACGCGCCGAGAACTCCCGCAACCGGACGTAGGTGGCCCAGTTCGGCGTGGGGTGGAATTGCAGGTCGCAGCCGAGCCGGCTGGCCGCCCCGGTGGTCGACCGGGGCACGAGGACGATCTGGCGCGTGGGAACGGCGAGGAATGGGAACAGGGTGGCGATTGGCCAGGCGACGTCGGGCGGCGCGCCGAGGGCGTTGCTCGCGGCGCAGAGCTTCTCGAAGCGCGCGCGCGCGGGCGACGGCACCGACAGGTACCCGAACAGCGCCCCGAAGAAGTCCGTCGTCGCGTCGCCGGGCTCGAGGACCTCCTCGAGGACCTCCTGGTCGACCACGCCGGGGATCTTCGTGACGTGGGCGGCGACGCGGAGCGCCTTCTTGGTCAACTCCTTGAACTCGCCGTCGGCCAGGAGACGATCGCCCTTGCCTTCGCCGAACAGCTCGGCCCACTCGGCGCTGGCGGCGCGCCACCTGGACGCGCGTTCCCTCTTGGCGCCCCCACTCCCGAGGTAGGCCGGGTCCAGGAACCCCTGCGGATACGACTCCAGGAAGAGCGTCAAGGCCTCGTCCTGGCTGATGAAGTTTGCGGCGAGCGCGTAGCGACCCGCGGTGGCGTCCATGGAGAAGGAGGTTAGCCCCTCCAGCCAGGTGTTGGGCTCGAAGCCCTCCCGGGTCAGGAACGGGCTCACGGCCGGCCAGCGGAGCTTGGCCGCGTACCTGGAGGCGCTCTCGGGGAAAAAAACGTGCAGGGCGCTCGCCTCGACGGCGACCACCTTCCCGATCCCGAGGGACCGGTGTTTCACCAGGGTTCCCGTTGCAATCTCATGCATTGTCGCCTCTTCTCGGTAGGCGACCGCTCGGAGCGAACGGAGGTCGGGGCGAAGTCAGGCTCCTTTTTACCCCTTGCCTGGCTTTTTTGATAGGCCCCCGCCGCCAGGCGCGCCATCCAACCGGCGCCCTGGCCCATCGGGCTTCACGGTCGCCTGAGGTAGGCTGGGCGCATGAGATCACTCGCCCTCGGGCTCATCGTGCTGGTGGCCTTGCTGCACTTCTACTTCCTCGTGCTGGAGATGTTCCTCTGGCGCACGCGGGCGCGGCGCCTCTTCCGGATGAGCGCGGAGAAGGCGGAGATGACGGCGCAGCTGGCCGCGAACCAGGGGCTCTACAACGGCTTCCTGGCCACGGGGCTGGTCTGGGCGCTCGTCTCCGGGCCCGAACTGGTCCCGCGCGCCACCTTCTTCCTGCTCTGCGTCTTCGCCGCGGGGGTGTACGGGTCGGTCTCGGTGCAGCGCATCATCCTGTACGTCCAGGCGGCGCCCGCGGCAGTCGCCCTCGTCGCCCTCTGGATGAGCAAGTGATGAAGTCGCGCTGGAAGCGTATGCGCTTCCAGCTTCTCGTGAACCTGTACCCGCCCTACCTGGGCGCGGGCGTCCGGGTCACGCGAATCGCCGACGACTTCCGCGCGATCGACGTCGAGATGCGGCTCCGCTTCTGGAACCGCAACTACGTCGGCACCCACTTTGGCGGCTCGCTCTTCTCGATGGTCGACCCGTTCTTCATGATCATGCTCATCGAGTTGCTCGGCAAGGGCTTCGTGGTCTGGGACAAGTCGGGGACCATCCGCTTCCGCCGCCCTGGTCGCGGCACCGTCCGGGCGAAGCTCGAGATCTCGCCCGGGCGCGTGGAGGAGATCCGGCGGGCCGCGGACGCCGCCGGCAAGCTGGAGCCGACCTTCCTCGTGGAGATCCGCGACGCCCAGGGCGAGGTGGTGGCCGAGGTCGAGAAGATCCTCTCGGTGAGGAAGAGGAGCTAGGGCCATGGGCGACGCCGGTGGCGAGATGAGGCCAGCGAGATGAGGTCAGCGCGATGACTCCCGGGGAAGCGTCGCGGTACCTTGCTCGGATCGGTCACGCCGGGCCGGCCAGCCCCTCGCTCGAAACCCTTCGCGTTCTTCACCGCCTCCACCTCCGCACGGTGCCCTTCGAAAACCTCTCGGTACGCGAGGGCAAGGAGATCCCGCTCGTCGAGGCGAGCCTCTTCGACAAGATCGTGTCGAGGCGCCGCGGCGGCTTCTGTTACGAGCTGAATGGCCTCTTCGGGGCATTGCTCCAGGGGCTGGGATTCCACGTGTCCCTCCTTGCCGGGCGCGTGGGCGTGGATGGGATCCCCTTCGACCACATGGCGCTTCGCGTGGATCTGGACGAGGCGTGGCTCGCCGACGTGGGCTTCGGCGACTCCTTCCTCGAGCCCATCCGGCTCGGCGAGCGGGTTCCGCAAGACGGGGGCGACGGACGAAGTTACCGGCTGGATGGCGATGACGACGGATTGTTGCTCCGTCGCCTGGAGTCCGGCTCCTGGGCGCGGCAGTACCGGATCGACCCGGGCAAGTGGCCACTATCGGCATTCGAGGAGGGATGCCGCTACCATAGCACCTCGCCTCGCTCCCCATTCACGCAGAAGACCGTGGTCACGCGCGCGACCGAGGAGGGGCGGATCACGCTCTCCGAGCGGCGTCTCATCACCACCGTCCGGGGCTCCCGGTCGGAATCCGAACTGCCCGACGATGCCTCCGTGACCCGAGCCCTGGCCGAACGGTTCGGACTCGTGCCGGAGAGCGTGCGATAAGAGGCCCGTGACCACTTTCAACGACCTCAAGCTCTCCGAGAAATCGCTTCACGCCCTCGACCGGGCCGGCTTCGAGCAGCCCACGCCCATCCAGGCCCAGGCCATCCCCCCTGCCCTGGCCGGCAAGGACGTCATCGGCACGGCCGCCACCGGCACCGGGAAGACCGCGGCCTTCCTCCTGCCCATCATCGAGCGGCTGACCGGGAAGACCGGTACGCGGGCGCTCGTCCTGGCGCCGACGCGGGAGCTCGCGCTGCAGATCGGGGAGGAGCTGGAGCGCTTCGGGCGGGGGCGGCACGTCCGCGGCGCCGTGGTCATCGGCGGCGTGGGCATGGGGCTGCAGACCCAGGCCTTCAAGGACCGGCGCGAGGTGATCATCGCCACGCCGGGCCGGCTCCTGGATCATCTTCAGTCCGGGACGGCCCGCCTCGACGACGTCGAGGTCCTGGTGCTCGACGAGGCCGACCGGATGCTCGACATGGGCTTCAAGCCCCAGCTCACCCGCATCCTGCAGCGCCTGCCCAGGGCGCGGCAGACGATGCTCTTCTCGGCGACCATGGGCGGCGAGGTGGCCGAGTTCGCGGCCTCGCACCTCCGGGACCCGGTGCGGGTCGAGGTGGCGCGCAGCGGGACCACGCCGGCCCGCGCCGACCAGCGGGTCTTCCTCTGCTCGCAGGACGAGAAGCTGCCGCTGCTGATGGCGTTGCTCGCCCAGGACGACCTCTCCACGCTGGTATTCACCCGCACCAAGCGGCGGGCCGACCGGGTCTGGAAGGGAGTGGCGCGAGCCGGCCACAAGACGGCCCGCATCCACGCCGATCGCACCCAGGGTCAACGACGCCAGGCGCTCGAGGGGTTCAAGGACGGGACCTACCGCGTGCTGGTCGCCACCGACATCGCGGCCCGCGGCATCGACGTCGCCGACATCGGCCACGTGGTGAACTTCGACATGCCCCACGTCGCCGAGGACTACGTCCACCGGGTCGGGCGCACCGCCCGCGCCGAGGCCAGCGGGCGCGCCTCCGCCTTCTGCTCCCCGGAGGAGATCAGCCTTCTCCGGGACATCGAGAAGCTCACCCGGAGCCTCCTCCCCCGCGCCGAGGTGCCTCGCGACGCGGAGGTGTTCAGGTCCGAATCGGCCCGCGCTGCCGAGGGACGCGCCAACCAGGGAGTCCCGCCCCACCGGCGCCCGGGAGGCGGCGGACCGAGCCGTCGCCCGGAAGCCGCCCGGAAGAGCGGCGGCGGCCACGAACACGGACACAACCGTGGCGGCCACTCCCCGCCCCCGGCCCGCAAGGCCACGCTGGTGGGTTCCTGGAAGCCGAAGCGCCGGTAGCGAAGCCGGACCGCTTCACCTCGCGACAGGGATGCCGTACTCGTCGGTGGCGATGGGCGGCTCGGGCCGGATGTGGTTGCCGAGGGACACTCCTTCGTCGTCGACGAACGATTCGCTTCCCATTCGCAGAGCCGGGGAGGCTCGCAGGGCGCTGGAGAGACTGAACGGCTCGGCCTGGGCGAGATCCACCGCGTAGCCGATGTCCGCCAGCGAGCCGATGGTGGTCGCGCTGAGCGGGGACGCGCCGGTGGAGATGTAGCCGGTCATGAGCTCGGTCTTCAGCACCGTGTCCCGCCAGTGGGCCAAAGCGGTCATCGTGCCGCCGCCGTTCTCGACGGGCACCGGGTTCCCCGGATAGGCGCTCCCGCCGTTCTGGTTCCTGAAGGCCGTGCGGGCGCCCGCGCCGGTGAAGAAGGGGTCGGTGGCGCTGGTGGTGTCGAGGACGCCCAGATCGGGCCAGACCGTTCCGAACCCGACCACATGCAGCATCTCGTGCAGGATCACCGACTCGAGAGTCCCATTCGCTTCCAGCTTCGCCAGGTCGGCCGTGTCGAATTCCATGTTGCCGATGAAGGGCAGTCCGCGCGCGGAGCGCGTGAAGCAGGGCCCCGCCTGGCCGAGGACCTGGCCTGGACCGTCGATGTACCTCGCCTCGGCGAAGATCACGATGTCGTCGATCGTCTCCTGGATCGCGACCCCCCCGCAGTTCGCCAGGGTGCTTGCCGTGTAGTTCACCGGCACCGGCGGCAGGTCCCCCACGATGATCTTCTCGATCCGCTCCTTGGCGTGGACGAAGGCGCGGGCCTGGGCGTCGGACATCGTGCCGATGAACCGGAGGCTCACGTCGTATCCAGCCCCGGGGAGGCGGGAGAGCGCATCGAAGTCGACCGTCGCGGCCGGAAGGACCGGCGTCGTCGCCCGCACCGACTGGCCGCCCGCCCCGCCCAGCGTCCAGGAGGTCGCACGGGCCACACCGTCCGCGCCGGTGACGGCCGCGCTCCCGCCCACCGCCCCGCCTCCGGAGGTCACGGCGAAGGCCACGTTCACTCCGGGCAACGGAACCCCCGTCGGGTCCTGCACGACAACCGCCGGAGGCTGGACCACGGGAGCGCCCGGCCCGGCGGTCTGGCTCAGGGCCGACACCGCGGTCATGCGCGCGGGTGCTCCGCCCGCCGCGACGGTCAGGATCGCCGAGCCCGGAACCGTCTCGCTCGTGGCCGTGATGGTCGCCGTCCCGAGGCCAGCGGCGGTGACGAGCCCGGACGACGAGACCGTGGCCACCGCGGCGTTGCTAGAGGTCCAGGTCACGGCGCGCCCGCTGAGCGAGTGGCCGGTCGCGTCCCAGGCGGTGGCAATTGCCGCGGTGGTTTGACCGACGCCGACGCGGCTCGAGGCGAGCAATACCGTCACCCTCGCCACCGGAAGCACCGTCACCGTCGCGTCGGCCGATCCGCTCTTCCCCTCGCTCGTGGCCGTGATGGTCGCGGTCCCGAAGCCGGCGGCGGTGACGAGCCCGGACGACGAGAGCGTGGCCACCGCTGGGTCGCTCGAGGACCAGGTCACGGCCCGGCCGGACAGGACGTTCGAGCTCGCGTCGCGCAGCACGGCCGACGCCTGGGTGGTCTGGCCCACTCCCAGCGGAGACGTGAAGCTCACCGACACGCTGGCGACCGGCGCCTCCTTCGTCGCGCCGCCGCAGGCCGTGCCCAGGGCCACGAGGAGAATCGCCGCCGATGCCAGACGAGTGCTCAAGTACTGCTCCATGCGGGTAGCGGCGCGACGCTTCGACCCCTTGAGGCGTCGGGAGATTGTAACCTCGCTGTCTACCGCCCGCTCACCCCACATTTCCGGACACGCCGGGGTTCGCAACAGGAAGGTTGCCGGGGGGAGGCGCCGCCACTAGCTTCCGCCCCATGTCCAGGGACCTCCTCGGAAAGGTGTACATCGTCACCGGGGCCAACACCGGGATCGGCCGGGTGACCGCCGAGGAACTCGCGCGGCGCGGCGGCCACCTGTTCCTGGCAGGTCGCTCGGAAGCGCGAACGGCCCCGGTGGTCGAGGAGATCCGGCGCGCCACCGGGAACGAGAAGGTCGAGTTCCTGCCCCTCGACCTCGCCGACCCGGCGTCGGTGCGCGCCGCTGCGGATGCGTTCCTCTCCCGCGGGTTGCCCCTGCACGGCCTCGTCAACAACGCCGGCCTGGCCGGGCAGCGCGGCCTGACGAAGGACGGCTTCGAGATCGGCTTCGGAACGAATCACCTCGGTCCGTTCCTCTTCACGCTGCTGCTCCTCGACCGGCTGAGGGCCAGCGCTCCGTCGCGTATCGTGAACGTGGCGAGCCGCGCCCATTACAGGGCCAGGGGCATCGACTGGGAGGCGCTGCGACGCCCGACCGCCTCCACCGGCGGACTGGGCGAGTACTCGGTCTCGAAGCTCGCCAACGTGCTGTTCACCAAGGAGCTGGCGCGGCGGCTCGAGGGCACGGGCGTCACGACCTACGCCCTCCACCCGGGCGTGGTGGCCACCGACATCTGGCGGGAGCTGCCCTGGGGGCTTCGCCATCTGGCCAAGCTCTTCATGATCTCCCCGGAGCAGGGCGCCCGGACCACGCTGCACTGCGCCACATCGCCGGAGGCCTCGAACGAGAGCGGCCTCTACTACGACGACAGCAAGGTGCGCCACCCGAGCCGGATCGCCCAGGACCCGGCCCTTGCGGCCGAACTCTGGCGGCGAAGCATGGAGTGGACGAGCGGACCCTCCAGCGACATCGCCGTGACCGTGCCGGCAAGCTGATTCCGGGCGCTGGTCACCGCATCGGGCGCTCGTTCGAGCAGCGCGCGTGAAGCGAATCTTCGTCGCACTCGTCGTCCTTGCCCTCTCGAGTACCGCCTGGGCCGGCCCCCCGATGGCCGCCGACGCCCCGGGGCTCTGCAAGAAGAACTGCGCCTCCTGCCACGGTGCCGAAGGCAAGGGCGGCACCGCGGCACCGGCCGTCGCCGGCAAGCCGGCCAGCGCCGTCGCCGTCGCCGGAGTGGTGAACGCCCACCCGCCCCCGATGAACAAGATCGAACTGACCGCCGACGAGATCGCCGCGGTCGGGCGGTACGTCTCGAGCCTGAAGAGATAACGGTTCCGTGAACCTCTCCGACGTCCCGAGGCTCATAGAGCCGTGACGGCTCGCCCCGTCGTCGTCTCGCCCCGGTCATGGAGAAGCCCATGAAACTTCCGTCGTTTGCCGCCCTTCCGCTGGTCGCCCTCGCCCTCGCCGCCTCGCCCTCGCTTGCCGCGGCCCCGCTCCCGCGCCTGGTGTTCTTCATGAACCCCAACGGCCAGCCCTGCCAGATGCAGGACCGCATCCTCCAGGACATGGCTCCGGAATTGAAGGGCAAGGCCGAGGTCGTCTACTACAAGACCACCGTCGGGACGGACATCGCGAAGTTCCAGCAGTACGGCATCCGCTCCCTTCCCACGCTGATCGTCACGGACGCATCCGGCAAGGAGATCCGCCGGGCGACACCGGGCATCCAGTCGGCTCCCCAGGTCCGCCAGCTCTTCCCGCACTGACCGCCATGGACGTCGGACTCTCCTCCCTCGCGCTCACCTTCGGCGCCGGCATCGCCAGCGTGGCCAGCCCGTGCGTGTTGCCGGTCGTTCCGATCATCCTGAGCGGAACGGCCGAGGACCACCGATCGCGTCCCGCGATGATCGTGGCCGGCATCGCCGCGAGCTTCGTGGCCATGGGAATCGTGACCAGCCTCTTCGGAAGCGCCGTCGGCCCGGTCATGCCCGTGCTCGAGAAGGTCTTTGGAGTCATGGTCATCGTCTTCGGCTTGCTGCTGCTGGCCGACGTGAATCCCTTCAAGCGCATCACCTGGGGCCAGGGCATCCAGGCGGCTGGACGCGGGCGCTGGTCCGGCCTCCTTCTGGGGCTGAGTCTGGGAATCGTCTGGATTCCCTGCGTGGGCCCGATGCTCTCGAGCGTGCTCGCTCTCGTGGCCTCGAAGGGGTCCATGTCGACCGGCGTGGTCCTGCTCCTCGTCTACTCGCTCGGATTCGCGGTGCCGATGCTGGCCGTCGGGTACGGCTCCCAGGCCCTGCGCCAGCGCGTTCGATCGGTGGCCTCCCACCCCGTCGCCATCCGCTGGGTCTCTGGCCTGCTCCTCGTGGCATTCGGTGGCGTCATCCTGAGTCGCGGCATGCTCTTCGCGGGGATGTGAGGAACCACATGGGCCAAGCGCCCGTGGGGTCTCGGCTTTTTTCACCGAAACTTCTCACGGCGCCCCGTGTTGATATGTAGTGCCCCGTCTTCCGGGCAGGAGATCACCATGACCGCACGCACCCTTCTCGCCGCATCCCTCGCCGGCTTGCTCGCCGCATGCGGGTCGGGCTCCTCCTCGAGCACCGCCTCGAACACCGCGAAGATGAACGTCCATCTCGTCGACTCACCGGCGACGGCCTACAAGAAGGTGACCCTCTTCGTGAAGAGCGTCGAGATCGCCAGCGACAGCGGCTGGATCAAGCTCGCCGAGGTCAACGAACCCGTGAACCTCCTCGACCTCCAGAACGGGGTCTTCAGGACGCTCGTCCTTGGAGCGGAGTTGCCGCCAGGCCACTACGGCCAGATGCGGCTCCTGCTCGGCACGCCGAACACCGTAACGCTCGCAGACGACTCGACGTTGGATCTGACGATTCCGTCCGGCATGCAAACCGGGGTGAAGTTTCCCGTGAGCTTCGACCTGCAGGCGGGAACCACCTACGAGATCTTCATCGATATGGACGCCAAGAAGTCCGTGTTCGTTCACAAGACTGGTGCATCCAACAAGTACATGCTCCGGCCGGTCGTCCACGCCTTCGACAAGATGATGACCGGGTCGATCTCGGGCAAGCTCACGATTGCTGGTACCCAGCCCCCAACGGGTCTCGGCGGCGTCGATGTGATCGCTCAGACCCTGGAGAATGACGGGCAGCCTTCGTTCGTGGCATCGTCCAAGACCAGCGCGGACGGGACCTACGCACTCGGCCTTCTTCCCGTCGGCAAGACGTACTACGTGGCGTGCCAGCCAGTCGCATACGCCGATACGACCACGAGCTACGCGCCCAAGGCCAGCGCGGCCATCCCCATCAACGCTTCGACCCCGACGGCGACCTGGAGCGAGAGCTTCACCGCCGTCGACCTCGCCAAGACGGGTACCGTGAGCGGTGCCATCTCCCTGCCCCCGGCTGTCAACCAGGGGGACACCGCCGAGGCTCGCCTGCCTGTCGCCGCAGGGACCAGTGCCTCCCTGATGCTCATCGTCCGGACCGAGAACGGGGCTGTGACCACGGACGCCGATGGGAAGCCCCTGTCCGAGTCCTATTCCTTCTCGTACCTGCCTCCCTCCCCCGAATACGGATTCGCCGCCGAACGGATCGTTCCCGACCCTGTCACGATCTCCAAGACGGTTGTCTCGAACGTGACCACGAAGGCGGTTCCGGAAGGCGGAAGCGTCACCGCAGACATCTTCTTCTAGACGCCTGGGTCCGGCGCCGTACCCCTCATCGAGGCCCTGCCCGTCGGGGCGTTGCGCCCGTTTGGTCCAGCACCTAAACAGTGCGGAACGCGATCCGGATTCCCGGACGCCC
>Ga0315273_10014579_pt1 | contig 10129 bp, 9 predicted proteins | sample YL17G02_0_MG_FD_205753 | JGI IMG/M metagenome (GOLD analysis project Ga0315273, IMG submission 205753) | Sediment microbial communities from Yellowstone Lake, YNP, Wyoming, USA - YL17G02_0 | ecosystem: Environmental > Aquatic > Freshwater > Lake > Sediment | place: USA: Wyoming | collected... | reverse complement strand
CCCCCCGTTTCGAGCATCTTCTGGGAAATAGAGAGCCATCTGCCCTCGGAGCCGGTTATCTGGAGATAACCGAGGTTCAAGAAAAAGGGTACGCAGGCAACGAGCGTCAGAAAGAGGTCGAGCCAGATCAGTATCTCTCCAGGCGGTATCTGGCCGCTCTGAGGTGAATTGGAAGAAACGAAGCCTGTGGTCCCGTTTATCATTCCTTTACTCTTGCAGAGAAACTCCTAACGATAGAACAACTCCAAGAATGATGACCCCGATTCCAATCGCCCGCATCCAAGACACATTCTCTTGAAAAATGTAGCACCCCATCAGCGTGACAAACACATAGCCAACACTCAAAAAAGGGCAAGCGTAGCTGACTTCCACGCACGCGAGCACCAACAACCAAATTGCGACACTGACCACATAGGACCCAACCCGAGCAAGATGTAAAAGTTGGTTGCTACCTTCCTGACCATAGGAAGAAGGGACTCAAATTGAATTCCGAAATATCCAATACTGAGCATTCCTTTCTTGAGAAGGAGCTGAGCAAAAGCATTTAACAAGACCCCTGTTAGAATCAGCGGAATGTATTTCAGCATGCCCTCATCCCCCACGAGAACAGCACCCGAGCGCCCGTTTGTCTCTGGACAATTAAGCTGGCACGTTGACTGCTCAGTCTCTTATGTGATTTTTTATTCTAAACTGGGAACATTAATGATCAGTTAAAATTGGATTACACTTTTGTAACGGTTCTCTGTTGAAGCGGATGGGACGAAGTGGCAGCTCAACGTCCTTTCCCTTATAATGAGGGCGTCGTTGAAAGCTGGAGGTACCAAACTTTGAGAGTGTTAGTTGTAGAGGACGATGAAAAGACTGCCTCATTCCTGTTGAGGAATCTTCAGGAGGAAGGGTTCGATGTGGATAAGGCAGGAGACGGGAAGACGGGCCTCCGTTTAGCCCTTGCTGGGTCATACGATGCTATTGTTGTAGACATTATGTTGCCCAAACTGGACGGCTTGAGCGTGATCCAAGAGCTTCGCAGAAAAGAGATCAATACCCCCGTAATCATTCTGAGTGCCAAGCGTTCAGTGGATGACCGGGTGAAAGGCCTTCAAAAGGGAAGCGATGACTATCTGACTAAACCGTTTGCCTTTTCTGAGCTTTTAGCTCGTCTACAAGCACTCATACGGAGGGCTACGGGCGCGGCGGAACCCACTCGTCTCACAGCAGGAGACCTCACCATCGATTTGCTTAAACGGGAGTTTTTTCTGGAAGATAAGAAAATCGACCTGCAACCCAGGGAGTTTGACCTTCTCAAGTATCTGATACAAAATGCTGGCAAAGTAATGTCCAAGACCCTGATCCTGGAACGTATTTGGGGATATGGCTTCGATCCCCAGACAAACGTGGTTGATGTCTTGGTCTGCAGGCTCCGAAACAAGGTGGACAAAGATTTTAATACCAAAAAGATTCACACGGTTCGAGGCGTTGGCTATGTTCTCAAAGTCTCTTGACCAATTTCGGAAAACGATCGGTTTCCGATTGGCTGCCTGGTATTCATTCATCTTGGTCGTGAGCTTTGTCATGGTCTTTTTGTTTGCCTATCTTTATCTTTCGTCATCAATCCGACAATACGAAAGAGACGACATACAGATAGAACTCAATGAATGTGCGGACCAATATCAAAAAGGTGGGCTGGAGGCCCTGCAAAAGGAAGTGGAAATCGAACAGCACGTTACTGGTGAGGACTCATTTTTTGTTCGCCTCGTAGCGCCTGAAAACAGAACAGTCTTTTTGCATGTTCCAGAAGAATTGGAAGGACTAGACCTCACGCAACTTGAAAGCGGGCCTACGAATTCAGAGAAAGAGTGGTTTCGTATGAAGATGGAAGATGACGTATTCGAGATTGCATCCCTTCGTCTTGCTGACGGTCATGTGTTACAAATCGGCAAGAACACGGAGAGTGGAGAAAAAATTCTAAAGAGATTTCATATTGGTTCCACCATCATCCTTATCCCAATAATCTTGCTTAGCTTTGGTGGAGGTATCTTTCTTGCTTCTCGTGCACTGCAGCCGATTCGTGGTCTCATCGGAACGTTACAGTCGATCATCGAGACAGGGAAGATGGACGTTCGCGTACCGACAACTCAAACAGGTGATGAACTGGACATCCTGGCCACGCTTTTCAATACCTTGTTAGAGAAGATCAAGATCCTGATCACTGGAATGCAGAGCTCGTTGGATAATGTTGCCCACGACCTGCGTACTCCCCTGATGCGATTGAGGGGAATTGCTGAGACGGCCTTGAGATCGGAACAGAGCCCGGAGGTTTTACGGGAAGCCCTGATGGACTCTCTTGAGGAATCGGAGCGAATTGCTTCGATGTTGAATGCGTTAATGGACATTTCTGAAGCGGATGCCGGGATGATGAAGCTACACCTGGAGGAAGTAAACCTTTTGAAGCTGATTGAAGAGGTGGTGGAACTCTATCGCTATGTTGCGGAGGAAAGGGATGTTCGTATCCATACTTCCTGTGCTAAAGATCTCTATTTGACAGTTGATCCAAATCGGATACGGCAAGTTCTGGCCAATTTGCTAGACAACGCGTTCAAGTATACGCCCCCAGAAGGAAGAGTTGACGTAGAGGCATTGCGGAAACAGTATGAAATCGTGATTACCGTGCGCGATACCGGGATAGGAATTCCTCCTGAAGAACTTTCCAAGGTATGGGACCGTCTATATCGCGGCGATAAGAGCCGCTCCGAGCGCGGCTTGGGACTGGGTTTGAGCCTAGTGAAGGCAATGGTCGAGGCCCATAAGGGGCACGTTGATGTTTCCAGCGTGCCCGGTGATGGTTCCTCTTTCCATATTTACCTTTCCGAGAAGCACTGATTCGTTGATCCCTCTGCTCTATCGGCCTAGAGAGCTTCCGGATTCTTACAAAAGTGTAATCCAATTCTAACTAATCCTTAATCTTCTCAATTTATAATTTGGCTTATAGAAATTTCTACTCAAGAAAGGTTTGTAATATGCGACTTGATCATGGGTTCTATCGCTTCCGGTCTGTCTTAGTGAGTCCTCCTTTAGTTTTTGCATTTTTCTATTTTTCGCATGAAACTAAAAAGTGGGTCTGGCCGCTGGGGATCTCAGTTTTCCTCATAGGATTTATGGTCCGTCTCTGGGCACAGCAGCACTTGCATTATCGCCTAAAAATTCGGAAGCATCTAACGACCACAGGTCCCTATGGGTTCGTCAGAAATCCCGTCTACATAGGCAACGTTGTTATCGGCCTCGGTGCAACCCTGGTTTCCGGACTTGTTTGGATGATTCCCATCACTCTTTTTTGGTACGCCATCATTTACGCATTTGTAGTCCGCCACGAAGAAAGTCATCTTTTGGGGAAATACGGGGAAGCATACCGGACGTATATGTCAGAGGTGCCTCGCTGGGTTCCCCGATTTTCCGGTTCCTCAAAGATGGAGTTGTTGAATAGGTTTTTCTATGCATCGGTGCTTAAAGAAATTCACTGTTTCCTCATATTGCTCCCGTATATTCTCAAAGAGTTAGTATTGCGCTGGTTTGAATAGTAGATGGAGGGGGGCATAGAATCTTGGGGGTCTGGAGTTATAAAGAGTTGTAGGGCGTCGTTGAAATAAAAACCTCAATGATTTAAAATAATTCCCGATCAAAGTTAAACTATGGATAGAAAACTTGCCAATTCAGTTTCTCAGAAATGGGTTCAGGTCGGGCTCCTCATTCTCTTCTCTGGCCTCCTCTATTTCACAAATCTGGGTCAATGGGATCTGTGGAACCCGGATGAGCCCCGTTATGCCGAGGTGGCCCGCGAGATGGTGGTGAACGGAGACTGGGTCCTCATGCACTACAACGGAAATGTCTATCCGGACAAACCTCCACTCTTTTTCTGGCTCGTTGGGCTGTCATCTTACCTTTGGCAGGGATTTACCTCCTTTTCAGCAAGACTCCCAGCGGCCTTCTTCGGGATGCTGGCCGTTATCCTCACCTACCTGATTGGAAGGTCCCTTTTCGGTTCGAGCGTTGGTCTCATTTCCGGCCTCATCCTGGCCACCAGCTTTGAATTCGCGTTCCGCTCCACGCGGGCGAATATCGACTCGGTCCTCACCTTCTTCACCACGGCTTCCATTCTTTGCTTCGTTCATTGGTATCGATCAAAAGGCCCGATTATCTACGGTCTCTACGTTGGGATGGCTCTCGCTACCCTGACAAAAGGGCCGGTGGGGTTTCTCCTTCCATTACTGGTTTGCCTAACATTTCTGATCGTTCAAAAGGATTGGAAGGCCATCAAGGGGATGAAGCTTCTGCCCGGCATGCTCCTCATGCTGGCCCTCGTTCTGTCCTGGTACATCCCTGCAGTTCTCAAAGGCGGATCGTCTTATCTGCAGGACACCCTTTTCAAACACAGCATTGCTCGGTATTCGCAGGGATGGGCGAAAGTGAGACCTTTCTATTATTACTTATACACGTTCCCCATGAGTTTCTTACCCTGGGCCATTTTTCTCCCGGCGGCGTTCCTTTACGGTCGCGTCCGAGAGACTCTGGAGAGAAGGAAAGAGTATTTGTTTCTTTTTGTCTGGTTTGCAGTCATCTTTCTCTTTTTCTCCATATCCAAAGGAAAGCGGGCCCTCTATCTCCTGCCTCTTTTCCCGGCGGCTGCGATCCTTGTTGGAAAACTCTGGCACGATCTCATCTTTACGTCAGTCGATGTCATCAGACGCCAATGGGTATCCATTCCTCTTGATGGACTTGTGGCGGTGAGTCTTTTGGGTGGCGTAGCCAGCCCGTGGATTGTCTCGTGGAAGCTGCCCTCTTATTTCTGGCATAGCTTGCCAGTCGCCTTCGTGCTGGTCGGAATCAGCTTGGCCGTGTTCTTCATGCATCGCTTGAGGCATGACGGAAAAGCTTTCATCCTGATCGTTGCAATGGTGGCTGCAGGATTATTTTACAGTCAGAGGGTGGTCTTCCCGGAGGTCAATCCCTACAAGTCTGCACGGCTGATCTCCCAGGAGATCACATCGCGGATCTCAACTGGAGACAAAGTGTGCGTCTACGGGAAGGTCTCCGCAGGTTCCTACAATTTTTATACCGGGATCGTACCCATTTATGATTTCAACAAACGTAAGGATCTGTACGATTTCCTGAAATCTTCAGAGAGAGTGTTTTGTCTTCTTACCATCAAAGACTATTCCAAGTTCCAGGAGATGCCAGACTGCCCAGAGATGCGATTGCTCGCTCGCCAACAGGTTGGGAAAAACGATGTAGTTCTGATCTCCAATCAGTGAAATCGATGAAGATATTTCATTTATTCAGTAACTGGAAATGGACCGGGCCTGCAGATCCTGTTCTAAACCTCTGCAAGGGATTGGCGCATCGCGGACACGATGTCACCTTGGCCTACCGAAGGCCCCCCTTGCCGGTTGAAGATAGTGTAGAAAAGAGGGTCTTGAAAGCAGGGATCAAGGCAACAGACCAGTTCAGGCTGAATCACTCCCTCAACCCTTATGAGCCGTCTTTCTATGTCAGCCATCTCAGGGACATCTTAGGGCTGACGGATTATCTTCGTCGGGAAAGGTTCGACATTCTGAATGCTCACCACTCTCATGGCCACTTGATCGGAGGCATCGCGGCCCGGAGGGCAGGGTACCCTCTGGTTGTCATTCGGACGGATCATAAACGGGATTTTTTGAAACCGAATCTTGGAAATCGCATCCTCATTTCACGATTCACAGATGGAATGATCACTTTTTCTGAGAAGGCAAAAAACGCGGATGCAGAGCACTTTGGGCTTCCTTTAGAAAGAATCAGGAAGGTGTCTCCTGCCCTGGATTTGAGTCGGTATGACGCCCCGAGAAAATGGAAAGACATGAGAACGACCTTTGGAATCGGGCCGGAAGACGTTGTCATTGGCATGGTGGCCCGGTTTCAAAAATATCGAAGAACAGAAGTCTTCTTGGAAGCGATCAAGAGTGTGGTGAGAGAATTTCCAAAGGTAAGGCTCCTTCTGGTGGGAAGATCGAGCCAGATAGAGGAAAGCGTGGTCCAGCCGATCAAAAGGCTCGGGCTTGAGCCCTGGGTTACTCTCGCAGGATATCGAACGGAGGATTACATCGACACGCTGGCGTGCATGGATATCTTCGTCTTCTTGATGCCAGGGTCAGATGGCACAGCCAGGGCCCTGCGAGAAGCCATGGCCATGGGAAAGCCGGTCATCGTCGCCGATCGGGGGATGCTTCCAGAATTGGTGGACCATGAAATCTCAGGTCTGGTCGTGAAAGGCACATCTGACGGACTGGCCCAAGCGGTCCTTCGATTACTTCGCCATCCAGAATTGAGAGAGTCTTTTGGGAAGGTAGCTTACCAGAAGGCCCACGATGAATTCAGACTCGATCAACAGGTAGAAGCAATCGAGCAGTTTTATCACGAAGTGATAAAGCTTGGGACGTGGCGGTAAAGACTGGAAATGAGGGGAGTATTTGCCAAGCCATCAAGCATCCCCGGATAAAGGATCACCTCAGGAAAGGGTAATTATCCAGTTTTTCGGAACCTCTCATACGCTCTGTAATCAGTTGAAATGAAACGCCTACTCGTTTAGTATTGAGACATTTTGCACAGAGAAGCCATGCAAGCAAAATTTGCTAATCTCTATTCCCAGAAAAGGACCCCAATCCTGATCCTCATCGGATTGTGTGTAGTGCTCTATTTTGTCAACATCGGCCGATGGGACCTCTGGGATCCGGATGAACCCCGCTACGGTCAGGTCGCTCGAGAAATGGTGAATGGGGGAGACTGGATCATCATGCACTTTAACGGAAAGGTTTATGCGGATAAACCTCCTCTCTTCTTCTGGGCCATTGCCCTATCGTCATTCCTCTGGAAAGGGTTTCATTCTTTCTCCGTAAGATTCCCTTCTGCGTTTTTTGGAACTCTGACTGTTTTGCTCACCTTCTTTTTGGGGAAGAAGCTCTACTGCAGACGAACAGGTTTTTTTTCCGCTCTCGTCTTGGCAACGACCCTTGAATTTGCTTATCTGGCCGTGAGGGCCAACATCGATGCGACCCTCACGTTCTTCACCACAGCTTCGATTTTCTGCTTTATGGATTGGCATTTTCGAGAGGGCCAACGGAGGAGAATCCTTTCGATCTACGGATTCTATTTCAGCATGGCCTTGGCAACCCTGACGAAAGGTCCGGTAGGTTTCATTCTACCTCTCTTGGTGAGTTTGACTTATCTTGTCTGGCAGAGGGATTGGCGGTCCATCAGGCAAATGAGACTTGTGACGGGTATGGTGCTTTTTTTTGGGATCGTGCTTGCATGGTACCTTCCTGCCTTGGCAAAGGGAGGGGAAAGTTATCTGAGGGCGACTCTTCTCCAGCATACGGTCGAACGCTACGCTACAGGATGGAGCCATGCGAAGCCCTTCTATTATTATGCTTTAAGGATTCCTGTCGATTTCTTGCCCTGGTCTGTTTTTCTCGTTGCTGCCACTCTCTACGGGTTCTTGGCTGAGACCACCGAGAAGAGGAGCCGGTTCAACTTTCTCTTCGTTTGGGGCTTAGTCATCTTTGTGTTCTTGTCTTTTTCAAGGGGGAAAAGGGGGCTTTATCTTCTTCCCATTTATCCGGGGCTGTCCCTGGTGGTAGGAAAGCTTTGGACCGATTGGATCGATCGTTCCGTCGGTCAGCTAAAGCCATTCTGGATTTCCTTTGCCGTTTATGGTTTAGCGATTGGACTCATGGTGGCTGGAGTTGTGGCTCCTCTGTACTGCTTGAAAAAACAATCCTCCTACCTTACCTATAGCCTTCCCGGAGCTATTCTCCTCATCGGCACAGGGATAGCAATGTTCTTTCTGCATCGTTCAAAGCATTACAAAGCGGTTTTTGGGGTTCTTGTCGGAATGGCGGCTGCTGCTTTTTTCTACACGACGAGCGTGATCTTTCCAGTGGCAAACGAGTCCGAATCTGGCCGCTTCCTCTCGCAAGAAGTATCTGCTCGAATCCAGCCCGAAGATAAGTTAGGTGTTTACCGAGAAAGGACAGGGATGTACAATTTTTACACCGGTATCGTTCCAATTACAGAATTGAGGGATGAGGGGGAACTCTCCCGCTTTTTACAATCCCCGGGGAAGGTTTTCTGTTTGGCAGAGGCCAAGTCTCTATCTGCCTTTCAGATACGAGGAATGATGCCTACGAACGTTCAGGTCATCACACAACGTCGTGTGGGTGGAGAGACGATTGTTCTCCTATCGAACCAGTAAAGCGAGGGACATGGTCGGTCATGGATGAATCGAGAGACGTGGAGATTTCTGTTGTCGTTCCTGTTTATAATGAGGAGGCGAACCTTCCTATCCTCATTTCCAAACTGGTCGGGGTCTTCAACCGCCTGGGATCTGTTCATGAAATGATCTTGGTGGATGACGGCAGTTCGGATGGAAGCCGAAAAATCCTAAAAGAGATGGCTTCGAGGATTCCGTCGCTTCGCGTCGTGCCCTTGAAACAGAATCGAGGGCTAAGCACCGCTCTTCTGGCAGGAATGAGAGAAGCTCGAGGAAAGATCATCGTGACCTTGGATTCGGATCTTCAGAATGATCCGGAAGATATTCCTCGGCTGTTAGACTACCTCGACCGCTACGACATGGCCACAGGTTGGCGCCAGAAGAGGGAAGACCCGTGGCTTAAGAGGATTGCCTCGCGGGTTGGGAATTCCGTCCGGAATCGGCTGAGTGGGGAAAGAATCAACGACAGTGCGTGCACCTTGCGAGTCTTCAAGCGAGAGTGCCTCCAGGACATCCCGATCTTTAATGGAATGCATCGGTTCATGTCGACGCTGGTTAAGATGAGGGGGTACCGGATCGTCGAAGTTCCAGTGACTCATCATCCGAGGAAATATGGAGAATCAAAATACAATATTCGAAATCGCCTGTGGCGTTCTTTCGTCGATTTGCTCGCAGTGCGGTGGATGAAGAAACGGCGCATCCAGTACGACATTGAAGAAAGGATGTAAACATGGATTGGATTAAAGAGGTTCTTTCAAATTTTGTTCAGCATTATCCGAAGTTCAGGATCGATTTCTGGATCATCTTTGGTTTTATCGGTCAGGCCATGTTTACCATGCGTTTTCTGATCCAGTGGGTTGCATCGGAGAAAAAAAAAGAAAGCGTGATTCCCGTCTCCTTTTGGTATTTCAGTTTAGGGGGCGGGTTGATCCTGCTCGCTTATGCCGTCCACCAGATGGATCCGGTCTTCATTCTGGCCTACCTTCCCGGGAATTTCATCTACTTCAGGAACCTCTATTTTATTCGTAAAAAGAAAGAGGAAACATCGTCTGGAACAACAGGGGAGAAGAAGGAGTTCTAAACCATGAGGAAACTTCGAAAGGTTCCACTGTTCATTGGCGCAATGTTGCTCGTGATTTTTGCGAACCCCAAATGGCCAGGAATGATGATCGGGATCATTCTGGTCGGTGTAGGAGAAGCGATCCGGGTCTGGGCGGCAGGTCACCTCCAGAAAAACGAGAACCTGACTGTCACTGGCCCCTACGCTTACGTGAAAAATCCTCTCTACATTGGGAGCATCCTGATCACGACGGGTTTCTGTATTCTCGCAGACAATATCTATATTCTCGCAGCCGCGACCCTTGCGTTCTGCTTCCACTATATCCCGTACAAAAAGCGGGTGGAAGGAGAACGACTGAAGAGGATTTTTGGGAGCCGGTACGAAGATTATGATGAGAAAGTGCTGGATTACATTCCGAACTTGACGCCGTATTCGAACGAGAAGGCTCCTTGGCGGTTTAGACATTTCATTGAGAATAGTGAAGAAGGAATTCTTCTTATAATCGTGGTGGGTGTCCTGCTGATCTTGAGTCGCCCCTTCTGGGGAAAAGCTTTTTAACCCATGGACTATCTTATTTTCTCTCACAGAGTGCACAGAGATCACGGAAGGCTGAGGTCTTTGATTCGAATCGTTGAGAGAACGATTCGAATCAAGCTAAGGATATTTTCTCAGTGATCTCTGTTCGCAGCCCATAGGGCCGCGTGTCTTGCCGGTGTAAGTCCGGCTGCGGGAATTGGCTGTTAGCCCGCATAGATATATTCGACGTCGGGCTG
>Ga0315273_10014578_pt1 | contig 10129 bp, 10 predicted proteins | sample YL17G02_0_MG_FD_205753 | JGI IMG/M metagenome (GOLD analysis project Ga0315273, IMG submission 205753) | Sediment microbial communities from Yellowstone Lake, YNP, Wyoming, USA - YL17G02_0 | ecosystem: Environmental > Aquatic > Freshwater > Lake > Sediment | place: USA: Wyoming | collected... | reverse complement strand
GTCGCCGGTACGGCGACGAACATTAATCGCGGCCGTGCCGGCCGCGGCTAAACGATGGACTCGCGGGCACGCCGGCGAAATCGCTTGCCGCCGCACCAACGCACGTCTATACTTTCGGTACTGTGGAGGCAACGCCATGCGCGCGCTCTGGGTTGTGGGGGCGGTCCTCGCCGCATCCGCCTTGGCGGCCGGCTGCTTCGAAGGCAAGGCCGATCTCGCGCTGAACCCCGACGGCACCGGCAAGATCGTCGGCGACCTGACGTTCACTCTCGAACCGCCCTGGACCGGCCCCAAGCGCCAAACGCCGGCCAGGAGCAGCGCGTCGGCCTCCCCGGCCCCCGCGCCCGCCCCCGAAGAGGAAGCCAAGCCGCCCGAAGAGCAGATGAAGGAAGTGGTCTACAACATCCTCAAGCGGTCCTCGGGCATCGACGCATGGAAAGACATATCCTTCGAGCTTGTCGCCTCCCGCCGCGTCCACTTCAAGGGCACCGCCTATTTCAAGAACCTCTCCAAAGTGCGGATCTACCCCGACACCGGCCGGACGGCGATCAGTTTCGCCGGCGACGGCGGCAACGGCATGATGCTGGTCCTCAGCAGTCCGAAGGAGGCCGCCGAGACCCCGGCGAAGAGCGGCCGCGAGCTTCCCGCCGAAGAGCTTACCAAGCGCCTGAAGGAAGAGCGCGACAAGTACCAGCCCGTGCGGGGCACCCTGGCGCTTCGGGTTTCGGGCCTGAAGTGCAACCTGGCGTTCAACACGCCGGGCACCCCGACCGAGGTTCGCGGCCTGGACCAGAATGGCCCCGTCCTGTCGTTCGGCACCGACAGCACGAAACTCATGCAATCGCTCGACGCCATGATGGCCGACAACACGACCCTCCGGCGGATGGTGGCCTCGGGCGAACGGCTCGCCTCGACCGGCGGCCAGTTCGAGGCCGCCCTCGAAAAGCGGTTCTTCAGCGGTCCTAAGGGCGAGTGCTGGGCCCGAATCCTGGGCCCGTTCACCCCCCGGTTCGACTACGCGGCCGAAGCCGATGCCGCCCGCAAAGCGCAGAACGAGATGCTGGCGACCCTGGGTCTCGAGAAGCCCCGCCCGACGAAGGCGGCCGCCAAGCCGGCCGACCCCGCGTCGAAGAAGCCGGCCGACACGCCCGCGAAGAAACCGGCGAACACGCCGGCCAAGACGCCGGCCGATCCCGGCCTCCCGGGCAAGCTCCCCTCCATCCCCAGGGAAATGCCGAACATCCCGACACCGATATTCCCGGGCTTCTTTTAGACCGGCCCGCAACAGGGGAGAAACCGATGCGCAAGATTCTGGCAGTGGCGGCCGTATTGGCCGTGGCGGCCCTCGTGGTCGTCGGCTGCGTTGAGACCAGGCAGGAGTTCACCCTGAACCCCGACGGCTCGGGCAAAGTGGTCGTCGAGATCGTGCAGGCCGACGTGCCCTTCCGCTTCGGGCAGGACGCCGAGAAGCCCGACCCCGAGCTTCAGGCCAGGCAACTCGTCAAGCAGGTGCTCGACCACACCGAGGGCGTCGACGCCTGGTCCGACGTCTCGTACCAGCGCACCGAGGACGGCCGCACGCGCATCAAGGGCACCGCCTACTTCAAAGACTTCTCGAAACTGAAGTTCCAGGCGGTCCAGTTCACCGGCATCACCTTTGCGAAGGACGACATGGGCGGCATGGTGCTTTCCATCGAGGACCCGTCGGGCCAGAAGGTCGCGGCGCCGCCGGCCACTGTGCCCGCGCCGCCCGGTCCGCCGCCGAGCCCGGACGAGATCGCGGCCAAGATCGAGGCCGAGCGCAGCAAGTTCCAGATGATGCGGCCCCTCATGGAGGCGGCCGTGGGGCGGATGAAGACCGACCTCTCGTTCCGCCTCCCCGGCACGCTGGGCGAGGTGAGCGTTTTCCAGAAGGAACCGAGCGGGGCCGTGCGGATCGTCCTCGATGGGGCCAAGGTCCTCCAGGTCATGGACCAGCTCATGGCCGACGACGCCTACATGAAGACCCAGGTGCTGGCCGGGTCCTCGAGCGACAGGATGAGGATGGACGACACGGCCAAGGAGAGGCTCTTCGGCGCGAAGGGACCGATCCGCGCCCGCGTGACGGGGGCCGTGCATCCGCAGTTCGCGTACGATTCGGAAGTGGCGGCCGCCAAGACGAACTACCCGGCGATGATCCAGCGGCTGGGCCTCGACAAGCTTCCGCCGCCTCCTCCGCCCGGGCCCCCGGGCTTCGGCCTGCCGCCGGGTCTTGATGGGGGAGGCAAAGGCGGCGGCGCGCCTCCGAAGGTCGGCCCCGCGCCCGGTGCGCCGACTCCGGCTGCCCCGGCGCCGTCCGGCAAGCCGATGTAGGCCGGGGTGCGCCAACTTCAGAAAAAATGTTTTCTCGGAACTCCCGGTGGGGCGGCGGGTTCTAACTTACAGATGGCCGGGCTGAACCGCCCCTTCTTAACTCCCGGCTATCGCGGTCCTTCCCGGACCGCCCTTTGGCCCTAGGGCGCCGCTACTCACCCCCATGGTGGCGGCGCCCGTCTTATTTCCATGTCTACTTGGTACCACGGCGCCACTTTGCGCGGCGGGTCTCCTGACCCGCCGCGAACGTGCCTCAATCAGCCGGCAAGACGCGTTTTCTGCGCGGTGGGTCAGGAGACCCACCGCGCACGAGGCCATGTGGCGGGGTAGTAATTGCCGACTTGCTTGCGAGGCGCCCGTTCGTCTTTCGGCGGCACGCTACTTGAACGAGTAATACAGGACCAGCGCCACCAGCCCCGCCGTCACCACCCCGATGGCGGCAACGACCGGCCAGCGGGCGCCCGACACTTCCTTCGTGACGTCCAACCAGGGGGCCAGGGTGCGCCAGGCGTCGTCGCCGCGGTCATAGGATGTGACAAGCGCGAGCGTGTCCTCGAAGGTCATCGCTTCGTTTGCCGCGCGGAAGTGCTTGCCTGCCTCGTGAAACTCGACCATGAAGGAGTCGCCGTCGCCGGACGTCTGCATGTATTCGAGCGGCTCTTCGCGGCGCGTCAGGATGGCGAACGTGCCCGCCTGGCGCCCGAGACCCTCCAGAGCCTGCTGGATCTGGTCCTCGGTCGGGCTCTCGACCGGGGCCCCCGCTTCTGTTTCGAGCCGCATGGGGGGCCTCCTCACGCCTGGAGTTCCGCCTTCACCTTCAACAGGTCATCGTAGACTTTCTTGCGCACGTCGGGCGTGTAGTTGCGCAGGACGTAGGCGGGGTGGAACGTGGGCATGAGCTTGGCGCCCATGAAGGGGTAGAACCGCCCGCGAAGGCGCGTGATGCCGTCGTGCGTCTCCAGGAGGTTCTGGGCCGCCACACCGCCGAGGGCCACGATCACCTTCGGGCGGATGATCTGGAGTTGGCGCATGAGGAACGGCCGGCAGTTGGCCGCCTCCTCGGGCATGGGCTGGCGGTTCTGGGGCGGGCGGCACTTGAGGATGTTGGCGATGAAGACTTCGTCGCGGGTCATCGCGATCGATTCGATCATCTTCGTCAGCAGTTGCCCGGCTCGCCCGATGAAGGCCAGGCCCTGGCGGTCTTCGTCCTGTCCCGGCCCCTCGCCGATGAACATGAGCTTGGCGTACGGGCTGCCCTGGCCGGGCACGGTCTTGGTGCGGTTGGCGACGAGTTCCGGGCACCGCGGGCAGGCGGCCACTTCGGCGACGACCCGCGCGAGGGCCTCCTCGCGGCTGACGCCGGCGTCGGTATCGGGGCTGGTGAGGTCGAACAATTGGGGTCCCTTGACAAGCACGACGGGCGCCTGCTCTTCTTCGCCCGTTCCTGGCGGCGACCCCGCCGTCTCCGGGCCCGCCGTCTCCGAGCCCGCCGCGGAAGCGGCGGGAGATTTCATAGCCGCAAGCCGCTCCGCCAGCTCGCGCTTGGCGGCCTCGGCGGCGCGAACCTCCATCTCGCTCTCGCACGCCGGCTCTTCCACCTCCGCGTCCGCCGCCTTTGCGCCCGCCACATCCGCGCCCGCCGCGGGAGCGGCGGGAGACGCACCACTCCGCGCCGCCTTCGCGCGTCCGAGGGCCGCCAACCCCGCGCGTCCCTCGCCCTCCAGGCGCAGGCGCAGGGCTTGGGCCAGTCGCTGGAGCTCTTGCCGGGGATCATCGGAAGGGGGGCCGCCGCGCTGTTCAGGCATGACCGTCAGTTGCCCCTGTGCTGCTGGTGCCCCTGGAAGTCCTTGATGATGGCGGCCCCGGCCGAGGCGCCGATCCGGGTGGCCCCCGCCTCCAGCATCTCCATGACGTGGGCGAAGGTGCGGATGCCGCCGGCGGCCTTGACCTGGGCCTCATCGCCCACGGTGCGCTTGAGGAGGGCGACGTCGGCGGCCGTGGCGCCGCCGCGGCCGAAGCCCGTCGAGGTCTTCACGAAGTCGGCCCCGGTCTCCACGGCGATCTCGCATGCCTTCACCTTCTCTTCATCGGTCAGGTAGCAGCACTCCAGGATGACCTTCAGGGTGAGGCCCGAGGCCACCTTGCGGACGGCGGCGATCTCGTCGCGGACATCCGAGTGCCGGCCGCTCTTCATGGCGGTTAGGTTGATCACCATGTCGATCTCGGCGGCCCCGGCGCGGGCGCAGGTCTCGGCCTCGGTCCGCTTGGCGCGCAGGCCCGAGTGGCCCATCGCGATGCCGACCGTTCCGCCCGCCGACACGTCGGTTCCCGCGAGGAGCTTGACGACCCGCTCGATCTCGTAGGGCGCGACGACCACCGTCGCGAAGCCGTACCCGATGGCCTCCTCGCACGCCCGCTCCACGTCGGCCAGGGTGTGGTCCGGCGCCAGGATCGTGTGGTCGATGTACTTGGCGAGGCTTTCCGCGGTCAGACTGGCGAACTCAAAGGGCGTAACCATACACTTTCAGCATAATCGGGCGGCGCGCGCCATGCAAGGGCAAAGCCTGATTGTGCTATCGGGGGATTGCCTGCGCGCCTATCGGCGCATTGCTCATCCGAGCCCGCCGCGCGAATGCGTTTAGCCGTCGCCGGTACGGCGACAAACAACTTATCGCGGCCGTGCCGGCCGCGGCTAAACGCGAACAGGCCGCGGCCTACCTGTGGCGGTCGATGAGCGCCGCGATACGCTCGGGCGAGAGCTCGCGCAGACTCTCGACCACCAGGGCGGCGTGGCCGGCGAGCTCGTCGCGCGCGAACGTGCCCGTCAGGGCGATGGGCGTCATTCCCGCCCGCTCGGCGGCCTCCAGGCCGGCCTTCGAGTCCTCGACCACCGCCGCGGAGCGCGGCTCGATGGCGAGCTTGGCGGCTGCCGTGAGGAAGACCTCCGGGTGCGGTTTGCCGTGGGTCACCTCGCGGGCGTTGACGAGGGCGTCGAACGCATCGGGCCGGCCGAGGCCCCGCACGGCCACCGCGACGTTCTCCGGCGGGCCGCTCGATCCGATCGCCAGCGCAAAGCCCGCCGCCTTGAGCGCGTCGAGCAGCTCCACCGCGCCGTCCATCGCCGGGAAGTGCGCGGTGACGATCTCGCGGTACGCCTCTTCCTTCCAGTTGCTCCAGTACTCCGACTGGTCCTCGGGAATGAGGCCGGGCCAGAAGCACTCGAAGATCTCGCGGTTGCGGCGGCCGAAGGTGGGGATGAACTGCGCCTCGGTGACCGGGCGGCCGAACTTCTCGCCCAACCGCATCCACGCCTGCATGTGGGCGTGGTAGCTGTCGACCAGCACGCCGTCGACGTCGAAGATGACCGCGTGCTTGGGGCACTTGCCGCCAGACTCGCCCATCGCGTCTCCTTTCCGCGGGTGGCATGGCCAGAGCCTATCCGCTGCGGCGGGCTCGAGCGTTATGTGAAGAAGACGCGGAAGAATAGCACCTTGCCCGGCTGCGCACAAGGCCGCAGCGCCAGACCGCCGCGGGAAGTGTTGACTATCACGCTCCATGCGTTATCCTCATGGGCGCTGCACGGATGGCTGCGAAGACCGTGGCACCCTGGAGGCGCAGACGCCCCATGTTCAAGCGGAAGCCCCTGCATCGACTGGCCGAGGAAGCCGACGGCGGCGCTCACGGCCTCAGGCGGGCGCTGGGCGCCATGAACCTCGTGAGCCTGGGCGTCGGGGTTATCGTCGGGGCGGGCATCTTTGTGGTCACGGGCACGGCCGCCGCCCAGTACGCCGGGCCGGGGATCGTTCTGTCGTTCCTCCTGTCGGCCATCGCGTGCGCCTTCGCGGGCCTGTGCTACGCCGAATTCGCCTCGATGATCCCGATCGCCGGCAGCGCTTATACGTATGCCTATGCGACCCTGGGCGAGATCGTCGCCTGGATCATCGGCTGGGACCTCATCCTGGAGTACCTCTTCGGGGCGTCGGCCGTGGCGGTCCTGCGGTACAGGCACCCGGAGGCCCCTCGCGCCTTCCGGTGCCCCCGGGTGCCCGTGGTGCCGATCCTGGGCGCGCTGCTCTCGCTCCTGCAAATGGTCAGCCTGCCCGAAGGCACGTGGCTCCGGCTGCTCGTCTGGATGGCCGCCGGGCTGGCGCTCTACTTCGCCTACGGCCGAAGGCACAGCCGGCTGCTGCACCACGCCGCGCCGGAGGCGCCCGGGGTGTAGGTGAAAGACGAACACGCGCCCAGCAAGCTGGGCGGCTAAATGGGCTTAGCCCTAAAACGCCATCCGGCGCCAGCCTTTGCGGTCGGGCGAGCGCGGCGGCAGGCCGAGGATTTCGCGGCCGAGGTCAACGTAGTAGCGGTAGTTCGCCAGGGGCGTGCCGTTCGGAATGCGGTGATCGAGGCCGAACACGGTGCCCCCGGCGCGCATGAGCGGCTGCATCTTGTGCTCCAGCTCGCGGCGGATTTCGCGATTGCCCTTCTTGAGGGCGAACTTGTCGATCCCGCCCAGCACCGCCAGGCGCGGGCCGAAGCGCCGCCGCACCTCCACGATGTCCATCCCCGCCGCCGGCTCCATCGGGTGGATCGAGGTGAGGCCGCACTCCAGCAGCGCGTCGAGCACGGCGTTCAGGTTGCCGTCGCTGTCCATCTGGAAAACCCGCGTGCCGCGCGAGGACACCAGGTCCCACACGCGGCGGAGGTACGGCTTGAAGAACTGGCGGATCTGCCGCGGCCCGGCCATGGGGCCGGACTTCCCCGCGAAGTCCTCGTGCACCGAGAGCTGATCGAGGGTGACGTGCTCGGTCACGCGCTCGAGCACCCGCACGGCCGTGTCGGCGAAGGTCGCCAGCATGTCGTTGAGGAGCTCCGGCTGCGTGTAGTACGCCAGGCACACGGCCTCTTCGCCCATCAGCTCGCGCGGCGTGTTGAACGCGCCGGGGATGCCCGCGACCACGAGGATGCCGCGGCGTTGGGCCGCCCGGGCCGCCTCGACGGCCGCCGGGTCGAGGCGGTCCTCGTGGAACTCGTACATCGGCTTCACGCGCCGCCAATCGTCCATCGTGCGGACGGGGAAGTCGAGCGGATGCGCAATCGTGGCGGCGGTCTTGAAGAGCTTGACCGTCCGGCCGAGCGGGTCGCGCTCGAGGCGATACTCGGCGGTCTCCCGGAGGACCTGGCGCTCCCGGCCCCCGCGCAGGCCGGTGTGTCCGCCGCCGCCGATCGTCTCGACGTAGTCCCAGTCGAAGGCCGTGAGGTCGAGTTCGTCGGGCGCCGCCCCCTGCCGCCGCCACTCGTCCTCCAGGCCGACGAGCGGCCCGAAGAGCTCGACGAACATTGGCCGCGGCGCGGGGCCGAAGGTCATCAGGTCAAGATATTCTTCTCGCGTCCATCGCATGACGGATCACGCTCCCCTTCAGGTCGCGGCCGAACGCTGGGTGGCACGGCCACGCGCCGTTGCGTGGCCGTGCACGGTCACTTGGGCGAGCAAGCACGGTCACGCAATGGCGCGTGACCGTGCCACCCACGCCAGACAAGTGCGCATCGCGTGGCCATGCCACCCCGCACACGCAGCCCGCGCGGCGTTTGGGTTGACGCTGCCCCAAAGCGCGGTTAGAGTAGGGGTGTCACAAGTGTACCACGGAGGCACGGGCATGAAAGGCGTAATCCTCGCGGGCGGCCTGGGGACCCGGCTGTACCCGCTGACGAAGATCACCAACAAGCATCTGCTGCCGGTCTACTCGAAGCCGATGATCTATTACCCGATCGAGTGCCTCGTGCGGGCGGGCATCCACGACATCATGATCGTGACGGGCGGCAACTCGGCGGGCGACTTCATCCGCCTCCTGGAGAACGGCGAGGAGTTCGGCCTGAAGCGCCTGCACTACGCCTACCAGAAGGGGGAGGGCGGCATTGCGGCGGCCCTGGGCCTCGCCCACGGTTTCGTGGAGAACGACAAGGTGTGCGTCGTCCTCGGCGACAACATCCTCCAGAAGTGCATCGCCAAGGCGGTCCGCGACTTCGAGCCGCTGCACGAGGGGGCCAAGGTGCTGCTGAAGGAGGTGCCGAACCCGTCGAGCTACGGCGTGGCCGAGATCGAGGGCCACCACATCAAGCGGATCGTCGAGAAACCCAAGCAGCCGAAGTCGCGCCTGGCCGTGATCGGCGTCTACATGTACGGCCCGGAGGTCTTCGAGATCATCCCGAACCTGAAGCCCTCGGTCCGCGGGGAACTTGAAATTACGGATGTCAATAACTTTTACGTCAACGAGGGCGCGATGGCCTACGAGACGATCGACGGCTGGTGGGCCGACGCCGGCGAGAGCATCGACTCGTGGGTCGAGGCCAACCGCCTCGTCGCCTCGACGGGGGCGAACCAGCCGGAGATGCCCCAAGAGAACGGCGCGGAAGCTCCGAAGTGCCACCATCGGCCCTCGGCGGACCCCGGCCACGCCAACAAGACCCACGCGCCGGGCAAGCCGGGGGCATGAACCGGCACAGCAGACGTCCCGCCCCGGTAGGTACTTGAGCGCGGCGGGTCAGGAGACCCGCCGCGCACCTATCCACACGCCGTCCTTCAGTTCGCCGGCTTCTCGTAGAACGTCTTCATCTGCTCGAGGGTCTTGCGCTTGTAGTCCTTGGCGTGGCCGGCGGTGCCGAAGTCGCGCATCTTGGCGGCGATGAGCTTCGCCAGCGCGTCGCGGGCCGGGCCCAGGTACTTCCTCGGGTCGAACTCGCCCGGCTTCTCGGCAAACACCTTGCGGATGGCCCCCGTGACGACCAGCCGCCCGTCGGTGTCCACGTTGATCTTCTGGATGCCGCGCTTGATCGCCTCCTGGATCGACGCGATCGGCACGCCCATGGCGCCGGGGAGCTTGCCGCCGTACTTGTTGACCTCGGCCACGAGGTCGGCCGGGACGCTCGAAGAGCCGTGCATGACGAGGGCCACGTCGGGGACGCGCTGGCGGCACGCGCTGATGAGCTCCATCGTGAGGATCGGCTCGTGCTTGAACTTGTACGCCCCGTGGCTCGTGCCGATGGCGAGGGCCAGGGCGTCGACCCGGGTGCGCTTGCAGAACTCCTCGACCTGGCTCGGGTCGGTCAGCAGCACCTTGTCGGTGTGGGTGTCTTCCTCGATGCCGCCGAGCGTGCCCAGCTCGCCCTCGACGCTGACGCCGACGGCGTGGGCGAAGTCGACCACCTCCTTGGTCACGCGGATGTTGTCCTCGAAGGAGCGGGCCGGGTGCTTGCCCTCGGGGGTCTTCGTCTCGTAGTCGATCGAGCCGTCGATCATGACGCTCGTGAAGCCGATGGAGATGGCTTCCTGGCAGAGCTTCAGGTCCGGGCCGTGGTCGAGGTGCAGGCAGATCGGCAGGTCGGGGTTCTCCTCGACGGCGGCGGCCATCAGGTGCTTCAGGTACACGAGGTTTGTGTATTCCAGGGCGCCCCGGCTGGCCTGGATGATCACGGGCGACTGGGTCTCGCGGGCGGCCTGGACGATCGCCTGGATCTGCTCCATGTTGTTGACGTTGTACGCGCCCACGCCGTAACCGGCCTTGTGGGCCTCATCCAGCATCTGACGCATCGGGCAAAGCGGCATCCTTGAGTCTCCTTCGTATCAGAGGTCTTGGCCTTGTCGCCGGCCCTGGCGCGCCTCGCCCCGGCACCGGGCATCAAGGACGCCGAAGTATAGCGGATCGAGGGGGCAATGGAAGTGTTTTCCGCGGGTGGGGCATGAGGGTGGCATGGCCACGCGCCTTTGCGTGGCCATGTTCCTGGC
>Ga0315273_10014577_pt1 | contig 10129 bp, 5 predicted proteins | sample YL17G02_0_MG_FD_205753 | JGI IMG/M metagenome (GOLD analysis project Ga0315273, IMG submission 205753) | Sediment microbial communities from Yellowstone Lake, YNP, Wyoming, USA - YL17G02_0 | ecosystem: Environmental > Aquatic > Freshwater > Lake > Sediment | place: USA: Wyoming | collected... | reverse complement strand
AGCCTCGTGGCGGGTCCTGTTGCCGCTCGTGAACCGGGGCCTGCTGCCGAACCTTGGCCGTCTCATCGGCGAGGGATGCTACGGCCCCCTTGACTCCGATCCGATGACCTACTCGCCGGCCATCTGGAATTCGATCTACACGGGTCAACCCCGCGCCGCCCACGGCATCGATCAGATGACGGAAAAGACGGCCCAGTCGAAGGAGCCGGTCCCGCACCGGTCCTCCGAGCTGAAGGCGGCCACACTGTGGCAGATGGCGTCGGCTTCAGGGCGCAGCGTGCTTGTCGTCGGCATGAACACGAGCTGGCCCGCCCAGCGGGTGCGCGGAGTCGTCGTCTCGGACCGCCTCATTGGCGGGACCGTGGCGCCGGGCGGGGGAGGCGTCTGGCCGCCAAGCCAGGATGAACCGGTGCGGAAGGCCCTCGAACGGATCGGGACGGACGCATCGCTCGTCCCGAAAGATCTCGCGAAGGGGCTGAAGGCCACGGCGCATCGCGACGCCCAGGCGGTCGCTCTTGCCCGCGTCTATCTTGCGACCGGTCAGCCCGACCTCACGGCGGTCTACATCACGCTGCCCGATCCCGCGGGTCACCTGCTCTGGAAGGAGCACGCGCCCTTCGGCGTGGAGCATCGTTTTCCCGAAGCGACGGCGCTGATTCAGTCTGCGCGGGAGCGTAGGGCGGCTGGTAGCGGCGAGTCGTTGGATGCGCTCGATCGCGCGATGGTTTTTGCCGACGAACTCGTGGGACGGCTGCTCTCAGCCGTGGACCCTGCCACGGCCGTCCTCGTCGTTTCGGACCACTCGACCGACGTCGCTGACCCGGCGACCTCGACGCGCTATCGAATCGGCCCTCTGCTGAAGGCGGTCGCCGGGGATCTCGCTTATACGCCGTACGAAGAAAGCTGGATCGTGTCGCATATGTTCCTGAACCTTCGCGGGCGCGAGGCGGGAGGCATCGTGGCGCCGGAGGAGGCGGATGGAGAGATCCGGCGGCTGGCCGATGTGCTTTCGGCGCTCACGACGGGATCGGGGCGGAAGGTCTTCGACGCGGTGGCCGTGCATCCACCGCGCTCTGCCACGGGAGGTAGCTCCCAGCCGGCCGACATCGTCGGGATCGTCAACGGCCGGATAGATTCGGCCGACACGATCCTCCTGCCCGGCGGAGCGAGCCTGCCCGCGTCGGAGATCGTCCATCCGCTTCCCGAACGGACGGGCACGCACGACCGCTTCGGCATCATTGCGCTCGCCGGGGGTGGAATCCGTCGGGGCGGGCTCGTTCCCTACGCGAGCATTCTCGATGTCGCCCCCACCGCGCTTGCCCTGCTTGGCCTGCCCGCGGCGGCCGACATGCCGGGCCGACCCGTTGCCGAAGCGCTCACCGGGGACCGGACCCCGCCGTGCTGGATCCCGTCGTGGCGGACTCTCGCCGCCCCCACGCCGCCGCCCGCCGGGGGCACAACGCCAATGAGCCAGGAGGAGATGGACCGTCTTCGCGGTCTTGGCTACGTGCAGTAGGGGCGCTTCACGCCACTCGACGGAATGCCAGGGCGGCGACGCGATCAACGTTCGATCGGAACACCCTCCGGAGGGGGGAAGTCGAGCCCCATGCGACGCCGGTTCGCCTCCCGCGCTCCCTCGGTGAAGTAGAGGGCCCCTCCGGCCGCCCGGTGTTTCCGCAGGCCGTCCTCGTCAAGAAACGCCGTCCAGGTGACGCCCTTCAAGACGGCGGGCGACGCGTTCGTTGCGGGCGTGCCGCCCACCGCGCCGCGCAGGACGAAGGGTGATGTCTCCCCGGCGAGAGTCGACGTCAGCGGCAGGGACATCTTGATCTTCGGAAGGAGCCGCGGACCCACCACGACGAGGCTCCCCGGCGGAAGGTCCTCCGCAGACAGCAGGATCCGCGCAATCCGGTCGCGCTCCGCGAGCCGGGCCGTATGATCCGCGAGGAGTGGGCCCGTACCAGGGCGACTGTCCTCGACTCCGAGCAGGCAGGACAGGGCGAGTGCTGCCGTGAGCAAGCGGAGAGAAGTGGCCGGCAGCTTCGCCGAGGCCGCGAGCAGCAGAAAAGGTATGGCCGGAATGAGGTAGCCGGGCTCCAGCGGGAGGATCACGAACACGAGCCCGACGAGCGCCGCCGCCGCGACCCAGGCGAGACGCGTTGCGGCATCGGGCGTCGTTGCCGGCCTGCCCGAGGCGGCGCGGGCCCTGAACACGAACCATCGACCGGCGGCCGGGGCGAGAAGGACCCCGATGAACGCGAGGGTTCCCACCAAGCCCCAGACCCCGGCTGTGGCCATGCGAAGCGCCTGCAGGAAACCTGGGCGCACACTTTCCGACCAGCTGGCCGACCCGTTTCCATACCGTGCCAGCGACGGGGCGAAGGCAGCGAAGGAGACGGCCGCCGCCGCCCCCGCGAACACTGCCGTGCGGCGGATCGCGAAGCCGGCGCGGCCTGCCGCCGCGCTGCTGGCTTCGTCACGGGCGAGGAGCACCACGACCGGTGCGAGGGGGAGGATCGAGGTCGCCCGGCAGGCGATCGCGCATCCGCCAAGGAGCCCGGAGGCGAGCGGATGGCCACGAGCGGCCGCGTACCAGGCCGCGAGAAGGAATGCGACTGCCCAGAGGTAGTCCATGCCGCCCGTGCTCTGGACGAAGACGACGGGGCTCAGCGCGAAGGCCGCCGCGATCGTGGCGGCATCCGCAAGGGAGGCCCCGGAGCGTCGTGCGAGAAGGGCGAGGAATGAAGCGGCCAGGGCGGAAAGAAGGGCGGTGATCGCACACGGCAGGATTGCGGGGGCGCCGGAGAGGAGGGTGGCGACGGCTTCGGGGAGGGGATAGCCCGGAAAGCGCGAGACCGTGTAGCGGCCGGTCGATGCGATGAGGCGGCCGGCGAGGGCGATCCTCCATGCGTCCGCGTCCAGGCCGTAGCCGGGCCCGAGAAAGGGAAGCCGTGAGACAAAAACGGCTCCCGCGATCCCGAGAAACACGCCGACCGTGCGTGTGCCGTTCCGGGCGGGCGGGATGCCTGAAGCATCCGCCGGTTCCGCGACGGAGGCCGGTCGGTCGGACATCAGTGCCCCGGCGGGGCGGTGCCGCCGGCTCCGGAGTCGGCTGGGCGGCCGTCCTGTCCGCCGCGGCGCCCCGCGCGAAATGAAATGCGGAACCGCAGGCACTCTCCGAGCCCGGAGAAAATGTTCCGCCAGCTCGCGCCCCGTGCCAGCCCGCTCGTGCGCGCGTTGTGGCGCACGTCCACCTTGGCGACGCGAAAACCGAGCGCGTGGGCCCGGATGATCCGTTCCGCCTGCTCGAAGACCCCCGTGCAGGTTGTCTCGATCCGGGCGACCGGCCGGCGCATCAGCTTGATGCTGCCCGGATCCCAGACCTTCACGCCGTAGAGGGCCTCGGTGAGGATCCGAAACGACGAGGAGATCGCCTTCCGCCACGGGGTGTACTGCTTGTCGGCCCGATTGCCGATGACGAGATCGCAGGGGATTGTCCGCAAGGCCTCGAGCATCGGGAACACCTCGTCCATCGGCCACTGGCCGTCGGAGGCGTTGAGGAAGACGAGGTCCTTGCTCGCTTCCCGGCACAGGGTCTTCAGGGAGGAGACGATCCCTCCGTTGCGTTCGTGGCGGATCACGCGGAGCCGCGGGTGGCGGCGGGCGAGTTCCGCCAGGCGTTTCGCCGTTCCGTCGGTGCTCGCATCGTCGACCACCAGCACTTCATGGTCGGGGGCGGCGCGCGTCGCGGTCGCCAAAGCCTCCGTGACGGCCCGCTCGATGTTGTCCTGTTCGTTAAAGGCGGGGATGCCGATAGTGAGGCTCTCGTGCACGGACCCGTCGCCTCTTGTCCGCGGGGGCGCTACCGGCCGGCCCCGCCGACCGCAACGACCCGGCCGCCGTCGCGGAGCGAGATTTGCGCGGCTTCGAGCACACGCACGACGTCGCGGCCGAGACGCCCGTCCGACAGCGCGGGCCGCCCGGTGCGGATACAGTCGAGAAAATGGAGACAGCCGATCTGCAAGGGCTCCGTCTGGTCGAGCTTCGGGGCGTGCATGTCGCCCGAGCGGTACTGGACGAGGACGTTGTAGAGATCCTCGCGCGTTTCGACCGACACGCCCTTGTCGTAGATCTTGACCTTTTCGGACGTCAGCGTGTCGTCGTAGACGATCATCTTTCGGCTGCCGCCGATGAGCGTCATGCGGACCTTCACGGGAGCGAGCCAGTTGACGTGGAAATGCGCGATGCACTGGCCGTCGAACAGGGCGGTGAGGTAGGCGATGTCCTCGCTGCCGTCCTGGAAGTGGGCGGCGCCGAGGGCCGAGACGCCCGTCGGCATGAGGCCCAGCAGGTGGAGCATGATCGAGATGTCGTGCGCGGCGAGGTCCCACAGGACGTTGACGTCCTTCTGGAACAGGCCGAGATTCACGCGGACCGAGTCGAAGTAGTAGATGTCGCCGAGTTCCTTCCGGTCGACGATTTCCTTGATCTTCCGCACCGCCCCGGCATAGAGAAAGGTCTGGTCCACCATGAGGATCTTCTGGCTGAGGCCCGCGATTTCAACGAGACGGTCCGCCTCGTCCACGGTGGCGGTCATCGGCTTTTCGATCAGGACGTGCCGGCCGCTTTCGAGCACCTCCCGCGCGAGCTCGAAGTGAGTGGAGACCGGGGTCGCGATGGCCACCGCGTCCACGGTCGGGTCGCGGAGGATCTCTCGCCAGTCCGTGGAGACCTTCACCCCGGGCCAGCGCGCCTTCGCGCGGGCCAGGCGCGTCGGGTCGAGATCGGCGACGTGGGCGACCGTGGACTCCGGAAGCTCCATGAAGTTCCGAACGAGGTTCGGTCCCCAGTAGCCATAGCCGATGATGCCGAGGCGGATCACGACGCGAGTCTCCGACAGAGGAGTGGGCGAGGGAGGATTTATACGCTCCAGGGGGGGGAGCGTCAAACCGGCGCGGGTCGTTGCGGCTGCTGTGCGGCGGGGCCGATCGAGGCCACGCCGGGGCGCCTCTGCGCGGGGTGGAGCGGCCCGGAGGGAGGAGGCTCGGGTGCAGCCCGGCGCTCGGCGCGGGCATCGAGCCAGCGGGCGATCGCCTTCGCGGTGACCTCGTGCCCGACGGGGGTCCAGTGCAGGTCGTTCGGAAGGAACAGCGGCGAGGACCCCGAAGCCGCCGCCTCTGAGAAGGGCGGTGCCAGATCGATCACATCCACTCTGGCGCTCTGGCCGAACTCCTCGACCGCACGGCGATGCGGCGGGGACATCGGGGCCACCAGAAACACGGCGAAATCCGCCCCGCCTCCACGGGCGGTCACGCGGGTCCTGTCGAGCAACGCCACGAGCAGCCGCTCCCCCAGGCCGGGCGCGGGCAAGGGAGGCAGCGCGCGCGAAAGGCCCACCCGCCACGCCGCTCGCTGAAATCCGCTCACGACCGATCCGCCGGGACGGCTCGCACCAATCAGTCGCCACAGCCACGAGCGGGTGTCCAGCCAGAAAAACCCCCGGTCGACGAGCGACACGGTCGGAACCGGCGGGCGGGGCGGAACGAGTTCCGTTCCCCGAAGCCGGAAGCGGGGCTTCGGGTAGAGCCCGTGGACCTGGTCGCGGGTGACGTCGACGAAATCGTTCTCGCACACCTCAATGAGCACGATGGAAGGGTGCCAGTTCATCCCCTCGCGCTCGAGGAGCAGCGATTCCTGATCGGTCCCGTAGCCCGACACGGCCAGGTTGACGGCCTCGGTGCCCGGGCGGATGCGCCCCATGATCTCGGTGAATACTTCCGCGTCCTCGACGCCGTAGCCCCAGGTGACGGAATCGCCGAGGACGACGAGCCGCTCCGTGCCGGGGGCGGGATCGAGGGAGCGCTCCGGGCCGCGGAATCCGCTCGAGTTGATCGCAACCGCGGTGTCGAAGGCCCCCGGCTTCTGGAACCTTCCCCTCTGGCCGGGGCGATGCTTCCACCCGAGCTCTCTGTCGTACTGCCAGAACAGGCCACGCTCGCCGCTCGGGACCATCGGGTGAAACCGGTCGTAAGCGGCGAGCCGAACGGCCCACTCGCCCAGGAGGCAGGCGGCGATGAGACCGCCGGCGAGAAGCGCGAGATTGGCCAGGCATCCGGCCATCCTTCGGGCGCGGCGTCGAATGGGCCGCGTCCCGGTCTTCGGGGATTCGATCGGGGGGGCAGGCTCCGGCGGTATTGGCATCGGGCGCAATCGCCCCTTCCCGACGCCGCGTGCGGCAAGGACTCCGGCGGGTTGACGGGGGCGGAGGGGCAGTGTACATACTCCGCTCCCCGTGCGCTCGCCCCGTCCTTTCGAAGACGATGTTTCCGCGAATGCCCGGACCGCTGTTCGCGGCCTTGCGGCGGCGGGCCTGCTCGCTGCCGCCGTCCTCGCGACGGGCGCGTGCGGCAAGCCGAAGCTGAGTCTCGGCCGGCCGGACGTCCTTCTTGTCGTCGTGGACACCCTGCGTAACGACGAAATGCCGTGGATGGGCGCCGACGAGCGGGTCGCGCCCAATCTCGGCCGGCTCGCCCGCGAGGGGATCGTGTTTCCGAAGGTCTACGCACCGAGCCCGTGGACAAAGCCCTCCACCGCGACGATTCTCACGGGCCTGCACCCCCTGCGTCATGGCCTCAACGGTCATCGCGAGCGGCTCGACCCTTCCATCGAGACTCTCGCCGAATCATTCCAGTCTCACGGTTATGCGACTTCGGCGGTCGTGGCAAATCCCTCCCTCTACGATGAGGGATACCGGCAGGGATTCGACGCCTTCCGGCAGGCGGGCGAAATTCACAAGTGGATCGTCCATAGCACCGACCGGGTCGCGGTGCTGGCGCGGGAGGCCCTGCAGGAGGCTCCGCGCGACCGCCCGTTATTCCTCTACGTTCATTTCCTCGATCCGCACGATCTCTACGTGCCGCCTCAGCAGGACCGATTCCTTCTGCCGCAGGGGCCCGTGCCGACGGATCAGAGAATCCTCGGAGGAGACATGCGGCATTTCGAAGGGGATACGCCCGTCTGGGAGCCTACATCGGCGGATTTCTCCCCGACGCCCGTGCCGCTCGCCGCGCCGGACCTTGCGTACATGAGGGGGCTCTACCGGGGCGAGATTCATGCCGCGGACCGGGAACTCGCGGGGATCGTGGCGGCGCAGGAGAAGCTGCGGGGCAATGCGGTGCTGGTCGTGGTCACGGCGGATCACGGCGAGGAGTTTTACGAGCACGGAATGCCGCGGCACGGCTGGACGCTCCACGAGGAAGCGCTGCGCGTTCCACTCCTGCTCCACGGGGCGGGGCTCGCCCTTCGATCGCTCGATCCCGCGCGGATCGCTCGGTGCGAGGACATCGCCCCGACGCTCCTGGATCTCGCCGGTGTCGAGCCCGGCGACCGGGACGGGGTGAGTCTGGCCCGGCCGGCCCCCGCGGGCGGCGTGACGGTCGTGGGCCTGACCCGCTATCACGTGCAGAAGGAAAGTTACGTCATCGAAGGGGGCTGGAAGCTGATCATCGACGAGCGATTCGGCCGTCACGAACTCTACGATCTGGCCGCGGACCCCTCCGAACGGATGAACCTGGCAGCAGGACAGCCCGAACGCGTCGTGGCGCTCCTGCACCGCCAGCAGGAGCTGCGCGATGGCCTGATCGCCCGGAAATACCACACCGGGACGCTCGTTGGGGAGGAGAGCCGCCGCAACGAGGAGGCGCTCAAGTCCCTCGGCTACATCGGCGGGGGAAACTGAGGCATCGCCCCCTGTCATCTCCGGGCATATGTGCGCGCTTCTGGCCGCGGCACCCGATCGGATCGATCTCGCCGAGGGGATGAGGACCGCCGTCTTCTTCTGTCTGCGGAACGAAAGCGACCGTCCCGTTCAACATCCCGGGCGCGCTCATCACGCTCTGGATCGCCGGCCAGAGCCTGAATATCTACAGCAGCCGCGGGTTGATCCAGCGGATCGGCATCGAGAACCGACACTCCGTGAATCGAGGCCGCATCACAGGGATTGCATCAGCGCCTCGAACCGCCCCTCGCGCCGAACGGAATCGAGGTTGCTGTCGTGCTCGTACCAGCCGCGTTGCCGCAACCCGGCCTGCACGGCCTTTTCGAGGCAATCGAGGGCCACCTCGGTCGCACCGAGCATCGAGTAGATGCAGCCGAGGTTGTAGAGAACCATGGAATCGTCCGGGGCCAGGGCGAGGGCGCGGTCGGCCCACTGCCGGCCCCGCTCCCTCTCGCCGAGCGCGACGAGGCCGTTGGCGGCCATGTAGAGAGCCCGGACGTCGTCCGGGTTGATCTCGATCCGCCGCTCGGCGTTGGCGATGCCGCGGTGGCGGGCTTCGCGGGCCTCATCAGGCCGTCCGAGGTCGTCCAGGCTCTGGGCGACGAGCAACGGCGCCTGGTAGTCCTCGGGCCGGATGCGCATCGCCTCCTCGTACAGTCGGATGGCCTTCTCCAATTCGCCCAGTGCAAACGCGTGGCGGGCATAGAAGTAGCGGGCCTCGAAGAGTTTCGGATCGAGGCGCATGGCCGCCTCGAAGGCCCGCTCGGCGTCCTCGCGCCGCCCTCCGATGGACAGCGCGAGGCCCCGGGAGGCCTGCGCCTGCGCGGATTCGGGATCGAGCTCCACCGCTCGCAGGCTTGCGAACTCGGCCTGCCGCCGCACGGTGTCGCTCCGGTCGACGTTCAGGTAGACGTACCCCCAGCAGTCGGCAAGGCCGGCGTGGGCCATCGCATAAGCGGGATCGAGTTCGATCGCTCGCGAGAAGAGCTGCAGGGCGAATTCGATGCTGTGCCGGTCGTACTGAAAGTAGAAGCGCCGTCCGCGCTGGTAGTAGTCGAAGGCCTGGAAGTGGCTGGTCGGTGTCTTCTGGAGGGCGCCTCGTTCGCCGGGTTCGAGCGTGACACGCAGGGCGCGAACGATGTTGCTCGCGATCTCCTCCTGGATCGCAAAGACGTCGCTGAGGTCGCGGTCGTAGCTCTCGGACCAGAGATGGTAGCCGTCCTCCGCGTCGATGAGCTGAGCCGAGATTCGCAGGTGGTTACTCGATTTGCGCACGCTCCCTTCAAGCAGCGCGCCGACCTTCAACCTTCCTCCGATGGTCCTGCTGTCCACGGATTCGACGCAGGCCTGGAAGGAGGAGGTCCGCGAGGCGACCCGAAGGCCGCGGATCCGGGAGAGCGCGCCGATGATCTCCTCCGCGATCCCCTCGCAGAAATAGCCCTGGTCGCGCTCGGGGCTCATGTCGGTGAAGGGCAGAACGGCCACCGACGGGCCGAACTCTCCTCGGAACGACGGGCCTTCGCGACGGAGCTGATCGAGCTCGGTGCGCAGGTCGACCGCCGACTGCATCCGGCGCTGGGTGCTTTTCTCGAGGCAGTGGGTGATGATTCGCGAAAGTGCGCGCGGCAGGGCGGCGTTGATCTCGTCAACGGGCGGCGCTGAATCCCTCAGGATCGAGGCGGCCAGATCAGCCGAGCTGTCTCCGTGGAAGGGCGGCCGGCCCGTCGCCATCTCGTGCAGCAGGACGCCAAGCGAGAAGATGTCGCTGCGGTGGTCGAGGGGCTCGCCACGGACCTGCTCGGGTGACATGTAGGGAATCGTTCCCATGATGGCCCCGCCCGGATCCGTCAGCGTCGTGACGCTCTCGCCGCCCTGGGGGGAAAGCGGCTCGCGCGCGCGCATGCTCGCGAGGCCGAAATCGAGGATTTTCACGGAATCATCCTCGGTCAGGATGATGTTTGCCGGCTTGAGATCCCGGTGGATGATCCCCCTCTCGTGCGCGGCCGCGATCGCATCCGCGATCGGGATCGCGAGGTTCAGGAGCCGGTCGAGAGGGAAGCCCCCGTCGGGGATCTGCCGGGAGAGGGGCTGTCCCTTCGCCAGTTCCATGGTGAAGAAATGGCGTCCCGCCGCTTCCTCTACTGCGAAGAGCGTGACGATGTGAGGGTGGCTGAGGGCGGCGATCGCGCGGGCCTCGCGCTCGAAGCGCGCGCGGCGATCGGGATCGTCCGCGTACTCCTGCGGAAGGAACTTGATCGCGATTTCGCGATCGAGGCGGCGGTCGCGTGCACGCCAGACCTCCCCCATGCCTCCTTCGCCGAGCTGCTCGAGGAGTTGGTAGTGGCCAAGATC
>Ga0315273_10014576_pt1 | contig 10130 bp, 8 predicted proteins | sample YL17G02_0_MG_FD_205753 | JGI IMG/M metagenome (GOLD analysis project Ga0315273, IMG submission 205753) | Sediment microbial communities from Yellowstone Lake, YNP, Wyoming, USA - YL17G02_0 | ecosystem: Environmental > Aquatic > Freshwater > Lake > Sediment | place: USA: Wyoming | collected... | reverse complement strand
GGAGGGACGTCTGGACACCATGCCTGCATGGGCCGCTCTGCCGGGCTTGAAGGCTGCCTCAGCGCCTGCGCCGAAGAGGGACCGAATCGCGTGCGGAAGGCAGAAGAATGATCGCTGGCAACCTTAGGGACTGGCGTCGCTACGGCCGGCTGGCGGAGCTGAAGCCGGCGTTCGAGTTCCTGGAGAAGGGCCTGGCGAGCGTTGACGCCGAGGCAGGGCGCGTCGACGTCGACGGTGACCGGCTGTTCGTGCTACCCCAGTCGTACCAACCGAAGCCGATCGAGCAGGGGCGGCTCGAGGCTCATCGCCGGTACGCAGATATCCAGTACGTCGCCGACGGCATCGAGCTGATGGGGTGTACCGCGGCCGATGGGCTCGAGGTCGCCGAGCCGTACGATGCCGTCAAAGACATCGTGTTCTACAAGACGCCGCTGGCATTCTCTTCGATCATCGTCCCGGCGGGATCGTTCGCGGTGTTCTACCCCGCAGATGCTCACATGCCGGGCATCAGGCTGAGCGGCCACGAGGCGTCTGTGCGGAAGCTCGTGGTGAAGGTGCTTCTGCCGTAGCGGTCGCTTCCACCGCGGCTCGCAGGACGGCGGCCGCAGCAGCGGCCCGGGGCAAGTCCGCTCCCCCGCAGTTGGCAGGAACGCGACGCATGTGCGAGCCGAGAGGAGCTCACTGTGGGTGAGGGCCGATTCACATATGCTGTGACCGACGGATGGCTGCGGGATCTCGCGTCTGAGCCGACGCCGGATGATCCGTGGCCGTGCGTCCGCTGGGACGACCAGCTGCTGGCCGACCAGATCAGATTCCTCGATGTCCAGGCCGAGCTGGGTGTGACGTACAACCTCGCCTGGGGTCTGTTCATAGACCGCGCGTGGCCGGTTCCGTTCGAGAACGTCATTGACGCCGAGCGCGAGCGGCGGCTGCACGCGCTGGTGGATGCGGTGCACGAGCGCGGCCTCAAGATGCTGCACGGCACCGGAATCTACTCGTGGGGATTCGACCAGGTCATCCGCGCGGTCCCCGGCGTCTCCGCCGGCAGCTCGCAGGCCATGTGCCTGCACCGCGCGGAGGCCTGGGACTGGCAGCGGCGCGTGCTGGATTTCCTGATGGAGCCGCGGTGGGGGCTCGACGGCATCAGCATGCAGTCGGCCGATCTCGGGCGGTGCGAGTGCGCCAAGTGCGGCAAGCTCTCTCCCGCCGAGCATCATGCAGCGCTGCTCATCCGCAGCGCGGAACACGTGCGGGCGGGGCGGCCTGACTGGGTGATCGGGCAGGCGTCATGGGGTCTCAGGCTGGACGAGCCGGGCGAATTCGAGCACCTGCAGCGGATTTCGAAGGTCGTAGACTACATGGTGGAGGTGCAGGAGCGATCGGCGCGGAGCGGACGCCGCCAGGAGATCGTGCGAGGACTGTCGTGCGCTTTCGGCTCGGTCGGCGGCGTCTTCGTAGAGCCGCCCCAGCACTGGGACAGGCTGCGCTGGTTCGTCCCATGCGGGCTTGGGTCGGCGCGAGCGCTGGCCGCGCTGTATGCAGACGGCGGCCGCGCATGCGAGTACTTCTACCGCCCGTTCGACAACCCGGTAGAGGAGGTGTCGTGGCGCACGGGAGCGCGCATCCTCTCTGCCCCTGGGACCGCGCCGGAGGCCGCGCTGCGGGAGGCGCTGACGGCCGTGTACGGCGTGAGCGAGGCCGCGGCCGACGACCTCGCGGACTGGTTCGGCCGGGGCGAGAACGCGTATTTCTCGCGGTCGGATTTCGTCCTCGGGCACGGTTCGCTCTCTCTGGAGCCGCTCATCTGGAGTGAGAACCCGGCGGCGCCAGGCCCACCGGTCTACCTGCACGGGCGAATGCCTGCGGACAGGCGAGCCGAGTATGCTCGCGAGCTGGAGCAGCTCAAGGGCGAGCTGGAGGGAATGCAGATGTCGAACCAGGAAGCGAAGCGACGCACGGTGGCCGCGATCGGCGGGACGCTGCGCGAGATCGCAGGCCTGGGGTAAGGAGAGAGACACATGGCGCTGCCGCAGTACCAGAGGCCCGGGACGCTGTGGTATGTGAGCGATGGTTATATCTGGGACGACCAACCGATCGGCCTTCGCCCTGAGAGCGGAAGGCCGCTGGAGTGTTCGTCGAGGCTGTTCATCTACAACCCACAGGCGAGCGTGGCGCGAGTCCAGGTCCGCATCTACACTATCGGCACGGCGCCGCGCACGTTCGAGACGCAGATCGCGCCAGAAAACATTGGCGACATCGAGCTCGGGGCGCGCACTGAGGCGCCTCATCGCGAGTCGTTCTGGATCGCCGTCGAATCCGATGTGCCTGTCCTCCCCCAGGCGCGCCACGAGGACTACACATTCTGGGATCCGGTGCCTGACGCCATGGTCGCCGTCTCCCCGTACCCGGGCCCGCTGCAGGACGAGACGAGCTGGGTGTTCCCGGACTGCTTCCAGGGCGGAGCGCGAAGCTGGTACGAGCGGGAGACGCTGAGCATCCTCAACGCGGGCAAAGAGAAGGTGTCGGTCCGGATCCGCTATCTGATCCGCAATCATGACCTGGGCGGTGAGGAGCAGATCGAGATTCCAGCAGAGCGGGTGGCCATGCTGGAGGTGTGGGAGCGGATGCCGAAGCTGCTGGGGAGCGCGAGCGGTCCTCTGGTCCAGGTGAATGGTGACTACGCGGTGAGGATCGACGCGAGCGGTCCGGTGATACCGCAGACGACGCGGCGTGCGCGCTGGAGGGGGTTTTCGCCAGTGATCGGCTCGCGGAGCACGATGGGATTCCCTCTGCGCGGCGGCGCGCATGACCTCTGGTACTATCCTGGCGGTGAGGTTGTGGACCGAGGCATTCTCCCCCGCGCGAGAGGCGAGCACCCGCTGAGCCAATGCGATAGCATGTGGAACCTTCTGTTCGTCAACAACCTGGACGAGCAGAAAGCAGCGAATGCGCGCGCCACGTTCCATAGGCCGGACGGCTCGTCGAGCACATCAGATCCCCTGCCGATCAGGCCGTTGAAGTCCATCCTCGAGTGCCTGCACGGCAGTCCCTGGTTGGGCAGGCATGTGAACGCTGGCGAGCCGTTCGCCGTCACCGTGGCTGCTGACAGCCCGGTGGTGCCGGAGATGTGTTGCGCGGAATTCGAGATGTGGAGCCAGGTGTGCCCGGGGGCGATGACCGCGGTGCATTTCCATCCCGGCCCGCTGACGGACGAGAAGACCTGGTGGCTCGGCATCGGGCACGCAGGCGGGGCCGATGACGCGAACGTCGAGTGGGAGCAGGCATTCCATCTCTTCAACCCGGGCGAGCAGCCGGCCAGCGTCACCCTCGACTTCCTCGGCGGGGCCGGGGACGAGATCAGTCACGAGGTCCGGGTTGCGCCTAGCGCGGTGGCCGTGGTGAAGTCCTCGGGCGTGCGCGGCTTGCCGGTGGGCACGGCCTTCGCGGTTCGCGCACGGGGAGACCGCCCGTTCTGCGCGCAGGTCTTCGGCCGGACGTTCACTCGCGGCCTGCCCCACGTGCGCGGCATCTACTCGTTCATGGGCGTGCCGATGGAGCTGGAGGCATAGCATGGGCTTCGCTTTGGAGACGTACCATCGCCGGCGCCTCGAAGGCATGACGGAGGTGTTCAACGCTGAGACCGCGTGCGAGCCGCACATCGCGAGGCTCACACCGGAGCTGTTCGTCGAGCTGGTGGAGACGAAGTCCCACTTCGACGCCAATGGGGTGTTCGTGGCCGTTGACGGCGACGCGGTGCTGGGATGGGTCCATGCCTGCGTCGCCCCGGGGTCTGAGCCGCATCACGATCCGGCCACGCCGATCGCGCAGATACGGATGTTGATCTACCCCGGCGACCAGTTGAAGGTCGGGGGAGCGTTGGTGGCTGAGGCCACGCGCTGGCTGAAGGGGTCGGGCCAGACGCGCCTGCTCGCGATTCATGCGCAGAACGGATACCCGTTCTACCGCGGTCTCTGGATGGGCGGAGAGCCGATGTGCCCGAACTCGCTGCCGCACCTGCAGCTCGCGCTGGAGGTGGGCGGCTACCGCAACACCCAGGAGTCCATTTTCATGTCCGCGCGGGTGGCCGACGCCCCGCCGGAGTGCAGCGCCGCCGTCCCTGTGGAGCTGCTCGATGAGCCAGCGGAGATGAAGCACGAGGGAATGCGCGAGTCCTGGGCAGGCTTCGAGCCGGTGTGGACGCGGGCGCTGCTGAACGGCGAGGAGGTGGGCAGCATGGGATGGGTGGTGCTGCCGCACCTGACCGAGACACTGGGCGCGCCGGCAATGAGCATCTGGTGCCTGGGGGTGTCAGAGCAGCACCGCCGCAAGGGGATCGCCGCCGCGCTGATTTCGCGGGCGATGCGGCAGAGCTATGCCCAGGGAACGCGCTTCGCGTCGGTCGGCACTCAGTTGTGGAACGCGCCGGCTCATGCGACATACGCCAAGTTCGGCTTCACACCGCACTGCGTGATGGTGGGACGAACGCTGGAGCTGGCGGCCGAGACGTAGCGGACCCCGTCGGCGGCGAGCCGCGTCACAGCCGTATGCTCGGGGGCGCGAGCTGGACGCTCGTGCCGCCGTCCGCGTGGATGACCTGCCCGGTGAGGTAGCTGGACTGCTGAGACAGGAGAAACGCGACGACGGCTGCCATCTCGGCCGGGGTTCCGGCGCGGCCCAGCGGGACATGCTGGTTCGCCAGCGAGGCGGAGGTGATCTCTCGCCAGGTGAGGATGAGCCCGGGCGCGAGCGCGTTGACCCGGATGCCGTCTGCCGCCCAGGTCACCGCCATGTGGCGCGTCATCGCCTCCTGAGCGCCCTTCACCGCGTGGTATGCGAGCCCGCCCTTCCCCGATCGCGTGGCGAGCACCGAGGTGACGAAGATGATGTTGCCCCGGCCGCGCTCTCGCATCCCCGGCACGGCGTGCTCCGCGAGCATATAGGCCGCTCTGCATCCGGTGGCGAAGCTGGCCTCCCACAGGTCGAGCGTGTGCTGCTCGAAGGGAGAGAAGTTCATCAGCATGGCGTTGTGAACGAGCGCGTCTATGGGGCCGAAGCGGTTCACGACGGTCTCGATGACGGCTCGCACATCCCCAGGCTGCCCGACGTCTGCGGGCCGAGCCACGATCTCACCGCCGCGCTCCTCCACCAGCTTCACGGTCTCGGCCAGCTTCTCCGGCCGACGGCCGCAGATGGCGACCTTCATCCCCTCGGCCGCCAGACGCAGTGCGACGCCGCGGCCGATGCCGGTGCCTCCGCCGGTGATCAGCGCGACCTGGCCCCGGAGGTCGGGGAAACATGGTTGCTTCTCGAGCAGGTTTTCATCTGTTCGGGACATCGGCGCTCCTGGTGCCCTTGGAGGATGGGGATTTCGGTCAAGGAGAATGGAGGCGGCCTGGGCAATTACTGTAGTCTCTGACAAGACCTGGTTGCATGCTGTATCAGAGCTCTCAGCCACGTTGGGAGGAGTTCTGATACAGCTTCTTGTCCAACCCTGTTTCGGAGTCCTTCGAATCCAAGCTCCCGTTACCGACAACCGAGCCGATCAGGCCCGCGATGTCCGACGGGCTCTGACCGCCTTCATCGTCGCGGTCGCCGGGCTCGGCCTCACCAGCGGCATCTTCGAGACGACGTTCAACAACTTCCTGAGCGACACGTTTCACATCACGGCGGGGGCGCGCGGGAAGCTCGAGTTCCCCCGCGAGCTGCCGGGATTTCTGGTGGCCCTCCTGGGAGGCGCCCTGTTCTTCCTGACCGAGATCAGGTTGGGGACGCTCGCGGCGTTGGTGACCGCTCTCGGCATCGCCGGGCTGGCGGCTGTGGGCACCAGTTGGGGCCCGATGGTGTTTTCAATGCTCCTCTGGAGCGCGGGCAACCACATGCTCATGCCCGTCAACAACACCATCGCGCTCAGACTCGCGCCGCCCGGGCGGCGGGCCGCGCGACTCGGGCAGATCGGCGCCGTCGGCATGGCTGGGACGATCGTGGGCTCGGGGCTGGTCTGGCTCGGGTTGGAGTACCTCCATATCAGCTACCGCGGCACCTTCGCTATCGCAGGCTGCGGCGCCCTGGTCGCCGCCGTCTTCCTGGCGCGGATTCCTGCGCTCCCTTCCCGGGGAGCGCAGCGCCCCAAGCTCGTCCTGAAGCAGCGGTACTCGCTGTACTACCTGCTCTGTGTCTTCTCCGGCGCCCGGAAGCAGATCTTCATCACCTTCGGCCCCTGGGTGCTGATCAAGGTGTTCCACGAGCCGGCGCCGACCATCGCGAAGCTCTGGATCGTGGCCTCGATCATCGGCATCGGCTTCCAGCCGGCGTTGGGGAGGGTCATCGACCGCGTTGGCGAGCGGGCGGTCCTCATGCTGGACGCGGTCATGATCATCGGCGTGTGCCTCGGGTACGGCTTCGCTCAGGCGATGCCGCTCGCCAGGCCGGTGCACCTGGTCTACGTCTGCTACGTGCTGGACAACATCCTCTTCGCCATGGGCATGGCGCGGGCCACCTACATCGACAAGATCGCCGAGACCGAGGCCGACATCCACGCCTCGCTCTCGGTCGGTGTGTCCATTGACCACGCGGTCTCGATGTCCATACCGACCCTGGGCGGCTGGCTGTGGGTGCAGTACGGCTTCCCCTACGTCTTCGCCGCGGCCGCCGCGATCGCGTTCTGCAACCTGATCGCGGCGAGCTTCGTGCGCGCGCCGCGCCGGCACGCAAAGGTCGAGGCGCTGCCGGCCGCCGAGGTGACGGGGCCGGACTGAGACCGCAGAAGGAGTGACCGATGGCAGACGTCCACGAGCAGTCATCCCGCCTCTTCGCCGAGGCGCAGACGCTGATACCGGGTGGGGTGAATAGCCCCGTCAGAGCGTTCCAGGCGGTCGGCGGCGACCCGCGGTTCATCGCGCGCGGGGCCGGCGCGCGGCTGTGGGATGTTGACGGGAACGAGTACATCGACTGTGTCGGCTCGTGGGGGCCGCTCATCCTGGGCCACGCTCGCCGCGAGGTGGTTGACGCGGCGTGTGAGGCCGCTCGGCTGGGGACCACGTTCGGCGCGCCCACCGAGGTCGAGGTGAAGCTGGCGCGCGCGATCGTGGAGGCGCTTCCGTCGGTCGAGCTGGTGCGGCTGGTGAACTCCGGGACCGAGGCGGTGATGAGCGCAATCCGACTCGCCCGCGCCTACACCAGCCGGTCGAGGATCGTGAAGTTCGAGGGCGGATACCATGGCCACAGCGATGGGCTATTGGCGCAGGCCGGCTCGGGCCTCGCCACGCTCAGCCTGCCCGGCTCGCCGGGGGTTCCTGCCGCCTGGGCCGCGGAGACGATCGTCCTCCCCTACAACGACGTCGCAGCGGCGGAGGAGCTGATGCGCACGCGGGGCGGGGAAGTCGCGTGCGTCATCGTCGAACCGGCGGCGGGCAACATGGGCGTGGTGCCGCCGGCGAAGGGATTCCTTCAGACGCTTCGCCGGCTGACGTCGGACCGCTCGGCGCTGCTGATCTTCGACGAGGTGATCACGGGCTTTCGGGTCGGCTATCACGGCGCGCAAGCCCTGTACGACGTTCGCCCCGACCTCACCGTGCTCGGCAAAGTCATCGGCGGCGGGTTCCCGATCGGCGCGTTCGGCGGCGCCCGGAAGACCATGGAGATGCTCGCGCCATCCGGTCCGGTGTACCAGGCGGGCACGCTCTCCGGCAACCCGGTGGCCTGCGCGGCCGGGCTGACGACGATCGGGCTGCTGCGGACCGAGGACCCGTACCCGGATCTCGACCGCAAGGGCGCCGCCCTCCAGGAGGGGTTGCGGAAGGCCGCGAAGGATGCGGCCGCGCCTGCCACCGTCAACCGCGTCGGCTCGATGCTCACGCTGTTCTTCACAGAGGGCCCGGTGATTGACTACAAGAGCGCCTCGACGAGCGATACCTCGCGCTATGCCGCTTTCTTCCGCGAGATGCTGGCGCGCGGGGTGTACTTCCCGCCGTCGCAGTTCGAGGCCGTGTTCGTGTCGGCCGCGCACAGCGACGACGATGTCGCCCGGATCATCGCTACCGCGGCAGCGTCCCTGAGAGCAGTCGCCTGATCAGTATGCTCTTAGTCCGCGAAGACGGCCCCGCCGCGGCTGGAAGGGACCCCGGTGGCGGCCTGGAACTGTGGAGGTCGGCGGCTGGAAAGCGCTCGTAACCACTGGATACAAGGAGCCACGATGAAGCCTGTTCGTCTGGGGATTATCGGAGTCGGCCAGATCGGGAAGTCGCACCTGCGGAACTACGCAAAGATCGCAGGCGCGGAGATGGTGGCCGCGGCCGATATCGACGAGGCGGAGCTGAAGCGGGTGGCCGAGGAGTCCGGCATCCCGGACACGTACACCGACTTCCGGGAACTGCTGAAGCGCGATGACATCGAGGCGGTGGATGTGTGCCTGCACAACAACTTCCACGCGCCGGTCAGCATCGCGGCGCTGAAGGCGGGCAAGCACGTCTACTGCGAGAAGCCGATGGCGGGATCATACGTGGACGCGAAGGCGATGTACGATGCCGCCAGGGAGCTGAAGAAGCAGCTGAGCATTCAGCTCGGCACTCTCTTCTCCAAGGAGACGAAGACCGCCAAGCGGCTGATCGAGGCCGGCAAGCTGGGCAAGATCTATCATGGGCGCTCGACCGGGTTCCGACGCCGCGGCCGGCCATATGTAGACGGCTATGGCACCGCCTCGTTCGTTCAGAAGAGCGTGGCGGCCGGCGGCGCGCTCTACGACATGGGTGTGTACCATATCGCGCAGATGCTGTACCTCCTGGGGCTGCCGGAGGTGCAGCGGATCAGCGGCAAGGTCTACCAGGAAACCGACATGGACGCGAAGCGCAAGGAGATCAGCGGCTACGACGTCGAGGAGCTGGGGCTGGGGTTCGTCAGGTTCGCGGACAACATCACCATGGACATGATCGAGTCCTGGGCGATTCACCTCAACGAGTTCGAGGGCAGCAGCGTGGTCGGGAGCAAGGGCGGCGTCCGGCTGCGCCCGTTCAGCTTCCACTGCACTCATGCCGACATGGAACTGGATGCCACCTTCGACCTCGACTCGGCCGACGTGCGTTGGGGGCGCCTCAACGAGAACTACAGCGCCTACGCCTCCCCGCAGGCGCACTGGATTGCGGTGCGCCAGGGGCGCGTGGAGCTGCTGCCGACGGCGGAGCTGGCGCTCCATACCATGCTCATCAGCGAGGGGATCTATCTGTCCGACAAGCTTGGGCGCGAAGTGACGGCTGACGAGGTGCTGAAGGCCTCGCAGTCAACGGCCGTGCAGGTCTGAGCGCCCGGGAGGTCGTGCGTCCAGTGAGACACGCGGGAGTGCGGCCATGAGCACGCTGGCGGTCCTTGGCGGCGATGCCGTCCGCACCCGACCGTGGCCGACCTGGCCCGATCCCCGTGAGGAAGACATCGCGGCCGTCTCCGAGGCCCTGCGCTCCGGCCACTGGTGGTCCTATGATGGCGAGAACACGCGGCTGTTCGAGCGCGAGTTCGCGAGCTACCACGACGCGCGCCACGGCATCGCTGTCAACAGCGGCACCACCGCGCTTCTGGTGGCGCTGGAGGCGCTCGAGATCGGGCCGGGCGATGAGGTGATCGTCCCCGCGTACACTTTCCAGGCGACGGCGACGAGCGTGCTGCTGGCGAACGCCATCCCGGTGTTCGCGGACGTGCAGCCGCACACCATGAACATTGACCCCGAGTCGGTCGCGGCATCGATCACGCGCCGCACCCGCGCGGTGGTACCGGTGCATATCGCCGGCCTCCCCGCGGACATGGCGCGCCTGGCAGAGATCGCTGAACCACGCGGGATCGCCATCATCGAGGACGCGGCCCAGGCGCACGGCGCGGTCTGGCAGGGGAGGAAGGTCGGCTCGATCGGCCACGCCGGGGCATTCAGCTTCCAGGCGAGCAAGAACCTGCCATCCGGTGAAGGCGGGATCGTCCTTACCAGCGATGACTCGGTGGCGGCTCGCGCCGCCGCCCTGTGCGATTGCGGCCGCGTGGAGGGCCGGCCGTTCTACGAGCACCATCTGCTGGGCTACAACTTCCGCATCACCGAGATGCAGTCCGCACTGCTCCGGTCGCGCCTGAAGCACCTCGAGCGCGAGACCGATCTG
>Ga0315273_10014575_pt1 | contig 10131 bp, 7 predicted proteins | sample YL17G02_0_MG_FD_205753 | JGI IMG/M metagenome (GOLD analysis project Ga0315273, IMG submission 205753) | Sediment microbial communities from Yellowstone Lake, YNP, Wyoming, USA - YL17G02_0 | ecosystem: Environmental > Aquatic > Freshwater > Lake > Sediment | place: USA: Wyoming | collected... | reverse complement strand
TGCCATCGTCCGCCTCCTTCTCCACGCGCGCCGCGCAGACCTTGAACTCCGGAATCTTCGAAACGGGGTCCAGGACCGGGTTGGTGAGCACGTTCGCCGCCGCCTCGGTAAAGTGGAACGGGGCGAAGACCGTCCCCGGGACAACCCGGGTCGTCAGGACGGCCGCCGTCACGATGCTGCCTCTTCTGGTGGTAATCCGGATTTTCTCTCCGTGGCGGATCGATAGCCGCTTCGCGTCGTCCGGATGGATCTCGGCGTAGGCCGCCTCCTTCTCCCGATGCAGGAAGGGGGAGCGGCGCGTCATCGTCCCCGTGTGGTAGTGGGCGAACATGCGGCCCGTGCTGAGATAGAAGGGATACTCGGCGTCCGGCATCTCCCGGGGCGGTGTATGGTCGGGCCGGACAAAGCGTCCCAGGCCGCGCGTGAACCTGCCCTGGTGGAGGAAACGGGTCCCCGGATGTTCGGGATGGGGACACGGCCACTGCAAGCCTTCCCTCTCCAGGCGTTCATGGCGGATCCCTCCGTAGGCCGGGCAGAGCGATGCGATCTCCGCCATCGCCGCCGCGGGCTCGGCGTACGGTACGGGACATCCCAGGGCCTGCGACATCCGGCAGAGGATGGTGAAGTCATCCAGGGCTTCCCCGGGAGGCGCCACCGCCTTATGGAGAAGCTGGAAGCGGCGCTCCGTGTTGGTAAAGGTCCCCGTCTTTTCCGCGAAGCAGGCCCCGGGCAGGACGAGGTGGGCCAGGCGCGCCGTCTCCGTGAGAAAGATGTCCTGGACAACGAGGAAATCGAGTTTCCCGAGGGACTCCCGCACGTGGGTCACGTCGGGATCGCTCAGCATCGGATTTTCCGCCATGATGTAGAGCGCCCGGATCCCCTTACCCGCCTGGGAGATCATCTCGGTGACGGTGAGACCGGGACGGTCCGAAAGCCCCGAAACGCCCCAGGCCTTCTCGAACTTCTCCCGGACGGCGGGATCGGCGATGCCCTGGTAACCTGGATAGACGTTGGGAAGCGCCCCCATGTCGCAGGCGCCCTGGACGTTGTTCTGGCCGCGGAGCGGATAGATCCCCGAGAATTCCTTCCCCACCTGCCCGCAGAGCATCGCCAGGTCGCAGATGGCGATCACATTGGCCGTGCCGCAGGCGTGCTGGGTGATGCCCATGCAGTAGACGATCGCGGCTTCTTTGGCACGGGCGTACCGCTCCGCCGTCTCCCGGATCCTCTCCGCGGAAATCCCCGTCTCTTCCGCCGCACCCTCCACCGTCCAGCCCTTCAGATATTCGAGGAAAGGCTGGAACTCCTCCGTCCGTTCCCGGATGAAGGCCTCGTCGATCAACCCCGCGTCGACAAGGTGGCGCATCATGCCGCACAGAAGCGGGATGTCGGTCCCGGGACGGATCCGGAGGTGCTCCGCTGCGTTTTCGGCGACGGCCGTCCGCCGCGGATCGACGACGACCAGGCGCGCGCCACGGTCGATCGCCTTGTAGATCTCCCCCATGAGAACCGGGTGGCTCTCGGCGGCGTTGGAGCCGATGACGAGGATGAACTCGGCCCCCGCCAGGTCGGCGATGGAGTTGGTCATCGCGCCGCTGCCCAGGGTCTGGACCATGGCGACCGTCGTCGGGGCGTGGCAGAGCCGCGCGCAATGGTCCACATTGTTGGTCTTGAAGGCGGCGCGGATCAGCCGCTGGAAGAGGTAGTTCTCCTCGTTCGTGCACTTGGCTGACGACAGACCCCCGACGGCGTCGGCGCCGAAGCGGTTCGCCGCTTCCCGAAGCTTGCCGGCCGCCAGCGCAATCGCCTCGTCCCAGGAGAGCGGACGGAACCCGTTGCCGTCCTTGAGCAGCGGCTGCGTCAGGCGTTCCGGTGAGGCGACGAACTCGTGGGCGGACCACCCCTTGATGCAGAGGGTTCCCCGGCTCACGGGGTGCTCCCGGTCGGGCAGCGTACCCGTCAGGCGGCCCTGATCGACCTTGAGCAGCAGGCCGCAGCCGGTTCCGCAGTAGGGGCATGTGGTGCGGATAAATTCAGCGCTCATGGGGGGCCTCGCTCGAAACAGTCCACGCCGGAAGCGTGAGTCCCACCGGCGATGCATGCTCGAAATCCATCAAGAGGGGCGATTTGCGGTCCGCCTGCAATCCCGCCTCGTAGCCGTACTTCTCCCTGAGCGACCGGCGCATGACCAGTTGCAAAGCCAAAAGCGGGATGCCGACCGGGCAGGCGTCCTGGCAGGCCCCGCAGGCGACGCACGTATCCGACAGGTGAAAGGCGCGGATCAGGTGGTAGGGGATCATCTCCGCCGGCACGGCGCTGCGCTCCACCCAGAGATCGTCCTCTAATTTGCAGGGGGTGCACACGCAGATCGGGCAGGCGTTCCGGCACCCGTAGCACTTGAGGCACCGGCTCAGCAGCCCCGTCCAGCGCGCCATGCGCGTATCATCGTCCCCCGCGAGAGGACCCGCGAAGCGCGGGTCCCCGAAGGGATCGACCCCTGCGATCTTTTCGCCGGCGGCGGGATTTTCCGGATAAGGCCGCGCGCACAGGCAGGCCTCGGCCTGCTCGCGGCCGCACGTGTACGAGAGGGTAGTCATCCGAGCGGCGTCGATCTGGTTTCTCTTGCCGAGCTCCAGGAGGGCGCGCTCGTCGCACCCCCGGCAGACAACGGTTAGGCGGAAGGATTTTTCCAATGCGCGGAGCGTCTGCATGGCGAGCTTGGCGAGGTTCCACTTGGGCTCGATCTCGAGCGAAGCGATTTCCTCCGCTTTGCGGAAAAGCCGGGGCTGCACGACGTTGAAGCGGTCGCGTCCGAGGCACAAAACGCCGTCGGCCAGCCCCCCGGCAAGGAGGTTTTCCGCTTTTTCCCGGATCGTTTTCAGGGTTTCCGACATCTATCTCTCACCGAAACGAAGGTTGATTCAACAGGGTCTTGCGCCAGGCCGCAAGCGAAGGCAGCGGCGCAAGCTCCCGGAAGAAGGCCCCCAGGACCTCCGTGAACTGGCGCCCCTCGTGGGCGGCGCCGAAACTGAGCAGAAGCCGCCTCCGGCCGATCCCCACCGTATCCAGCAGATCCCCGAGGGCCTCCATTCTTTTCAAGGCCACGTGGTTGGCGTCGTTGAAACGGCAGCCGCCCAGGTGGCACCCCATGACCGCCACACCGTCGGCGCCGCTGGCCAAAGCCCTCAGGACGGAATCCGGCTCGACCATGGCGGCGCACTCCACGGGAATCACGCGGAACGAGGCCGGCAGATCGGCCCTCCCTCTGCCGGCGGCGTCGGCGCCGACCAGTGCGCACCAGCGGCAGGCAAAAACCAGGACTCGGGGCGTTGTCGTCTTGTCGGTCATCCCGTGAGCGTTCATCCGGCGTCCCCCTCCGCAAAGGCCCGGCGGATCATCGCGCCCACGGCCCGGGCGTTGTGTTCGGGCATCTGGACTGTTCCGTTCGGACAGACGGCGGTGCAGCTCCCGCAGGCCCGGCAGCGCATCTTGTTCGCCCGGCTGACAAAGGCGCCACCCACCCGTTGCAGCGTGCAGGCATCATAGGGGCAGACGGCCACGCAATTTCCGCAGCCCGAGCAGGCGCCGTCCTCGATACGGGCGTGTCCGAGCTTGCCCTCGGGCAGGCGGCTTAATGATAGCGCCGATATTTCTTTCCGGCCGAGGATCGCCAGGGCCTTCATCGCCGCCCCCTCTCCCTGGGTTGCGGCCTCGGCGGAGGAAACGGGCCAGCGGGCCGAGCCGCAGATGAAGATCCCCCCCTGCCTGGTTTCCAGCGGATGGAGGGAATAGTCCTCCCGGAAAAAACCATAGCCGTCGAGCGGGACATGAAAGAGTTCGGAGAGCTTCGCATTGTCGGCGTTGGCGACAAGCGGCGTACTCAGGACCACCTGGTCCGTCTCAATCTCGCGCTTCACACCGCTGATCGCGTCGAAAACCTCGACGCGCTCGACATGGCCGTCTCCGGAAACGACCGGAGGTTGCGCCGGGTCGAAGCGGATGAAACGGACGCCCGCCTCGAGGGCGCTGCGATAGTAACGCTCCAGAATGTGTCCCGGCGTCATGATGTCGCGGTACAGAATCGTAACCTCGGCGTCGGGATCGGCCTTCCGGAGAAGGACGGCATTCTTGATGCTGGAGGGGCAGCACATCGTGGCGCAGTAGGGCCGTTCCGGGCAGCGTGCGCCAACGCACTGGATGAAGACGGACCGCTTCGCTGCCGTCTTGCCTTCCCGTTGGCGGCGTTCGAGTTCCATCAGCGTGAGGACCTCCTTCAACTCGCCGTATCGGTATAACCCCCGGGGAAGCCAGACCCCCGCTCCCGTGGCGAGGATGACCGCGCCCACGCGCACATTCACGTCGCCCGTCACGGATGCCAGGCGAACCTTGAAGTCGCCGGCAAATCCCGTCGCGGAGACTACCCTGGTTTTGGGGTGGAAGGCAATTCGGGGGTTCCGTTCGACCTCCTCCAAGTAGGGCCGGAGCTTTTCCGCCGCTTCGACGTCGGTGGGATAGACCCGGGAAATCAGCTTCAGCATCCCGCCGCCCTCCGCGGCGCGCTCCACGAGATGGACCTGAAACCCGGCCCGGGCGATGGAAACCGCCGCCGCAAGCCCCGCCGAACCCGCCCCCGCCACGAGGCATTCGGGCCGCACGGCCACGACCGCATCCGTTGAACAACCTCCGTATCGGAGGAAACCCAGACCCATACACAGGAGGTCGCAAGCCTTGGCCGTCGCCCCCGTCTGGTCTCCCCGGTGGATCCAGGCGCATCCCTCGCGGATGTCGACGAGACGGACCCGGGAGCGGTCGATGCCCCTGGCGCAGAGCGCGGAGACGACGTCGCCGGCCTTCCCATAGGGCGAGCATGCCGCAAGCAGAATCCGATCGGCCCCGCTGCTCTCAACCGCCTTGACGATCGCCGCGCCGTCTTCCGGCAAACACAGGGAATCGCGGAACTCCACGGAAACGACCCCGGCCTCGCGGCCGATCCGCTCCCGGAGCGCCTGCAAATCGACCGCCGGCTCGATCTGGCCGCAGCAGCGGCAAAGAATGGCGATCACGCCCGGCATGGTCCCTCCCCGCCGCCGATCATAATCTTCAGGGCCGCAGAGGACCCTTGGCAGGCCGATTGAGCCACATCCGCGGGCTCGGCGGCGAATCCGCAGGCGTTGTCCTGCGCCGCGCCGTCCACCGGATACCCGTCGCCCACGGCAGGGCGGAGGTTCCCGTTGAGGACCACCATGTCGAAGCGCCGGATTTCCCGCTTCTGCGTCATCGTGTCCTCGAATTTAACGGCGATGCCATCGCCTCCCGGAAGGGGATGGACAAGCCCCGGCCGCCCCCGGACGAGCCGCACGCCCGCGCCCTCGGTGGCGCGCAGGGAATAGGCGTAGTAGTCGCGTCCCACCGTGCGGAGATCCGTGTAGAAGATCCAGCAGTCGATGCCGGGATCGCGGCGCTTCACCCAGGAGGCCTGTTTGAGGGCGTGCATGCAGCAGACCGCCGAGCACCACGGCAGCAGCCGATCGTCGCGCGCACCGCTGCACTGGATGAAGGCGATGTTCGCGGGCTTGCCGCCGCCGGATTTCCGGACAATGCTTCCGCCGTTCCTACCCGCCTCCGCCGTCCAGGCCTCGAACTCCAGCGAGGTCATGATGTCCGGATGCGTCCCGTATCCGAATTCCGGCAGCGGCGAGAGCTCGGCTTCGCGGAAGCCGGTGGCCCGGATCGCCTTCCCGATCTTCAGGGTTTGCCGCTCCTCCTTCCGTTCGAGATCGATCGCCGCGGTGGGGCAGACACCGACACAGCAGCCGCAACAGTTGCAGAGCCCCTCGTCGATACAAAAGGAGGACGGATAGACGTGTTCGCCCAGCGGCCGCGCCGCCTCCGGCGGACAGGCATCCGCGCACCTGCCGCAGCTGATGCAGCGCTCCGGCGCAATGAAAGGGGGTCTCGTGACGATCGTCGCGAGGCTTCCCTCCGCAGACGCCTCCAGGGAAACGACGCGGGATAAAAGGTGAACGGTAATCTCGGGCGCCTCCCGGAGACGGCGGATGTCCGTCCAGAGGGGGCAGAAGGCGCAGTGGTCGGTGGGATAGATCTTGTCGAGACGCAACACCTGCCCGCCGAGAACGGCGGTACTCTCGACGAGGTGGACGCGGCGGCCCGCGGCGGCCAGATCCAGGCAGGCCGTGATCCCGGCTGCGCCGCCGCCCTCAACGAGGACGGGCAGTGCATCCGCTTTGCCTTGTCTGGGATTATCCCGGGGAATCTCCGGCGTCACGGCTTATTCCTCCCCTTTCCACAGACCGTATCGCTCGGCCAGGGACTGGATCCGCGAGACGAACCAGTCGTAAAACTCGCGTTCGCCCTCGGCGCCCGTCCGGTCCTCGGGACGGACCAGGAACCGTTCCTTCGGCGGATCGAAGCGTCTCACCCGATCGTATAGGACGACGATGGACTTGACCGGCTTCGTGGGGCAGCGGCGTTCGCAGGCGCCGCAGCCGTTGCAGTTCTCCTCGGAGACTATCGGATTCTTCTTCTCGTCCAGCGCGATCGCCTTGTACCGGCAGGCGCGGAAGCACTTGTCGCAGGCCTCCTTGCCGGACCACTGCACGCAGGTTTGCCGGGCAATGACGGCATTGCCGATATCGATCTCGGATTTGGCGATCTTCTGGATGGCGCCCGTCGGGCAGATCTTTATGCACTCCATGCACATGCTGCATTTCTTCCATTCGAGGACGGGCGTGCCGGCATTGGCCATGCCGTCCAGGATGGATGCCGGATGGAGCGCTTCGGCGGGGCAGATGTCGATGCACTGGTAGCAGCGGGCGCAGGCCTTGAGGAACTCCGGTTCGACCAGCGCCCCCGGCGGGCGCGGCAACGCCCTGGCGCCGCTGACCTTGATCAGGCCAAAGACGGTTCCCGAAACAGCCCCGGCAACGATGATCTGGAGCATATCCCGGCGGGAGAAAGCCATGAGGAACCTCGAACGACAAAGAGAGAGCTTTGAATTACTCCTGAAATTCGGCAAAGCGTCATTCCTGCGAAAGCAGGAATCCAGTCTTTTCAAGACCTTCTGGATTCCCGCCTACGCGGGAATGACATAGTGGGGGTATTTTTCAAAGCTCTCAAAGAAATACGATCGCTCGGCGAATACCTCCCTGCAAAACGCCCCCGGATTCAAGCGCAAACTGGGGGGCGAAGCGAAAAAATCAACGGACGCAAACAAAAAAAGGGGCGGGAAACCGGAAGCCTCCCGCCCCTGTCCAAGCCGCTACAGGTTTTTCTTGGCCTTCTGCACATCCTCGATCAGGTATTCCAGATCCAGGGACTTCAGCGTCGCCTCCGTCGGAATCCCGTTGTCATCCCAGCCGTAGTACTTGTAGTAGGACTCTTGCATCTTCTTCTCTTCTTCCGCTGTGAAGATCGTGCCCTTCTTCGGGCCCTCCGGCAGCGGCTCCGTCATGAACCGCTTGTGAAGCCGATCGTCCTTGCGGCTGATGCCCTCGCGGACGTTGAAGCTTCGCTCCATCGTGATGATGCGGCGCGCCGTCGCCCAGTATTCCTCCGACGTCATGTTCCACCCGCAGAGCGGATTGAGCATGTTCACGAAGACCGGCGGGGTCTCCTTCGCCCAGGGATAGCCGCCGACGAAGGAGCACATGCACAGCGAGTTGACCATCGCCCAGCGCGCCTGGATCTCGGGGCTGTCGCCCTCGTGATGGTCGCCGCCGCACTGGCCCATGGCGTAGCTGTAGGCGCGGTTCTTGTCGCCCCGCGGATCGTGGGCGGCGATTTCCTTGCCGCGCACCTGGACGGCCCAGGCTTCCGAACCCTTGCCGATCTCCTGAGACATCTTCCTGACGCCCTTGGCAAGCAGCTTGCCCGCCTTTCCTTCCTTGTAGGCCATCTTCTTGATGAGCTCCAGGTAGCCGTCGGCGTAGCCCCACTTGACCTTGATCCCGTCGAGATCGGCCGCCGTGAGCACACCTTTATCGACGCACTCCGTCGTGAAGGCAAGAACGCCGCCCGTGGAGATCGCATCGATCCCCAACCCGTCGCACAGCTCGATCATGGCCATCATGCCCGCAAAATCCTTCATCATGAGGTTGCTGCCCAGCAGGCCGCCCGTCTCGTATTCCGGACCCTCGGCGATGAGGCCCTTGTGCTTGCCCTCGCGGATGACGCCCAGCTTCAGGCAGTGGACCGGACAGTTGTTGCAGGACACGTGGCGCTTCCAGAAGGTGCGGGCGCCCTGCTCGCCGCCGATGTGCTCGATGTCGGGATACCAGGTCGTCTGGAAGTTCTTGGTGATCAGCGAGCTGGTGACCCACTGTTTCTGTTCGAGAAGGCCGCCGGTGCCCCAGCGCTTGATTCCCTGCCAGGCCTCGCGCTCGACGGCGAGCTGCTCGGCCTCCTTCGCCGCTTGCAGGAATTTCGCCGGTTCCACCGTGGGAACGGCTTTCGTTCCGCGGACGCCGATCCCCTTGAGCTTCTTGTTTCCCATGAGTGCGCCGGTGCTGGTGCGCGCCGCCGCCCGGAAACGCTCGACGATGACGGCGGCGAAGGGGACGCCGTTCTCCCCGGCCGGACCTATGACGGCCGTCCGCGCGTAGGGATCCTTCATCTCCTTGAGGATCATTTCATCGGTCGTTTCGGTGTCCTTGCCCCACATCTTGGAGGCGTCCTTGAGTTCGACCTTGTCGTCCTTGATCGAAAGCCAGACCGGCTTTTTGGCCTTCCCCTTGATGTAGATGCCGTCCCAGCCGGCCCACTTGATCTCGTTGCCGAAATGGCCGCCCACCTCGGCGTGGCTGGTCAGGCCCGTGTAAACGCTCTGGTTCACGAAGCTCGCGCGCGTCGCGGGGCAATAGGTGCCGTTCAGCGGTCCGACGCCGATGAAGATGAAGCTGTCCTCCGCGTAGGGATCGTGTTTTGCCTTGTACTCCGTCGTCAGAAAGTGGTCGCCCATGCCGGCGCCGCCGATGCATTTCCGCGCCACCTCATCGGACAGCGGACGCGTCTTGATCTCGCCCTTGCTCAAATCCACTTCCAGGATCTTTCCGAAATATCCGCCTTTGGGTGCTGTCATGGTGATCACCTCCCCTTCCCGGATTTCCCAGTGACGGGCCTGCCGCCATTGCTGGGATAGAATAACAGGGCCAGCATGTCCTCACCGGCCTTGACCGGCTTGACGTTCCGGTAGGCCTGGTTGACGCCGAAGCCGAGCGTGTTGGCAATCAGACAGGGTCCCTGAGGTTGTCCGGACTGCCGTACACAGGCCTTCACGCACTCCGGATCGCCGCCGCACATGTCGCACATGAGGGGCTGACCGGTATCGGGATTGACCCTCACATACTGGGCGGGACAGGCCTCCACGCACTTGAGGCACTTCTCGCCGATGCAGGTCTTCTCGTTGAGGATGATCCCGTTGCCCTTGGGATCCACGGTGAGCGAATTGGGGTTCGTCGGACAGGCCGCGATGCAGGGATGGTCGTCGCAGTGCCAGCAGATCACGGGGATATCGACGACCCCCTTGTGCTTGTACACGTGAATCCGCGCCACGGACGGCCGCACGACGCCCTCGTGTTGGATGTTGCAGGCGTACTCGCAGGCGCGGCACCCCGTGCAGTTCTGGCGCTCGGCGAACAGGTAACGCTGCATGACTTTCGGCGCTTCCGCCGCTTTGACCTCCTTCGGCCGGACACCGCCGATGGTCGCAAGGGCAATCGCCCCGCCCGCGGTCATCGCCGCTCCCTTCAGGAAGCCGCGCCGCGACGTCTCCTTGTTGATGATCTCGGGAATCTTGATCTCTTCTTTCATAGAAACCTCCATTTCGTCCATTTCGACACTAACAAATGATTCCACTTAGCCGAATTCAATACCCCCCTTCCTTATCGATACCTTTCTTAAGGGTTCCCCTCCATTTCGCGAACCGCTTGCGATGCGCCTGCGGTGGAAGGTTCCCCGCAAGGTTATTTCAGTTTGCTCGAATAGACGTAGTCGTTGGTCTTCTGCGCCGCATGGCAGCGGATGCACTCGTCGATCTTGCCCTCCTCCACGACCTTTCCGTCCGGGGTATACTGCGCCCAGAACCAGTCTCCATCCGCGGGGTTGTAGCCCTTC
>Ga0315273_10014571_pt1 | contig 10133 bp, 12 predicted proteins | sample YL17G02_0_MG_FD_205753 | JGI IMG/M metagenome (GOLD analysis project Ga0315273, IMG submission 205753) | Sediment microbial communities from Yellowstone Lake, YNP, Wyoming, USA - YL17G02_0 | ecosystem: Environmental > Aquatic > Freshwater > Lake > Sediment | place: USA: Wyoming | collected... | reverse complement strand
CCCCTTGACATCGTTTGGCGATTTGGTTATAATACCAAATGTCACACGAATTGGGGAGGCAGATGGACGAAAGGTCACAGGCGAAGTTCGAAGCGCGAGCAAGGATCATCAAGGCGATGGCCCATTCGACACGGCTCTTCATCGTGTCGGAGCTCGCGCACGGCGAGAGGTGTGTGTGCGAGCTGACCCAGATGGTCGGGGCCGACGTTTCGACCGTCTCCAAGCATCTCGCGATCTTGAGGAACGTCGGGATCGTCCAGGATCGCAAGCAGGGCTCGCAGGTCTTCTACTCGCTGCGCTGCCCGTGCATCCTGGACTTCTTCGAGTGCGTCGAATCCGTCATGCGCACCGCGGCGGAAGAGCAGCTCGCCCTGGCTGGCTGATATCTTCCCCCGACCCCCTCCTGGAAGAGGGGCAGTGCGAGCAAGGCATGGCGATTTGGCCAAGCGGCCACAACTGCTGCATCATCGTAAGGGGTTTAACGGTTTGAACTGGAAAGTCGAATGGAAGAAGCTGCTGCTGATAGCCGCGGCGTTTCTCGTGTGCTTCTACCTGCCTGTCGGCTCCGTAAGCTTCGACAACGCAATCAGGGAAGCTCTTTACCTCGTCAAGTGGTACGCGCGCGAGCATGTGCTGCTGTGTCTGGTGCCTGCGTTCTTCATAGCGGGCGCGATAGCGGTCTTCGTCAGCCAGGCCTCCGTGATGAAGTATCTCGGGGCGCGGGCCAACAAGGTCCGTGCCTACGGCGTCGCCTCGGTTTCGGGATCGGTTCTGGCTGTGTGCTCCTGCACCGTGCTGCCCCTTTTTGCCGGGATCTATCGGATGGGAGCCGGGCTAGGCCCCGCATGCGCGTTTCTCTACTCCGGCCCGGCGATAAACGTGCTGGCCATTATCTTGACTGCCAGGGTCCTCGGCCCGGAGATCGGCATCGCCCGCGCGGTCGGTGCGGTCGGGTTCAGCGTGATTATCGGCCTCGCGATGCATCTGATCTTCCGCAGAGAGGAGATAAGGAAGGCCGAGGCCCAGATGGGCATGCCGGAGCCGGAAGTGAAGAGGCCGCTCTGGCAGACGGTCGTCTACTTCGCCTCGATGATTGCCATACTGGTCTTCGCCAACTGGGGCAAGCCCGCGCAGCCGGTCGGGTTCTGGAACGTAGTCTACTCCGCCAAGTGGGTGATCACGAGCCTCGCCGCCGCATTCTTCGCCCTGATTCTGGCCCTGTGGTATTCGGTCAAATGGTGGAAGCTTGCGATCGCGGCGCTGCCGGCGGTGGTGGTGGGCTTCGCACTGAGGGGGGAGCCGCTGATCCCGTTCACTGTGGGCGTGATCGGGCTCTCCGTCATAGTCAGCACCGACAAGGGCGAGGCGGGGGAGTGGTTCGCATCGACCTGGGGTTTTGCCAAGCTCATACTGCCCTTGCTGCTTATGGGCGTCCTCGTATCCGGGGGGCTGCTTGGCCGGCCCGGCCACGAGGGGCTGATCCCGTCGAAATGGGTCAGTTCGGCGGTCGGCGGGAACTCCCTGTTCTCGAACTTCTTCGCCGCTATCGCCGGAGCTTTTATGTATTTCGCCACGCTCACGGAGGTTCCGATCGTTCAGGGCCTGCTGGGCAGCGGAATGGGCAAGGGCCCCGCGCTCGCGCTGCTTCTGGCCGGCCCCGCTCTCTCACTTCCCAGCATGCTTGTCATCGGGACGATCATGGGCACGAAGAAGACCGTTGTGTTCATATCCCTGGTCGTGGTTCTGTCCACAGCCGCGGGGCTGATCTTCGGAACGTTTTTCGGATAGGAGGCGCGTATGAAGAAGCTGCAAATCCTTGGCACGGGCTGCCCGAAGTGCAAGAAGCTGGCTGAGCTGACCGAAGAAGCCGCCAAGTCGCTCGGCATCGAGTATGAGATCGAGAAGGTCTCGGACATCCAGAAGATCATGTCGTTCGGCGTCATGCTCACTCCCGCGCTGGCGGTTGACGGCCAGGTGAAGGTGGCCGGCAAGGTCCCGAGCGTGGACGAGATCAAGAAGCTGATCGTATAGGAGGTAGACACCAAGTGGAAAGAAAGGACGGATGCTGCCGCTCCGGTGACACCGCCACCGTGCTCGCATGCTCCGGCGGATCGAATGTGGGCCAGGTTACCAATGAGGTCGCCAAGTTGCTCGATTCCGAGGGATCGGCCAGGATGTTCTGCCTGGCCGGAGTCGGGGGGCACATAGCCGGAATGGTTACCTCGGTTGATGGAGCCGACAAGGTTCTTGTCCTCGACGGCTGCCCCGTCGCATGCGGCAAGGCAGTGATGGACGCCGCAGGCCTCAAGAGCTATGAGTGGCTCGTCGTTACCGACCTCGGTATCGAGAAGAAGCACGACTTCGCACTGAACGCGGCGGATGTCGATTGCGTCCTAGATGAAAGCCGCTCCCGACTGAACGGCGGCTCATGAGGAGGGATCAATGGTAAAGCGACTCTGGATCATACTGGTTGTGCTTACGGCGGTCACTGTCGTGTCGTGCCAGGCGCCAGCCGTGCAGAAGTCGAAGTCAAAGGCGAAGCCGAAGGCGAAAACGGCTGTCTCCACCAAGGCCCCGGCGAAACCGAAGACAGGCGCGATCTCTCCGCAGCCGCCGCCGAAGGCGACCTCCTCCAAGCAGAAGGCCGCCACAGCCAAGAAGGCCCCGGCGACCAAGGCCCAAGCTCAGAAGAAACCGACGAAGCCGGTGCAGAAGGTTCTTCCCCGGCTGGTGGACCTGGGCGCGACGAAGTGCGTCCCCTGCAAAATGATGGCCCCGATCCTTGAGGAACTTGCCAAGGATTACAAGGGGAAGCTCAAAGTGGAGTTCATCGACGTCTGGGAGAAGCGTGATGCCGGCGAGAAATACGGCATCCGGGTGATCCCGACCCAGATATTCTTCGACAGGAAAGGCAAGGAGTTCTTCCGGCACGAGGGGTTCTACCCCAAGGAGGACATCCTGCGCAAGTTCAAGGACCAGGGCATCGAGCTGGGGAAGTAGCCCGGCGTGAGGTGGCGCATTGCGTAGATCAGTACTCATCTGGCTTGGCATAATCGCACTATTCGCAGCGTTCGTCTGGGTCTCCAACCTGTCGAAGAACGCGAGCTCCTCGGGCGGCTGTGTGGGCGGGTGAGGCTTCAGTCCGCCGGCGCGGTCCGCGCCGAGGTGACCGAGGCCACGACTATGAGGAGCGGTGTTTTGGCATGAGAATATCGAGTGTTTTGCTCGGCGTCCTGCTGCTTGCCAACCATGCGGCGGCGTCTGACCCGAGCCCGAAGACGGTAGCCAGTGTCTATCCTTACATCTGTTCCGGGGCGCTGCGCGACGCCGAGCTGGCGGATCTCGGTGGCGATATCTTGGCCACCAGCGAAGGCCTCTCCATTGCGCAGAAAGACTTGGACGAGCACATCGGCAAGGCCCCTGCGTATATCCGTGACCAGATGCGCCGCTACCCGGTCTACGCGCTGGAGCAGTACATCACCAGCCAACTGATACTGTTGGAAGCACAGGAATGGGCCAAGAAGACCGGTCGCGGCTCGAGTTTTGGGGATGGCCTGGCGCGGAGCTACCTCGGCGCACAGTTGCCGAAGTTCACGGTCACGGACAAAGAGGCCGAGGAGTTCTACAAGGAGCGCGCCAAGCTCTTCGGCGGCGCTCCGTATGACCGGGTGAAGGATGCCGTGGTCGGCTTCATTATAGATGAGAAGAAGAGGGATGCGGAGGACCGGTTCAAGGCCGGTGTGAGCAAGAGACACGAGGTCAGGGTGTCCGTTTCCTGGTTCGCCACAGAGCACGAGAAGTGGGCGGCGAACCCGGTGGAGAGCGCGCGGGTGTCCGGCAAGCCGAGCTTTGTGAACTTCGGGGTCATCGGCTGCTGCGACAAGATGTACCCGATCATTCAGGACGTTCGCGCATCGCATGGTGGGAAGATCAACGTCGTCTTCGTTCACGTGGGTCAGGAGGAAGTCCTGTCGAACCTGTATGCAGCGAGGGAGATCCCTGTCCAGATCTTCTTCGACAAGGACGGCAAGGAGCACTTCCGACACACGGGCTTTCTTGCCAGGGACCAGATCGTAGCCAAACTCTCCGAGATAGGAGTCCAGTAATTGGAGCAACTATTCATCACTCTGACGAAGGCGGTCGAGGGATCGGCGCACATCGCGCTCACAGCCGCGTTCGTTTGGGGCGTTCTGAGCGTGGTGCTGAGCCCGTGTCATCTGGCGAGCATCCCGCTCATAGTCGGGTTCATCAGCGAGCAGGGAACGCTCACCGTGCGCAGGGCGTTCGGCCTGTCGGTGCTGTTCGCTCTGGGCATTCTCCTGACAATCGCCTTGATCGGCGTCATCACAGCCGCGATGGGCCGGATGATGGGCGATGTTGGGCGGACCGGCAACTACATTGTCGCCGCGGTGTTCTTCGTGGTCGGGCTGCACCTGATCGGGGTGATCCCGATGCCGTTCTCCGGGGCAAACGCGACCGGCGTGAAACGAAAGGGGCTCGCGGCGGCGTTCCTGCTGGGCCTCGTGTTCGGCATCGCGCTGGGGCCGTGCACGTTCGCTTACATGGCGCCGGTCCTTGCGATCAGCTTCAAGGCCGCCGCGACGAGCCTGATCTACGGCATCGCGCTGCTGGCGCTTTATGGCGTCGGCCACTGCTCGGTCATCGTCGCCGCGGGCACGTCCACCGAGGCCGTCCAGCGATATCTGAACTGGAACGAGAGGTCCAAGGGCGCGGCGATTGTCAAGAAGGTATGCGGGGTGCTGGTGATCCTGGGCGGGGTGTACCTGATCTATAACGCTGCTTAGGCTGGCAGCGACTCAGGGAGATAGGCAATGAAAGGGAAACTGCTCGCTGTCGCGGCTGTGCTGCTTCTGTCGCTCGCCGTCTGCTTCCTGGGCGGAACGGCGGCGCCGCCGAATGCGGGCCTCGCGGCCGCTTTCGCCGAAGGCGCACCCAAGGCGCACCCGGCGGTCGAGCTGCTGGACTATGCCGGAAAGCCGGTCGATCCTGACTCGCAGAACCCGAAACCCTACAGCCCCCGCCAAACCTGCGGCGCGTGCCACGACTACGAGACGATCTCCAAGGGCTACCACTTCCAGATGGGCGCGGAGAAGATATCCGACGACTTCGGCAAGAAGATCGGCAAACCGTGGATCCTCTCGGACGGCATGTCCGGCAAGCAGATCCACATGTCTTATGCTTCTCTTTCCAGAAAGCGCAATAGCAGCGAAGCTGAGGTCGGCCTCACTGCCTACGAGTTCGCCCGGACGTGCGGCGCGTGTCACGCGGGCGGCGGGCTCATGGAACACGATAGAGACGGCAAGCGTTACGACGCAAGGCTCGCAAAAAGCCCGGACCTTGCGAGATCCTTCGACGGCGATTACCATGAGTCGGCGTGGGACGCATCCGGTGTGGTCGAGATCGATTGCCTGATGTGCCACCAGGCCGGCTATGATGGAAAAACGCGGACCGACCAGATCTCGAAAGCGAACTTCAAGTGGGCGGCGACGGCGGGGGCCGGGCTTGCCGCGGTCGAGGGCTCGGTCAAGGACGGCCAGTCACCCAGGCTCGCATACGACAAGTCTCGGTTCAACGCGGACGGGACCGTCAGCCTCAAGATCGGCGAACCGCCGGACGCGAACTGTCTGCTCTGCCACGATGAGGCGCAGACGAAGAAGCGCGGGCACACTTACGACGGTCGAAACACCGACGTTCACACTGGCGCGGGTCTAACGTGCGTGACCTGCCATACCGCCGGAGAGGACCATCAGATACGGAAGGCCAAATCCAACGCGGCGACAGTGCGCAACGACCTGGACGACCCGACCTTCTCCTGTGAAGGATGCCACCTCGACGGCAAGGTATCGAAGAAACCGGCGCACAAGTCCATCCCCAGCTCACATCTCAAGAGCATCGCGTGCGCCACTTGCCACGTTCGCGAGAGCAACGTCGCGGCGGTTCACACAGTCGATACGACCACGGGCAAGGCCGTTGGTATCCCGACCGTCAAGGGAGCGAAGAAATACGGCGAAAGCGGCGCGTGGACCCCGGCGTACTTCCGGCTTGAGGACGGCAGGATCCACTCGGGCAATGCGCTGCTCCCGGCCTGGTGGGGCAACAGGGTCGGAAGCATGATCTACCCGCTCTACCTGCCGGAGACCGCCAGAGCATACGAAAAGGTCAAGGATCGGATCAAGGACGACGACGGCGACGGCAGGCCGGAGGCCAATACACAGGCGGAGATCACCGCGATGCTCGGGGCGGTCAAAGACGTGCTCGCGGGAGGGCGATTCAAGGAGATTTGGCCGGCCTACGTCAAGGGCAACCGCGTCTGGCAGGTAAGCGGCGGCAGGTTGATCGCCATCAGCCATCACCCGCAGGCGAAGCCATTGAACTGGGCTTTCAGCCACAACGTCTCGCCGGCGAAGAAAGCGTGGGGGGCGACAGGCTGCGGGGACTGCCACGGCGATGGGTCCGCGTTCTTCAACTCGCCCGTTGTGGTTGACCCATTCGACGGGAGTGGAAAGCAGGTCTCGGTCCCGATGTGGCGATACGTGGGGGTCGATGAGAGTGTCATCGGGGCCAAGCCGTGAACCGGAGCGCAGCCGTGCTCTTTGCCGTGCTGTTGGCGGCTGCGATGACATCGACCGGCGGGGCCGCGTCACACGACTGGCGCAGCTACTTCCAGGTCAGATACACACAGCCTGAAGACGCCGGCGGTTATGTCGGCCTCCGCAGGCTGAAGCTCTACGGTCAGGGGCCGGTCACTGAGGGCTGCACGTATTTTGCGCAGTTCCTATACAAGGCGAACAACAGGAGCCCGACAGACGGGCTGTTCGTGCAGGAGGCCAACGTTTGGGCGGCGGCGGGCCGAGGGCGGATGACCTTCGGGCAGTTCAAACCGCCGTTCGGGATGGAGCGCTTCACGTCGGACTGGAAACTCGCGCTCATAGACAGGAGTCAGCCGACAGACCGCCTGATCCCGGACGGCAGTGTTGGCGATTCTTTCGCTCGGGACCGCGGCTTGCAGTGGGAAGGCGCGGTTGGTCCGAGTCTGAACCTGGCCGTCGGCGTCTTTGACGGTAACGGCGCGAACGAACCGTTCTTGGGCAACGGTCCACTGCTCGTGACAAGGGCTGCTTACGAGCGCCGGCGGGGAGCCAATGGACGGTTGCGGGCGGAACTGGCCCTGTCCTGGAGACAGGACCACGACATCGACTTCCGCGGCCAGCTTCCGGGGGCGCCGGCCGGCTATTCGAGCTTCGCCGGACACGACATCCGGCAGAACCTGGCGCTGGCTTGCGACGCGGGCCCCAATTCGCTGAGGGCCGAGTATCTCGCCGCGCAATATGAGAGCGGCAAGGAGGGCGTTCCGAGCGTGGACGCAAGCGGTTACTATCTGCAGTACGCGCGAGCGGTTTCGGACCGCTGGGCCGCGGCGGCGCGATACGAACGATTCGACCCGAACCAATCGGTGACCAGCTCGAGAGACCTTTCCTGGCTTACCCTCGGGGCAACGTGGTATATCAGGGGCGACTTCGAGAAAGTCCAGGTGAACTACGTCTTCAAGTCGGAGAGAGTCAACGAGTTCGACAACGACGCCCTGCTCGTTCAGTACCAGCGGTTTTTCTGAGGGCGACCGGGCGGTCCCGAGGGCCGTTGAGGATACCAGATGGATAGTAAATGCCTGCGAACGGGAGGAACGACTGGTTGAAGAAGGTGATCTTCGTCTGCGTCCACAACTCAGGCCGAAGCCAGATGGCGGAGGCATTCGCCAGACGCCTCGGCGCGGGCAAGATCGCGGCCGAGTCTGCCGGCACCGAGCCCGCGGACGCGCTGAACCCGACAGTCGTCGAGGCCATGCGCGAGATCGGATACGACATGAGCGGCCATCATCCGAAAAGGCTCACGCTCGGAATGGCCGAGTCCCCCGACCGCATCATCACGATGGGCTGCGGGGTCGATGCCGAGGTCTGTCCCGCGGCGTTTCTGCCCACGGAGGATTGGGGCATCGATGATCCCAAAGGTCAGCCGATCGAGAGGGTCCGGGAGATTCGAGACGAGATCGAGCAGCGCGTAAGGGCGCTGGTGGAGGAGATGGGCAGTGGACAATAGTGGCGCGTCGGCAGTGTGGAGTCCGAATCCCGGTTACAAGATCCAGCCCCCCGCGGGGTACCCGCCTGAGGAGGGCAGGTATCTGCGCGGCAACGACCTCTCTCCGGTGGCCGTCTGCGTCATACTCAAATGGCCCGAGGACGAGATTCCGGACGGCATCGAGAAGCTGGTCAGGGTTGGGGTGGAGTCCGGCGCGGCGCTCTCGGGCACGCTGCAGACGGAGAACATCGGCGTCGAGAAGATGATCTGCAACATCGTCGCGAACCCGAATATCAGGTATCTGGTCGTGTGCGGGCCCGAGTCGCCGGGGCATCTGGTCGGCCAGAGCCTGATCTCGCTCGCCGCGAACGGCATCGGCGAGGACAGCCGGATCATCGGCTCCGAGTCCCTGACGCCATTTCTCTACAACGTCCCGCGCGAGGCCGTGGAGCGCTTCCGCGAACAGGTGAGGATCGTCGATCTCGTAGACGAGGGAGAGCCGGGGCTGGTGCGCAGCGCCGTCTGGTCGTGTTATCAGGAAGAGCCCACGCCGTTCCGCGATCAGGTTCTGTTCGATCCGGGCGCAATGCCCGGCGAACCGATATGCGCGTCGATCACGTGGAGGGTGCGTCATCCCTACTACGCCCCGCGCAATGACGACGAGCGCGCCGCGGTGGAACGCATGCACGAACTGATGGCGAGGATAAAGGCAAGAAACGAGGCCAGGCGGCGCGCTGAGGAATCTCAGTAGTCGCCCGCCGTTGGCGTCACGAATGGGAGGGCAACGTTGGAGAACACTGGAACCGTCGCGAGCAGATTGTCGTTCCTGGACAGATATCTCACTCTCTGGATATTCCTGGGCATGGCCTTGGGCGTCGGCGCGGGATACCTCATCCCCGGCATGGCCGACTTCTGGAACCGCTTCTCGGTCGGGACAACCAACATCCCGATCGCGATCGGCCTGATCCTGATGATGTATCCGCCGCTTGCCAAGGTCCGCTACGAGGAGCTGGGCGACGTGTTTCGTGATTGGCGGGTGCTGGCCCTGTCGCTTGTGCAGAACTGGGTGATCGGCCCGATCCTGATGTTCGCCCTCGCGATCATCTTCCTGCGCGGGTATCCCGAGTATATGGTCGGGCTCATCATGATCGGCCTGGCGCGGTGCATCGCGATGGTGATCGTCTGGAACGAGCTCGCCAAGGGCGACACCGAGTATGCGGCAGGACTCGTCGCGTTCAACTCCATCTTCCAGGTGCTGTTCTTCTCGGTGTATGCATACGTCTTCATCACCGTCCTGCCGCCGCTGTTCGGCCTGAAAGGCATCGCGGTGCACGTGACCATCGGCCAGATTGCCGAGAGCGTGTTCATCTACCTGGGAATCCCGTTTATCGCCGGAATACTGAGCAGGATCGTCGGGCTCAAGGCCAAAGGCAGGGACTGGTATGAGAAGCGCTTCATCCCTCGAATCAGCCCCATCACGCTGATCGCGCTCCTCTTCACCATTGTTGTGATGTTCTCGCTCAAGGGTGAGTATATCGTCCGTTTGCCGCTGGACGTGGTCAGAATCGCCATTCCGCTTCTGATCTACTTTGTGGTGATGTTCCTGGTGAGCTTCTACATGGGAGAGAAGATCGGGGCGAACTACGCGAAGACGGCGACGCTCTCGTTCACTGCCGCGAGCAACAACTTCGAGCTCGCCATAGCCGTCGCGGTAGCGGTATTCGGCATTAACTCAGGGCAGGCATTCGCGGCGGTGATCGGGCCGCTGGTCGAGGTGCCGGTGCTCATCAGCCTGGTGAATGTGGCGCTGTACTTTCAGAGGAGGTACTTCAGCGAGCGTGAGTACCCTGGGGCGATGAATGTATGACCCTGGGCCGGACATTTCCGGCAACCTATAGCGTTAGGAGACGGTGCTATGAAGAAAGCAGTGATACTGATGTGCACGTGCAGCGGAGCGTGTCCGAGCATGGAGAGAATCGACTTCTGGGAGCTGGCGGAGCGCATACGACTGGAGATCCCGCACGATAACCTTGTTTTGC